>Ga0156037_1140_pt1 | contig 17709 bp, 21 predicted proteins | sample RifCSPlowO2_02_FD_107691 | JGI IMG/M metagenome (GOLD analysis project Ga0156037, IMG submission 107691) | Burkholderiales bacterium RIFCSPLOWO2_02_FULL_66_35 | reverse complement strand
CAAAAACAGCTTTGCGCTCACGATGTTCCAGTCGCGCCGCATGATCCGGGACATGGGGGAGGTCTGCATCAGAAGCTCGGCTTCCGCTCGAAGGCTTGCCCTGATTTTTTCAAGCCTGTGAGCATTCTTGAGGGAGATGACTACCGGGTCTGTGGAAGCCTCTATGGCAGAGTCCAGAGCAGTGTCTGCCTTAAGATTGTCTTGCTCGCGCGGTGTATCGTCATGCATTGGTGGCTTCCGTGTGGCTCCTAGTCGATTGTTGCGGCCACACCAGACACAAATGAATTTGAATGCTTGTCGAAAAAGAGTAGCTTTTGACTTGCGCGATCAAGAATGTTCGGGCAACAATCCAGCCATCCTGTAACCCGTTTCTACGGAAGGATGTTCGACGAATGCGTGCTCCACACCAGCCCGTCGAGCAACATATCTGCAACCCTCACCGGTTGCCTTGCTGGATCTGACATCCCAGCTCGCAAAGTACCCCAACATGGGTGTTTGACTTGTCGGTCAACTGGTGAACCTGCCAGCTTCGTCTGATGTCTTTGACGTTAGAGAAGCAGATGGTCCATTTGGGTCAGCAACCTGTTTGCATAGCCCTGATGGCTGTGTATGGTTGCCATCCCATGTTGTGTGGTTGACGAAAGTCGCCGCAGCACCCCCCTTGAGCCCTTCGGTGGCTCAAGGGGGTGTGGTCTTTTCTCCCGCACCCAATTTCTCCCGCTGTTTGCATGCTGCGCTGCAGCCGATTCACGCATGAAGCCCGTTCATGCGTGAGTTGACCTTGTCCGCTTTCATCAACCCCAACTATTGGGAAAGCACATGGACATTCAAACCACAAGCAACACGGAGCTCTTGCGCTTGGCCTTCGGCCTCAGCGTCTATGAAGCTCAGGCCGCGGAACGGGAGCTTTTCAGATCACCTGGTGAGCTGGTGCCCGATGGCCACTGCGTTCAAGAAGGCCTCTTCAACTCATTTGGGTGGGAGCAGCGGCTGACCGCGGCACGTGAACTCGATAGGCGTGCCGCAGATCGAGACCGCGAAAAACTGTTGAGCCCAGAGTCCACCTATGGGTGGCTGAATCGACGCATCGGGCACCTCGAATACGAAGTATTTGTTGTGGTCTTTTTGGATGCACAGAACAAGGTGATCCATCTGGACGAGCTGTTTCGTGGAACAACCAACCAGACTTCGGTATACCCCAGGGAGGTTGTCAAAAAGGCGATTCTCCACAACGCCTCAAGCGTGCTGCTTTCGCACAACCATCCTTTATGTTGATTTCAAGGTGTTCACCGAGGAAGCGTGTCAACGCGCCAGAGATGGATGGGGAACACAGCTTCGCTCCACTGCGCCGCGCGGAATCACGTCAATGGCGCCGCGCCAGCGAGATGAACCGAGGCGATCAATGGACAGCTCACCTTGCCCCGAACGGCGCGGCAGCGTCCGACCATCTCGTCGAGCACCGCCTCGATGCGTTGCAGGTCGCCGATCTTGCTTCGAATCTCACCGAGCTTGCGCTCGGCGAGCTGACGCGCCTGGCTGCAATGGGTTCCGTCCTCCAGCCGCAGCAGTTCCTGCACGTCATCGAGACTGAAGCCCAGCCGCTGCGCAGCCTTGATGAAACGGATGCGCTCGGTGTCTGCATCCGAGTAGCGCCGGATGCTACCGGTGGGGCGATCGGGCTCTGACAGCAGAGCGCGGCGCTGGTAGAAACGCACCGTTTCGACGTTGACCCCCGCCGCGCGGGCGAGCTGGCCGATCGTCAATGCAACTTCGTTCGACATGGTTGACTCCGTACTCAGGTACGGAAATATTATTCCAGCCATGGAGCTTCGCACACGAACAGAAGGAAGTCGCATGTCCAGCCATGGATCCGGCCGATGGGCCTTGGTCAGCGGTGGGTTGGCCGCCGTACTCGCATCGGCCTGTTGCCTCGGGCCGCTGGTGCTGGTCAGCGTGGGCCTGGGCGGTGCGTGGATCGCCAACCTCACCGCGCTGGAGCCGTACCGACCCGTGTTCATCACCGTCGCATTGGGGGCACTGGTGCTGGCCTATCGGCGCGTATATCGGCCAGTCGAACAGTGCCGGCCTGGCGAGGTGTGCGCGGTGCCGGCCGTGCGCCGCGGGTACCGCATCGTGTTCTGGGTGGTCGTCGTGCTGGTGGCGATTGCGCTGGGCTTCCCGTACGCGGCGCCGTTGTTCTACTGAAAGGGCTTGTCCATGAAACCTCGCCACATCGCCATCCTCCTTGCCGTGCTCGTCGCGCCGGCGTGGTCTGCGACGAAAACCGTGACACTGTCGGTGCCGGGCATGAACTGCGCAGCCTGCCCGATCACGGTGAAGAAAGCCCTCACCAGGGTCGCAGGCGTGGCCAAGGTCGACGTGAGCCTGGACAGGCGCGAAGCGGTGGTCACGTTCGACGACAGCCAGGCCGCTGTCGGGCAGCTCACTGGCGCGACGACCGACGCGGGCTACCCGTCGACGATCAAGGAGGCGGCACGGTGAGCGCCGTTGTGCCGCAGTCCACGCTGACCTGTCCGTCGTGCGGGCACTCGAAGGCCGAGACCATGCCAACCGACGCGTGCCAGTTCTTCTACGAATGCGAGCGCTGCCACGAGCTGCTTCGGCCGAAACCGGGCGACTGCTGCGTGTACTGCTCGTACGGCTCGGTGCCATGCCCGCCGGTGCAGCAGCAAGTGAAGTGCTGCGGTTGATCGTTCGCATGCACGGCTGCGCGCCCGCGTCAGCGCTCATGGCCTGCGCTGCCGGGCTCACTTGTGCTGGATCGAAACCAGCTTGGGTTTGACGTGGCGGCGCAGCTCAGCGAGCTCGCGCTCGCGACGTTCCAGCAAGGTTTGGCTCTCTTGCCAGGCACAGAAATAGTGATCGACCAAGGCGGCGATCATGGCCACTTGGTGGTGCAGGCTCCGGTTGTCGGCGCGCAGTTGCTCCAACGCCAGTGCGGAGGGGCCCGATGTTCGCCGTCGACGATGTTGCAGTCGGTGAAGCTCGATCAGGATGTCGGGGTGGTAGCGGTACAGCGCGTTGCGCGAGACGCCAGCGAGTTCGCACAGCGCCTTGGCCGTCGGCGCGGCACCCCCATCCGCCGCCGTCAACTGCGCGAGGGCATCGCGAAGCCGCTGCGCCGGTGCGACCTCGGTCGGATCATGGGGCGGTGTGTGGGCCATGACCGGTTCCCGGGTTGTCCGCGTCGATCGAGTGGATCAAGGCACGGGCCTCGTTGAGCCGCTCGCGCACGATGCGCAGCGTCTGCAACGGCAGCGCAGGCTCGTCGAGCAGCGCTTCGTGCCGACGGACCTGCTCGACCCAGTAGGCGCGATGCTGTTGCGACACCACGAAGTTCTTGCAACGCCCGCAGGTGGAGGGCTCACGGCGCGCCGGATTCGGTCCGGCGGCGTTGCCCAGGCAGGCGCTGTGTTCCTCGCGGTAGACACAAAATCCCCAGTCGCACACGCCGAGCACGAGGCCGGCGTCCACCAGCAGCCGGGCGTAGCTCTTGAGGTCCTGTTTGAGCCGGGCCCCCCGAAAGTGCGGGCGTTTGGCCACGATCTCGGCGCCGGCGCGCCCGCCCAGGCCGGGTGCGGCGAGCATGTGCTCCCAGGCCGCAGTCGATTGTTCGAGGATCTCGGTCTCGATCTCCTGGTTGAGCCGGTAGTCGGAGCCGGCGTAGCCACAGTCGGTGACGGCGCGCTCGCGATGGCCCAGGTGCTGCGCGAGAGCGAACAACGCCGATCCGTCGCGCAATGCCGCGAACCGTGCGAAGGTCTTGCGCCCCTGGTGCGTGGAAAGTTGCCAGGTTCTGCCCTCATGCTGCGGCAGCCCGAGCCACACCGCAAAGCGCTTGAGCAGCAGTCGCATGCGCCTGGTCGACACGATACCCAGCGTGCCGGGGCATGGGCGCTGCCACTCCGTGGCACCTGGGGTCTGGCCACGGCGCAGCCACAAATGGGGCCGCCCAGACTGAGCGCGATGCCCGGCCGACAAGGCTTCGAGGACGGCGATGGCGGTCGCGGCCACCGGCGGTGCAACCCATTCGTGTGGCCGCCCGGCGTACTCCGGTTGGCGCTTGAAAATCGCACCGACGATCACGGTGATCTCTTCGGCGGCGGCGCCGCCACGGCGCTGCACGCAGCCCGCCTGGAGGTGCAGGATCTCACTGGCCCGCGGTCCGACGAGGTACGAGATGACGACGAAGCATGCCGCGTAGAGCATGTCGATCGCCTGCGTGAGCGCACCGACCGTCAGGATCGGCTGCGGCTGGCCAGGCACCCGGACACGTGCGTGACGTAAAGCGCGCGTTGCCGCATTGGTGCAGGCGTCGGTGAGGTAACCCTGCTGTTTGGCGGCTCCTACGGCCTCGGCATAGACATCCCTGGCCTGCAGGATCGGCGTTGCACCACGGTTGACCAGATCGATGGCGCCCTGGACCAGCGCCACCGCAACGGCCTGCGGGGTGTACGGCCAGCGACGGACATCGGCGTCGTGCACGCCAGCGACATCGCCTTGGCTGCGCCCCGGAAAAGGGTCGATGCGCAACCCGTCGTCGAGTTCATCGCGAAAGCGATACAGATACGTGAGCAGGTAGAGGTACTTCTGCACCGTCGTGGGGGCGAGCGTGGGGCGCCGAGTTCCCGGTCTCAGGGCAAGCGCGCGCTGGAATTGCAGCAGTGCTGTCGCGTCGAGATCGGTGAAGCGAGAGAAGCCGGCCTGATCCATCCAGCGCACGAGTTCGCGCAGGTAGTTGAAGTAGCCTGCAGCCGTGCTCGCACGCTGCGGCAGGCCGGTGCCCAGCGAGCGACTGCGGATGAGCGCGATGAGCTGCTTGCTGCTGTGCAGCAGCGCTGCATACCGATGTCCCACGAAAACTTGCCCGCCCGGGAGCTTGAAGCGCCAGTCAACGCGCACCGGCTTGGCCTCTTCGAGCGCGTTCGTCGGTTTGAAAACCCAGACCGGGTCGTCCCAATCGGCGTCGAGGAACCACGCACGCGCTTCGGGCGCCTGTGCGCGGGTTCGGCTCCTTGGGGTCGGACTGCCGAGAAGAAGGTTTGCCGCTGCGCGCATGGGGCCAGCTCATCGAAGATCGGGCAGCGGTGGCAGCTGTGCCACCAAGGGCAGGGCGGCCGCGAGTTCGCGGCTGGCAAAGCGAGGAAGGATGTCTTCTTCCAGGATGCGCAACTGCGGCGCGTAGAAGGCCTGCCAGCGCGCTGGATGCAGCAAGGCGGCGGCAGCCCTCATGTGGTCACGCGCCTGGAGCAGCCGAGCCAGCGTCGGCGGATCCGGCGTGATGATGGCGTTTGGACAGGTGAAGCAGCCCATGAAATTCGTGCACAGTTCACCGGGGTGCGTCCCCGCCGCCGCACCGGCGAAGGGGTCCTTGCAGCCGAAGCCGAACATCGACACGACTTCGCCACCGGGCACCGGTGAGCGGTAGCCCCTGGGATTGATGGGGCGACGCTGGGATGCGCTGGCTGCGGCGCGCTCGATGTGCCCGATGAAGGCCTGTTGGAGGGCGGCCATGCGAGAGCGGTGCTGCGCCTGGACCTCGGGCGTCTGGACGTAGCGCACGGTGGTGGACAAGTGCGCATGGTTGGCGATCGCCTTGACGCGGCGCAGGTCGCCCGAGGCGCGGTAGAAGCTCGCGAGCACCCCGGGACGGATCGACACGAGAGAGAACCGCGGCAGGCCGTGCCGCTCGCAAAATGCCTTGACCAGGTGTTTGGCTGCGCCACAAGTGAGTGCCGTCACGCCGCGCAGGGCTTTGTAGAGGAACAGGCGATCACGCTCGGTCACGCGCGCCAGGGGTCGCAGCCGTTCGTTCCACGCGAGCAGTTCCTCAATGAGCGCTGGCGGTTCGAAGCAGTCGGCGCTGCTGAACGTGCGCCGCTGGATGCGGTGGGAGCGGGCCTTGAACCACACGAGCGCCTGGCGGTCATCGAGCAGTGGCAGGGACTGCAGGCAGTCGCGACCGAGTTCGGCGATCGGTTCGGGGTTGCCCGCTGCGTGAGCCATGATGGCCAGGTAGTACGGTAACAGCAGTTCGGCGCGCGGATAGAGGCACGGTTCGACCTGCCTCACGCCACCGAAGCGCTGGAGGGTCGTCCGCACGGTGCACTGCCCGGGTCGCGACAGGTCGCGCGCGCTGGGCACGATGCCATCGCATTGCCGATCGATGTGTTCGAGCAGCCAGCCGAGGGTTCCCGGCTGGCCGGCGTCGGCGATGCGTTGCGCCGCAGCGGCCTCACGGCCAGCACGGATGCGAACAATGTCTGCTTCGCAGGCCTTCAGCAACGCCCGCAGTTCGCCCGCAGGCATCTTGTCGTGGGGTCGGGCATCGCGGTTGCGCCAGGGGAACGGGTTGAATGGGTACTCGATGCTCGCAACACGCCCGGGGCGGCAACGCTCGATCCACTGCAGCAGTTTGCGCAGGGTCGTGAACGCGCTCGCCCGACTCGACTTGGTCCACGGCTGGCCATCTCGCCGGCACTGGGTGTTCAACCACTCGACGTAGCGCAGGAGCGTGCCACCATGAACGTCGGCCAGGCACCTGATGGCGCCGGATTCGCGAACGAAGCGCTCGAAGACCAGGATGTGGAACCAGCGCACGGGGATACAGCGCTCGGCCATCGCGCCAAAGTGGCACCAGAAGGCCTCGGCCAGAGCACCCTGCACGTCCGCGGGCAGGCCGAGCGAGCCGAAGTCGATGACGGTGCGTCGCACCTGGCGAGGCGCCTCGAACCGAGCGGGCGCTGCGCCGCCCTCAACGAGATCGGCGCTGTGCGTGAACCCGCGAGGCATTGGGCGGCGGCGAGTGCCCACGGTCACGGCACCTCCGACAACAGCGTGTCCAGCACTTCTCTGAGCGTGCCGGCCTCCACGGCAATGGCGCGCAGGTAGCGATCGGTGGTCTCGATGCGCTCGTGTCCCATGAGCACCTTGACGACCATCAGCGGGTTGATCGCGGCGCCCGCGCTGGCGAGCTGCTCCAGGCGAGCCAGCAGCATGCACGCGAAGGTCGCCCGCAGCAGGTGCGTGGTCGCCTTGAATCCGCAGGCCTGGCCGGTTCGGCTGATGACGCGCTGATAGGCGTTCTTGCCAACGTGCGCACCGCGCGCGTTGACGAACAAGGCGGCGGGATCGGCAGCGCGTCCTCGGCGGTGGGCGGCACGCTGCAACCAGGCCCGCCGGTGCCCGGAGCGATACGCTGCCGTCTCGTCGAGCAGGCTCGCCGGGGCGACCACGTAGCCGGGCTTGCGGCCCTTGCGGATCACTTCGATGGTGTGATGCGACACCGTCCGTACTGAAGGCTTGCTGACGTCCTGGACGCACAGGCGCAGCAATTCGCTCACGCGCAGCCCCGTATAGAGCTGCCAGCGCGCCATCAGGTCGTACGGCGGTGGCAACGTGGCCAGTAGTTCCCGCGCCTGCTCCGACACGAGCGGACGCGGCAACGGCTCGAACTGGCGCAGCACGAACAGACTGTGATCGGTTGGCCGGCTCGCATCGGCGCTGCAGGGGCGCAGCTGCCTTGCTACGCGGAAGTTGTGCTCCGTGCCGGCCAAGGGGGACGCCACCAACCAATGCGTGCGCACCGCCCAGTCGTAAAACCGCAGCACGCCGCGCACACGGTGGTTGATGGTGGCGATGCGATACGGTCTGCCGGTGTGCGCGCTCGGCTGCGTGAGCATCCGGTTGCGATAGGCCACCAGGTCCACGGCGTCAGCGCCATCCCACCGAACACCGTTCTGCTCCAGGGTCTCGAACCAGTCGTAGAGCACCTCGGCATAGGTCCTGAGCGTATCGATCGTGTGGGCGCGCTGCACGAAGTGTTCGTGCAGGAAAGCGACCGCCGGCTCGATCAGCTGCCACTGCGCCGTGAACAGGAGCGGGAAGCCCGTCGGCCTTGGTTCGCGCAGCGCAACGGCAGGCGCTCGCGCCGCTGCCGGCGCCAACCGATCGATCACCTCGGACGGATCCGGCAGTGCCGACTTGCGAACGACCTGGACCACGCCGACCTACCTTGCGGTCAGCCGCTTGACCGCATCGACAAACGACAGACCGAGCACATGCATCGCCAGATCGATGGCGCCGCCTCCGCCAGCGCAAGCTCGCGTGTCGTACCACTTGACGCCCGTGGTCAGTATCTCGAAATCGCCGAGCGCGGTGCTCGCGTGCCAACGGCAGCTGTGACGGTCCTTGACGGGCAGGTAGGTTGGATCAAGCTTGACGTGATCAGCCAGCAAAGCCAAGGCATCGCTGGCTGGCATCTGGCGAAGCCGTGCCAACGTTGGAGCACTGAACGATCTGCGAGCCAGCATCACCGCGAACCCCCATGGAGTTGCCGCAAAACGCGGGGCGCGCCGGGCTACTCGCCTCTGAAAGAGGCTTGGGCTGCTCGGGCATGCGCCAGTCTATGCAGCTCTCCTGAGAAAGCCAATCGTGTTGACACACGCGAATGCAACCTAACACCCATCTGGAGAACTTCAACCGAGCCGTTCGGACGAAGCACTCACGCAATCTCTGAAATCTGCTTTGCAGCTGGTCGATGTGCGTGTGATCGACCACGTCATCGTGAACCGGAGTGCGTTCTTCTCGTTTGCCAACTCCGGGCTCCTTTAGCCGTGGACGATCTGCAGTGGATGCACGCCATTCACTGCATCCCTGCAGACATGAAGCGAGGTCGGAAATTCAAGACCATCCAGTGATGGATGGGCTTTCTCAAGGCCCGTGTTTTGAGAAAGCCCAGCCAGGCTCTCCTCCATTTGTTACCAACCTTTTGGAACCGAAGGAGAGACGCGATGAATCAGAAGAAGCTTGTTCCTGGCTGTGTCGTCTATGCATTCGTGCACTACGGTAGCCAGACCAAAGTGCGACCAGCGATAGTGATCGAAGTACAGGACGATCGTGTCTACTTGTTGCTCGGCTCGACCAAGGGCCTTGTCAACGATCAGACGACCGTGATCGTCTCAGAAGAGGTTGCGCTGAAGAGCATGGGACTCCGGTTTCATACGCAGTTCCACTGGGGTGGCGGTGGCAACCAATGGGTCTCTGTACGAAACGTAGAAAGGATCATCGGCAACACGCCGAGTGATGTACTTCAGCGTATGGGGGTTGCGTGGGCGAACGCCAAGTTCAACCGCGTGGTCTAGCGGGCTTTGAGTGAGTCTTCGGACTCACTCAAAGGCCTGCGTCCTTGCAAATCTTCTCGAAGGTGCTACTTGGCAGGCCCATCGCTTCGAAGCGCTTGGTCATCACCTTCACGTCATGGTCTTTGGCAGTGGGCAGCGTCTTGCCGGCGTCGAAGTCCGCTTTGACTTGCTCAGCGGTTTGGGGGTCGTAGCTCTTGAGCTGATCGCCGCCTTCTTTGCTGGAAGTGGTCATGGTGATCTCCTGAGAATTGGAAAAAGGCCTGGTTCATCCTAGCGCATGCGGCGCATGGTTCAACGTGCATTTTGCTGTGCATCTTCTGCAGATCAAAGTGCATTGCACCACCCTTTCAACACAACCGCTATGTGCGGATATAGAAAGGTATCCATGAAACTGAAACTCACAGCACCACTCGAAATCGCCGCGATCTCTGGCGCGAAGTTGGAGCTGCTCCCCGTGCCCATGACTGTGGGATTCCCGAGCTCCAAGGGCGCCCCATGGCAGAGCTACTGGACCATGTTCCTCAAGCCCAACGGCAAGCGGATTCCTGTCGATCCCGATGCCGTCAAAAATGCCCAAGAGTACATGCGACTGCATCAGACCGAGGCACTGAGCGAAGATGGCGAAATTGCATTCACCATCGTGGGCAACGAACTCATCGAGTGCCGTCCTCAGGGCTGATCTGTCACCCATCCAAAGCCCGCTTCGGCGGGTTTTCTTATGCATATTGAGGGCATAAGAAAGCCCACCGGCTGACCCTTTCAATAGACCCCTGTGTATGGGGAGAAAGGCACCATGAAACCTACCAATTGTGAGCCCATGACCAACAACTCGGTTCTTGAGCTGCACCAGTTCGCATGCGAGCGCTTCAGTCCAATTTTGGCCGGCCATGCTGTGATCGCGAGCAGCCAGCTTCAATGGCTGGTCGCGTGCGATGAACGACAGATGCGGTACACGAACTGGGGAGACGGTCGTCCAGGTGATGTTTCAGAGCTCGTTGACAGAGTCAACGCCAGTCCAACGCTGAACCATGGCCACAACGATTGGCGTGTTCCGACTATCGACGAGTTGCAGACCCTTGTTGGAGCAGATGCCTCACCCAAAGACGGGTGGTACTGGTCTTCGTCCAGCTACCAAGGTCTGCCAGGCGAGTTCTGGGTCGTGGACTTTTCACACCCGGGTCCCGGCTACCACGTGTCTACAGCACCGGGATGGGTTCGACTGGTTCGCACCAGGAATTGATCAATCGCGCGAAGCTGGACAAACAGAGTCTGCCCCTTTGGGGGTGGGCTTTCTACTGGGCAATCCCAGCAGAAAGCCTATCGGCTTACCTCCTTCCAACAGCTGCCAATTTGCAGCATCAATAAGGAGGCCAAAAAATGGCTATTCGAAAGTACTTGGTCCAACAGATTGGACAGAACAAGGGTGCTCCGAGGATCTACATGGAAACCCAGTTCCTGGCGTTGGCGGGCTTTGTGCCTGGTGCGGCCTACAACCGCAAAGTCGATGACGGCAAGATCGTCCTCCGGCTCGATGACTTTGGGCAGTACCGTGTGTCCAGAAAGGAACGCGGTGGCAAAGTCTTTCCCGTCATCGACATCAACAGCAAGGAAGCGCTATCGGCATTGGATGGCCTCAAGGCTGTCCGCCTCGTGATTCAGGATGGAGTGATTAGCGCGATGCCTATTGCATCCGAGGCCAACGCACGCAGACGGCTGCAGCGTTTGCGTGAGAACCTATCTCGTGGCCAGCTGGTCAGCGCCTCTCTATCGCATGGTGGAGGCATCTTGGACAACGCTGCACACCACGGGTTGGCAGACGCCGGCATCGAAGCACAAATGGCCTTCGCCAATGAAATCGATGACGACCTGATGGAGCACTCCAGAGGTAGGAATGAGGTCTGGGGTGCAGGGAGCATGGGCCTCGCGGCTCCAATGCAGGAAGCGGTGCAAGACGAGTGGCTAATGCAGCGCATACCTCAGGTTGACGTGCTGGCAGTCGGCATCCCTTGCTCAGGTGCATCCCGGGCTGGCGCCTCCAAGCGAGGCCTGGACATGATGGAGTCGCATCCTGAAGTGGGGCATCTGGCAGCGAGCTTCTTGATGGTGGTCCAGCGCACGCAACCGGCCGTTGTGGTCGTCGAGTGTGTCAAGGAATACCAGCAGACAGCTTCGGCTCAGATCATCCGACAACACCTGCGTGACAGTGGCTACAGCGTGAACGAAGTCATCCTCAACGGGAAGGACTTCGGTGTGCTGGAGAACCGCACCCGCTGGTTCATGGTCGCCGCCACAAATGGTATCGAGGTGGACCTTGCAGGCATTGCGCCTGTGTGCAACCCCGTGCGAACAGTGTCAGAGGTGCTTGAGGAAGTCCCGCTGGATGACCCATCCTGGCGTGACTTTCAGTATCTCAAGACCAAGGCGATTCGCGACGCAGAAAAGGGCAACGGATTCGGCATGCAGATCGTCCACCCAACGGACACCAACGTGCCGGTTTTGCGGAAGGGTTATCACAAAGGAGGATCAACCGATCCTCTGCTCGCGCACCCTGATCGTGATGGCATCTACCGGCTCTTCACTGCAAAGGAGCATGCCAGGATCAAACAGATACCTGAGCACTTGATCGATGACATGGCACAGGGCAGGGCTCACCAGTTGCTGGGCCAGAGCGTGCTGTATGCACTGGTCAAAGCACTGTTTCGAAGACTTGGACAATCCCTGAAGGTCTGGGAGTCGAAGCTTCATCAAGGGCAGTGCAGTACCCCTGTCTACAACCTTGCGAGGGCAACGGGTTGACATGGCTTCTGGCCGTCACCGTGTCACCAGGTGATGTTCTTCTTCGTGAACTCAACGTTGTCGAAGACTGAACCCATGCCCCCATCCGGGGGCATTTTTGTGGTGATGGGTGTCATCACAAAAATGCTTCTGAGCAGACTCTTTCATCAACCGCCGCACATGCCGGCATCCAATGAAGGAAGTTCAAATGAATTCTCATCTCGTCAAAGTCGCCTTCACCTTCGAAGCTGAAGTGCAAGTGCAGGCGCAAGACCTCGATCAAGCACATTCCATCGTTCTCGAATCCTTCGGCTGTGTCGGTCCATCCTGGCAGACCAGTGATGACCGAATCGCATCATGGGATGCCGGTGTCCACGCCGAAAAATGCATCCGTGTCCTCCCGCAACTCACGGGCCTCCGGCAGGAAGGTGGCCTCGTAGCCACGGGGAAGCAAACGTGGAAGCAGGTTGCCGAACTGCAGGAGAAAGCGAGTCTGGCCGTGATGGTCCGAGACCTCTCCGAGGTTGGTGTCGAGATTGTGAAGCTCTTTGTTCAAAATGCCGACCTTGAGAGCGTCGAAATCAAGCTCAGCAAAGCCTGCTACTACAGCGACGATAGCGATGCGGGCCTCGCATATTTTGTGAACGCAGACATCGAATGGAAAGACCTCGACGGTGACGACGTTGCCGGCGAATCTGTCGATGGCGATCTGCGAGGTTTCATGAATGACGATGTCATCGAAGAGGGACTTCGCCACCTCATGAACGATGACTTGTGCAAGGCCGTGATCTCAGCATCCACTGACAGACGTGTGCGCGTGCGCATGCAAGACGTACAGCACTTTTTGGCGCAAACCAGTTTCGATGGGTTTGATGTCTTCAAGGCCTTGGCGTTGATTGATGGCAGTGGTGTGGATGCGGCCCTGGGCGGCATGGAGGTCGATCATGTCGGGTGACATCAACGCTGGTCTTGACGCCAGGGATCAGCTGATTCGAGACGAACTCGCCGCGGCAAGGCTCAACCTCTTTGACAAGCTGCAGAGGCCTCTGATTGGCGACATCGTCCATTGGCCCAATGGGCATGTGCGGCGGATCAGCCATGACTTGGAGTGGGAACTGCAAACCAGCATCGTGGGCAGCTTCTTCGTCTTTCGTAGTGGACATGGCAGCTTCTCGGGAGCCCTGAAGGATGCACAGCCACTGGACTTCTTCGAGAGGACTGTGGAACTGCAGGAAGGGCGTTTCTGGTTCTTCAGCCACAACGTCACAGGGGCAGGCCGAGCTGTGGATTGCACGCTGCCGTGCAGGGTCTGGCGTCTGGTTCCATTTGCGAGGGACAGAGCGCAAGCGGAATGCCATCCGCGTGCCCTGCGGTCCCTGGACTTTTGGGGAGAGGGGCACATCGAGTACGAAAGGGTCATCGCCAAACTGATGAACCCGCCCGTCATGCGAAACCCTGAAGCCTATTGATCCAATAAACAGAGTCCTCCACGGAGGGCTTTCTAACGGACTTTTGAAGAGCCCGTTGGAAAGCCTTTGCTGGCTTGCCTATCTCTCAACACTGCAACTATGCAGAAAGGATAGGTACTCGTGAAAACAGAAGAATTTCAAGGGCAAAACATTCAGGTTTGCCGAATCAAAGCTGGTCGAAACCCGCGCCAGCACTTCGATGAAAAGAGCATGACAGAGTTGGAAGACTCGATTCGTGCCATGGGTGGGCTTCTGACGCCCATTCTCGTCCGCCGTGACGCTGATGATTTTCAGCTGATTGCCGGTGAGCGCCGCCTTCGTGCGTGGCGAAAGGTCTATGGTGATGAAGCCTTCATCCCAGCGATGATCAAAGACATGGAAGACGAACTCGCCGATGCAGCTGCATTGACCGAGAACATCGCCCGTGAACCGATGACGCCGTTGGAAGAGGCTGAAGCAGCTGCCAAGATTCTTGGGGACTGCAAAGGTGACCGGGCTGAAGCCGCCACACGCATGGGTTGGAGTGTGACAACGCTGGATAAGCGTCTTGCGCTCATGTATGCGATCGAGCCGGTGCGCCTGGCATTGCATCAGAAGAAGATCTTGCTGGGGCATGCTGAGCTGCTTGCGGTTTGCCGAAAGGAGACCCAGGTTTCCGCTCTGGCCATGCTTCTCAGCTCGCAGAAGCAGATGACGGTTGAGGCATTCAAGGATGTCATCAACTCGGCTGCGTTGGTTCTCGACAGTGCGATCTTCAACAAGGATCAGTGCGCTGGCTGCGTCCACAACTCTGGCAATCAATCTGCGCTCTTCGCCCAGGTCATCAATGGCGGGCGCTGCACCAACAAGCAGTGCTACGACGAAAAGACCGAAGCAGAACTTGCGAGCCGTGCAAACGCGCTGCGTGAGGAGTTCCAGAACGTGCGAGTCGTTCGCCCCGGCGAAAACTTCACCGTGATCCCGCTGGTGGCAGAAGGCGCCAAGGGTGTTGGCATCGAGCAGGCCCAGGCCTGTCGCGCGTGCCAGAACTTTGGTGCGGTGGTCGCTGCAGCGCCGGACAAGCTGGGCAAGGTGTTCAAAAACCTCTGCATGGATGTTCCCTGCAACGCCACGATGGTGGCCAAACGGGTGAGCGATGAGGTCGCAGCAGCTAAGGCTGCTGAAGCCGCGAAGCTCACCCAGCAGGCGTGAGCGTCCAGTCAAGCCATCTTGACCGGCCTCACCCGGCTCATTTGGACTGCAGTAGTGCACCGATGTAGGCCACGCACTCCACGAGGTTGAGGCAGGCCAGCAGCAGGTACTTCTCGGCGTCGGTTCGCACGCGCAGCAGGTCGTGCTGGCCAAGGTGGCCGTATACGAACGCCAGGAGGTAGCGCTCGGGGTGGTCGACGCAGAACTTCGTGATCATCTGCCCGACGAGATCTGGCGGCACGCCCTCGGAGAACTTCAAAGTGGCTGTCAGCCGCTGCATGCAGGTTTCCTGGACGTCTTCAGAGATCGTTGGCAAGGCGTGCCCGCAGTGCTTCATGGCCTGGAAGGCGACGAGCAGGACGTGGATCGGCTCCTCAAGCAGCTGCATGTCGACCCCGTAGCGAGGCAACACGAGGATGGAGGCCAGCAGATTCGGCTGCTGGACGTAGATTTCGTCAGTCAGCTGAACCTTCTGTTGCGCGCTCATGCGGTTGACGTCGATGTTCGCCCGGACCATCACGGCCTGCGTGAGCAAGGTCATGGTGCCGCCTCGGATGCCGCTTGCCATCTGTGCGGCAACAAGTCCTCGATCTGGCTGCTGCGCTGCGTCGGCAGGCGCGCCAGCACGTCGCGCAGGTATGCCCATGGATCGTGTCCATTGAGCCGCGCCGACTGCACCAGGCTCATCACCATGGCCGTGCGTTGGCCAGCGAGTTCGCTGCCGGCGAACAACCATGCCCGGCGCCCCATTGCCCAAGGCTTGATCTGCCGCTCCAGGTGGTTGTTGTCGATCGCGACTGCGCCGTCATCGAGGTAGTTCGTCAGCGCGCTCCAGTGGCCGAGCGTGTAGTCGATGGCGCCCGCCACGGAGCTGCCGTCCGCGACCAGCCGTCGTTCGAGCTCGAGCCATTGTTTGAGCTTGGCCCACAGCGGCTTGGCGAGTTGCTGGCGCTGCGACATGCGCTCGCCGTCGCTCATGCCCTTGAGTTCGGCCTCGACCGCATAGATCCGCGCATAGCGACGGATCGCCTCGTCGCCGATCGGGCTCGTGCCGGTGCGAGTCAGCTCCTCGAACTTACGGCGTGCATGCGCGACGCAAGCCGCGCTGATGCGATCTGCATGGATGCGCGGGTCAAGCACGCTGTCGTAGCCTGTGTAGCGGTCCGTCAGCAGCGTTCCGGACCAGCGCCCTCGGCCCCGTCGCACATCGCCCGCGAGGAAGGCCTTCGGGTACTGCGCGCCACGGCCCCGGCAGAACTCATAGACCACGCCGGGCACGGGGTCGTGCCAGCTCCTCGCGTAGGCCCAGACGTAGGCCTTGCGCGTCTTGCCGGCACCGGGGTCGAGCAGCGCCACGGGCGTCTCGTCGGCATGCAGAACCCGGCAAGCGAGGACGAAGGCCTTGTGCACCTCGTAGAGCGGCTCCAGCGCCGCGCCCGCCTGGCCTGCCCAAGCCGCCAGCGTGGAACGCGGTGTGTGGACGCCGCTGCGGGCGTTGATCGCCTCTTGCCTGTAGTACGGCAGGTGGTCAACGCAGCGGCTGATGAGCGTGTGCGCGATGAGGCCGCTGGCGGCCATGCCGCCCTCGATCAGTTCCGGGTTGGACGACGCCTGCTTGAGGATCTGGCAGCAGCGGCAGGCCCACTTGCCGTAGATGTGGCGATGGACGAAGAACTCGGCCGGCACGATATCCAGCCGCTCGCTCACCTCCTCGCCGATGCGTGTCATCGGGCGACCGCAGTTAGGCGAGGGGCAGTTGGTGCTCTCGGGCTCATGACGGTGTTCGACGCGACGCAGGTGTTCAGGCAATTGCTGACGGCGTGGTCGCCGTGGCGCGGCCTTCGGCTTGGCGTCGACAGTGGTCTCAGCGGCTTCGCGTCGCAGTTGTTCCAGCTGCGCACGCAGGCTCGCCTCGTCCTCGGCGATCGTCTCCTCGAACAGGCGTCGCTGGTCGGTGTTCATCGCCTCGGAGCTGGCGCCGAACTTCCAGCGCTTCAGGCGAGCCAACTCGAAGGTGATCTTCTCGATCTTGGCATCGCGCCAGGCGATGTCGCGGTCCTTGCGCTGCAGGAGATCCCTGGCTTGGTCCAGCTCGCGGTCGCGATCGACAAGCGCCTGCTCACGCAGGGCGAGTTGCTGTTCGGCATGCTGCCAACGGGCAACCCAGGCCGCCGCTTCGGGCGGGAGTGCCTGCAGGTTGAGCGGGGGAAGATCGTGCGTGCCGAGCATGACGGCATGGTGCCAGGACGCCGTATGCAGCGCATCGGAACAAGTACGAATTGCGTCGACGCTGGCTCGGTCAAGTGCCAGCGTCGATGTTGCTGTCAGGCCCGCGTGATGGTGCTCAATTCGGGCAACCGCTCCCACGGCAGGCCGAGGACCAGCGCGTCAAACTGCGCGTTGGTGAGCGACAGAGATATGGGCGATGTCGTGGTGGCCGGTACCCACGCGAAGCGGCCCGCGTTGAGCCGGCGTGCCGCGCACCAGACGCCGAAGCCGTCGTGCACGAGGAGCTTGATGCGGGTGCCGCGGGCGTTGGCGAACAGGTAGCCGTGGTGGGCCTGCGCTGCACCGAAGACTTGCACAACGCGCGCCAGCAGGCGGTCGGCGCCGGCGCGCATGTCGATGGGGTCGGCGGCCAGCCACATCGCGTCGATTCGGATCATCGAAGCAGCTCGCGCATCCAGACCGCGCAGTCGCTGGCGGCACCTGCCGGCCAGGTCACCGTGACCGTCGTCGGTCCACGTCGCAGCTCGATGCGAATGTCTGGGATCTGAGCCGGTGGCGCCGATGGCGGCAAGCTGACCGGCACGAAGACGGTCTTGGGCTCTCGCGCTGCTGCTCCAACCACGACGTCTGCGCGAACGACATCGCTTCTTGGCTTCATCTCGGCCTCGTGCACCCAGCGCCGCAGAAGATTGGCGTTGATGCCCTGAGCCATTGCCACTGCGGCCATCGACATGCCAGGCTGCACACAGGCCGCCACCGCACCGGCCTTGAACGCATCGCTGTGCACGCGCCGCCGCTGGCGCGGACCTGCTTGTTGATCGGGGATAGTGTTCACGAGTCCACCAAGAGTTGAAGTGGACTCGAGGCTCCTATGAACCGCC
>Ga0156037_1169_pt1 | contig 19515 bp, 20 predicted proteins | sample RifCSPlowO2_02_FD_107691 | JGI IMG/M metagenome (GOLD analysis project Ga0156037, IMG submission 107691) | Burkholderiales bacterium RIFCSPLOWO2_02_FULL_66_35 | reverse complement strand
AGTTGCTGCTGGAGGCGTTCATCCAGCTGGGGAATGCCCAGCGCGTTGCGCGGGGCTCGCGCGAGCGCCTCACCAAGGTCCCCGACCTCCGGCGCCCGAGGCACGAAGCGCTTGGTGGATGGCCCGCCGGGTGCCGCCCGCGCCTCGCGGGCAAAGGCGTCCAGCGTGTCTTGTTGCCAGCGCTGCACGCCCGTGCTGAACGGCAGGCGCGTGAGAGGGTACAAACCCAGCACACGGGCCAGTGTGGAATAGGCGTCGGGCACCTGCGCCAGGTCGAGCAACCGCGTGCGGCGCACGGCCGCGCTTCGGTCAAAGTCCGTCAACACCTGCGCGCAGTGCCGGGTCTGCTGGGTCACAACAGCCCGTGGATCCCTTGGCGGGCTGTTGTTCCAGCCATCTGCAACCGCAGCCAAGGCCTCAATGCCCACATCGGGCAGGTTGGCGATTTCAATCCCGTGTCCTTCGGTTCCCCGCGCCTGCAGCAAACCCAGCCAGTCGTCGAAAGCCGCACCGCCCTGCGCAGCCCGCTCACGAAACGAGGCCAGAAAGCGGGTGCTCCGCAACTGCGGGAACCCCGCCACGCGGTGATCCTCAGCGTCGTTCACCCGGTGCTGGGTCACGACACTGTCCAGCCGGGTGAACCAGGCCCGGCAACTGGCTACCGGATCATCCGGCTGGCTGGCCGCGGGTTCTGACGGTGCGGGCCACGAAGCACAGGCCGACAAGGCCGCCAGCAGCAGCGCGGCCCACAGCGAACGCAGGGCCTGCAGCGGCGGGGCATCAGCGCGCGCGAACCCCATGGCTGGCTACTTCGGTACCGCTCGCGTGCGGCGTTGGATCTCGGCCACGAGGCTTTCAAACCGCTGGCGGATGTTCGCCCGCAGGATCGGCTGGGCCAGGAATCCCGGCACCGGGGACGCCAGTTCCATCTCCCCGCGCCAGGTGAGGTCGTACAGATCGGTGGCTCCCGTCACGGGTACCAACCGGTATTCCCCTTCCAGGTGGCTGAAATCGCCGCGCACCGCCTTCACGCCGATGCGCTCCGGCGGGTGTTCGTCCACCTCCAGCACCACGTTGACCGCCATGTTGAAAAACAGGATGTCGGCGTGCCCACTTTGTTCAACCAGCGCGCCGCCCGGTTTGCGCTCAAGAACCACGCTGCGGTCCATGCCGGTGATCCACCGGGCGGTGTTGTCGTAGTCGGTCAGGGTGGCCCAGATCACGCTGTAGGGCGCAGGCACCGTGGTGCGCATGCCGATGGTGACACGGCGGCCCTGGTGGGTGGACGTGATGTCGACGCCAGCGGTCTCGGCCATCGCCAGGCGGGCCGGAACAGCGTAGGCCACACAGCCGGTCACGAGCAGCAGTCGCGCCATCTGCGAAAGGTATCGACGGTTCATGAGCCGCATGCTACAGCGGTGACGCATTTGGCGCTGGCGCCGGGAAACCCCTCAAACCACCACGGGCTCGGGTTCCAGCCGGATACCGAAACGTTCGTAGACGCTGGTCTGGATCGCCTTGGCCAGGGTCATGACTTCACCACCGGTGCAGGGGTGGCTGGGGCCGCCGCGGTTGACCAGCACCAGCGCCTGCTTTTCGTACACGGCGGCATTGCCCACGCTCTTGCCTTTCCAGCCGCAGGCGTCGATCAGCCAGCCCGCCGCCAGCTTGATGCTGCCGTCCGGCATCGGGTAGTGCACCACCTTCGGGTCGCGCGCGATGATGTCGGCGCACTGTTCGGGTGTGACGGTGGGGTTCTTGAAGAAGCTGCCGGCGTTGCCGATCACCGACGGGTCGGGCAGCTTGGCACGCCGGATCGCCACCACCCAGTCGAATATCTGCTGCGCATCGGGCGTGTGGATGCCGGTCTCGGCCATCTTGCGCTCCAGGTCCAGGTAACCCAGCACCGGCTTCCAGGGTTTGGGCAGCAAAAAACGCACGCGAGAGATCAGCGCCCGGCCCGCCAGGCCGAAGCTGCGCGCGTCCGATGGCACGTGTTTGAACACCGAATCGCGGTAGCCGAAACCACATTGCGCGGCGTCCAGCGTGAAGGCACGACCGGTCTGCAGGTCGATGGCGTCGAGTGAATGAAACCGGTCCTGCAGTTCCACGCCGTAGGCGCCGATGTTCTGCACTGGCGACGCGCCCACCGAGCCGGGTATCAGCGCCAGGTTTTCCAAGCCAGGCCAGCCCTGCTCCAGCGTCCAGGCCACGAACTGGTGCCAGTTTTCACCCGCACCGGCCTCCACCACCCAGCCCTTGGCGGTTTCTTCCACCAGGCGCCGGCCCGGGATGTCGACCTTGAGCACCAGCGCCTTGATGTCGCCCGTGATCACGAGGTTGCTGCCCCCGCCGAGCACAAACACCGGGGCGGCCCAGTCGGGGCTGTTCATCAAACCGGTGAGGTCCGCCTCGGAGCGCACGCGCGCGAAACGCTGGGCCCGCGCCGCGATGCCAAAACTGTTGAAGGGCTGGAGCGCCACATTGTTCTCGACTAACATCTGAAGATTGTCTCACCCACGCTTTCTGGAACCACGCACCATGCCTTCTTTTGACACCGTTCTCGAAGCCGATCTTGTGGAAGTGAAAAACGCGGTCGAACAGGTCGCACGCGAAATCGGCACCCGCTTTGACTTCAAAGGCACCAGTGCCGGCATCGAACTCAAGGACAAGGAAAAGGAAATCACCCTGTTCGGTGATGCCGACTTCCAGCTCACCCAGGTCAACGACGTGCTGGTGGCCAAACTGGCCAAGCGCGGCGTGGACGTGCGCTTCCTCGACGCCGGCAAGGTCGAAAAGATCGGCGGCGACAAGGTCAAGCAGGTGGTGAAAGTCAAAAACGGCATCAGCACCGAAGACGGCAAAAAAATCCAGCAAACCCTCAAGGGCAGCAAGATCAAGGTGCAGGGTGCCATCCAGGGCGACGCGGTGCGCGTGACCGGCGCCAAGCGCGACGACCTGCAGGCTGCCATGGCGCTGATCAAGAGCGAGCTGAAGGACCTGCCTTTGTCGTTCAACAATTTCAGAGATTGAGCTCACCCCCGCGCCGCGCCTGAGGGCGCGTCACCCCCTCAAGGGGGCGGCGCCTTTGGGCCGGCAAAGCCGGACCCTCGGCGCCCTCGGTCAAGGCACTTCATGCGCACATCGTTTCTTTGCCCCGCACTGCTTCTGGCCCTCGTTGCCAACGCCTCGCTGGCGCAGTCGGTCGCGCTCTCGGGCATGAGTGGCAGCAAGGCGCTGGTGGTGATCGACGGGAGCGCGCCCCGGTTCATGAGCGCGGGGCAGACGCACCAGGGCGTGCGCCTGGTCAGCGCCCAGGACGACACCGCGGTGATCGAGATCGAGGGCAAGCGCCAGACATTGCGGGTGGGTGATGCGCCGGTGAGCGTGGGTCGCATGGCGCCCAGCGGCGGCGGTGGCCAGCGCATCGTGCTGACGGCCGACGCGCGTGGCCACTTCATGCCGCAGGGGCAGATCAATGGCAAGACGGTGCAGTTCATGGTGGACACCGGGGCCACCGGCATCGGGATCGGCGAAGCCGAAGCCCGGCGCATCAACCTGAAGTTCGATCAAGGGCAGAAGGTCCGGCTGAACACCGCCAACGGCTCGGCCAACGGCTACCTCATCAAGCTGGATTCGGTGCGCCTGGGTGATGTGGTGGTGTACGACGTGGCGGCCATCGTGTCGCCGCAGCCGATGCCTTATGTGTTGCTCGGCAACACCTTCCTCACCCGCTTTCAGATGCAGCGCACGAACGACCAGCTCACGCTGGAGAAAAGGTATTGACCCCCTGCGCCGCTTTGCGGCTTCCCCCTGCGAGGGGGACCACGCCAGTGCCCCGGCAAAGCCGGTTCCACGGCGTGCGCTGGAACAGGCCCGAGCTCCGGAAAGCTGTGTCAGAGGTCCCTTGCCGGCAGGCGGGTCAAAGCTGCGCAGCCGTCACCACGATCTCGATCTTCCAGTCCGGGTTGGCCAGCGCGGCCTGCACCGTGGCACGCGGCGGCGCGGTGCCCGGCACCACCCAGGCGTCCCACACCTCGTTCATGATGCCGATCTCGCGGATGTCGGTCAGGTAGATCTGTGCGCGCAGGATGCGCGACTTGTCGCTGCCGGCTTCCTGCAGGCGCTGCTGAACCTGGTCGAGCACGTCCTGCGTCTGGCCCCGGATGTGTGTATCGCCCCGTTCGGGCACCATGCCGGCGAGGTAGACCACGCCGTTGAAAACCGCCGCTTCGCTGTAGCGGGCCGCCACGCCGTGGCGCTCAATATCCTGGCTCATTTGCTTTTGGACCCCAGTTTGCTTTCTTTGCCGGCGAACAACCGGTTGATGTTTTCCGCGTGGCGCCACACCAGCAGGATGCCCATGACCGCCAGGCTCAACACCATCACATTCGGGGCATCCCAGGCCACCTGGCGGCCAAACAGGTAGTACGCCGGAGCGAACACAGCCGTGACGATGGAGGCCAGTGACGAGTAACGAAAGAAGAAGGCCACGATCACCCAGGTGGCCAGCGTGGCGAGGCCGAGCCAGGGGTTGAAACCGAGGATCACGCCGGCCGCCGTGGCCACGCCCTTGCCGCCCTGGAAGCGGAAGAACACCGGATACAGGTGCCCGAGAAAAGCCGCCAGGCCGACCAGCGCCACCGTGCCATCGCCCAGCCCCCAGGCATCGCCCCACCACTTCACGGCCACCACCGGCAGCCAGCCCTTGAAGGCGTCCAGCAGCAGCGTGACGATGGCCGCGGCCTTGCTGCCCGAGCGCAACACGTTGGTGGCGCCGGGGTTCTTGCTACCGAAGGTGCGCGGGTCGTTCAGGCCCATCGCGCGACTGACCAGCACGGCAAAAGACAGCGAACCGATCAGGTAGGCGGCCAGGGTAGCGATGGCGGGGTAGAGGGATTCCAAGGCGACGTCCTCGTTGTTGTTCTGGGGGTTCGCGCGTCCAGCGCGCGCGGGCGGTTCCGGTCGCCTATTCTGCCAGCGCGCACTGCACGGCCCTGGCCCCCAGCGGACCGCTGAGCACGGCCGGATCGATGCCGACCAGGAAACCGCGCCGCCCACCGTTGATCCAGATCTTCGGCAGCGCCAGCACCGTGGACTCCACCCACACCGGCATGTCGCGCTTGAGGCCAAAGGGCGAGGTGCCACCCACAAAATAGCCGCTGTGCCGGTTCGCCACCTCGGGCTTGCAGGGCTCGACCGACTTGGCGCCGATCTGCCGCGCCAGGTTCTTGGTGGACACCGTGCGGTTGCCGTGCATCAGCACCGCCAGCGGCTTCGCCGCTTCGTCCTGCATGATCAGCGTCTTGACCACGGCAAACGGGTCGAAGCCCAATACCGCGGCGCTGTGCTGCGCACCGCCGTGCTCCAGGTACTCATAGGGGTGCTCGGTGAAGACCACGCCATGCGCCTTGAGCCAGGCGGTGGCGGGGGTTTCAGAGATGTGGGTCTTCTTCGCCATCACTGGGCGGGATCGCGCAGTTCCCAGCGGATTTTGTCAATCTCTTTGAGCAGCTCGGGCGACAGCGCCGTGCCCCAGGCATCCAGACATTCGTCCAGCTGCGCCAGCGAGGTCACACCGATGATGGTGCTGGCCACGCGCCAGTTGGTGTAGCAGAAGGCCAGCGCCAATTGCGCGGGCGTCATGCCGTGCTCGCGGGCCAGCGCGTTGTATCGGCGCGCGGCATCCAGCGCCTCCGGCCGGCCCCAGCGCTGTTTGCGCATCGAGTCGTACAGCGCCATGCGCCCGGCGTCGCCCACCAAGCCGTTGGCGTCGTATTTGCCGGTCAGCAGACCGAAACCCAGCGGTGAATACGCCAGCAGCGACACGCCCAGGCGGTGGCAGGTTTCGTCGAGACCGTTCTCATAGCTGCGGTTGATCAGGCAATACGGGTTCTGCACCGTGGCCACGCGCGGCAGGCCGTGCTGCTCGGCCAGGCGCACGAACTCGTGCACGCCGTAAGGTGTTTCGTTCGACAGGCCCACCGCCCGCACCTTGCCCGCTTGGACCAGCTCGGCCAGGGCCTCCAGCTGCTCGTGCACGGAAACGCCGGGCTTGTCTTTGGCCGGGTCGAAATACAGTGCGCCGAAGGCCGGCATGTTGCGCGCCGGCCAGTGGATCTGGTACAGGTCGATCACGTCGGTCTGCAGGCGGCGCAAGCTGGCCTCGCAGGCCTCGATGATGCCGGCCTTGCTCACCTCGGGGCGCAGCCAGGGCATGCCGCGGGCGGGGCCCGCCACCTTGGTGGCCAGCACGAGCTTTTCGCGTGCGCCCGGCGTCTTGGCGAACCAGTTGCCGAGAATGGTTTCAGTGGCGCCGCAGGTTTCGGCCCGGGCGGGCACCGAATACATTTCGGCCGCGTCGAGGAAGTTGACGCCGCGCTCCAGCGAGCGGTCCAGGATCTGGTGGGCATCGGCTTCGTTGACCTGTTCACCAAAGGTCATGGTGCCGAGGCAGATGGGGGTGACTTGCAGGGCGCTGGCGCCCAGTGAAACAGTGTTCATGAAGAAGTGTGCAAATGCGTATGGCGTGAAACCGGAAGACCGAAACGGTCTATAAGTTTAGGGCCGCGGGAAAGCCCCGTGTGTCACCCGTGAACCCGCTGCCCGCCCTGGAGTTGCCCATGTACCGATTCAAACCCCTGCCCCTGCTCACCGCCTTCGCCTTGTGCATCACCCTGGCGGGTTGTGGCACACCCGACCGGGGCGGTGGTCCGCGGCCTGACCGGGCTGGAAATGCCACCGGATCGACGCTTGAAATGCCTGTCACGGACGCCTTTGCCCCCGGGCGATCGGCCGTCAAACCCGCCCTCGCCCGCCAGCTCAACGGCCTGGCGCAGCGGTTGCAGGGACAGGGCTATTCGCGCCTGCGCATCGTGGGTCCGGGCGACGAGACGGGCAGCGCATCGGCCAACCGGATGCTGGCGCTGGACCGCGCGCACAGCGTGCGCGACTACCTGATCGGGCGAGGTCTGTCGGTGACCCGGCTGCAGGCCGAAGGCCTGGCGTCGAGCCGCAGCCTGACCATCCAGGTCACCGCGCCGCCCGGTCGCGGTGCCCGCTGAAGGCGTTCAGGCCAGCGCGCGGGCCCGCGCCTCTTCCTGCAGACGCAACACGCGGCGCTGCACCTTGCCCGTGGTCGTCATGGGCAGGGACTCGACGAATTCGATCTCTTTCGGGTACTCGTACGGTGCGAGCTTGCCCTTCACATGGGCCTGCAGCTCGGCCACCAGCCGCTGCTCGAACGCTGCATCGCCCGCCGCGCGCCCGGGCTGTGCGGCGAGGTATTCCTGCGCCAGCACCACATAGGCCTTGACCACCGCGCCGCGCTCGGCGTCGGGCTTGGGCACCACCGCCGCGTTGGCCACCGCCGGGTGCTTGACCAGGCAGTTCTCGATCTCGCCCGGCCCGATGCGGTAGCCCGCGGCCTTGAACACGTCGTCGGCCCGGCCCTGGTACCAGAGGTAGCCCTCGGCATCACGCACCGCCATGTCGCCGGTGCGGCACCAGCTGCTGGTCATGTCGCCGGTGAACTTGGCGCGCGTGGCGGCCTCGTTCTTCCAGTAGCCGAGGAAAAAGATCGGGTCGGGGTCGCCATGCACATCCAGCCGGTGCACCGCCACGTCGCCCGGCACGCCCACCGGACATTCGTGACCTTCGTCGTCGATCACCGCCACGCGGTGGCCCGGGTAACCCTTGCCCATGCTGCCCGGCTTCGCGGGGTAGAGCCGCGCGCAGTTGCCCACGATGTAGTTGATCTCGGTCTGGCCGAACATCTCGTTGACCGTCACGCCCAGCTGTTTTCGGCAGTAGGCGAACACAGCATCGCCCACGGCCTCGCCCGCGCTCATGATGGCCTGCAGTTGCACCCGGAACTGCTTTCGCGGCTGGGGATAGGCCTTCATCATGGCCTTGAGCGCGGTCGGGAACAGAAAGGTGTGCGTGACGCCGTGGCGCTCCATCAGTTCAAACGCGGCCTGCGGGCTGAAGCGGCCGTTGAAGGCCACGATGGGGCGGCCGAAATACAGCGAGGGCAGCAGCGCGTCCATCAGGCCACCGGTCCAGGCCCAGTCGGCCGGCGACCAGAACACCGCCTGCGACGGCTTCGACGCATCGAAGGGATCAAAGCCGAACCAGTTCTGGCTGCAGACAAACCCCGTGAGGTTGCCGATGAGTGCGCGGTGCGGAATCAGCGCGCCCTTGGGGTTGCCGGTGGTGCCGCTGGTGTAGATCAGCACCGCGGCTTCGTCCGCCAAGGTGTCCACCGCCTTGAACCGATCGGAAGCCGAAGCCAGCAAGTCGGACCACGCCAGCGCACCCGGCGCCGGCGCTTCGACCGCGATCAGGGCCCGCAGCTGCGGGCAGTTGCCGCTGACCGACTGCACCGCCGCCAGCGTGCTGCCGTCACAGATCGCGACCACCGCCTCGCTGTCCTGCAGACGGAACTCCAGCGCCTCGGGCCCGAACAGCTGTGACAGCGGCATGCCCACCGCCCCCATCTGCAGCACGGCCATGTAGGCCACAGCGGTTTCGAAGCGCTGCGGCATCACGATGGCCACCCGGTCGCCGCGTCGCACGCCGAGCGCCGCCAGGGCGCTGGACAGGCGGTTCGCCTGCTGCTGCAGCTCGGCGTAGCTGTGGTGGCGGTCGGGCTGCCCCGGCGCGGTGGCGATCACCGCGGTCTGCTGCGCCGTGGCCGGATCGGCGGCCCAGCGGCGCGAGCAGACGGCCGCCATGTTGAAGCGGCGAGGCACCTGCCAGCCAAAGCGGCCATGCAGATCGGCGTAGTGGTCGGGGGTGTCGCTGGCTTGACGCTGGCGCATGAAGGGTCTCCGTCTCGTCTTTATGATGAATCGAATGTACCAAGCCCTGAAAGCCTCGCGCAGCACGTTTGTGCCGATCCGTCACCTGCAATACCACGTGCGTCAGTGGGGTGAACCGGTGCCCGGACAGGCGCCGCTGGTGCTGGTGCACGGCTGGATGGACGTGTCGGCTTCGTGGCAGTTCATGGTGGACGCGCTGAAGGCCGATCGCTGGATCATCGCGCCCGACTGGCGCGGCTTCGGCCTGACCCGCAGTGGCGATCCGTCTCCGGACAGCTACTGGTTCCCCGACTACCTGGCCGACCTCGACGCCCTGCTCGACCACTTCGCGGGCGGACAGCCGGTCGATCTGGTCGGCCACAGCATGGGCGGCAACGTGGTCATGATGTATGGCGGTGTGCGGCCGCTGCGCATCCGCCGGCTGGTCAACCTGGAAGGCTTCGGCCTGCCCGCCACGCGCCCGACCCAGGCGCCCGAGCGCTACGCCAAGTGGATGGACGAGATCAAGGCCCTGCACCGCGGCGAGATGGACCTCAAGGGCTACGACTCGGCGGACGGCGTGGCCCGGCGCCTGATGAAAACCAACCCGCGGCTGCCGCAAGCCAAGGCCGACTGGCTGGCGCAGCACTGGGCCGCGCCCGATGCCCAGGGCCGCTGGCAGATCCTCGGGGACGTGGCCCACAAGGTGGTCAGCGCCCACCTCTACCAGGTGGAAGAAGCGCTGGCGATCTACCGCCGCATCAGCGCGCCGGTGCTCAGCGTGACCGCGAGCGACGACAGCCTGGGCCAGTGGTGGAAGGGCCAGTTCACGCTGGCGCAGTACCTGGAGCGCCTGCGGGCGGTGCCCAACCTGCAGAGTGCCGTGGTTCAGGACGCGGCCCACATGCTGCACCACGACCAGCCGGAAGAACTCGCCCGGCTGATCGAGAATTTCCTGATCTGAGGCGATGACGGGACCGTCCGTACCAGAGGGCGGCGGGCATGAGAAAATCGGGGATTGTGTCAACGGCGGCTTTCTGCCTGTCCGGCTGATTCCCATCCCCGAATTCCGATTGAGGCCCCATCATGGAAGCAGAACGCGTCAACACCATCCGTAGCCAGCTCGAAGACCTGACCACCCGCGTGGTCGAGTTACGGAGGTATCTTTGACTACGATGCCAAAGCATCCAAACTGAAAGAAGTCGAATCCGCGCTGGAAGACCCGACGGTCTGGAACGACCCCAAACGCGCCCAGGATCTGGGGCGTGAGAAAAAATCGCTCGAAGACGTGGTGCACGTGCTGGACCGCCTCACCGGTGAGCTGTCCGACAACACCGAGCTGTTCGAGATGTCGAGCGAAGACGGCGACGACGCCGGGCTGATCACCATCGAAGGCGAGGCCGCCAAGGTCGCGGTCGAGGTGGAGAAGCTCGAATTCCGCCGCATGTTCAACAACCCGGCCGATCCGCTGAACTGCTTCCTGGACATCCAGGCCGGCGCCGGCGGCACCGAGGCCTGCGACTGGGCCAGCATGCTGCTGCGCCAGTACCTGAAGTACTGCGAGCGCAAGGGCTTCACGACCACGATCGAAGACGAAACCGCGGGCGACACCGCCGGCATCAAGGGTGCCACGATCAAGATCGAAGGCGACTACGCCTTCGGCCTGCTGCGCACCGAAACCGGCGTGCACCGCCTGGTGCGCAAGAGTCCGTTCGACTCCTCGGGCGGGCGCCACACCTCGTTCGCCTCGGTGTTCGTGTACCCCGAGATCGACGACTCGATCGAGATCAACATCAACCCGGCAGACGTGCGCACCGACACCTTCCGCGCATCGGGCGCGGGCGGCCAGCACATCAACAAGACCGACTCGGCCGTGCGCCTGACGCACATCCCCACCGGCATCGTGGTGCAGTGCCAGGACGGCCGCAGCCAGCACAGCAACCGCGACGTGGCGTGGAAGCGCCTTCGCTCACGCCTGTACGACTTTGAGCTGCGCAAGCAACAGGAAGAGCAGCAGAAGCTCGAAGACACCAAGACCGATGTCGGCTGGGGTCACCAGATCCGCAGCTACGTGCTGGACAACAGCCGCATCAAGGACCTGCGCACCAACGTCGAAATCTCGGCCACGCAGAAAGTGCTGGACGGCGACCTCGACGCCTTCATCGAAGCGTCTCTCAAACAAGGAGTCTGAGCATGAGTTCACTGCGTGAAGGCCCCACCACCGTGGTCCGCCGGGAGGACTACACCGCCCCCGCCTACTGGATCGACACCGTCGACCTGAGCTTCGACCTCGACCCGGCCAAGACCCGGGTGCTCAACAAGATGCGCCTGCGCCGCAACCCGGACGTGGCTGCGCAGGCGCTGCGGCTCGATGGCGAAGACCTGAACCTGGCGCGCGTGCTGGTCAACGGCGCGGGCTGCTCGTTCAAGATGGACGGCAACCAGCTGGTGCTGGAAAACCTGCCCGACGGCGACGCGCCGATCGAGCTCGAAATCTTCACCACCTGTGCGCCTGAGAAGAACACCCAGCTCATGGGCCTTTACGTGAGCCAGGGCACCTTCTTCACCCAGTGCGAGGCCGAAGGTTTCCGCCGCATCACGTATTTCCTCGATCGTCCGGACGTGATGGCGAGCTACACGGTGACGCTGCGCGCCGACAAGAAGCTCTACCCGGTGCTGCTGTCCAACGGCAACCTGGTCGAAGAAGGCGCGCTGCCCGATGGCCGCCATTTCGCCAAATGGGTCGACCCGCACAAAAAGCCCTGCTACCTGTTCGCGCTCGTGGCCGGCCAGCTGGTGGTGCGCGAGCAGCGCATCAGGGCCCGCAACGGCAACGACCACCTGCTGCAGGTGTATGTGCGCCCCGGCGACATGGACAAGACCGAACACGCCATGAACTCGCTGATCGCCAGCGTGATCTGGGACGAAGCCCGCTTCGGCCTGCCGCTCGATCTGGAGCGCTTCATGATCGTCGCCACCAGCGACTTCAACATGGGCGCGATGGAGAACAAGGGTCTCAACATCTTCAACACCAAGTACGTGCTGGCCAACAGCGCCACCGCGACCGACACCGACTTCGCCAACATCGAGTCGGTCGTGGGCCACGAGTACTTCCACAACTGGACCGGCAACCGCGTCACCTGCCGCGACTGGTTCCAGCTCTCGCTGAAGGAAGGCCTCACCGTCTTCCGCGACCAGGAGTTCAGCATGGACCTGTGCGCCGAAGCGTCGGCGCGCGCGGTCAAGCGCATCGAAGACGTGCGCGTGCTGCGCACCGCGCAGTTCCCCGAAGACGCCGGCCCGATGGCGCACCCGGTGCGTCCCGACAGCTACGTCGAGATCAACAACTTCTACACCGTCACGGTCTACGAAAAAGGCGCCGAAGTCGTGCGCATGATGCAGACCCTGGTGGGCCGCGCCGGCTTTGCCACGGGCATGAAGCTGTATTTCGAACGCCATGACGGCAGCGCCGTCACCTGCGACGACTTTGCGCAGGCCATGGCAGACGCCAACCCGGACAGCGACCTCGCCCGCCTGCTGCCGCAGTTCAAGCGCTGGTACAGCCAGGCCGGCACGCCGCTCGTGCAAGCCCGCGGGGTGTACGACGCGGCCTCGCGCAGCTACACGCTCACGCTCACGCAAAGCTGCGCTCCCACGCCCGGCCAGGCAGCGAAAGAGCCGTTCGTGATCCCGGTCGCCATCGGCCTGCTTGACGCCCAGGGCAATCAACTGCCGCTGCAGCTCGCGCACTGGAACCAGCCCGAAACCGGCACCCGCACCTTTGTGCTGACGCAGGACAGCGAAAGCTTCACCTTCGTCAACGTGGACGCCGAACCCGTGCCCTCGATCCTGCGCGGCTTCTCGGCGCCGGTGGTGCTGGACGCCGAATACACCGACGCGCAGCTGCTGAGCCTGCTGGCCCACGACACCGACGCCTTCAACCGCTGGGAAGCCGGCCAGCGACTGGCGCTGCGCCGCGCACTCGCCGCCATCCGCGCCGAAGGCCCGGTGCCGCACGAGCCGCTGGATGCGGCCTACCTCGGCGCCATGCGCGACGTCCTGCGCAACCCCACGCTGGACGCGGCGTTCAAGGAACTGGTGCTCACGCTGCCGGGCGAAACCTACATCGCCGAGCAGCTCGACGTGGTGGACCCGCAGCGCATCCACGCGGTGCGCGAGACCATGCGCGAGCAACTCGCCGAAGCCCTGCTCGACGACTGGGCCTGGGCCTATGAGACCCACAAGGACAATGGCGCCTACCGCCCCGACCCGTTGAGCACCGGCCGCCGTGCCTTGGCCGGCATGGCCCTGACCATGCTCTGCCTGGCCGCGCGCGAAACCGGCGATGCGGTCTGGCCCGGCAAGGCCTACCAGCGCTTCAAGGACGCTGGCAACATGACCGACCGCTTCAACGCGCTCTCGGCCCTGGTGGTGAGCGGCCAGCCGCTGGCGCAAGACGCACTCGCCCGCTTCCACGCCATCTTCCGCAACGAAGCCCTGGTGATCGACAAGTGGTTTGCCCTGCAGGCCGGCGCGCCCGACCGCGGCGGCAATGTATTGCCCGCCGTGCGCCAGCTGCTGAACCACCCGGACTTCAACCTCAAGAACCCCAACCGCGCACGCAGCGTGATCTTCAGCTACTGCAGCGCCAACCCCGGTGCCTTCCACCGCAACGATGCATCGGGCTATGTGTTCTGGCGCGAGCGCGTGATCGAACTCGACGCCTTCAACCCGCAAGTCGCTGCCCGCCTCGCGCGCGCGCTGGACCGCTGGAAGAAGCTCGCCGAACCCTACCGCAGCGCGGCGCGAGAAGCCATCGCCCGCGTGGCGGCCAAGCCCGATCTGAGCAACGACGTGCGCGAGGTCGTCACCCGCGCCCTCGCTGAATGACCCTGACAAAACCAGCAACGGAGGAAACCTTGACCAAACGCATTTCCCTGACCCGCTACCTCGTCGAACAACAGCGCGTCGACGGCCACATCCCTGGCGACCTGCGCCTGCTGCTGGAAGTGGTGGCCCGCTCGTGCAAGAGCATCAGCCAGGCCGTCAACAAAGGCGACCTGGGCGGCATCCTCGGCGCTGCCGAGACCGAAAACGTGCAGGGCGAGGTGCAGAAGCAGCTCGACATCATCGCCAACGAGGTGCTGATCGAAGCCAACGAATGGGGCGGTCATCTCGCCGCCATGGCCAGCGAAGAGATGGACAGCATCTATGTGGTGCCCAACCGCTTTCCGCAGGGCGAATACCTGCTGATGTTCGATCCGCTCGACGGCTCGTCGAACATCGACGTGAACGTGTCCATCGGCACCATCTTCTCGGTGCTCAAGAAGGGCAACGACGACCCCGACACGATCGAGCCGGTCAGCGAGCAGGATTTCCTGCAACCCGGCACTCAGCAGGTGGCCGCCGGCTATTGCGTCTACGGCCCGCAGACCACCCTGGTGCTCACCGTGGGCGATGGCGTGGCCATGTTCACCCTCGACCGCGAACAGGGCTCGTTTGTGCTCACCCGGGAGAACGTTCAGATCCCGGCCGACACCAAGGAATTTGCCGTCAACATGAGCAACATGCGCCACTGGGCCGAACCCGTGAAGCGCTATGTGAACGAATGCCTGGAAGGCAAGGATGGGCCACGCGGCAAGGACTTCAACATGCGCTGGGTCGCCTCCATGGTCGCCGACGTGCACCGCATCCTCACGCGTGGCGGCGTCTTCCTGTACCCCTGGGACAAGCGCGAACCCGAGAAGCCAGGCAAGCTGCGCCTGATGTACGAAGCCAATCCGATGGCCTGGCTGGTCGAACAGGCGGGCGGTGCCGCCACCAACGGCCACCAGCGCATCCTCGACATCCAGCCGACCAAGCTGCACGAACGCGTCAGCGTGGTGCTGGGCTCAAAGAACGAAGTCGACCGCCTGACCAGCTATCACAGCACGCTATAATCTTGGGCTACAAGCCGGTGTAGCTCAGTCGGTAGAGCAGCTCATTCGTAATGAGAAGGTCGGGTGTTCGATTCATCTCTCCGGCACCAAGTAAAAAAAGGAAAGCCCGCTATCTTAACGATAGCGGGCTTTTTCTTTTAGCGGGGTATGTAAGGGCGGATGTAAGACGATTTCTGGAATCGACCCGGCTGCAAACCTCGCTGGCATCTTCAAAGGCTGGCGTGTCGGGCTATCCAGCAGGGCACCCGCGCAACAGCCCGATAGCGTGCTCGCGTCGGCGGTCGTGGCCGAGCGATGTTCAGCAACACAAATGAACCGACTTCATGGGGCGACGGGCGTTGCGTAGAGCCCATACCCCTCGCGAGGCCGATGCTAGACTGACCAAAAAGGGGGTCAGCATGGAGTCCATACAAAAAGCGCAGCCATCGTCGGCATTGAGGTTTGGCCGTCGCATTGTCGCAATGACAGCACTAGCTCTATGCAGTGCGCCTGGGTTCGCGCAACTTGACAGAGGCGGCAATATCCTCAGAGAGGACGATGGAGGCGGATACAGCAACGTCTCTGCCAGCGCGATAGTCGCATATTTTATTTTTGTCGTTGTTGCGACCTACATCGGGTTCAAGCTCTTGGAGAAGCACACGACGAATTCGTCCGAGCTGAACGGGAACATTGCATTCTTCGGCGCCATCATCATTGGCCTCATCGCTTTTTTTCTCGTAGATTAGCCAAGGACGACAAAAATCGTGGCGCGTCCGGGCTAGCTGCATGGCATCGTCGTCAACTCCATTCTCAGCATCCCACTTTCAGCGCTCGCCAGGGGAGTCAATGTTGCCATTCTTCGCTGGATACCATCAGCATCTACAAGGCAACAACCCACCATCCATCTTTTTCTGGTCATGCTTCGCGCTCCCCAGAACGATAGCCCACGCCGTTGAATAGGCATGCGTACCGGGCTTCAACGCAGCCAGTCGAACCGCGCGCTCAGCGTCATTCAAGGCCCGAACGCTGCTCTTGGGGCGAACGACTTCAAGCCGTTTTATTCGCTGCGGAATGGACACCACTTCCAGCACCTCCAGCCCGACCGGGCATCATCACCAGCCGACCACTTTTCAGCCGCTCCACGCCTTCGAGAAACAGCTTCACCTCGTCGACTTCTGGTGAACTCAACGACAACACCCCGGCCAACTTGCCAGCGAACTGAGAAAGCTCGGCGTCCGTCATGGTGCGAGTGGGTGGCGTGAACTTCGACAACGCAGCGACCCGTTCCAGCGCCGTCAGTCTCTTCTCAATGGATGTCAACTTGGCCTCCCTTCCCGGCTGTCAGCGCGGCGTGGTCTGGGTCATCCTTCACGATAGGGACTGCACTCGGGTGGCGACCCACCACTGTCAGCACGGCGGCATACATGCCTCTGGAGAACATCGGAAACGTTCCGGCGTGGTCGAGTAGCTGCGCGTCGGTCATGTCGTCAAGGTGAACGTGCGCGGCGGTCTGCTCCATCTTGGCGATGCGGGGTTCAAGGCTTGGCATGGGCCATCTCCTGTTGCGCGCGGTCCAAAAACTGCACTTCGGTTTCATGGTCCAGTCGCACCGATTCAAGGTCACCGCTGCTACGCATAGCAACAACCCCACGATGTGGTTCCACGAACTCCAGTACGAATGCCCGACGTGTGGCGACCACTTCGACCTGCTCCAGGTCGGCGATGCGTCTTTCAAGCGCTGCCATGTTTTTTCTCCAGTTCGGCCACACGCGCGGCCAGTTCATCAAGCTCAGCCACACGGGCCAATGTTCCGATGGCGCCCAACAGCGTGGCGCCCTGCCCCGGCGCCAACTCGCCAGACGCCACAGACGCCAGCACGGCCCGCCCCTGCTCAGTGAGGCTTCCTTCCGGCAGCATGAGCGCCTGTGTCGGCTCAGCGGCTTTCAGCGGTGCGACGGCCCGTTCCAGCAGCAGGCGTGCGGCCCCCACGTCGCCATCCAGCGCCTTGGTCATCATCGCGGCCAGCAACTCGGGCACCCGCGCAGCGATAGAGGCACGAATCTGCGCCACTTCGCCCGAACCCGGTTTGCGTCCCGCTGGATTGCCACTCTCGCCTGGCTTCCATCGGCCGGGCGGACGTTTCTTTGCGGCTGTCATATCTGCATTTCCTTTGCTCTATCAAGTTCGCGCAGTACGTCGCGGCAGTCATGCGCCACAAAGCCCACACCACCAGCGCAGCGGATGCGTTCCAGGAACACGGCCAGTTCAGCGTTGGGTTTCCCAATAGGACATTCAGTGTCCGATTGGCCTTGTCTTTTAGGGTGCCCCTCCCCTCTGTCAGTCCCAGGCACTCAGGTCGTGTGCGTGTGCATCTGGCTCGCGCACCCACCCATCTTCATCAACACGCGGCGCAGGTGCTGGCGGCTTCTGTCGCGGTCGGGTGTGGCGGTCTATCGCGTGTTGCTGTGCGGCTCGGGCTTCGCGCATTCGTTCGGCCTTGGTCGGGGCTGTCCAGATAGAACGGCAACCCACAGCGGCCCAAAGTTCGGCCAGCGTTTGAATGGGCTTTCGTGACGCTGGGGCAATGGTTTGGCGCGCAAGGGCTACACAGGATAGCCCTTGGATTTTCTGCACTGATTTCTCAAGGGCTATAGGGCTTGGGTCAAGGGCTATAGGGCTTGGAAGTGTGGCCGTGGTGCGCGGGCGGATGGTGTCCATGTTGATACGCAGTGCCAGCATGTGCGGTGTCGGGTCGCGTTCGATGGATGCCCGGAACACCGCCCACAGCGGCCCCAAGCTCTGCGGCACGCTCATTGACTCGCATGCACGCACCACAGCTTCAGCGGCCCATTGCTTGGGTTGTCCGCGCAGCTTGGCGCCTTGCCGCTGAAGCCCGGCAGGACCAGCCACCTGGGTGAAGAACGATTCGCGCAAGCTGAGCAGCTTCGCCCGGTCAATCAGTGCCCCGCCGATGTGCTTTCCGGCCACGACGGGCAGCATCAACACATGCATGTGTGGCGCGGCTTCGTCGTGGTGGACTGTTGCCAGCAGCACCGGCATGGGCAGGGCGTCACTAAGCCATTGCAGGCAGCTCGTGAAGTACTGGTCCGCCTCAATGGCTGTACCGGGTGGCAAACTGAAAACCACCTCCACGGCTTGCACATGGTCGCGTTTCAGGCGCGTGGTGACCACGTCCATCAATAGCGTGTCAGACAGCGCCTGCACCTCGGCTGCGGTGTGTGGTCCGGCCATCACGCTGTTGGAGCCCATGCGTTGCGCATCAATGCGGCCAGCCACTGCCCCATGTTCGGCCTGAATCTCCCGCAGGTTGTGCCGGGCAGCCTCCTGCAGTGTGCAAGGCTTGCGACCATTGCAGCGACTCAGGCCAATGGTTTTCACTGCGAAGTGATATGCGCTGTCAGCCACGGCGGCCACCTTGACAATTTTGGCGCGCCATCCACTGAAGCAGCAATCGGCGGTCGGTGGACGTCAGCGAATACACACCCGGTTTGCATGGGCGGCCGTCGCGGTCGGTGAACTCGATACGGTCACAAGGCAAGGTCAGCCCCTTGTCGCGCAGCGCAGCCACCAGTGCCGGGCCGTTGGAACACCCTGCGATGGAATCAAGGTCTTCACGCGCCAGCGGTCGGCGCAGCAAGACGACGATGGTGCGCAAGTGGCGCGGGTTGTCGGTCCCATTAAACTTCGCGCTGTTCGGGGCGCTCGGCTTTCCTTTGGATGGCTCGGGCGTTTTCATTTGCCAGCCATCCAAGTGCGAATACGCAGCAGCAGGTAGAACGCGGCGGCCATCATTGCGCCACTCCCAGCGCGCGGCGAATGCCAGCCACAGGCCAACCCAAACGACGATTGATGCGCACTGGGCGCAAGCCTTCGGGAAATTTCTCTCCAGAAGCCCAACCGCGCATTGTCTGCGGTCGGCGGTTTAAGTAATACGCCGCCTGCTCCGTTGGCACAGTTGGTTTATTTACAGATTCCAGCGGCGGGAATCTATTGGATTCAGGGCTCGGGCTACAAGTCTTGTCGACATGGTGGGAAGTAAGCAAGGGATTCTCCAGTTGACGGCCGAAGGGCCGCGCTGGAATCCCATTGTTCTCATACGTTGAGTAGTGTCGATACCCTACTGGGGGTTCACAAAAAAATGAACGCTCATCGTGTCGCAGAAATGGGCGAAAAATCCTTCTAAATCAACGGCTATAGGAAAATTCTCTTATAAACCACAATGAGAATATGATTTCTTGACTTTCTGAAAAAAGCAGTTTTTACCGCCTGTTCACTTGTACGTCAGCCTTTGCCGGTCGCCCTATTTCTTTGCAATCGTGGTAAGCGTTAGGCAGTCCGCCCCCGAGGCTGCATGCATAAGTTTAATCGTCCTCACATTGAGACTCTTGGTTTCAGCGCTAGAGAAGCAAATAGCAGCGAATACGTCACTCCCTGAAAAGCATTGAATGAGCTTGGGTGTCATTGCAAGAGTGGCCAGACTTTTTCTTTCAATGTCATCGAGTGCAGAATTTCTTCGCATGCGTTGCGAGTATTTGTAATGGAGCGCCCATTGGTCTTCCATTTCTGCAATGCTTATGTTAACTGGTCTACATTGCCCAGCTTGGATAGAAGTGGGTAACTCAATACGAATCTCGGTTTGCGCACTGGCTTGGGCAGTCAGAAGTACAACTCCGACAGCTAGGGAAGGTCTGCACAACCCCCGCCGCTGCGTGAGTTGATGCATCCGATTTCAGATGACGGTGATTTCTGGCTCACGAGGTCCGTTTTAAGGTCGA
>Ga0156037_1133_pt1 | contig 23228 bp, 9 predicted proteins | sample RifCSPlowO2_02_FD_107691 | JGI IMG/M metagenome (GOLD analysis project Ga0156037, IMG submission 107691) | Burkholderiales bacterium RIFCSPLOWO2_02_FULL_66_35 | reverse complement strand
CCAGCTGCACGGCGGCTTCCAGGCCGCTCAGGCCGGGCATGCGGATGTCGAGAAACAGCACCTGCGGTTTCAGCGCGAGCGCCTGCGTCACCGCGGCGGCACCGTTGCCCACGGTGGCCAGCAAGTGCAGTCCGGGCCAGGCGCGCGCGAGTTCGGCCTGCAGCGCGGCGGCCAGCAGCGGTTCGTCTTCGGCGATGAGGGCGGTGGCGTTCATGGCTGGGGGGTGTTCACGAAAGGCAAGTGGATGCGCACCGTGGCGCCGTGGCCGGGTCGCGCGCTCAGGTCCACGCGTCCGCCGCCGGGCAGGCTGGCCACGCGCTCGCGCACCTGCGACAGACCGAAGCCGCTGCCGCTCGGTGGGGCACCGCCGGTGTCCATGCCGACACCGGTGTCGATCACTTCCAGCCGCAGCTGCCCGGCGCCGTCGTTGCTGGCCCGGATGTCGATGCGGCCACCGTCGAGCTTGGGTTCGAGGCCGTGGCGGATGGCGTTTTCCACCAGCGGCTGCAGCAGCAGCGGCGGCACCGGATGGCGCTGCAGCGCCTCGGGCAGGTCCAGCGTGTACGACAGGCGCGGCCCCATGCGCACGGCCATGAGTTCGAGGTAGTCGCGCAGGCGGGCGAACTCGTCGGCCAGGGTGTGGCTGCCGCTCGATCCGTCGGTGCGCGAGGCACGCAGCGTGGCGCGCAGGTAATCGTTGAGGCGGTCGAGCATGCGAATGGCACGCGGCGGGTCGGTGGCGATCAGCGCGCGCAGGTTGGCCAGGGTGTTGAACAGCATGTGCGGTTCGAGCTGGGTTTCCAGCAGCTTGAGCCGTGCTTCGGTGGCCTGGCGCTGCAGGTCCTGGTTGCGCGCGCGCTGGTAGAAGCTGAACAGGAAGCCCAGGCTGATGCCCAGGGTGGAGAGCCAGAAACCGAAGAAGCGCAGGGGCGACTCGGTCAGCAGCGCCCAGGTGGAGTGGCCGGTGTAGGCGTCGCCGACGAAGGTGCCGAGCGTGTAACCGACCACGACCCCCGCCAGCAGGTAGGCCATCATGCGCAGCGACAGCCCCCAGTAGTGCGGCCCCTGTGTGCCGAGCAGGCGGTGCAGCGCGATGCGGCCGGGGTCGGTGAGGAACCAGATGGCGGTGCTGATGGCGTAGCTGTAGACCAGGGCCGCGTCGAGGCTGTGGTTCTTGTGGCCCGAGCCCCACTGAAACAACGCGATCAGCAGCGCCACGGCCCAGACGATGCCCATGCGCTGCGTCACGCCGCGTCGGCTGTCGGGGGGCAGCCAGCGCAGCAGGGCGGAGTCGGGGCGCAGGGTCATGGGCAGCAGCAGCCGTTGGTGGGACGCGGACGATTCTGGCACGCTGACCTCAGCCTGCGAAAGCACCCAGCCGGGCTGCGACGGGCGCTGGCGCGGAGCGCCGGATGTGCCACTCGGCCCAGAGCAGGTTGGGCACCCAGCACAGCCAGGCGATGGCGGCGTAGGCCGGTGCCAGCGGCAGGCCGCTGACGAAGGACAGCGGCAGGTAGAGCCGCAGCGTCACGGCCGCGCAGGCAAGCGCAAAGTTGCGCAGCATCCAGCGCCGGTGTTCGTCAACCCGGCCCTGGCGGATGGCGCGGTAGGCGCGCCATCCGCTGAACAGCCAGAGCAGGGCGAGCACGCCAAAACCCAGGTTGGCCACAGGGCCGCCGAAGGTGTTGGGCGCCAGCAGCAGGCCGGAGACGCCACCGGCCAGCACGCCGCCGCCGAGGTAGATGCGGCCGAGCCAGCGGTGCAGGCGCGGGTGACGCGCGCGCAGCGCGGGCAGGAACTGCCAGGGGCCGATCAGCAGCGCCAGGGCGGCGGCCATCACGTGCACGTGGAACACGGCGGGGTGGTGGCGCGCGAAGCTGGCCTGGAATTCGGGCGCTGTGGCCGGCACCTCGGGCAGCAGGCCGTAGAGCACCCAGGCGTAGGCGCCCACGCCGAGGCAGAGCAGGGTGAGGGTCCACCAGGCGATGGAGGGGTTGGGGCGGTTTGTCATGGTTGTTTTCCGTTGGAGGCGGCGTACAGGCGCTGGCGTTCCTGCTCCACCAGGCGCTGGCGCAGGTCCGATCCGGCGCCGAAGCCAAACACGCCCAGGCCGTGCATCAGCAAGCCGAAGCCCCAGCCCAGGGCCGGCGCCACCGGCCACAGGTGGCCCTGCCACCAGCCCAGCACGGTCAGGCCGCTGATGACACAGACGTAGATGAAGGCGTGGGTGTACCAGCCCAGCCGGGCCTTGACGCGCCGTTGCGCGAGGCGCTCCTGGTCGGGCGAGAGCGAGAAAGGGGTGCTGGCGTTCATGGGTGGCTCCTGGGTTGGCCGGACGTTGCGGGGACCGTGGCGTGACTGTGCCGCGCGACCCGTTCGGGTGCGAGCCGGTTGCGACGGAACGACGGAGCGCGGGTGTGAAATGCCGCCCGCGGGCGCGAAGGGGGGGCGTGGCGCGCAGGTCCGGTGCTCCAGACCCGCTGAACGGGGGCGGGCCGTGGTGTTCCTACAATGGGCGCGACCCACCCCCATTGCCAAGGAACACCGAATGCCCGACACCGCCCGACGACAGCTGCTTTGGTCCGGAATGCTGGTGGCTGGAGCGCTGTCCACCGGGGTACTGACCGGCTGCGCGGCACTGCAACCCAGCCCGCGCACGGTCAAGATTTCCGAGAAGAAGCTGATGGAGGCGATCGCGCGCCAGTTTCCGCGCAGCAACCGTTACCTGGAGCTGTTCGACGTCACGCTGGACACGCCCAGGCTGCGGCTGATGCCGGCGGAGAACCGCATCGGCACCCAGCTGGATTTCACCGTGGGCATGCCGCTGGTCGAGACGCGCACACAGCGCGGCACGCTCAGCCTGAGCTACGGCCTGCGCCTGGAACCGGTCGACAACACGGTGCGGCTCACCGATGTGCGGCTGGAAAACATGGATCTGCCCGACGCATCGCCGGCGAATGCGGCGCGTTTCAAGCGCCTGGGTGGTGCGCTGGTTCAGGGCTTGCTGCCGGATCTGGTGGTGCACCGCCTCAAGCCCGAAGACCTGGAGTCGGTCGGGCGCCGGGGCTACCAGCCCGGCGCCTTGCGCGTGGTGCCCGGCGGGCTGGAACTGCAGCTCGATCCCTTGCCGCGCTGAACCTGCGTCACCTGCTGGGTGCGGCAGCGCCAGCGGGTACGATAGAACGCTACGAACAGGCCAGTGGTTGGCCTGTTCTTTTTTTGTGACGCGCGCCCCTCGCGCCGGATGCTGTATGGATGTTGTGTTGCTGATCAAGGCCGCCCTGATGGGCATTGTGGAGGGCCTGACCGAGTTCCTGCCGATTTCTTCCACCGGTCACCTGATCCTGGCCGGGAGCCTGCTGGGGTTTCACGACGAGCGGGCCAAGGTGTTCGAGATCGCGATCCAGACCGGCGCGATCTTCGCGGTGATCATCGTGTACTGGCAACGCCTGCGCGCCACGCTGCTGGGCCTGTCCTCGCAACCCCAGGCGCAGCGCTTCACCCTCAATGTGTTCATTGGCTGCCTGCCCGCCGTCGTGCTGGGCCTGTTGCTCGGCAAGGCCATCAAGGCGCACCTGTTCACCCCGACCGTGGTGGCCACCGCGTTCATCCTGGGGGCCTTCGTCATCCTCTGGGCGGAGCGGCGCCAGCAGGCCAGTGTGCGGGTGCACGATCTGGACGATCTGACCCCGCTGGACGCGCTGAAGGTGGGTCTGGCGCAGTGCTTCGGCCTGATCCCCGGCACCAGCCGCTCGGGCTCCACCATCATCGGCGGCATGCTGTTCGGCCTGTCGCGCAAGGTGGCGACCGATTTCAGCTTCTTTCTGGGCATCCCGATCCTGATCGGCGCCGGCGCCTACAGCCTCTACAAGGCGCGCGACATGCTCTCGGTGGCCGATCTGCCACTGTTTGCCGTGGGCCTGCTGTTCGCGTTTCTCAGCGCCTGGGTCTGCATCCGCTGGCTGCTGCGCTACGTGGCCAGCCACAGCTTCGTGCCGTTCGCCTGGTACCGCATCGCCTTTGGTGCGCTGATCCTGCTGACCGCCCATTTCGGCTGGGTGGACTGGAAAGCTTGAAACACCTCAGGGCAGCGAATCTGGCGATGCCTCACCGGGCAGCGTGAAACAGAACGTGGCCCCCTGACCGGGTGCGCCCTCGGCCTGGAGCACGCCGCCGTGGCGCTGCACGATGCGCTGCGCCGTGGCCAGACCGATGCCCAGGCCGCTGAACTCGTGCGGCTGGTGCAGTCGCTGGAAAGGCTGGAACAGCTTGTCTGCGCGGCTCATGTCGAAACCCGCACCGTTGTCGCTCACGCAGAAGTGGGTCTGACCGTCCGCCTCGCGGGCGAACACCCGGATGTGTGCCTGCGGTGTGGTGGCGGTGTATTTCCAGGCGTTGTGCAACAGGTTCTGCAGCAGGGCATCGATCAGCGAAGGATCGGCTGAGGCGTGCAGATCGGGTTCCACCGACCAGGAGACCGATCGTTGCGGTGACTCGGCGGCCAGTTCTTCCAGCAGGCGTGTGGCGATGGCGCTGAGGTTGACGGGTTGGCACACCACTTCGCCGCGACCGATCTGCGAAAGCTGCAGCAGGCCGTCGATGAGCAGGCCCATCTTCTTGCTGGCGCCCATGATGCGCTGCAGGTGGTTTCTGCTGGTGTCGTCGAGCACGGGATTGTCTTCGCCCAACGCCTGGGCGAAACCGTTGATGATGCGCAGCGGCGAACGCAGGTCGTGGGCCACGGCGTAGGAATAGCTTTCCAGTTCGTCGTAGGCGGCCTTGAGGTCGCGTGTGCGCTCCTGGATGCGCAGTTCCAGCGAAGTGTTAAGACGGCGCACCTCATATTCGGCGCGTTTGCGCTCGGTGATGTCCTGCGTGACGCCAAAGGCGCGCATGGCCCGACCTTCAACGTCGCGCTCGAATTCGGCGCGCACGCTGAACCAGCGGTCTGCACCGTTGATGCGGGCGCGGTAGGTCGAGTTGTAGGCCCCCGTGTTTTTCACCGCGTCCATCCACTCCTGGACCAGGCGCTGCTGGTCTTTGGGGTGGGTGAAGCTGTGCAGCTCCGCGCCACTGAGCTCCGCGCCTGGGAGACCCAGACGCTGGAACGAACCGCTCAGCGCGCGGAAGCGGTCGTTGGCGATGTCGGCCTCCCAGCTGGCGAAACCCGCCAGGGCCTGTGCCTGGCGCATCAGGCGCTCATTTTTTCGAACGGCCTCATCGGCGGCCTTGACGTTGGAGATGTCCTGCACCACGGAGATGAAATAGTCGGGCAGCCCGGCCTGCCGGCGCATCAGCGCCACGGTCAGGTGCGCCCACACGGTGTGGCCATCTTTGTGGATGTAGCGCTTTTCCAGCGCGTAGCTGTCTCGTTTGCCTGCCAATGCCTGTTTGATGAATTTTTCATCCGGGTCGATGTCGCCGGGGTGGGTGAGATCCTGGAACCGCATGGACAACAGTTCGTCGGCGGTGTAGCCGACCATCCGGCAAAAGGTCTCGTTCACCCGCAACAGCCGGCCGTCCAGTGCCACGTGCGAGATGCCGGCGGAAGCGTGTTCGAAGGTGTCGAGAAAGCGCTGCTGGCTGATGCGGGCCAGCTCGCTGGCTTCCCGCAGATGCTGGTTTCTCTGCTGCATGAGCCAGATGGCGCCCACGACGACCAGCTGGGTCAGCAGGTGCCAGAGGTTGAGCCAGAAGGCTTCTCCCGGGTTGTCGAACGCGAACGACAGGTAGGGTTTGACGAGGAAAAAATTGACCAGCACCATGCCCAGCAGGGTGCTGAGCATGCCGGCGGCGAATCCGCCATAGAGCGCGGCCAGTGCCGCGGCCAGCGAGAGCGTGATGAAGCGCCCGCCCGACTCCGCGGGTGCGAGGGCAACACGCAGCCAGGCCGCCAGCAGGGTGAGCAGGATGGCCACCGTGAAGCGTTGCCAGGCGCTGCGGGACTGGGGTTCCCAGTCGAGCAGGCGCTGCCACGGTGGGGCAGCAATGGGCGGTGTGGCGCTTGACGCAGGGATCGTCATGAAGTGGTTGGGGTGTGCCGTTGCCAGCGTGCGGTACACGCTGCCCAATTTATACCGGAGCCGGGGTCTGGGCGGTGACGGGGACAGCAGGGGAAACCCGGTGCAGTTTCGCCGTTTGTCCCAGGGCCTGTTCACACTATTGTTCGCACTTGGAAAAATAGTGTGAACAGGCCCTAATCAGGCGCCCAGGCTGCGCAGGACGGCGTCGATGGTGGCGGCCGTTTCCTGGGGCTTTTCCATCGGAAACAGGTGGCTGCCTTCCACCATGAGCAGGCGCTCGGGGTGGTCCCGGCCCACCAGCCGGTGCGTCATGGCCATGCCGACCTGTTTCATCTCCAGCGATTCGGTGCCGCCGATGAAGGCCACCGGGCACGGCAGGGGGTGGCGGCGCAGCAGCCGGTCAAGGTTGTGGGGCAGGGTGTTGTAGATCGCGGTTTCGACATCGCGCTCAAAACCCAGCACCCGGCGCATCCCTTGCTCGGTGGTCTCGTCGTGTGTGGCGTGGGCAATGTAGTCGCGCAACACCTGCGGTTCCCAGCGGGCAAAAGCCTTCTTGTGGGCGAAATGGTCGAAAGCGGCCTGCGCATCGGGCCAGGCGTTGCGGCGCTTGCGGCTGATCTTGCCGGGCGAGATCGAGCCCACTAGCTGGGTGCGCTTGGCCAGTTCCAGCGCCCGGGCGCGCCAGCCGCCCAGCACGGGCGAGTCCAGCAGCAACACCCCCTTGACGCCGTGGCCGCCGAGTGCCGGGTGGCGCGCGGCACACATGAGGCTCAGGAAACCGCCCAGCGAATGACCGACCAGCCAGGCCGGCTGGCCGTGGCGCTCGATCTCCGGGGCCGCGAAATCGGCGAGCTGCTGCACCAGATGCGGCCAGTTGCTGCTGACCGGGTAGGCCGGATCGTGACCGAATTTCTCGGGCGCACGCACGGAAAAGCCGCGCGCCCGCAGCGACTTGAACAGCACGCCGTAGGTGCTGGCGGGGAAGCTGTTGGCGTGCGAAAAAACGATCAGGGACATCTGGAAAAAGGTGTTCAGTGCCGATCAACCGGCGCGAAGTGTCCAACCAAGGACACCGCTGGGCCGGCTTTGCCGGACGGCCAGTGTCGCCCCCTGGAAGGGGGTGACGCCGAAAGGCGGCGCGGGGGTCAGATCAATTTTTCTTTGGAGTTGCTGATCTTCTTCAGCGGCTGGTTGCGCGCGCTGTCGCAGATCAGCGGCACCTCGGTGTGGCTACCGTCCCAGGTGGGGTGCTCGATGCTGTCGAAAACCTCGCGCAGTTTCTGGCCCCAGGTGTTGTGCACCATGCGGAAGTAGGGATTGTTTTCGTCGATGCAGGTGATCTTGTCGCTTTGCAGCTGGTCGACCTCGTACACCGCCAGGTCCAGCGGCAGACCCACCGAGAGGTTGGACTTGAGCGTGGAGTCCATGGACACCAGCACGCACTTGGCTGCCTCGTCCAGCGGGGTGGCGGGCGTGATCACGCGGTCCAGCACCGGCTTGCCGTACTTGGACTCTCCGACCTGGAAGAACGGCGTTTCGGCCGTGGCTTCGATGAAGTTGCCGGCCGAATAGACCTGGAACAGGCGCATGCCTTCACCCTTGATCTGGCCGCCGAAGATCATGGAGACGTTGAAATCCACGCCGGCCCGCTGGAGGGATTCGCCGTCGCGTTCGTAGACGTGGCGCACCGCCGCGCCGAGCACGCGGGTGGCGTCGAACATGCTCCTGGCGTTCCAGATCGTGATCGGGTCGCCGCCCTCGTGGTCCTGCACCTGTTCGACCTGGAGAATCTCGCGGATCGACTGCGAAATGCTCAGGTTGCCGGCGGAGAGCAGGCACATGAAGCGCTCGCCCGGCTTTTCGTAGACGATCATCTTGCGGAAGGTGCTGATCTGGTCCAGGCCCGCGTTGGTGCGCGAGTCGGACAGGAAAACCAGTCCGGCGTTGAGTTTGACGGCGACGCAATAAGTCATGGTTGCAGGCTGAGTTTCTTGAGTTGGTAGAGCTGGTCCAGCGCTTCGCGCGGGCTCAGTGCGTCGGGGTCGATGCCCCGCAGGGCGGCCAGCAAGGGATGGGTTTCAGGTTCGGCGCTCGGCGGCGGTGGTGCAAACAGGTCCACCTGGCTGCGGCTCTGTTCGCTCTGGCTTTCCAGTGCGGCCAGAGCGTGGCGCGCGTGCTGCACCACCGCCGCCGGCACGCCAGCGAGCCTTGCAACTTGTATGCCGTAGCTGCGGCTGGCCGGGCCGGGTTCGATCTGGTGCAAAAAGACGATGCCCGATTTTCCGCCACCTTCGACCGCGCTCACGTGCACGTTCACCGCGGCGTGGTGGGCGGCCGGAAACTCGGTGAGTTCGAAGTAGTGCGTGGCAAAGAGCGTGAAGGCCCGGGCCTTGTCGTGCAGGTGCGCGGCGATGCCGCCGGCCAGCGCGAGGCCGTCGAAGGTGGAGGTGCCGCGGCCGATCTCGTCCATCAGCACCAGACTCTGCGGCGTGGCGGCGTTCAATATCTGCGCGGCCTCGGTCATCTCGACCATGAAGGTGGATTGCGCGTTGGCCAGGTCGTCGGCCGCGCCGATGCGGGTGTGGATGGCGTCGATGGGGCCGAGGCGGCAGGCCGTCGCCGGCACGTAGCTGCCCATGCTGGCCAGCAGCACGATCACCGCCACCTGGCGCATGTAGGTGCTCTTGCCGCCCATGTTGGGGCCGGTGATGACCTGCATGCGCTGTTTCGGACCCATCACCGTGTCGTTGGCGATGAAGCTGCCGCCAGTGGTTTCGTTCAGCCGCGCTTCGACCACCGGGTGGCGACCAGCGCGGATTTCGATGCAGGGTTCGGCGACGAACTGCGGCGCGCTCCAGTTGAGCGTGAGCGAACGTTCGGCCAGGGCGCAGAGCGCGTCCAGCGCGGCGAGCGCGCGGGCCAGGCGGGTGAGCGGGTCGATGTAGGCCTGCAGTTCGTCGAGCAGGTGCTCAAAGAGCCACTTCTCGCGCGCCAGCGCCCGCTCCTGTGCACTGAGCGCCTTGTCTTCAAAGGCCTTGAGCTCGGGCGTGATGAAGCGCTCGGCGTTTTTCAGCGTCTGCCGGCGGCGGTAGTCGTCGGGCACCTTGTCGATCTGGCCCTGCGTGACCTCTATGTAGAAGCCGTGCACCTTGTTGAACTGCACGCGCAGGTTGGCGATGCCGGTGCGGGCGCGCTCGCGGGTTTCGAGGTCGATCAGGAAGCCGTCGCAGTTGGTCTGGATGCCGCGCAGTTCGTCCAGATCGGCGTCGAAACCATGATTGATCACCCCGCCGTCGCGCACCAGCGCGGCCGGCTCGGGCAGCAGCGCGGCCAGCAGCAGGTCGGCGCAGCCGGCGGGCGGTGTGAGGTCGGCCGCGATCTGCAGCAGCAGCGCCGGTCCGCCCGCGGGCAGGCTGTGTTGCAGGCCCTGGGCGAGCTGCTGCGCGCGGCCCAGCGTCTGGCCCAGGCCGACCAGTTCGCGCGGGCGCACCTGGCGCAGCGCCGTGCGGGCGGTGATGCGCTCCACGTCGCTCGCGCCTTTGAGCGCGCTGCGCAGCGTTTGGCCCAGGCCGTTGCGCAGCAGGGCGATGGCGTCGAGCCGGGCGCGCGCTTCCGAGCGCTCGCGTTTCGGCTCCAGCAGCCAGCTGCGCAGTGCCCGGCTGCCCATGCCGGTCTGGCACACGTCGAGCAGGGAGAACAGCGTGGGGCTGGTTTCGCCGCGCAGGGTGTGGGTGAGTTCGAGGTTGCGCCGCGTGGTGATCGGCAGGTCGATCAGCTCGTCGCTGCGCGCCACGCGCAGGCTCTTCACATGGCTGAGCGCGCGGCCCTGCGTGTGTTCGGCGTAGTCGAGCAGGGCGGCGGCGGCGGCGTGGGCGTCGCTCAGGCCCTGCGCGTCCCAGGCGGCCAGGCTCGCGGCACCCAGTTGTTCAAGCAGCTTGCGTTCGCCCAGGGCGCCGTCAAACGCCCAGGCCGGGCGCAGCACGGCCACGGTCCGCTGGCCGCTGGCCAGCGGCTGGGCGGCGAGCGCCTGCAAGTTCTTTTCAAACGCAGGCGTCACCTCAGCGCTGTAGAGCAGCTCGCCGGGCGCGATGCGCGCGATCCAGTCGGCGAGTTCGTCGCTCGCGCACTGGGCCAGGAACACGATGCCTTGCGTGACCGACATCCAGGCCAGACCGACGCCGGTGCGCGCCCCCGGGTGCACGGCCATGAGCACCGCCTCGGTCTTGTCGGACAGCAGTTCGCTGTCGGTCAGCGTGCCGGGCGTGACCACCCGCACCACCTTGCGCTCGACCGGGCCTTTGGCGGTGGCGACGTCGCCCACCTGCTCGCAGATTGCGGCCGATTCGCCGAGCTTGATGAGGCGGGCGAGGTAGTTGTCGATGGCGTGGAAAGGCACGCCGGCCATCACCACCGGTTCCCCGGCCGACTGACCGCGCTGGGTGAGGGTGATGTCGAGCAGGCGGGCGGCTTTTTCCGCGTCAGCGAAGAACAGCTCGTAGAAATCACCCATGCGGTAGAACACCAGCGTGTGCGGGTACCCGGCCTTGATGGCGAGGTACTGCTGCATCATGGGTGTGTGCCGGGATGGCGCTTCGCCGTCTCCTTCAGGTTGCCTGTTTTCGCGCATCAACGCCGCTCATCCAACAAAATTTTCTGCCAGTTCCTGGCGGGGTGTTTGGGGGCTCCATGAGGCAGACCCCGTTGCGGCCCTGAGGGGGCCGGGGGTTTCACGAAGCCGAAAGGACGCCTGTTCGCAACCGAAACGTCCATATGCCACTTTCAGGGGCATCCCTCTTTGAGTCCAGCCCAGCCATCCGGCCATCGGAAGAGGGTTCCTGTCTGATTGTCACCGCAGGTCAGGCCGGAACAAATTATGCCGTGCCGCCTGCAGTCTGATCGCCGCACCCTCCCACCGAGCGCCTCCACCGCTGTCACGTACCTGAATGTGAGTGGTGTTACAAGCCATTTCGTCAAATGTTCATCCTTTTGGGGGATGCTGCGCTTGTGCCGTAGCACCAAGGTATGTATCCTGCGGGCAACAAAAGCGTGAGCTTTGTCTCCAAATGTAAGTAACGGCACTCCGGTGCATGTGAAGGAACCTGTCATGCACCGCCATTCGTCTGTCAACCGCCTGTACCGCCTTGTCTGGAACGATGCCCTCATGATCTGGACCGCGGTCGCCGAGATCGCGAGGGGGCGAGGCAAATCGGGCACCGGACGCAGAAGGATGACGGCGCTGCTGGCGCTCAACGCAGGCTTCGTGCTCGGGCCACCCGCGACAGCCGGCCCCAACAACATCCAGCCCGACGGACGGACCCAGACCACGGTCAGCGCCAGCGGGGGCGCAACCAGCGTGCACACCTCGACCACCAGCGGGTCCAATGCCTTCAACTCGTTTTCTACTTTTGCAGTGGGGGGCGGGCAGGTGGTCAACATGCACCTGCCGGGGGGCAGCGCCAACCTGATCAACATGGTCACCGATTCGCGCGTCACGATCAACGGCATGCTCAACTCGATCAAGGGCAACAAGATCGGTGGCAACGTTTTCTTCGCCAGCCCCCATGGTTTCCTGGTGGGGTCGGGCGGGGTGGTCAACGTGGGCAGTCTCACGGTGTCGACGCCGACACGCTCTTTCCTTGACACCTTTTTCACCGACACGGGTGACATCGACGCCCTGTCCGTCGGGGCGCTGCTGGATGGCTCCGCACCGGACGAAGGCGGCGCCATCACGATCGATGGCACGGTCAATGCCATGGGTGGCGTGAGGTTCCGGGGCGGCAGTGTCCGGATCAGTGGCACGGTCTATCGCGGCGCGAAGTTCGTCGGACTGGCGCCCGATTTCAGCGATGTGGTCAACGTCAACGGGCTGGCCGCCGGGACCAAGATCGTCGAGGTGGACGGCCGGATCCAGGTGGTGGCCGAAGACGATCCGGCAGCGGCCGTCACACCGGTGGCGTCCGCAGCCGAAGAGGACAGCGAGAACCAGACCGGCAGCGTCGACATCCAGGCCAGCCAGGACGTCTCGGTATCGGGTGTGATCCGGAACGAGGGCAGCGAGGGTGTCAGCGGTGGCCAGATCGCCATCCAGGCCGGCAACAACATCACGCTGGAATCGGGCGCCAACATCTCTGCGGCCGGGCTGGGCAACAACTCCAGCGGCGGTACCGTCTACATGATGGCCGCCAACAGCGCCGTGGCCCAGACCGGCGCGCTGGTCAACACGTCGGCCGGTGCGACAGGCGACGGCGGTGCGATCGAATTCAGCGCCAGGAAGAATGTCGAACTGGCCGGTGGCCAGTTCCGCGCATCCTCCACCACCGGAACGATGGGCACCGTGCTGATCGACCCGGAAACGGTCACGGTCAGCGCCGACTACTACTCCGGTGGTGCCAACCACAACATCGTGGCGGACAACGCAATCACGGTGAACGCGGGCGTGGTGGTGTCGACCCGCAACGTGGACGGGGGTGATACAGCCAATCAAACCACGGCGGCATCAGTGGGCAACTCCGGCAACCTGAACCTGCAGGCCGGCAGCATCACCCTGGAAGCCGGCAGCGCCCTGGTGTCTCACTCAGACGTTGTTGGTTTCACCGGAGGCGACATCACCATCAATGCCACCCGCGCTCCGGGTGGCGCATTGGGCGGCGGTGGCAATGCGAGCATCACGGCCACCGGCGCCACGATCATGGGCGCGTCAGTCTCAGTGCAAGCGCAATCGGACTACGACGACACCGGTGCGCTGGTGCCGCTGCCGCTCGCGATCCCGAGCGCCACGGCCTCGATCAGCCTGACCGACACCGCCGTTTCCGCCAGCGGCACGCTGGCGATCGGTGCCAAGGCCTCGGTCGACACCAGCCCGCTGGGCGACACGCCGCTGGCCATCAGCGTGGCCAATTCGAGCGCCACGGTGAACGTGGCGGGCACATCGGTGCTGAGTTCGACCGGCAACGCCACGCTGAGCGCCGAGTCCACTGTCACGTCCAATGTCAAGCCCACCGGCCTGGGCCTCGCGCTGCCAGCCGATGCGGCGGTGGCCATCAGCACCATCAACAGCACCGCCACGGTGAAGGTGGGCGGATCGTCCTCTGTCACGACAGATGCTGCGCTCGAACTGTCGGCCAAGAACACCGTAGAAGCCACCACCGTGGCCGACATCACCGCCAGCCAACCGGCGGCCGGGGGCGGAACGGTTGCTGTGACGGTGCTGACCACCGTGACCAAGGCCTCGATCGAAGACAGCGCAACCACCCAGGCGGCTTCGCTCAAGGTGAGCGCGGAGTCCAAGAACACCGTGGTCAATACCGCCAAGGCAGCGGCCAAGGGTGCCACCAAGCAGACGGATGCCGAGAAGCTGGCGGACGGCCCGAGCGAGACCGAAAAGGCGCTCGACGACTACAAGGTCGAAGGTTCGACATCGGGGGGCAGTGTCGATGTGGCCGCTGCCGTGGCGATCGTCAGCCTCAACAGCCAGACACAGGCTTCGATTGGTTCCAGCGCCCTGCAAAACACCACCGGGCTGGCCACGGTTTCCAGTGTGGCCAGCAACGCCTCGACCGTAGATGCCGATGGCAGCACGGTGGGCGACGGCGCGGATGTCGGCATTGGCGCCGCTTTTGCGCTCAACATCGGCGCGCTGACCAACACGGCCCTGATTGGCGACAACGCACAGGTCCATGCCAATGGGCTGACCTTGCAGGCCACGGTGCCCGCAGGGGAGTCGAATACCTTTGCGACCAGCAGCAAGAGCGGCGCCGGCGCGGCCAATGTGGGCGTGGCGGGATCGCTGGCGATCAACACGCTGGCCAGCACGACCACCGCCCTGATCCAGGGCGACAGCGACAGCAGCGGAACCGGTGCGAGCGTGGACGCCGGAACGGGCGACATCCTGATCGAAGCGGGCAACGCCTCGACGAGCACGGTGACCGTTGGCGCCGAGGTTCAAGGCACGGGCGACAGCGCCAAAGTGGGCGTCGGTGCATCGGTGGGCGTGAACGTGGTGGCCAACAAGACCGTGGCCGAAGTGGCCGACCTGGCAGTGATCAGCGGGGGTGCCAACTTCGGGTTGAACGCCCAGAGCGCACACAGCATGGGCACGGACGTCACGGGCGGCGCCGCGGGCGCCGGGATTGCCGTGACCCCGTTGGTGGCGGTCTCGATCGGGGACAACACCACGATCGCGCGCCTGGGTGACAACGCGGCGGGGCTGAACCTGACGGGTGCCTACAGCAGCGAAGCGAATCAAAGCAGCGAACAGACCACCGTCGCCACGGGCCAGACCCAGGGCAACGATGTGTCCGTGGGCGTCTCGCTGGCGCTGGGTATTGCGAACGACACGGTGATCGCTTCGGTCGAGCGCAACGTCAGCGCCGACGATGGTGTGAGCGTGGGCGCCACATCGGTGGCCAGGAGCGACACGTCGGCCACGGCGAGCGTGGCCGGTGGACAGGAAGCCGATGACAACGGCGATGCGCCGGCAGAAGCAGGCGGAGCGCCGGGCAAGAGTGTGGACGAGCAGGTGGCCGCTCAAGGCGACTCGGCCAAGGACAAAGGCAAGGCAACGGCCGACAAGGCGCCTGCGGCACCCGAGACCTCGGGTGGCAAGACCGGCAAGAAACTCGACAAGACCACCAACCCGACCGGCGATGAAGCGCCCAAGGCCGAGACCAGCGAAGGCGGCGTGAGCGTGGCGGCCGCGGTGGGCATCAACGTGGCCAGCTCCGAGACCAGGGCGTCGATCGGCGCCGGCCGCAGCATCACCAGCACGGGCGGCGCCCTGAGCGTGACCAGCAAGGCCGAGACCGACGCGGCGGCCAAGGCCGACGGTAGCCAGACCGACGCCGGTGGCACCAACGTGGGCATCGGTGCGGCGGTGGCCGTGAACGCGGCCACGGCGACCAACACGGCCATCGTGAGCGACAACGCCAACGTCAACGCGCAAGGCCTGACGGTCCAGGCTGGCATGGATGCTGACGCCAAGAACGACTTCGTGGCCGAGGCCCAGAGTGGCGCGGGCGCTGGCAAGGTGGGGGTGGCCGGCTCGCTGGCGATCAACACGGTGGCCAACACGACGACGGCCCTGGTGCAGGGTGATACCGACACCGCAGGTGCGGGCTTTGGCGTGGGTGCCACCGTGAATGCCGGCGCGGGCGACATCCTGATCGAAGCGGGCAACGCCTCGACGAGCACGGTGACCGCCGGAGCCGAAGTTGAGGCCGGTGCAGAGGCCAAAGTGGGCGTGGGTGCGTCGGTCGGTGTGAACGTGGTGGCCAACAAGACGGTGGCCGAAGTGGCCGACAAGGCCGCGATCACGGGTGGGGCCAACTTCGGGCTGAACGCCAGCAGCGATCACACCATGGGCACGAGCGTGGAGGGCGGTGCCTCGGGTGCCAAGATCTCCGTGACGCCGGTGGTGGCCGTTTCCGTCGGGGACAACACCACGGTGGCGCGCCTGGGCGAAAACACGGCGGGGCTGGGCATCAGCGGTGCGTACAGCAGCCAGGCCGACCACAGCAGCGAGCAGACGACGGTGGCTACGGGCCAGACCCAGGGCAACCAGGTGGCGGTGGGCGCCTCGATTGCGGTGGGCATTGCCAACGACACGGCGATCGCCTCGGTCGAGCGCGACATCAGCGCCGACGGGGGCGTGGGTGTGGGCGCCACATCGGTGGCCCGCAGCGACACGGCGGCCACGGCCAGCGTGGCTGGCGGACAGGAAGCCGACGAAAACGGCGATGCACCGGCCGAAGCCGGTGGTGCGCCGGGCAAGAGTGTGGACGAGCAGGTCGCCGCACAAGGCGACTCGGCCAAAGACAAGGGCAAGGCCAACGCCGACAAGGCACCGGATGCACCCGAGACTACGGGCGGCAAGACGGGCGGGAAGCTCGACACGTCGGTCGATGCCAACAAGACCGGCAATCAGGCGGGCAAGGCAGAGGCCGACAGCAACGGCGACGGCACGGGTGAAGGCGTGGCCGTGGCCGCTGCCGTGGGCGTGAATGTGGCCAATTCAGAGACGACCGCGTCGATCGGCAAAGGCCGCAGCATCACCAGCACGGGCGGTGCCCTGAGCGTGACCAGTCTGGCCGAGACCGATGCCAAGGCCTTGGCCGATGGCAGCCAGACCGATGCCGGCGGCACCGATGTGGGCATTGGCGCGGCAGTGGCCGTGAACGCCGCTACCGCCAAAAACACGGCCATCGTGAGAGACAACGCGGTCGTCAACACCGAAGGCCTGTCGATCCAGGCCGGCATGGATGGCACGGCGAAGAACGACTTCGTGGCCGATGCCAAGAGTGGCGCGGGCGCGGGCAATGTGGGCGTGGCGGGTTCGCTGGCCATCAACATCGTGGACAACAGCAGCCAGGCCCGACTGGAAGGCGATACCGATGCCAGTGGCACGGGTGCTTCCGCCAACGCCAACGCGGGCGACATCCTGATCGAAGCCGGCAATGCGTCGACCAGCACGGTCAAGGCCGCGGCGGACGTGAAAGGCACGGGCAGCACCGCCAAAGTGGGCGTGGGTGCGTCCATCGGTGTGAACGTGGCGGTCAACAAGACGGTGGCCGAGGTGGCCGACCAGGCGGTGCTCACGGGCGGCGCCAACATGGCGGTGAACGCCAGGGCCGACCACACCATGAGCACCGAGCTCGTGGGTGGCTCGGCCGGCGCCAAGACTTCGATCACGCCCGTGGTGGCGGTGACGATCGGCGTGAACACCACGCAGGCACGCGTCGGTGCATCGGCCACGGGCCTGAATCTGTCGGGTGCGTTCAGCAGCTCGGCCGAGCAGAGCAACGTGATGACCACGAAAGCCACGGCCCAGGCGCAGGGCGACACGGCGGTGGGCGCGTCGCTGGCGGCGGCGATTGCGGTGGACGATGTGTCGGCCGAACTGCAGCGCGACATCGACAGCTCCACCGGGGTCGAACTGATCGCGTTGTCTGAAACCTCGATCACGACCGAAACCACGGCGGGTGCCAAAGGCGCCAAGAAGGCCAAGACCAACGCCACCACGGGTGAAGAAGAGCCGGAAGCCAACACCACCGCTGACGAGCAGAAAAAGAACCAGCTCGATTTCGCCAAGAACAAGAACGCGGGTGCCTCGACTGTCGACACCAGTTCACCAGAGGCCAAGACGCCGGACACCAGCAGCAGCACCCCCGGCACCGACAAGCCGACCCAGGCGTCCGAGCAGACCCGCAAGGACCAGCAGGGCAAGAAGATCAGTGTGGCCGCCGCCATTGGCGTGAGCGTGGCGCGCAACCAGGGCCGGGCCGAGATCGGACAGGGCCTGAACATCAACGCCGGTACCGGCGAGCTCAAGCTCGACGCACAGTCCGACACCAACTACACCACCAAGTCCAGCGGCGAGGCCGTGTCGGAAGACGACGCCGTGGGCGTGGCCGTGGCGGTCACGGCGACCCACAACGTCACACAGGCCACCCTGGGTGCGGGCACCACCGTGAGCCAGGCGGGGGATGTGAACATCAACGCCGCGTCGCGCCAGAACCGTGACGCGGCCTTCCAGACCGCCATGAGCGCCGAGGCCGTTTCGGGCGCCAGCGGGGGCGGTACGGCGGTGGCCGGTGGGCTGGCCCTGGTGGTCAACGAAAACAAGACACTCGCCTCCATCGACGAAGGTGCCTCGCTGGGCTCGGCGGGCAACGAGGTGGGGCATGTGTCGGTCACGGCAACCGACACCAGCAAGATTTCCGCGCAGGCCCGCGCGGGCGCGCTCTCCAAGGGCGGTGAAAGCAAGACCGGCGTGGGGGCTTCGTTTGCCGTGCTGGTGTCTCTCAATGAAAACCACGCGGTGGTGGGGCGCGACGCCGATGAGAGCGGCGCGTTCGATCCGACCGCGGTGAACGCCGAATCCTTGACCGTGTTGGCGACGAAGAACCGCGTGTCGACGCCGGCCGCGAAGAACCTCACCGTCGATGGCGTCAAGAACCTCGACTTCGACACCTTCGATCCGGCGGACTACCTGGCTTCGAACAACTACTACACCGAAGCCATCGCCGGCGCAGCTTCCCAGGGCGATACGGCGGTGGCCGGTGCGTTTGCGGTCAACGTGTTCACCAACAAGAGCATCGCCGAGCTGGGTGAAGCGGTCGCGGTCACCACGATCGGCAGCACCGGGCCGCAATCCCTGGGGGTGGACGTTTCCAGCAGTTCGGACATGCAGTCCGTGACGATCGCCGGTGCAGCCGCCGGCGCCAAGCAGACCGGTGTGGGCATTTCCAACGCCGACACCGTGAACCTGGACGAGACGCGCGCCGCCATCGGTGCCGACTCGACCGTGCTCGCCAATGGCGCTAGCGCGGGCGTGAAGGTCCAGGCCGAATCCTTGCAGGAGATGACCAACGTGGGGGTCAGTGCGGGCGCTTCGACCAGCGGCACCGCCGTGGCCGGTGTGCTGGGCGTGGTGGTCGCACTGGGCAAGACCGAAGCCCTGATCGGCGATGGGGCCGCGGTGAAGGCCCTGGGCGATGTGTCCGTGAAGGCCACAACCGACGTGACCGGCGTGATGGTGTCCGGTGGTGTGTCGGCGGCAAACCAGACGGGCATCGGTGCGTCGATCGCCGCACAAATTTTGGCCAACGCCACATCGGCCACCATCGGTGCCGCCGATGTCTCGGCGGCGAAGCAGTTGACGGTCGCCGCGCAGGCCGACGAGAGCGTGACCTCCGCGGTGGTGGCGGGCGCGGGCGCGGGCACCACGGCGGTGGCCGGTGCGCTGTCGGTCAACGTGATCGTGGGCGACACCACGGCCCTGGTGAACCAGGGTGCGCAGGTCAACACCGATGCCGGGTATTCGAGCGCGGATCAGGGCGTGGCCATCACGGCAAGCGACGATACGACCATTCTGGCGATCACCGGCGGTGGCGCGGGCGGCGGGACCACCGGCGTGGGCGCGGCGCTGGACACGGACGTGATGGCGAAAACCGTGACGGCGGGCATTGCCGATGGCGCGGGCACACAGGTCAACGCGAAGAAGGACGTGGTCATCGACGCCTCGGCCTCGGAAGACCTGACCTCGGTCACGGTCGGTTTCGGTGGCGGTGGCACCACCGGCGTGGGTGGCGCGGTGTCGGTGGCCGTGGTGAAGAACGATGTGCACGCCATGATCGGCAGCCAGGCCGGCGTGGATGCCGACGGCAACGTGGGCGTGAACGCGCAGGACGACATCCAGGCCGTGCTGGCGGCCGGCGGTGTCGCCGGCGGCGGCACCACGGGCGTGGGCGGATCGATCGGTGTGGCCACCTTGTTCGGAACGACCCGGGCCACCATCGGTGACAGCGCTGTGGTCAACGCGCGTGGCCTGGGCGACGCCCGCACCGTGTACACCGGCGAAACCACCGGGGGCGATACCTCGATCGAGCCGGCGGACCTGGGCGCGAAGAAGACCGAACTCGCCAAGGGCCTGTCGGTCACGGCGTACAACCGGGAAGAACTGATCACCACGGTTTTCAGCGCTGGCGGCGGTGGCACCACCGGCGTGGCGGCCACGGTGTCGGCCGACGTGATCGCCAACACGACCGAAGCCTCGATCGGCCAGTCGGCGCGCATCAATCAGACCAACACCCTGGCGCACGCGGACCAGGAAGTGCGCGTCAAGGCGATCGATGAAACCAGCCTGATCAACACGGCCGGCGGTGCGGCCGGTGGTGGCAGTGCCGGCGTCGGCGCGGCGGCGAACGTGGGCGTGATCGCCAAGACCACCACGGCGAAGATCGGCAAGGACACACTGGTCAACGCCAAAAAGGCGGTTGAGGTGGAAGCGGCTTCGCTGGACTCCACCCTCTCGACCACGGCCGGTCTCGCCGGAGGCGGCAGCGTCGGTGTCGGTGGTGCGGTGGCGGGTGTCGGCATTGCCAACACCACCCAGGCGCTCATCGAGGATGGCACGTCGGTGGCCGACGCGGCCCAGGTGAACGTGACGGGCGGGAATCTGTCCGTGAAAGCGGATCAGTTCGCCAACAGCTGGATGATTTCGGGCGGCGCAGCCGGCGGCGGCGCCGCTGGCGTGGGCGCTTCGCTGAGCGTGGCGGTGAATGCCAGCACCACCAAAGCGCGGATCGGCAATTTCGCCGAGACGAATGCCACGGGCATCACATCGGTCCATGCCGATTCCACGGAGAGCGTCAACACCATCACGGTGGCGGGCTCGGGTGGCGGTTCGGCGGGTGTATCGGGCAGCATCGGCGTCAACGTGGTGACCTCGAACACCGAGGCCGGCATTGGCAGCAACGCCCAGGTCAACCAGACGCTGGCGGCCGCAGGGCAGAGTGTGGATGTCAAGGCGACCGACCGCATTGAAAGCCTGTCGGTGACGGGTGCGGCCGCCGGCGGTGGCGCGGCGGGCGTGGGTGCGGCGGTGGCGGTCACCGTGGCCCAGAACACGACACAGGCTTACATTGGCAGCAACGCGCAGGTATCTGCCAGCCAGGACATCAGCGTCGACGCTTCGTCCGACAAGCTGATCGATTCGGTGGCCGCAGCCGGCGCCGGTGGTGGTGCGGCGGGCGTGGCCGGTGCGATTTCCATCGTGTCTGTGGGGATGGTTTTGGATGGTGACTCCAGCGGCGGTTTGGGCAACACCGTCACCAACACCGACAGCGAGACGGGCAAGAGCAAGGTGGGCGACATGCTCGGCAGCTCGGCGCAATCCCAGCAGACCAAGAGCGACCTGGACAGCCAGACGGGCAAGATGGCCGTTGGCGGTGCGGTGTCCGATTCGGCCCCGGTGCCGGACCAGAACACCATCGCTTCCATCGGCACGGACGCCACGGTGAAGGCCGGACGCGATGTGACCGTTGCAGCCCGCGACACGACCGAGGTCCTGCAGGTGGGTGGCGGCGCCGCGGGCGGCGGTGCAGCCGGTGTGGCCGGCACGCTGGGTGTGACCTTGCTGCGCGATTCAGCGGCGGCCACGGTGGGCGATGGCGCGCACGTGGACGCCGGGCGCACGCTGGACGTGAACGCTGAAACCCGTGAGTCGGTGCTCAACATCGGCGTGTCGGCTGCGGGCGGCGGTGCGGCCGGCGTGAGCGGTTCGGTGGCGATCAACGTGATCTCTTCGGAAACGGTGGCCGCCATCGGCGCTGCCCAGATCAACCAGTCGGTGGCGGGTTCCGGCAACCGGTCGGTGCTGGTGCGAGCCCAGAGCGACAGCGAGCTGATCACGGTGGCCGGCTCCGGCGGCGGCGGTGGTGCGGCGGCGGTGGGTGGCGTGCTCAACGTGAACACGCTGTCCAAAACCACCAGCGCCCACATCGGCGAAGCTGCCAGCGTGGATGCCGACCTGGACGTGCGCGTGGCGGCGGACTCGCAGCAGCAGATCATCGGCGCAGGTATCTCGGTGCAGGGATCCGGTGCGGCCAGCGTGGGCGGTGCGGCGGCGGTCAATGTGATCGACAACAACACCCAGGCCTTCATCGGTTCGGCGCAAGACGATGCGACCAAGACAGCGGCCCACATCGACTCCGATGGCAACGTGGCCATTTCGGCGGCGGATGACACGCTGTTGATGGGGGTGTCGGCCAGTGCCACGGGCTCCGGCATCGCGGCCGTGGGCGGCGCGGTCGGGGTGAACGTGGTCACCAGTGAAACGCTCGCCTATCTGGGGGACAACTCCTCGGTCAACGCGCGCGGCAATGCGGTCAACGGCGCCACGGTTTACGACGGCAGCATCGACCAGACGACCGCGCGCGCCTTGCCAACGGCGCCGACGGGCAAGGGCGATCTGGATGTCGATGGCGATGGTGTCAAGGACGGCGACGTCAACGACGGCGCGAGCTTCAACATGAGTGCCAGCGGCGATGGCGGTGGCGACGCCAGCGACACCAGCAACCCGGAAACCACCAGGGACTCGGAAGGCAATGCCATCTCCGGGATCGCCGGAGGCTTGGGTACGCGGGGCACCGAGCAGGTCAAGGGCTTCTCGGTCACGGCCGTGGGCAGTGAAAAGATCATCACCGCCTCGCTCGGCGTGGCCGCCGCGGGCGCGGCCGGCGTCACCGGCACGGTGACCTCGAACGTGATTTCGTCGGTCACCCAGGCGCGCATCGGCGATGGTGCCCAGGTCAACAAGACCGATGCAGCGGGTGCCCCCGTGGGCGCCGATGCGGTCGGTGCCGCGCCATCGGTGCGCGTGCGCGCCACGGACGACACCCTGGTGGTGATGGCCTCGGGCACGATGTCCGGCGGTATCGCCGGCGTGAGCGGCTCGGTCAACACCGTGGTGGTGGACAAGCAGACCAGCGCCACCATCGGCGACGCCGACGTCAAGGCACGCAACGTCGACGTGCGCGCCGAGGCGAGCGAAGACCTGTTCCTCGCCACGGCCAACGTGTCGGTCGGCGCAGCGGGCATTGGCGCTGCGGTGAGCGTGGCATCGGTGGCCAACACCACCACGGCCGGCATCGATGCCGGTGCCAACGTGGATGCCACCGGCGACCTGCGTGTGAACGCGGATCAGGACACGGCCATCGACATGTACACACTCGCCGGATCGGGCGGCGTGGTGGCGGTGTCGGGCGCGGTGTCGGTCGGCGTGGTGGACAACACCACGCAGGCCTATGTGGAAGGCGCAGCGTCGCCGGCCGAGGCCGCCACACTCAACGCCGGGGGCACCACCGAAGTGGCGGCGACTTCCAGCGCAGCCATGAGCAGCGTGACAGGCAGTGCCGCTGCCGGCGGCGTGGGCGTGGCCGGATCGGTGGGTGTCAAGGTGCTGACGTCCAGCACGACCGCCTCGATCGGTGACAACACGCGGGTCAACCAGACGCGTGGTGGCGCCGCGCAAGACGTCAAGGTGAGCGCCAGCGATACGGTCAATCTCCAGGGCGGTGGCGCTGCGGGGGCCGTGGGTGGCGCGTTTGGCGTGGGCGCCATGTCCGATACCAACATCGTTCGCAACACGACCACCGCTTCGATTGGTAACAGCACCTTGATCGATGCGGATCGCGATGTGGGCGTCACGGCGGCTTCGAGCAAGAACGTGGAGTCCACCGCCATCGCCATCGCGGCGGGCGGCCTGTTCGGCGGCGCCGGTTCGGCGTCGGTGGCGGTGATCGGCGCCAGCCTGGACGACGAAGCCCAGGAAGGCCTGGGCGATGGAGCAACGGCCGGTCGTGCCGACCAGCAGGCCCAGCAGACCAATGCGGGTTCGCAGCTGGACGATGTGAGCGGTTCGGCGCA
>Ga0156037_1191_pt1 | contig 24088 bp, 17 predicted proteins | sample RifCSPlowO2_02_FD_107691 | JGI IMG/M metagenome (GOLD analysis project Ga0156037, IMG submission 107691) | Burkholderiales bacterium RIFCSPLOWO2_02_FULL_66_35 | reverse complement strand
TGGCCGTGGCGCGCCAGCAGGTGGAGAACGGCGCGCAGGTGATCGACATCAACATGGACGAGGCCATGCTCGACAGCAAGGCGGCGATGGTGAAGTTCCTGAACCTGATCGCGGGCGAGCCCGACATCGCGCGCGTGCCGGTGATGGTGGACAGCTCCAAGTGGGAGGTGATCGAGGCCGGCCTGCGCTGCGTGCAGGGCAAGGGCGTCGTCAACTCGATCAGCATGAAAGAGGGCGTGGACGAGTTCAAGCGCCAGGCCGGTCTGGTCAAGCGCTACGGCGCCGCCGCCGTGGTGATGGCCTTCGACGAAAAGGGCCAGGCCGACACCTACGAACGCAAGGTCGAGATCTGCGAGCGCGCTTACCGCATCCTGGTGGACGAGGTGGGCTTCCCGCCCGAAGACATCATCTTCGACCCCAACATCTTTGCCATCGCCACCGGCATCGAAGAGCACAACAACTACGCGGTCGATTTCATCAACGCCACGCGCTGGATCAAAGCGAACCTGCCGGGCGCCAAGGTGAGCGGCGGCGTGTCCAACGTGTCGTTCAGCTTCCGCGGCAACGACCCGGTGCGTGAGGCCATCCACACCGTGTTCCTGTACCACGCCATCAAGGCCGGCATGGACATGGGCATCGTCAACGCCGGCATGGTGGGCGTGTACGACGAGCTGGAGCCCGAGCTGCGCGAACGCGTGGAAGACGTGGTGCTGAACCGCCGGCCCGACGCCGGTGAGCGCCTGGTGGAAGTGGCGGAAAACGCCAAGGGCGCGGCCAAGGACGACAGCAAGAAAAACGAGTGGCGCGCGCTGCCGATCCGCGAGCGCCTGAGCCACGCGCTGGTGCGCGGCATGAACGAGTTCATCAGCGAAGACACCGAAGAAATGTGGCGCCAGATCGAAGCCGATGGCGGGCGCCCGCTCAACGTGATCGAAGGCCCGCTGATGGACGGCATGAACGTGGTCGGCGACCTGTTCGGCCAGGGCAAGATGTTCCTGCCGCAGGTGGTGAAAAGCGCGCGCGTGATGAAGCAGGCCGTGGCCCACCTGCTGCCCTACATCGAAGCCGAAAAGCTGGCCCAGGCCGCCGCCGGCCAGGACGTGAAGACCAAGGGCAAGATCGTCATCGCCACGGTGAAGGGCGACGTGCACGACATCGGCAAGAACATCGTCACCGTCGTGCTCCAGTGCAACAACTTCGAGGTCGTGAACATGGGCGTGATGGTGCCCTGCCACGAGGTGCTGGCGAAGGCCAAGGAAGAGGGCGCGGACATCGTGGGCCTCTCGGGCCTGATCACGCCCAGCCTCGAAGAGATGCAGTACGTGGCCAGCGAGATGGAGAAGGACGCGCACTTCCGCGAGAAGCAGATCCCGCTGCTGATCGGCGGCGCCACCTGCAGCCGCGTGCACACCGCCGTGAAGATCGCGCCGCACTACAGCGGCCCGGTGGTCTACGTGCCCGACGCCTCGCGCAGCGTGAGCGTGGCGCAGGGCCTGCTGAGCGACCAGGCGGCGCAGTACATCGCCGAGTTGAACGCCGACTACGACAAGGTGCGCACGCAACACGCCAACAAGAAAGCGGTGCCGCTGTGGCCGCTGGACAAGGCCCGCGCCAACAAGACACCGATCGACTGGACCAGCTTCAAACCCACCCAACCCAAGTTCATCGGCAAGCGCCAGTTCAAGAATTTCGACCTCGCCGAGATCGCCAAATACATCGACTGGGCACCGTTTTTCCAGACATGGGATCTCGCCGGCCCATACCCCGCCATCCTGCAAGATGCCGTGGTGGGCGAGCAGGCGCGCAAGGTGTTCGCCGACGCGCAGGCCATGCTGAAGAAGATCATCGAAGGCCGCTGGCTATCGGCCAACGGCGTAATCGGGCTCTACCCGGCGAACACGGTCCACGACGACGACATCGAGCTCTACACCGACGAGACCCGCAGCCAGGTCGCGCTCACCTGGCACGGCCTGCGCCAGCAGACCGAGAAGCAGGAAGTGGACGGCGTGATGCGCCCGAGCCGCTGCCTGGCCGACTTCGTGGCGCCCAAGGGTGTGGCCGACGATTACGTGGGCCTGTTCGCCGTCACCGCCGGCCTGGGCGCCGAGAAGAAAGAGAAGCAGTTTCTCGACGCGCACGACGACTACAACGCCATCCTGTTCAAGGCCCTGGCCGACCGGCTGGCCGAGTCCTTTGCCGAGTGCCTGCACCACCGCGTGCGCACCGACCTCTGGGGCTACGCGGCCGACGAAGCGCTCGGCAGCGAAGACCTGATCAAGGAAAAGTACCAGGGCATCCGCCCGGCGCCCGGCTACCCGGCCTGCCCGGACCACAGCGTCAAGCGCACCATGTTCGCACTGCTGCAGGCCGACGAGATCGGCATGGCCCTGACCGAAAGCCTCGCCATGACGCCGGCCGCCAGCGTGAGCGGCTTCTACCTGAGCCACCCGGACAGCACCTACTTCAACGTCGGCAAGCTGGGCGAAGACCAGGTGCGGGACCTGGCGCAACGCAGCGGCGTGGCCGAGGGCGAGCTCAAGCGCTGGCTCGGCACCAACCTCTGAACACCCCGCCCAGGCGCCTGTTCCGGGCGCCGATCAACCGCCCACGCCAGTGATTCACCCGCTGGCACGCTGGCGTGTTGTGCCCCTGTCGCACGCCGTGCTAGAAAGCGCCAAGAGCTTCAGCGGGTGGATGAACCATGGTGGTGTGTCAGGCGTGCGGTGCGGAGAACCGGGACAGGGCAAGGTTTTGCCGGGGATGCACTGCGCCCCTGGCACCGGTTGCCGTGCCCCACGCGGCGCGCAGGCGCGCCCGGTCATCGAAGCCCGTCTGTCCGGCTTGTCAGACGAACAATCCGGCTGACGCCCGGTTTTGCCAGGCCTGCGGCGTGCCCCTGTTGCCCGCTTCTGCGTCGCACCGCTCGATGCCGGCGTTGCCGGCGGCGGGTGCCGCGAAACGGAAGGTGGTGCTCTGGGGGCTGGTGCTGGTGCTCGCGGGCGCCGGGACCTGGTGGAAGCTGAACCACACCAGCGGGTCGGCATCGCTGGCCGCCACGCCCGAGGCCACCGCATTCGCGCCTGCGAACGGACCAGCGGCGCTGGCCCCGGCACAGACCCAGGCAGCCCCCGGAGGGTTCGTCACGGTGGACCTCGCCGGAACCTCACCGGCACCCGGCGACGTGGCGCACCTCTCGGAGGCCGAGCGCCTGCGGCTGTCGCTGGAACGCCTGGAGCGCGAGGACCGGGCGCGCACCGCCGCGCTGGAGCAACAGCGCGCGGCCACGGCGGCGGAGCAGCACCGGCGCGCCGAGCTGGCCAGGCGCCGCGCCGAAGCCACAGCGGCGGCAACAGTAGCGGCAGCCCCGGCGACACCCACAGCGGCATCGCCGCCACAGCCCCCGGTGGCGACGCCAGCGGTGGCAACAACCGGAGCCGCCGTGCCGCCCGCTGCGCCGGCCGCCACGGTGGAACTCGCCTGCGCCGGCAGCAGCAACTTTTTCACCCGGGACCTGTGCCGTCTGCGTGAGTGTGGCAAAGCGTCGTTTTCCCGCGACCCGACCTGCGTCAGGTTCCGTGAGATGGAAGAGGCCCGCCGAAGCGCGTTGGCACAGTGAACATCTGTGCCACCAGCCGGTGCTCGCCGCCGGGCGGCAGCGTCACCACCTCGTCCGCCACGTTGGCGGTTTCCACGCAGACGAAGCGCCGGTAGTCGTCGTCCGCCAGGTCGGCCATGCCGGCCGCCAGCACCGCCCCCGGGTTCCACACCACGGGGGTGCGGCTGCCCTCGGCGCTGATGCGCAGCGTGCGGCCAGAAGCGCCATCCACGATGTCCATTTCGGCGGGTGCACCGGTGTAGATGCGGTCCACTTCGCCCGCGAAGCGCACCGCGCCTCGCTGCTGTGTGATCGTGCCCTGGGCTCCGGCGGCCTTGTCGAGGTAGTGGCAGCCGTCGAGCCCGTTCACTGTGGTTTGTGCCACATCGCTCACCGCGAGGTAGGTGTGCAGCGCCTGCGTGATGGTGAAGGGCTGCTCGCCCGTGTTGCGCGTGCCCAGCGATAGCCGCAGCGCGGCGCCCACCGTGATCTCCAGCGTCAGCTCAAAGGCGTGGGGCCAGACGGCGCGTGTGTCGGGTGTGTCCGTCAGCGCCAGGATGAGGCGGGTGGCGCCATCCGGCAGGGCCGCCGTGCTGGCCACCGACCACAGGCGCGTGCGCGCCAGGCCGTGGTTGGGCCGACCCAGCGCTTGCGGGTCGGCGCCGAACCAGGGCCAGCACACCGGCACGCCGCCCCGGATCGCCTTGCCGGTCTGATACGTGGCCTGCTGGCTCACGAATAGCAGGTCGCTGACGGCATCGCGCGGCCGGAAGCGCAACACCTGGCCTCCATAGACCGACACCTGCGCCTCGGCGTGCCCGTTGTGGATGTGGACGACAGGCAGGCCACCAGGCCCTGCGGCAAAGCGCAGCTGGCCGGGCAGCCCGTGGCGGGCGTTCAGGGTGTCGAGAAGGGCGGTGTCGGGTGCGTCCATGGCCCCGACTGTAGCGGGCCGCCCGCCGAGGGGCGGTGCCGCCTCAGGTGCGGCGGCCCGTGGGGCGGACGGCGGCCTTCCAGTAACCGAACTCGTCCTCGTGCACGTCGATGTCCAGCTCTTGAGTCCGGGCCAGCATGCGCTCCTGGGCATCGGCCACCGCCCGGTTGTAGACGCAGGGGCCGATCTCTTTCAGGAAGAAGTTCAGCAAGCCGCCCGCGGCCACATTGCCGATGGGCTCGTCCATGTGTTCACGGAAATAGCGCTCGATGGAGCTGATTGCCTGCTGACGGGCTTCTTTGGAGAGTTCGATGGACATGGCCGGGCCTGGAAATGCGGGTGGGATGCCCCTGCATCCGGCGAGCCGGGTGGTTCACGCAGCGTCTTCGGGCTCCCAGGCCCGCAGGGCCCGGAGCAGGGGGGTCTTCTTGGTCTGGTGACCGGCCATCCGCCGCAGGATGTCGTCCAGCATGTGGATGGCCTCTGCAATGTAAGGCCCTTTGTTCAGCATCACGCACTCGGCGCGCACGCCCATGCTGGCATCGGAGATTTCCGCGCGCGAGGGCACGCCGGTCTTGGCCAGGGTCTCCAGCACCTGGGTGGCCCAGATGACGGGCATGTGCGCAGCCTCCGCACACCAGAGCATTTCTTCCTGCACCTCGGCCAGGCGTTCGTAGCCGCACTCCACGGCGAGGTCGCCGCGCGCGATCATCACCCCCGCGCAAGGCGCCGCCATGGCGGCCAGCAGCAGCTCGGGCAGATTCTCGAAGCCCTGCAGGGTTTCGATCTTCAGGACCACACCCACCTGGGTGGCGCGCAGCGTCTGCAGCGCCTGCAGCAGCTGGTGGACGTCGTCCGGTTGCTGGGCGAACGACAGCCCGACCAGGTCGGCGACCTGGGCCACCGTCTGCAGGTCTTCCAGGTCCTTGTCCGTCAGCGCGGGCAGGGCCAGCTGGCTGTCGGGAAAGTTGATGCCCTTGTCGGCCATCAGCTGTTCGCCGCTCGCGCGGGCCTGGACGATTTCCACATCCAGGCCGTGCGACGACGCGCTGCGCACCACGCCGCCGATGCGGCCGTCGTCAAACCAGACGCGTTCACCGGTCCGGACCTGACTGAAGACCTGTGGCAGGGTGCAAGGGATGCGCGGGATGGCGGCATCGCCCGCTTCGGTGTGTTCCGGCGCTTCGGCAGTCAGCTGGACCCGGTCACCCAAGTGCAGGCGAATGGCGCCCGGCAAGGCGGGAATGCCCTCGGGATACACCGTGTGCAGCTTGTGTCCGCGCGGGCTTTTGCAGGTGAACGCGGTGTCTGGCGTCAAGTAGCAGGTTTCCAGGCACTCGGCCACCACACCGTCGGCATCGGACGCCACCACCAGCCAGCGCCGCTTCTTGCCGCGCGCGTCGGTCAGATGGATCTGTGTACCCACGCGCAAACGGGCCAGCCAGTCCGGGTCCACCACCACCTGCGCGTCGGCGTCCGGTGACACGGGGGCCGCGCCATCGTGGACGAGGCGCAGGCGCGCGGCCTGGACCGCGAAGCCCAGCTCGTCGCGGACCGGCTTGAGCTTGAGCACCGGGGCGCGCGGGGCGATGGCACCGGTGCGGATCTTCGGGCCACCCAGGTCCATGAGGATCTGGATGTCGCGCTGCGCCCGCTTGGCCGCGCGGCGAACCAGCCTGGCCATGGCTTTCCAGGCCTTGGCGTCGTCGTGCGCGCAGTTGATGCGCGCCACGTCCATGCCCGCCTGCACGAGCCGGCGCACCAGGGCCGGGTCGGTTGCCGCTTCGCTGGGCAGGGTCACCATGATGCGGACGTGGCGATCGCGCACGGCGGGGCCCAGCAGCATGTCGGTGTGGCGTTGCAGCAGGAGCGGGCCGGAGACGCTGCCCGCCGGCTCCTCCGGAGAAAGCTCTTGCCAGGCTTGCCCGGTGAGCCGGTGCAGGATGCCCAGCACTTTGTCCACATTGGCCAGCACGTGGGACTCCGAGCGGCCCAGCGACGACACGCCCAGCCAGGCCAGCTGGCTTTGCAGGCCGCGCAGATCGGTGGCCCGCATCGCCAGGAAATGCACCAGATTGCGCGCGCTGTCCCGCTGGTGCGCGCCCGCCCGTTCGATGGCCAGGGCGTAGCGGTGTTCGGCGGCCAGCATCGACTTTCTCAGCGCCCACAAGCGCTGAATCAGCGCCAGGCAAACGTCGGTGTTCCAGGGGTGGTCGCTGGCGGACGGTGGCGTGGAACGGGCGGGGGTGTGATCGACGAGCATGCCCCTTTGTATGTCAACTTCATGTCAAAGACATGACGCCGCGGGACGCAACGCGGATCAACCGTTCTGTCGCAGTGCCCGCCGGTACTGCACCGCCTCGGCCACATGTCCCACACCCACCGTGTCCGCCTCGGCGAGGTCGGCGATGGTGCGCGCCACGCGCAGCGCGCGGTGGGTGCTGCGCGCGCTCCAGCCCAGGCGGGCGGCGGCTGTGTTGAGGAACTTGAGGGCCGCGGCATCGGCCAGGATGTGCTGGTCCAGTGCCTGGCCGGCCAGCGCCTGGTTGGTGCAGCCTTGGCGGACCTGGGCGCGCTCGCGTGCAGCCACCACGCGCTCGCGCACGACGTCGCTCGGTTCGCCGGCCACGCCGTGCAGGAGATCGTTCGGCGGCAGGGCGGGCACCTCGACGTGCAGATCGATGCGGTCCAGCAGCGGGCCGCTGAGCTTGCCCTGGTAGCGCGAGATCTGGTCGGGCGTGTCGCGACAGGCGCGGGTGGGGTGCCCCAGAAAGCCGCAGGGACACGGGTTCATGGCGGCGACCAGCTGGAAGCGCGCCGGAAACTCGCTCTGCATGGCCGCGCGCGAGATGCGGATGTGGCCGCTCTCCAGCGGTTCGCGCAGCGCCTCCAGGGCGGCCCGGGGGTATTCGGGCAGTTCATCGAGGAAGAGAACGCCGTGGTGCGCGAGCGAGATTTCGCCCGGCCGCGGTGGCGAGCCCCCGCCCACCAGCGCCACGGCGCTCGCCGTGTGGTGCGGTGCGCAGGTGGGGCGCTGCCCCCAGTGGTCCAGCCGAAAGCGCCCGGCGAGCGACGCCACCGCGGCGGATTCGAGCGCTTCCGACGCGCTCATGGGCGGCAGCAGGCCGGCGAAGCGCTGGGCCAGCATGCTCTTGCCCGAGCCGGGCGGCCCGACCATCAGCACGCTGTGACCACCGGCCGCCGCGATCTCCAGCGCGCGTTTGGCCGCGGCTTGGCCCTTCACTTCAGCGAGATCGGCGTAGGCCACGGTCTGACCGATCTGCGTCGGAGCCAGGCGCGTCCAGCCGCCGTCGTCGGGGGGCGCCTCGCCGCCCGCGGCGCCATCGGGCAGGAACTGCGCCACCACGTCCAGCAGGTGGCGGGCGCGGTACACCTTTGCCTGCGGCACCAGCGCGGCTTCTTCGGCGCTGCCGGGCGGCAGCACCAATCTGGACGGCGCCGCCGTCGCGGCGTTGGCGTCGCGGTGCAGCGCCAGGCTCATCGCCAGGGCGCCGCGCACCGGGCGCAGCTCGCCACCCAGCGAGAGTTCGCCGGCGAATTCCCAGCCCGCCAGCCGGGCGGCGTTGATCTGACCGTTGGCGGCGAGGATGCCGAGCGCGATGGGCAGGTCGAACCGCCCCGAGTCCTTGGGCAGATCGGCCGGGGCCAAGTTGACGGTGATGCGCTTGTTGCTGGGGAATTCGAGCCCGGCGTTGGCGATGGCCGAACGCACGCGCTCGCGCGCTTCCTTGACCTCCGTGTCGGCCAGACCCACCAGCGTGAAGCTGGGCAGGCCGTTGGCGAGGTGGACTTCCACCTGCACCGGACGGGCTTCCAGGCCCAGCAGCGCACGGCTGTGCACCAATGACAGACTCATCTGAATTTCCTCCCTGTTTCGGTGCATGGCAGTCCTGAAGCGCCTCTCCGGGCGTTGGAACTTCGATGCACAAATTTGGTGCCTTGGTTCGGTGGTGACAGCCACCCCAGTCGGCACGAGCGCGCTCATCATGGCACAGGCCGCCGATCCGCCGGCCACCCCGCTGGCGTTGCGCGGTGTTTTCACGACAGCGCGGGGCGCCTCGGCTCGATCCGATCGGAACGCGGTTGGCACGGTCCGTGCTTGGGGGTGTAAGCGATTGAATCAAGACCATGGCACTGCCATGAAACAGTCCGCATCCAAAGTGGTGTCAGCCCTCGTGGCCAGCACTGCCCGTGTCAGCCCCGGTGCATGCCTCACGGCGTGAGCACCACGTACTAGAAGAGGAATCACAGCATGAAAATGGTTTCAGCCATCATCAAGCCGTTCAAGCTGGACGAAGTGCGCGAAGCGCTTTCCAGCATGGGCGTGCAAGGCATCACCGTCACCGAAGTCAAGGGCTTCGGCCGCCAGAAGGGCCACACCGAGCTGTACCGCGGCGCCGAGTACGTGGTCGACTTCCTGCCCAAAGTGAAGATCGAAGCCGCCGTGGACGACGGCCTCGTGGACCGCGTGATCGAAGCGATCGAAGGCGCCGCACGCACCGGCAAGATCGGCGACGGCAAGATTTTCGTCACCGACCTCGAACAGGTGGTTCGCATCCGCACCGGCGAAACCGGCAAAGAAGCGCTCTGATCAACGCCCTGCACAAGAAAGATCACGAACATGAAAAAACTACTTGCAACCCTGTTGTTGGGCGTTGGACTGGCCTTTGGTGGCCTGAACGCCGTGGCCCAGACCACGACCGAGGCGCCGGCTGCCGTCGCAGCACCGGCCGCCGATGCGGCACCCGCGGCCGACGCGCCGGCCGCAGCACCCGCTGCCGAGGCACCGGCTGTTGAAGCCCCTGCTGCTGCCGAAGCGGCGCCCGCCGAAGAAGCTGTCAAGGAAACCGTCGACAAAGGCGACGTGACCTGGATGATGCTGTCCACGATCCTCGTCATCATGATGGCTGTCCCCGGCCTGGCCCTGTTCTACGGCGGCCTGGTCCGCAGCAAGAACATGCTGTCGGTGCTGATGCAGGTGATGGTCGTCTTCTCGCTGATCTCCGTGCTGTGGGCCGTCTACGGTTACAGCCTGGCGTTCGGTGGTGAGGGCCTGATCTTCGGCAACCTCGACAAGGTGTTCCTCAAGGGCGTCACGGTTGACTCGCTCAGCGCCACGTTCACCGCTGGCGTGATGATTCCCGAGTTCATCTTCATCGCTTTCCAGTGCACCTTTGCGGGCATCACCTGCGCGCTGATCGTGGGTTCGTTCGCCGAACGCATCAAGTTCGGCGCCGTGCTGCTGTTCTGCGCCATCTGGTTCACCTTCAGCTACATCCCGATCGCCCACATGGTCTGGGGCACTGGCGGCTACCTGTTCGACAAGGGCGCGCTGGACTTCGCTGGCGGCACCGTGGTGCACATCAACGCTGCCATGGCCGGTCTGGTCGGTGCCTACGTGCTGGGCAAGCGCATCGGCTACGGCAAGGAATCGATGGCGCCTCACAGCCTGACGCTGACCATGGTCGGTGCCTCGCTGCTGTGGGTGGGCTGGTTCGGCTTCAACGCCGGCTCCAACCTGGAAGCCAACGGCGGCACCACGCTCGCCTTCATCAACACCCTGTTCGCCACCGCCGCCGCCGTGCTGGCCTGGTGCGTGGGTGAGACGCTGGGCAAGGGCAAGGCCTCCATGCTGGGCGCTGCGTCCGGTGCGGTTGCTGGTCTGGTCGCCATCACCCCGGCTTGCGGAACGGTGGGCCCCATGGGTGCCATCATCATCGGTCTGGTGGCCGGCTTCCTGTGCCTGTGGGGCGTCTCGGGCCTCAAGAAGATGCTCGGCGCGGACGACTCGCTGGACGTGTTCGGTGTGCACGGCGTCGGCGGCATCGTCGGTGCCCTGCTGACCGGCGTGTTCTCGGCCGGCTCGCTCGGCGGCGTCAAGGGCGACGACTACTCCATCGCCAGCCAGCTGCTGATCCAGGCCGAAGGTGTCGTCATCACCATCGTGTGGTCCGGCGTCGTGGCCTTCATCGCCTACAAGATTGTTGACCTGATCATGGGTCTGCGCGTCTCGGAAGAATCCGAACGCGAAGGTCTGGACATCACGTCCCACGGCGAAACCGCCTACAACCGCTAAACGGTTCCAGCGCGGCGCGCGACAAGGTTCACAGACCGTCGCCACCGCGTTGTAACCCAGAGTCTCCTTTGGATGTTGACCCCGTGCTGCCGCAAGGCACGCGGGGTTTTTTTCGTTTTGCTCCGTATCATCGTGGCAGGACACCACAACATCAGGAGGAAACCATGTCCCAGGCACTGTCACGCGGGTGGACCGGTCGGATCGCGGCCGGATCGCTCGTTTTGCCTTGACGGCGATCACGCCCATCGCGGTCGCCGCGACGGGCCAGACCCCAGGGAGCACGGGTGGCCAGAAGGCGCCCAGCAAGGTCAGCTTCATCGACGCGCCCTCCAGCGAGAAACCCGCGGCGCGGGAAAAACGCCTCAAACGCGAGTGCAAGGGCCGGCCCAACGCGGGCATGTGCCTCGGGCACACGCGGTAGTCGCCCTGCCGGGCCCTTGCGCTGCATTTGCAGCGCCGCGTGCAAAAAATTCAAAACCCGCTTCGGTGTGGCCGCTACGATGGCGGCCATGAGTTACAGCCCCACCGAATCCCCTCGCCAGTTGATCGACCAGGTGCGCGCCGCCGCGTCTGCGCGCCGGTCCCTGCGCATCATCGGTGGCGACACCAAGGCCTTTTACGGGCAGCCCGTCGCGGGTGAGCCCGTGTCCACCAGCGGGTGGGCCGGCATCGTGAGCCACGAGCCGAGCGAGCTGGTGGTGACGGTGCGGGCCGGCACCCCGTTGATCGAACTGGAAGCGGCGCTCGCTGAACAGGGCCAGTGCCTCCCGTTTGAACCACCGCGCTTTGGCCCCGCGTCCACCATCGGTGGCGCGGTCGCGGCCGGACTGGCCGGCCCGGCGCGCGCCAGTGCCGGCGGTGTGCGCGACTACGTGCTTGGCGTGCAGTTCATCGACGGCCGTGGCGAGTGGCTCACCTTCGGTGGCCAGGTGATGAAAAACGTGGCGGGTTACGACGTCAGCCGCGTGCTGGCCGGCTCGATGGGCACGCTGGGCATCCTCACCGACATCTCGCTCAAGGTGCTGCCGGTGGCACCGGCCGAAGCCACGCTCGTGTTCTCGCTGGGCCAGCACGACGCGCTGGAACAGCTGCACCGCTGGGGTGGCCAGCCGCTGCCTTTGAACGCCAGCTGCTGGGTGAAGGACCAGACCCAGCCCGACGCACCCGAGCTGCTGTTCCTGCGCCTGCGCGGCGCGGTGGCAGCGGTGGAGTCCGCCTGCGAGCGGCTGTCGCGCGAGGCCGGCGGCACCCGCATGGACAACGCCGAGACAGGCCCCGACTGGGCCGCCTGCCGGGATCAGGCACTGCCGTTCTTCACAGCGCCTTCGGCGGACCTTTGCCTGTGGCGCCTCTCAGTGCCGCAGACCGCACCGGTCATTTCGTTGCCCTTTGCGCAACTGATCGAGTGGCACGGTGCGCAGCGTTGGCTCTGGGCACCGGCGTCTGCCGCTACCGAAATCCGCAGCGCCGCCGCGGCGGTGAACGGCCACGCCACGTTGTTCCGTGCAGGCGTCGACGGAGCGCCCGGTGTGCCTCGCTTTGACCGCCAGACAGCCGTCATCGACACCATCACGCAACGCCTGCGCGCCGAGTTCGATCCGGCAGGCATCTTCAACCCCGGCCGGATGGGCTGACCCACATGCAAACCCAGCTCTCTCCCGAATACCAGGCGCGCGCCGATGGCCGCGCGGCCGAGGCCATCCTGCGCAAGTGCGTGCACTGCGGTTTCTGCACCGCCACCTGCCCGACCTACCAGCTGCTGGGCGACGAGCTCGACGGTCCGCGCGGCCGCATCTACCTGATGAAGCAGGTGCTCGAAGGCGCCGAACCGACGCGCAAGACGCAGCTGCACCTGGACCGCTGCCTGACCTGCCGCAACTGCGAAAGTACCTGCCCCAGCGGCGTGGACTACGGCCACCTGATCGACATCGGCCGCAAGATCGTGGACGAAAAAGTGCCGCGCCCGCCGGGCGAAAAAGCGGTGCGCTGGCTGCTCAAGGAAGGTCTGCCTTCGCCGCTGTTCGGCCCGGCCATGAAGATGGGGCAACTGGTGCGCGATCTGCTGCCAGCTTCGCTGAAGAACAAGGTGCCCGCCAGGCAGGACGCCGGGCGCTGGCCGACGCAGACGCACGCGCGCAAGGTGCTGATGCTCGCGGGTTGCGTGCAGCCGGCGATGATGCCCAACATCAACTCGGCGACCGCGCGCGTGCTCGACGCCGCCGGCATCCAGACCGTGATCGCGCCCAAGGCGGGCTGCTGCGGCGCGGTGAAGTTCCACCTGAACGACCAGGACGGCGGCATGGCCGAGATGCGCGCCAACATCGACGCCTGGTGGCCGCACGTCGAGGCCGGTGTCGAGGCCATCGTGATGAACGCCTCGGGCTGCGGCGTGACGGTGAAGGAATATGGCCACATCCTGCAGTACGACGCGACCTACGCGGCCAAGGCCGCGCGCATCAGCGAGCTGACCCGGGACCTGAGCGAGCTGCTGCCCGCGCTGGTGCCGGTGTTGAAGCCCAAGCTGGCGAAGCAGCCCGACGCGAAGAAGGTGATCGGCTTTCACCCGCCCTGCACCTTGCAACACGGTCAGCAGCTCAAGGGCGGTGTGGAGCAGCACCTGTCAGCGATGGGTTTCACGGTGATGGTGGCGAAGAACGAGGCGCACCTGTGCTGCGGCTCGGCGGGCACGTATTCGGTGCTCAACCCCACGCTCTCGTACCAGCTGCGCGACCGCAAGCTCGGCCACCTGAGCGAGCTGCAGCCGGACGTGATCACCAGCGCCAACATCGGCTGCATCACGCACCTGCAAAGCGGCACGGCCACGCCGGTGCGGCACTGGGTCGAGCTGCTGGATGAGGCGTTGGCCTGACACCGTCAGGCATTTCCGCACAGGCGCCGGCCTGTGCACGCACCCGGCCGCCACGGCGATACAAATAAGTAACGCCCCTGTCGCCATACAGCGATAAGCTGGGGCTGCGGTGCCATCAGCGTCTGGCGCCGTGCTCTGTGTTCACGACGCCATTGGAGATTTGACATGGGTTTCTTCAGCAACATCCTGGAAAAGTTGGGTATGAAAGAGGCCGCTGCTGCGCCCGTCATCACACCGCCCCCTGCGGCTGCGCCGGCTCCCGCCGCAGCACCCGCTCCGGTCGCCGCGGCCCCGGCAGAGCCCGTGGTCAACCCCATCGCCATGGTGGACGTGGTTGCCCTGCTGACGGAGAAGGCCGCCAAGCACCCGGAGAAGCTCAACTGGAAAACCTCCATCGTCGATCTGCTCAAGCTGCTGGGCCTGGACAGCAGCCTGGCCGCGCGCAAGGAACTGGCCAAGGAGCTCTACTGCCCCGACGACAAGATGGCCGATTCCGCCCAGATGAACATGTGGCTGCACAAGAATGTGCTGGGCCACATCGCTGCCAACGGCGGCAACATCCCGAAAGAGCTGCTCTAAGAGACTGCGCGTTCCCGGATGATCCCCGCGCTCGCCACCCTGCTCGTGTTCCAGCTCATCGGCGAGGCGCTGGTGCGCGCGCTGGCCGCGCCGGTGCCAGGCCCGGTGGTGGGCATGGCCTTGCTGCTGCTCGCGCTGGTGCTGCGGCCTTCGCTGCTCGGCGCCATCAAGCCCACCGCCCAGACGCTGCTGCAACACCTCTCGCTGCTCTTCGTGCCCGCCGGCGTGGGTGTGATGCTGCACCTGCAGCGCCTGGGCGACGAGGCGCTGGCCATCGGCGTGGCGCTGGTGCTCAGCACGCTGGTCGGCCTGGCCAGCGCCGCGCTCACCATGGCGTGGTTGATGAAGCGCGTGACGCCGCCCGCTGATCACGACCAGGCATGAACGAAGGCCTGCCACTCGCTGGTGTGGCGGCCGACCGCCTGGCCGATGTCTGGGTGTACCTCTCCGCTTCTCCGCTGCTGGGGCTCACGGTCACGCTGCTGGTCTACCACGGCGCTTTTGTGGCCTACCGCAGAAGCGGCTTTCATCCGCTGGCCAACCCGGTGGCGCTGTCGGTGATCGTGCTCGGCGCGCTGCTCTGGGCCACGGGCACGCCCTACGCCACCTACTTCGAAGGTGCGCAGTTCGTGCACTTCCTGCTCGGCCCGGCCACCGTGGCCCTGTCGGTGCCGCTGTTCGAACAGCTCGCGCGGGTCAAGCGCCTTTGGCTGCCCATGGCGGGCGCGCTGGTGGTGGGCACGCTGGCCGCCACGGTCACCGCCATCGGCGTGGGCTGGGCACTCGGCGCATCCAAGGCCACCATCGCCTCGCTCGCGCCCAAATCGGTCACCGCGCCCGTGGCCATGGGCATCGCCGAAAAGATCGGTGGCCTGCCCACGCTCACCGCCGTGCTCGTGGTGTGCACAGGCATCCTGGGTGCGGCGAGCGCGCGCTACGTGCTGGACGCGCTGCGCATCAAAGACCCGACGGTGCGCGGCTTCGCACTCGGCACCGCGGCGCACGGCATCGGCACCGCGCGGGCTTTTCTGGTGAGTGAAGAAATGGGCGCCTTCGCTGGTCTGGCGATGGGGCTCACGGCCTTGTTCAGCGCGGTGGCGCTGCCACTGGTGGCGGGCTGGTTGCTGAACTGGATCTGATCAGATCAGCGCAGCTTCGATGTCCTTGGCCAGCTTCTCGGGCGCGTCCTGCGGTGCGTAGCGCTTGATCACCGTCCCGTCCTTGCCGAGCAGGAACTTGGTGAAGTTCCATTTGATGGCCTTGCTGCCCAGCAGGCCCGGGGCTTCGGCCGCGAGCCACTGGTAGAGCGGGTGGGCCTCGGGGCCGTTGACGTCGATCTTGCTCATCATGGGGAAACTGACGCCGAAATTGCGCTGGCAAAAGGTGGCTATTTCGTCGTTGCTGCCCGGGTCCTGGCTGCCAAACTGGTTGCACGGGAAGCCCAGCACCACCAGGCCACGCGGGCCATAGGCCTGGTGCAGCTGCTCCAGACCACCGAACTGCGGCGTGAAGCCGCAGGCACTGGCGGTGTTGACGATGAGCATCGGATGGCCGCGAAACTGCTCAAGGGCGACCGGCTTTCCGTCGATGGACAGGGCGTCGAAGTCGTAGATGGTGTGCATGGAGGCTCCTGAAAATCAGGACCCACTATGGCAGATCGCACACACCCTGTGCGTTGCGCGGGAACTGGATCACGTTCACGCATCGGGGGCGCGTTAACCCCCTCAGGGTATGCACCAGAACAGGCATACTCTTGTTCAGGTAGTTCCTTTGTGTTCGTTGGAGGCGTTTGAATGGCTGTTGCCTATACGGTGGCCCTGGTGGGTTTTGCACAGAACGAGTCGGCGACCTTCGAGTCGTTTTTCCGGCTGGCCGCCCGCCGTCCGCCCGCTTACACCGTGCAGGACGAGGTGATGGATGCCCAGATCCTGATCGTCAACGCCGACAACACCCAGGCACTGCACCTCGTGCGCTATGCCGAGTTGCCGGGCAAGGTGCTGCTGGTGGGGCACAACGATGGGGGCACAGGCTGGCCCCTGCAGCGCAAACCCGTCAAGCTGGTGTCGGTGCTGGCGGCGATGGATGAGCTGGTGGGCGTGAGGCAGCCGGCCGCTGCCCGCAACGGGGCCCATGCACCGGTGTCACCCCGTCAGGGCGCCGATCGCGGCTTCTCGGCCACCGAGCCGGCAGACAGCCGCAAAGTCCCCTTGGCGCCCGCTGCCCGGCTTCGGCCGCGCTCGGTTGACACAGAGTTTCCACCCACGCGGCCCATGGTGCGCAGCCGTTTGGCGCCCGTTCCTCAACCCCCCCCCGCAGCGGCGCCTGCCCACCCGGTGGTCGCGGCGCGCCCTTCGCGCATGCCGCGACCCGGGGTGATGGGTTTGACCGACTTCGGTGGCCTGGATGTGTTGCCCACGCTCACGGCGGTCGCCCGTTCGTCGGCCTCGCGTTCCACACGCTCCGCGGCCGAACGCAGCAAGGCGCCGGTGCCCGAAGTCCAGCGGGGCGACGCGCTGCTTGTGGCTGAAAGCCTGGTCGAAGGCCGAATCCTGCACAAGCGCTTCAAGCGCTACAACCTGGCCATCGACTGGTCGCGCGAGGCCGCTCAGTCACTGGCCATGCTCAAGGCCCATCCCTATCGGCTGGTGATCATCGATCGCCTCAACGGGGAGCCCGACGCCTATCAGGTCTGTCGCAGTGCCAAGCAGCGCAAGCTGCCCAACGGGCAGAGCCCGGTGGTGGTGATGTTTGCACCCAGTGCGGGCAGCATGGACCGCCTGAAGGCGGGTCTGGCGGGCAGCGACGCCTACCTGTCGCGCTCGGTGGGCGAAGGCGAGCTCTACAAGGTGCTGGCGCAGCACCGCCTGGTCAGTCTGGACGGTTTCGAAAAGACCAATATAAGCTTTTGATCCCCCCGCGCCGCGCCTAAGGGCGCGTCACCCCCCAGGGGCGATGCGAGTGGCCCGGCAAAGCCGGTTCCACCGCATCCTCGGATTGGGGCCCGCGCTCCGGAGAGATGATCTGCGAACAGAGGGGATGTCAGTTCCAGGGCACCGCGGAACCGGCTTTGCCGGGCCGCCAGTGCCGCCCCCTTGAGGGGGTGACGCGCGCAGCGCGGCGCGGGGGTGGGTCACCCATGAAGGTCGTCGCGGCGCGCGATTTCCATCAGGCGTTCGAGCTCGTGCGGGTGCGCGCGCTGGTTGTGCTGGTGCCACTTCATGATCAGCCACATGAAGCCCGCGACCACGAGACCAAACGCGGTGATGGCGGCGAAGGCCGACAGGCCGGCGGCCGTGGAGAAGCTGTAGAGCGCGCCGAGGCTGAGGATGCAGGCCTGTTCGTTGAAGTTCTGCACGGCGATGGAGCGGCCGGCGCCCATCAGGTTGTGGCCGCGGTGCTGCAGCAGGGCGTTCATCGGCACCACCAGAAAACCACCCAGACCACCCAGCAGCACCAGAAACGGCGCGGCGATCCAGACGTTGTCGATGAAGTTCATGCAGATCACCAGCACGCCCATGGCAATGCCCAGGGGCATCACCCGCGTGGCTTGGTCCAGCCGCATGCGCAGCGAAGCCACCACGGCGCCCACGGCGGTGCCCAGCGCGACCACGCCCACCAGCGAAGAAGCCTGGGTGGTGCTGTAACCCAGCGCCGCGCCGGCCCAGGCCAGCACGATGTAGCGCAGGTTGCCCGAGACGCCCCAGAACAGCGTGGTGGTCGAGAGCGAGATCTGACCCAGGTGGTCGCGCCAGAGCCGGCTGTTGCAGCGCCAGAAGTCGGGCAGCAGGGCCAGCGGGTTCTTGGGCATGTGGCGGGGTGTCACGCCGGTCAGCGGGATGCGGGTGTTGAACCAGGCCGCGAGGGCATAGACGAGCACCAGCGCGCCGATCGCCGCTTCGGCCGGGTGCGTGATGCCGGTGTGCAGCAGTGGCAGGTCGATCGCCAGCAAGCGGTCTGATATCCAGGGGGCGACCAGTTGCCCGCCCAGCAGCACGCCCAGGATGATGGAGGCGATGGTCAGGCCCTCGATCCAGCCGTTGGCCTTGACCAGTTGCGAAGGCGGCAGCAGTTCGGTGAGGATGCCGTATTTGGCGGGCGAATAGGCTGCAGCGCCCAGTCCCACCAGCGTGTAGGCCAGCAGTGGGTGCACACCCACCAGCATCAGCAGACAGCCCACCACCTTGATGGCGTTGCTGATGAACATGACCTGCCCCTTGGGTTTCGCGTCGGCAAACGCCCCCACAAAAGGCGCCAGCACCACGTAAAACAAAGCGAACAGGGGCACCAGTGCGGCACTTTGCCATTCGGGAGCGCCGCGTGTGCGCAGCAACTCGATGGCGGCCACGAACAGCGCGTTGTCAGCCAGGGAGCTGAAAAACTGCGCCGTCATGATGGTGTAGAAGCCGCGCTTCATGGGGGTGATTTTGTGTGCCAGGTCAAGGTGTGCACCTGGTCCGATGCGGCTGTTTTGTGCGAAAGTCCTGCGACCGGTCTCCTGTGACGGCGGTTATAGCACGCCATTTGTGACAGTTCGTAATACGAAAGCGTGCGAATGACGCGTTCACGCTGTCTGCGCCTGCGCAGTGTCCGGTCCTGGCCCGCAAGGCCCTCTGCCAACCCCAACCCTCGACTGTCTGCCCATGCCCCGCCCGATCCTCGCCACCGTACACCCCGAAGCCTTGCGCCACAACCTGAACCAGGCCCGCGTTCGTGCGCCCGATGCCCGGGTCTGGGCGGTGGTCAAGGCCAATGCGTATGGCCACGGCATCGAGCGCTGCTTTGACGCGCTGCGTTCGGCCGACGGCTTTGCCCTGCTCGATCTGGCCGAGGCCGAACGCCTGCGCGCGCTGGACTGGCGCGGCCCCATCCTGCTGCTCGAAGGCGTGTTCGAACCGCGCGATCTGGAACTGTGCTCGCGCCTGCACCTGTGGCACGCGGTGCACTGTATCGAACAGATCGACTGGCTCGCCGCCCACAAGACGCAGGTGCCGCACCGCGTGTTCCTCAAGCTCAACAGCGGCATGAACCGCCTCGGCTTCACACCCACCGCCTTCCGCGCCGCCTGGGCGCGCCTGAATGCGCTGCCGCAGGTGGAAGAGATCTCGCTCATGACGCACTTCAGCGACGCCGACGGTCCGCGCGGCATTGCCCACCAGGTGGCGGTGTTCGAGCAGGCCACGGCCGACCTGCCGGGCGAACGCACCCTGTGCAACAGCGCGGCCCTGCTGCGCCATGCCAGCACCCCGCTGCGTGGTGACGGCGTGACGACGCTGGCTGGCGACTGGGTTCGCGAAGGCATCGCCCTGTACGGCTGCGCGCCCGACTACCCGGAACACACCGCCGCGGGCTGGGACCTGCAGCCCACGATGACCCTCGCCAGCCGGCTCATCGGCGTGCAGCAGCTGCAGCCGGGCGACACCGTGGGCTACGGTTCGGCCTTTGCAGCCGAAGCCCCCATGCGGGTGGGCGTGGTGGCCTGCGGCTACGCGGACGGTTACCCGCGCCACGCGCCCACCGGCACTCCGGTGCTGGTGGCGGGCGTGCGCACCCGGGTGCTGGGCCGCGTCAGCATGGACATGCTCGCGGTGGACCTGTCACCGCTGGACGCGGCGGGCGTGTCGGCCGGGGTCGGGACCGAGGTGGTGCTGTGGGGCCGCTCGGCTTCGGGGGCGGTGCTTGCGGCGGACGAGGTGGCGGCGTCGGCAGGCACGATCGCTTACGAGTTGTTGTGCGCGGTGGCGCCGCGGGTGCCGTTTTCGTCACCGCTGTGATCGGCGTGGCCGGCTGAGAGGCAGAGGCTCTCAGCCCCTGATGGGCAGGGCGGTCCAGACGAAGGCGCAATATCCCTGTTTTGGGATTCGGTTGCTCTTGTACCCCTGGGGGTATATGTGTATACTACGACCCGTATAGGAGAAAGCCATGCCCGTCCGTTTCACCCGACCCGTTCCAACACCCCTCAAAACCACCGTCCTGGCGCTGGCGCAGTGGCAGCCTGCCCAGCGCCGGCTCGTGCTCGGCGCCCTGTCGCTCAGCCTGCTCGCTGGTGCGGCGGTGCTGATGGCGGGGTCGGTGAGGGCGGCCGGTGAGGCGCAGGCCGTCGCCGGGCCCCAGGTGCCGGTGATGACGTTGGGTGCGCAGGCCGTGGGCGCCGGTCTGGAGCTGGACGGCAGCCTGCAGGCCGTGCGCCAGAGCGTGCTTTCGGCCCAGGCTTCGGGCCGCATCGCCACGCTGTCGGTCAAGGCCGGCGATCGTGTCCAGGCGGGTCAGGTGCTGGCCGTGATCGACGACCGTGCCACCCAGGCGGGTGTGGCGCAGGCGCAGGCGGGCTTTGCCCAGGCCGATGCCAACCTCGCCAACGCCAAGGCGGCCTACGAGCGCTCGCGCGATCTGCGCGCCCAGGGCTTCCTGGCCCAGGCCGCGCTGGACACGGCACAGGCGCAGTACAAGGCGGCGCAGGCCGGTGCCGCGGCCGCCCGCGCCGGCCAGACGCAGGCGAGCGTGGCCCAGGGCTTCACGCGCCTGACCGCTCCGTACGACGGCTGGGTACTGCAGACGCACGCCGAAGCCGGCGGGCTGGCCATGCCCGGCACACCGGTGCTGACGGTCTACGCGCCGCAGCCGATCCGCGCCGTGGTGCACGTGCCGGCTTCGATGCAGACGCTGGCCCAGCAGGCGCAGCGCGTGGAGGTGCAGCTGCCGGGTACCAGCCAATGGGTGGCGCCCGCGAGCAAGACCAGCCTGCCCGCAGCAGACCCGGTGTCGCAGACGGTCGAATGGCGGCTCGACCTGAGCGCGGCCGACGGCGCCAGCCAGGTGCCCGGCCGCCAGGTGCGTGTGCGCTTTGTCGGCGGCACGGCGCAACCCGACAACCAGCGCCTGGTGGTGCCCGAGTCGGCGCTGCTGCGCCGCGGCGAACTCACCGGCGTGTATGTGGTGGCTACTCGCGGCGAGGGCCAGCCCGCGGGCTTCGCACTTCGCGCGGTGCGCACTGGCGCCTCGCACGGCGCGGCTGGCGTCGAGGTCCTGGCTGGCCTGAAAGCCGGTGACCGCGTGGCGCTGGACCCGGTGCGCGCCGGTCTGGTCGGTGCCCAGCCTGCTGCGAAATAAGGGGCCAGCATGAGCCACCCCAACGATGCATCCATGCCAGAGAAGCTTGGCTTCTCGGGTTCCGTGGCACGGGCCTTCCAGTCCAACGCCATCACGCCGCTGCTGGCGCTGGTCGCGCTGCTGCTGGGCCTGTTCGCCGTGCTGGTCACGCCGCGCGAGGAAGAGCCGCAGATCAACGTGACCATGGCCAACGTGATCATCCCCTTCCCGGGCGCGTCGAGCGCCGACGTGGAGAAGATGGTCGCGGCGCCGGCCGAACATGTGCTCTCGCAGATCCAGGGCATCGAACACAGCTACTCGGTGGCGCGCCCCGGTGTGGCCGTGCTCACGGTGCAGTTCAAGGTGGGTGTGCCGCGCACCGAGGCGCTGGTGCGCCTGTACGACGTGCTCAACGCCAACCAGGACTGGCTGCCCCAGGGCCTGGGCGTGCTGACGCCGATCGTCAAGCCCAAGGGCATCGACGACGTGCCGGTGCTCGCCGCCACGCTGTGGACCAAAGACGCGCAGAGCGCGATGGACCTGGAGCGGGTGGCGCACGCGGTCGAGACCGAACTCAAGCGCGTGCCCGGCACACGCGAGGTGGTCACCATCGGCGGCCCCGGTCGCGCGGTGCATGTGTGGCTGGAGCCCGCCAAGCTGCGCGAGCGCGGCGTGAGCGTGCAGGCGCTGCAGGGCGCGATTGCTTCGGCCAATCAGGCCATGCCTTCGGGTTCGGTGGTCAACCCCAGCCCTGCCGCGGGCGAGCCGGGCATGCTGTCGGTGGAAACCGGCGAGTTCCTGCAGAACGCCAAAGACGTGGGCGACATCGTGGTCGGCGTCAGCAATGGCCGCCCGATCTACCTCCGCGAGGTCGCGCGGGTGGAAGCCGGTGCCCAGCTGCCGCAACGCTACGTGTGGTTCACGCCCGGCGCCGCCGATGCGGCCCACGCCGGTCAACAAGGCCAGAACCACCCGGCCGTGACCATCACCGTGACCAAGAAGCCCGGTGAAAACGCGGTGGACGTGGCCGCTGGCGTGCGCGAGCGACTGGACAATCTGAAGAACACGGTGATCCCGGACGACGTGGAAGTCGCCATCACGCGCGACTACGGCGAAACCGCCGCCGCCAAGGCCAACAAGCTGATCCAGAAGCTGATCTTTGCCACCGGCAGCGTGATCATCCTGGTGGGTCTGGCGCTGGGCCGGCGCGAGGCGGTGATCGTTGGCGCGGCCGTGATCCTCACGCTCACGGCCACGCTGTTCGCCAGCTGGGCCTGGGGCTTCACGCTCAACCGCGTCTCGCTGTTTGCGCTGATCTTCTCCATCGGTATCCTGGTCGACGACGCCATCGTGGTGGTGGAAAACATCCACCGCCACCGCATGCTCACGCCCGACGTGCCGCTCTCCGTGATCATCCCGCGCGCGGTCGACGAAGTGGGTGGCCCCACCATCCTCGCCACCTTCACCGTGATCGCGGCGTTGCTGCCCATGGCCTTCGTGAGCGGCCTGATGGGCCCGTACATGAGCCCGATCCCGATCAACGCCAGCATGGGCATGGCGATCTCGCTGGCCATCGCCTTCACCGTCACGCCCTGGCTCGCGCTCAAGCTGACGAAAACGGGCGAAGGCCACGCCGCCCACGGCCCGGGCAAGATCACGCGCACGCTGCAGAATTTCTTCACCCGCACGCTCACGCCGCTGCTGCAGAGCGCGAAGAAGCGCTGGCTGCTGGCCGCCGGCATCGGCATCGGACTGCTGCTCTCGGTGAGTCTCGCGCTGGTGCCCAACTCGTTCGTGGGTGTGGTGCTGAAGATGCTGCCCTTCGACAACAAGAGCGAATACCAGGTGGTGGTGGACATGCCCGCCGGCACGCCGCTGGAAAACACCACCGCCGCGCTGCAGGAGATGACGGCCTACCTCTCGGCGCAGCCCGAGGTGGCCAATGTGCAGGGTTACGCCGGCACCGCCAGCCCCATCACCTTCAACGGCCTGGTGCGCCAGTACTACCTGCGCGCCGAAGCCGAAGGCGGTGACCTGCAAGTCAATCTGATCGACGCGCACGACCGCAGCGAACAGAGCCACGCCATCGCGCAGCGCCACCGCCCCGGGCTGGAAAAGATCGCAGCCAGCCACGGCGCGCGCGTCAAGGTGGTTGAAGTGCCGCCCGGTCCGCCGGTCATGTCGCCCATCGTGGCCGAGGTTTACGGCCCCGATCAGGAAGGCCGCGCCGAACTCGCCTTGCGGGTGGCCGAGGCCTACAAGGCCACGCCCGACATCGTGGGCGTGGACACCTCGCTCAAAGAACACGCGCCACGCGCCTTCCTGCGGATCCAGCGCCAGCGTGCCGAATCGCTCGGCATCCCGGTGCAGGTGATCGCGCAAACCGTCTACGCCGCGCTCTCGGGCTCGGACGCCGCCTACCTGCACGATGGCCACGCCAAGTTCGCGGTGCCGGTGCGCCTGCAGCTGCCGCTGGACCAGCAGGTCGGTCTGGACGCGCTGCTCGCGCTGCCCCTGAAGGCGGCGAACGGTGCCATGGTGCCGCTGTCCGAGCTGGTGACGGTGGAGCGCGGCGTGATCGACCAACCGCGTTACACCAAAGACATGTTGCCCGTGACCTACGTGTTCGGTGACATGGCTGGCTCGCTCGATTCACCGCTCTACGGCCTGTTCGGCATCCGCACGTCGATGGACAAGGCCGCGCTGCCCAACACAGGTGAACTGGGCGAGTACTGGATCAGCCAGCCCAAGGACCCGTACCGCCAGTACGCCGTCAAGTGGGACGGCGAGTGGCAGATCACGTACGAGACCTTCCGCGACATGGGCGCTGCCTACGGCGTCGGCCTGATCCTGATCTACCTGCTGGTGGTGGCGCAGTTCAAGAGCTACCTCACGCCGCTGATCATCATGGCGCCGATCCCGCTGACC
>Ga0156037_1094_pt1 | contig 25665 bp, 26 predicted proteins | sample RifCSPlowO2_02_FD_107691 | JGI IMG/M metagenome (GOLD analysis project Ga0156037, IMG submission 107691) | Burkholderiales bacterium RIFCSPLOWO2_02_FULL_66_35 | reverse complement strand
ACGTGTGGAGCAAGGTGAGCTGCCCCGAGCGCCTGTCGGTCACCGGCCCGAAGGCTTTGAACGGCGAGCAGAATGCGTATGCCGACGTGATCCCGTTTGCGAAACGCATCGTCGAGCAGTTCCCCGACCGCGTGCTCTGGGGCACCGACTGGCCGCACCCGAACCTGAAAGACCACATGCCCGACGACGGCCTGCTGGTGGACTTCATCCCGCACATCGCGCCGACCGCCGAACTGCAGAAGAAGCTGCTGGTGACGAACCCCATGAAGCTTTACTGGCCCGAAGAATGTTGACCCCCACGCTCCGCCGCTGCGCGGGTCGCTGCCCCCCGAGGGGGTGCGAATCGCCTTGGGGCGGCCCGGCGGCGATTCCCGTTTCAACAAGGAGTACCCATGGCACTCGATAAACCCTACAAGGACGTGCCCGGCACCATCATTTTTGATGCCGAGCAATCGCGCAAGGGCTTTTGGCTCAACCAGTTCTGCATGTCGCTGATGAAGGCCGAGAACCGCGAGAAATTCAAGGCCGACGAGCGCGCCTACCTCGACGAGTGGCCGATGACCGAAGAGCAGAAACAGGCCGTGCTGGCGCGCGACCTCAACTGGTGCATGCGCACCGGCGGCAACATCTACTTTCTGGCCAAGATCGGCGCCACCGACGGCAAGAGCTTCCAGCAGATGGCGGGCTCCATGACCGGCATGACCGAAACCGAATACCGCGACATGATGATCCAGGGCGGCCGATCCGTCGAAGGCAACCGCTACGTGGGTGAAGACGGCGACGCGCAAGCGCACCGCCAGCCTCAGGGCGCCGCAGGAAAGAAAGTCTGACCATGGCCAAAATCACCGCATCCGTCTTCACCTCGCACGTGCCCGCCATCGGCGCGGCCATGGACCTGGGCAAGACCCAGGAGGACTACTGGAAACCCGTGTTCGCGGGCTACGACTTCTCCAAGCAATGGATGAAGGATAACAAGCCGGACGTCATCTTCCTCGTCTTCAACGACCACGCCACGGCCTTCAGCCTGGAAATGATCCCCACGTTTGCCATCGGCACCGCGGCCGAGTTCCAGCCGGCCGACGAAGGCTGGGGCCCGCGCCCGGTGCCCAAGGTCATCGGCCACCCGGACCTGGCTTCGCACATCGCACAGTCGGTCATCCAGCAGGACTTCGACCTCACCATCGTCAACAAGATGGACGTGGACCACGGCCTCACCGTGCCGCTGTCGCTGATGTCTGGCCCTGCCCGGTGATCCCGTTCGCGGTCAACGTGGTGCAGTACCCGGTGCCCTCGGGCAAGCGCTGCTTCATGCTCGGCCAGGCCATCCGCAAGGCGGTGGAAAGCTACGACGAAGATCTGAACGTGCACATCTGGGGCACGGGCGGCATGAGCCACCAGCTGCAGGGCGCACGCGCCGGCCTGATCAACCGCGAGTGGGACAACGCCTGGCTCGACCAGATGATTGCCGACCCCGTGGGCTGCGCCGACACGCCGCACATCGACTACGTGCGCGAAGCCGGCAGCGAAGGCATCGAACTCGTGATGTGGCTGATCGCCCGCGGCGCCATGTCCGACATCGTCGATGGCAAGGTGCAGGGTCCGGCCCCGACCGTGAAGCACCGCTTCTACCATGTGCCCGCATCCAACACGGCCGTGGGCCACCTCATCCTGGAGAACAACTGACATGACCATCAAAGTAGCCCTCGCCGGCGCCGGCGCCTTCGGCATCAAACACCTGGACGGCATCAAGAACATCGATGGCGTCGAAGTGGTTTCGCTGATCAGCCGCGACCTGGAGAAGACCAAAGAGGTCGCCGACAAGTACGGTATCCAGCACGTCACCACCGACCTCGCCGACAGCCTGGCGTTGAAAGAAGTCGACGCAGTGATCCTCTGCACCCCCACGCAGATGCACGCCGAGCAGACGCTCGCCTGCCTCAAGGCCGGCAAACACGTGCAGGTGGAAATTCCGCTCGCCGACAGCCTGAAGGGTGCCGAAGACGTGGTGGCGCTGCAGAAGCAGACCGGCCTGGTCGCGATGTGCGGCCACACCCGCCGCTTCAACCCCAGCCACCAGTACGTGCACAACAAGATCCAGGCCGGCGAATTCAACATCCAGCAGATGGATGTGCAGACCTACTTCTTCCGCCGCACCAACACCAACGCGCTGGGCCAGGCGCGCAGCTGGACCGACCACCTGCTGTGGCACCACGCCGCCCACACCGTGGACCTGTTCGCCTACCAGTGCAACAGCCCCATCGTGATGGCCAACGCCATCCAGGGCCCGATCCACCCGGTGCTGGGCATCGCCATGGACATGAGCATCCAGCTCAAGGCCGCCAACGGCGCGATCTGTACGCTGAGCCTCTCGTTCAACAACGACGGCCCGCTCGGCACCTTCTTCCGCTACATCGGCGACACCGCGACCTACCTCGCGCGCTACGACGACCTGTTCACCGGCAAGGAAGAAAAAATCGACGTGTCGAAAGTGGCCGTGTCCATGAACGGCATCGAGCTGCAGGACCGCGAGTTCTTCGCCGCCATCAAGGAAGGCCGCGAGCCGAACTCCAGCGTGGGCAAGGTGTTCAACTGCTACCAGGTGCTGCACAACCTGGAACAGCAACTGAAAGGATAAGCCCGCCCCTGCGGCGCTGCGCGCCTTCCCCTCAAGGAGACGACGCCAGCGGCCCGGCAAAGCCGGTTCCGCGGCGTCACTGGGTGGAGCCACCTCGCGCCGAGGCATACCATTCACGGCTCCATCCTCACGGCTGGGGCCGTTTTCCATTTCAGGAGCTCACTCCATGCAACAACGCCAACTCGGCCCCTTCAAAGTGTCAGCCATCGGTCTGGGCTGCATGAACATCTGCCACGCCTACGGCGCCCCCGTGTCCGAGCAGCAGGCCGAGCGTGTGCTGCTCGGCGCGCTGGACGCGGGCGTGACGCACTTCGACACCGCAGCGCTCTACGGCTTTGGCGCCAGCGAAACGCTGGTGGGCAAGGTGCTGTCGAAGCACCGCTCGAAGTTCACGCTCGCCAGCAAGTGCGGCATGCAGGGCGTGCCCAACGCCGACGGTGTGAAGGTGCGCGTCATCGACGGCCGGCCCGAGACCATCAAGGCCACCTGCGAAGCGGCCTTGAAGCGCCTGCAGACCGATGTGATCGACCTCTACTACCTGCACCGCTGGGACAAGCAGGTGCCCATCGAAGACAGCGTGGGCGCCTTGAGTGATCTGGTGCGCGCGGGCAAGATCCAGACCATCGGCCTCTCCGAGGTGTCGGCCCCCACCTTGCGCCGTGCGCAGGCGGTGCACCCCATCGCGGCCCTGCAGACCGAGTACTCGCTGTGGACGCGCAACCCCGAGATCGCCGTGCTCGACACCTGCCGCGAATTCGACATCGCCTTCGTGGCCTTCAGCCCGGTGGGTCGCGGCTTCCTGTGCGGCGAGCTGGATGTGAGCACCTTCGACGCCAAGGACATCCGCCGCAGCATGCCGCGCTTTGCGCCCGACAACTACGCCGCCAACCTCACGCTGCTGCCCGGCTACCTGGCCATGGCCAACGAGGTGGGCTGTACCCCGGCCCAGCTCGCCATCGCCTGGCTGCTGCACCGGGGCGAGAACATCCTGCCCATTCCCGGCACCACCAGCGTGGAGCACCTGCAGGACGACCTGGGCGCGGTGAACGTGAAGCTCAGCGCCTCGGTGATGGCGCGGCTGGACGACCACATCAACCCGCACACCGTGAAGGGCGAGCGCTACAACGCGCAGGGCAACAGCGAGGTGGACACCGAGGTGTTCTGAGTCGCGGTGGCGCAGCGGGGAACCCACCGGTTGCCGAGGAGTAAGCTGGGGCGGTCACACCAGCCAGAGCAACGGGAAAAGGGACCGCCATGAAGCACATCAAACGGTTTTTCTGGGCCTACCTGCTGGTCCTGGCGGGCCTCTGGTGGTTCACCGATCAGACCGTCTGGGCCGAGCTTCCCCACTTTTTCGCCTGGCGCAGCGTCTTGATGCAGGGCACTGGCGTGCTGGCCATCGGCGTGATGAGCGCGGCGATGGTGCTCGCCGTGCGGCCGGTGGTGTTCGAGCCCTGGCTGGGTGGGCTGGACAAGATGTACCGGCTGCACAAATGGCTGGGCATCTCGGACCTGGTGCTGTCCATCGGCCACTGGCTGTTGTCGGAGTCGGCCAAGTGGTTGGTCGGCCTCGGCTGGCTGGCGCGTCCCGAACGCGGCCCACGCCCGACCTTGGTGGATGAACCGGTCCGACAGTTCTTCATGGACCAGCGCGGGCTGGCCGAAGGCCTTGGCGAATGGGCGTTTTATGCGGCCGTGGCGCTGATGGTGCTGGCACTGATCAAACGCTTCCCGTACCGGTACTTCTTCCGCACCCACAACCTGCTCGCCGTGGCCTATCTGGTGCTGGTGTGGCACACGGTGATCCTGCTGCAGTTCGATTACTGGAGCGGCGTGCTGGGGCCGGTGGTGGCACTCCTGATGGTCGCGGGCAGCATCGCTGCCGTGATGGTGCTGTTCGGCCGCGTGGCCGTCCACCGGCAACTGGTGGGTGAGGTGGCGGCCGTGCGCCTCCACCCTGCGCTGAATGTCATCGAGGTCGACATCGGGTTCCAGGGGCGCTGGCCGGGCCACGAAGCGGGCCAGTTCGCCTTCGTGACCTTGCACGAAAAGGAGGGTGCGCATCCCTACACCATCACGTCCGCGTGGGCCGACGACGGCCGCCTGACCTTCATCATCAAGGCCCTGGGCGACTACACCCGCACCCTGGCCGACACGGTCAAGGTGGGGGACGTGGTCAAGGTGGAGGGGCCCTACGGACGCTTCAATTTCGCGGGCCAGCAGCCGCGCCAGATCTGGGTGGGCGCGGGCATCGGCATCACGCCCTTCATCTCGCGCATGAAGGCCCTGGCCAAGGCGTCCGATGGCAAGACCATCGACCTGTTCCACACCACGGCCGTCTACGATGAGCACGCCATCGGTCTGATCGAGGCCGACGCGAAAGCCGCGGGTGTCTGCCTGCACGTGTCGTGGGACGAACGCGACGGCTGGCTGACCGCGGCACGCATCGCCGAGCAGGTTCCCGAATGGCGCGATGCGGACTTCTGGTTCTGCGGACCGGCCGCGTTCGGCCGCACGCTGAAGAAGGATTTCGTGGCCCTGGGTCTGGACGAGACACGCTTCCACCAGGAACTGTTCGAGATGCGGTGACGGCGGCGCTCCGGCGGCGACCTTCCAGGAACCATTCTCCCCGTCCGGCGCCCCTGCTGCCCTCGACCGCAGGGGGGCTGCCTTGCGGGTGTTTCAGCGGGCGCTCAGGAAGTCTCCCACTTCCAGCAGGATCAGCTCGTTGTCGTCGGCCTTGTTGGGTTCGCGGCTGCTGGAGAACGGCAGGTTGTTGTCGTTGCCCACCACGATGTGCGTCGTGTCCACCACGTCCACGTTTTCAATCGTGAAGAAGGGGAAGGTCAGCACGCTGTTGGTCAAGGGCTTGCGCGAGAGCTTGTTGGGGTCGGCGATGGCCATCAGGTCGATGTGGCCGATCTTGCGCAGTGGGCCGCCCACGTTGGCCTCAGTCAACTCGATCTTGACGATGCGTTTGAACTTCGCCAGGTCGTGGAAGCAGTCGGTGCGTTTCTGGCCTTCGGGGCAGGCCTTGTCGGCCGTGCCTTCGCCGTTGTCGCGCTCGATGATCAGGCCGGTGGTGGCGTCGATCATGTTGAAGTCGCCGATGGCGTGGTGGTTGGCGTCGAGCACGTATTTCCAGTGGCGGCCGGTCCACTGCTCGGCCTTCACGTCGAACTCCAGCACGCGCAGGTACTGCTTGCCGTCCAGGGTCTCGGGCGCCTTGGTCGCTTCGTCCCACAGCGCGCCTTCGAGCAGGGCATACAGCTTGCTGCCGTCGGGCGATGAGGCCAGGCCCTCGTAGCCCTTGGAGCGGCGCGACTGGAACTTCAGCTCGCCATTCGGCGCGCCCGGGGTGATGACCGAAGGATGGTCCGGCGAGACGATGGTCTTGCCGTCCACCTTCGTTTCATGGACGGCCCGTACCCGGCCCTTCATGTCGGCCTTGATCAGGTACGGGCCAAACTCGTCGCCGATCCAGAAGTGCCCGCCAGCGATCTGGAAGCCTTCGGTGTCGAAATCGGAACCGGTGAGGTAACGCTGCTTCGTGCCTTCGTGCACGATGCGGAATGGCACCTTCTTGTCGGGGTCGTGCAGGAACACAGTCTCCAGGCGCTTGAACTGGCCGCTCTTGAAGTCCACCGTGTAGCGGTTGAGGAACAGCGCGAAGTCGGGCGAGTTGGCCTTGGAGCCGGCGCCGTTGTCGGTCAGCAGCCAGAAGCTGCCATCGGCCAGGCGCTTGATGCCCGAGTGGCCCTGCACGGGTTAGCCCTTGAACGGCAGCGACACGCCGGTGGGGCGGCCGGCGGACTTGCCTTCAACGCCGCCGATCTTCTCGACCCGCTGGCCGGTGGTGAACTTGCCACTGATCTGCAGGTCGGCCGGCGCGTCCTTGGGGGCGGCGATGAAGGTCTGCGCCGGCAGGATGGCGTGGCCGGTGAGCATGGCGGGGAAGGCGGTCTGGGCCTGGGCGCACAGCGGCAGGCTGGCGAGGGCGAGCAGGGTGGCGCTCAGGCTGAGGGACAAGGCTGGGGAACGGCGCATGGTCGAGGCTCTCGGTCGTCGGTGGTGGGGAGCGCCTGCAACGGTGCAGGCGGCCGCGCCACTGTGCCGAGCGTGTTTGACGCGACGGCGACGGTCCGATGGCAAGGCCGTGACAGGCGCCGCCATGGCCATACAGATCTCGTCAGTTTTCCATGACCCGGGAGCACCGCCCGCACCGAACGATACAACCCAAGGGCACCGCCGGGCCGGCTTTGCCGGACGGCCAGTGCCGCCCCCCTTGAGGGGGGTGACGCGAAGCGGCGCGGGGGGTGTTTCCTTTCAAGCGCCACCGCGAAACAAAGAAAAGCCCCAGGCCGTGAACTTGAGAGGTAGGTGGTAGTGCTGCGCCGTGTCGGCGATGTAGAAGCGGTAGGGCACCACCTCCAGGAACGCCGGGTCGGGCACGGTCGCGCCCTGGCCGCGGTAGAAGGCGCCGACCTCGAACCGCACCTCGTAACCCCCGGCCGTGATGGCCTCGCTCATCAGCGCCGGGTGGGCCAGCAGGCCGTTGCTGCCCACGGTGCCTTCGGCGATCAGCGGCCCTTGCGGGAGGCCGTCCGGCCCCAGGCGCTGCACCGCCACGCGCAGGCCCGCTGCGACGCGGCCGCTGGCCACGTCCACACAGTGAATGGAGAGTCCGCCGCTCATGGGGCGCTCAGTTCAGCCGCGCGCCCGAGGCCTTCACCTCCGGCGCCCACTCGGTGACCTGGTCGCTCACGAACTTCGTGAACTCGGCCGGGCTCATCTTCTCCACCGCGACGCCGAGATCGGCAAGGCGTTTGGCCACGTCGGGGCGTGACACCACGTCGCTTACAGCGGCGTTCACCTTGTCCACCACGTCTTTTGGCGTGCCGGCCGGTGCCGAGATGCCGAGGAAGTTCTCCGCCAGCAGCTTGGGGTAGCCGGCCTCGACCACGGACGGCACGCCGGGCGACATCGGCGCACGGGCGCGCGAGGTCACGGCGATGCCGATCAGCTTGCCTTCTTTCATGTAGGGCACGTTCTGCGTCAACGTGTCCACCGCGAACTGCAGCTGGCCGCCGAGCAGGTCGGTGTGCATGGGCGACGAACCTTTGTAGGGCACGTGTTCCATTTTCAGCTTGTACTGGTTCTTGAACATCTCGCCCACGATGTGGCCGATGGAGCCCACGCCACCGCTGCCGTAGTTGACCGGTGTCGTCTGCGCGCTGATCCACTTCACCAGCTCGGGCATGGTCTTGGCGGGCACCGAGGGGTGCACCACGAACACGTTGGGCACCGAGCCGATGTGCGCGATGTGCGTGAAGCTTTTGACCGGGTCGTAGGGCGCCTTGTCCATCATGAAAGGCGAGATGCTCATGGGCGCGGTGTTCGACAGCAACAGCGTGTAGCCATCGGGCGCGGCCTTGGCCACTTCGTTGGCGCCGATGGTGCTGCCCGCGCCCGGCTTGTTTTCCACGATCACCGTCTGGCCCAGCTTCTCCTGCAGACCGGGCTGCAGCAGGCGCGCCACGATGTCGGACGAGCCGCCCGGCGCAAACGTGACGACGATCTTGATCGGCTTGGCCGGCCAGGCCTGGGCGTGCACGGTGGCGGCCGCGAAGGGCAGCAAGGCGCTGGCGGCGAGAAGGATGCGGCGGGTGGGTTTCATGGCTGGGTTCCTGCAAGGGTGGAGACGGTGGGGCGAGATGAAAGGGGGGCGGGGGCGTCGGGCTGGACCACGCGGGCCAGCCGTCCGCGCATGACTTCGCAGATCTGTTGCAAGGTGGCCTGGCGTTCGGTGGCCTCGTCGTGGGCCAGGCGCGCTTCGAAGGCCGCGAACACCGAAGCCAGCGTATCGTGCAGCCGCAGCGCGGCGATGAAGGGGTAACCGAAGCGCTCGCGGTAGCGCTGGTTGAGCGCAGCGATGCGCTTCACGGTGGCGGCGTCCAGGCTCAGCAGGCCCAGGCGGGCCTGTTCGTTTTGCGAGTCCGTGGTCATGGTGCCCGCCTGGGCCTCCTGGCCTGCGAGTTCGGGGTGGGCGCACAACAGCGCCCGCTGTCGCGCTTCGTCGGCGCCGTGGATCACGCTGGCCATGGCGTTGAAGAGGGCGGACTGGCTGGCGAACGGGCGCAGCGACCAGGCGCGCTCCGCGACCCAGGGCGAGTGCTCCACCACCGAACCCAGAAGCGCATTGAACGCGGCTTCATCCAGCGAACGGAGCTCGGAGATAGTCATTGGTGTGTGGGACTGGGAGGACATCTTGGACCGCAGTTTGAGGTCGCTTTGCGTTGCCGTCCATCGCATAATTTGATTTCAATCATTCGAATAAACAGCACGATGAGCAGCCTCAACAGTCCCCTGCACCCGAAAGCGCTGCGCTACGTGGCAGCCGTGGCCCAGTTGGGCTCGGTCCAGGCCGCTGCGCGCGAGGTGTCGATCTCCGCTTCGGCCATCGACCGCCAGATCCTGATCCTGGAGGAAGACCTGGGCGTGCCTCTGTTCGAACGCCTGCCACGCGGCATGAGGCTCACGGCGGCGGGCGAGCTGCTGCTGGCGCTGTCGCAGCGCTGGAAGGCCGACCTCAACCGCACGCTGTCCGACATCAAGCAGTTGCAGGGTGTCAACCACGGCCAGCTGCGCCTGGCCGCCATGGACAGTCACGCCAACGGCTTCCTGCCCGACTTCCTGCAGGCGGCGGCGCGCGAGCATCCGGGCATCGTGATCGACATCGAGATCGTCAGCCCCGACGAGGCCGTGACCCACCTGCTCAGCGGCGACGTGGACATCGCCGTGGCCTTCAACCTCAAGCCCCAGCGCGACCTGAACCTGATCTGGAGCGCCGAGCTGCCGCTGGGCTGCGCGGTGGCGGCCTCGCACCCGCTGGCCGCGCTGGCCGAGGTCGGCTTCAAGGAGGTGGTGGCCTGGCCGCTGGCCGCGCAGAGCCGCGCGCTGGCGATCCGCCGCTACCTGGAAAAGCGCCACGGCTGGCTGCTGCAGGAAGCGCGGCCACCGCTGGTGACGAACTCGCTGCAGCTGGTCAAAAGCCTGGTGCGCAGCGGCAGCCACGTGGCGCTGACCTCGGAGCTGGACGTGGGCCCCGAGGTGTTGGACGGCAGCGTGGTGTTTGTACCGCTGCGCGACCGCAACGCGCAGGCGCAGAGCGTGTCGGTCGCCACCAGCGCCAGCCGCCCGCTGCCGCGCATTGCGCGCATCGTGGCCGAGTCGCTGGCGGTCCATGTGGACCTGCACCTGCAGCGGGTGCGTCAGGCGGGCGCTGAAACAAAACGAAAAGAACCGGTACCTCGCTGACACCCTGGGACGGCCTGGCCCCGGCACCATGACGGTCATGTTCAACAAGGTTCTGAAAGGACCCCCGTCATGAAAACCTGGATCAAACGCACCCTCATCGGGCTGACCACCGCCACCGTGGTGCTGGGCGGCCTCACCGCCTGCGGCAGCCGTGGCGACCACGCCCGTGGCTGGAGCGAAGAGCGCGTCACCGAAATGCGCGGCAAGGCGATCGAGCGCATCAGCAGCAAGCTCGAACTCAACGCCGAGCAGAAGCAGAAGCTCGGCGTTCTGGCCGATGAAATGATCGCCTCGCGCAAGGCCTTCCGGGGTGAAGGGGCCGATCCACGCGCCGACTTCAAGGCCCTGGTCGCGGGCGAGAAGTTCGACCGCGCCAAGGCGCAGAGCCTGCTCGACCAGAAAACCGCCGCCGTGCAAGGCAACGCGCCCAAGGTGCTGACCGCATTGGCCGACTTCTACGACAGCCTCAACCCCGAGCAGCAACGCCAGGTGCGCGAAAAGCTGGACAAGCGCGGCCACGGCCGGTGGGGCCGGGGCTGATCGGGCGAGCGAAGCACACGTTCTGAATGCACGGACCATGTCGCCCGCTTTCGAACCCATCCACCACCTGGCTCAGCAGAGCCGGGCCCATGCCCCGGCCTTGCTGGCCGGGGCCGACGACCCGCACGCCGAGCTGCTGGCCATGGTCTGGGGACCACGTTTCGACCGCCAGTACGCGCTCGATCTCTGGGCCCGGCTTTCGCAGCAACAACCCGCCGAGGCCTTGCCGCTGCTGCCCGCGCTGATCTCGGCGGCCGACCGCTTCGACACCCTGGGTGTTCCGGTGCAGCACCGGCTGCGCCGCCTGATCGTGCGACACCGTGCCCTGTCAGAATGAGTTCATGCACCGCATCCTGCTCATCGACGACGACGAACAGCTCGGCCCTCCGCTGGCCACGTACTTCCAGCGTTTCGAGCTGCAACTCACCCACGCTTTTCGGCCCAGTGACGGACTGGCCCGTTTGCGCTCAGGGCGCTTCGACGCCGCCATCCTCGACGTGATGCTGCCCGAGATGGACGGCTTCGAACTCTGCCGCACCATCCGCAAGGAGAGCGATATTCCCATCGTCATGCTCACAGCGCGCGGCGAGGTGATGGACCGCGTGGTCGGCCTGGAGATCGGTGCCGACGATTACCTGCCGAAGCCTTTCGAACCGCGTGAACTCGTGGCGCGCGTGCAGACCGTGCTGCGCCGCCGCCGGGCCAGCCTGGCGCCGCTGCACACCGCGCCAGACCCCGCCAACGGTGAACTCCGCTTCGAGGGCCTCACGCTCGACCCCGCGCGCCGCAGCGTCGTGCGCGAAGGGCAAGACGTCGAACTCACCGGCACCGAATTCGAACTGCTGATGTTGCTCGCGCGCGAGCCGGGCAAGGTGTTCAGCCGCGACGACATCCTCAACCAGCTGCGCGGCCACGAGGCCGAGCTGTACACCCGCGCGGTGGACATCGTGGTCAGCCGCCTGCGCAAGAAGCTGGAGCCGCTGGACTGCATCAAGACCCTGCGCAACGCCGGCTATTCGCTCGCGCTGCGTCGCGTTCCGTCATGAGCCCCCGCGCCAGCAATTCCTCGTGGAAGCGCGCCAAGCACCGGCTGGCGCACTCCATCAAGCTGCGCATGGTGCTGGTCTTCCTGCTGCTGGCCGCAGCGATGACCTTTGTTTTCATCACCGGCGCGCAGAAGGCTTTTTCCATTGGCTGGCGTGAAGCCGCGCGCCCGCTGCTCATGGACTATGTGGACCACCTGGTGGCCGACATCACCGTGGGCGGTGGTGCACCAGACCTGGAGCGCGCCCGTGCCATCACCGCGCGCCTGCCGCTGACCGTGCGCATCACCGGCCCGCAGGTGAACTGGACCTCCCACCCCGACCAGAGCCCACCCGACTGGCTGCGCGACAACCCCGACGACCAGGACCCGCGCGACCGCGAAGACGGGGGTGGCGGCAAGGACTGGCAGCGCATTTTCAAACGCAGCACCGCGGACGGCCACAGCATCGAGTTCGGCATCAACGGTGAGGCCTTCGAACGCCGTCCTCGCATGGTGGGCTACGCGCTCACGGCGCTGCTGGTGCTCACGCTGCTGGCGTTTCTCTACGTGCGCCGCCTGCTGCGCCCGCTGGACGCGATCCAGGCCGGCGCGCGGCGCTTTGGCGCCGGTGATTTCAGCCAGCCCATTCCCGAGCGCTGCCTGCACGGCCCCGACGAGCTGGGCGAACTTGCCGCCACCATCAACACCATGGGCCAGGACATCCGGCAGATGCTCGATGCCAAGCGCGCGCTGCTGCTCGCCATCAGCCACGAACTGCGCAGCCCGCTCACCCGCGCGCGGCTCAACACCGAACTGCTGCCCGAAACGGCCGAGGTCAACCCGCAGCGCGAAGCCCTGTTGCGCGATCTGCAGGAAATGGCCCGCCTCATCACCGACCTGCTGGAGAGTGAACGCCTGGCCGCCAACCACGCCGCGCTGCAGCGCGAACCGGTGGCGCTGGAGGCGCTGGCGCGCGAGGCCATCGGCGAGCTGCAGGCCCGTCACCCCGAGGCCGCCCGCACCGCACTGCACGCCGCGCCCGACCTGCCCACGTTACAGCTCGACCCGGCGCGCATGCGCCTGCTGCTGCGCAACCTGCTCGACAACGCCCTGCGCCACAGCGCGGGGGCGCCGCTGCCGCCCGAACTGCACCTGAGCACCGAAGGGCAGGGTATCCGCATCGAGGTGCGCGACCACGGTCCGGGTGTGCCCGAAGAGCAGATCCCCCACCTGGCCGAACCCTTCTTCCGTCCCGACACCGCGCGAACCCGCTCGCAAGGCGGCGTGGGCCTGGGGCTGTATCTGTGCAAACTGGTGGCGCAGGCGCACGGCGGCACGTTTGCGGTGCGCAATGCGTTGCCCGGGCTGGCTGTGCGGGTGGTGCTGCCGTCGCGCTGACGGCTGGAAGCCCTACTTCTGCGCCACCCGTGTGTCTTCGCTGCCCGGGTGGCGGCTGAGCCCCACGAAGAACGCGAGCATGCGATCCCGGCTGTCGTCGGCGGCCTGAGCATTCCGGCCCACCAGCTTGCCCAGGTAGCGCTGGAGCACGATGTCCAGGTCGAAGGAATGGGCCGCTTCGGGGTAGACGATCAGCTGCAGGTCCGCACCGGTGGAGCGCACGCCTTCGCATTCGCTGGCGGGCACCCAGTCGTCCTGGCCACCGCCAAACACCAGCAGCGGTGTTTTCAGTTGCACGGAGCGGCGTTCGAAGGCGCCGCACCAAGGGTAGAAGGCCACGACCCCGCGAAAGCCATCGGTGGTACCGGTCTGGCCGTGCGGACCATCGCCCTTGGCCACCTTGATCGCCACGCTGCCGCCGTTGCTCTGGCCCATGAGGAACACGCTGCCACGGTCGACAAAGGGTTGTGCCTGCAGGTAGCGCAGCGCATCGTGGGCGTCGTAGGTGCGGTAGTCGCGTGCATCGGCCAGCCGGTCGAAGCTCTCGCACACCTTGCCGCCGCCCTGGTTGCGGGGACCGAAACTGTCGAGGTTGAGCACCACGAAGCCCTTGCTCACCAGATGTTCGGCGTAGCGGTTCATGGTGTAGCGAACCGGCGGTTGCCAGCCACCGCAGCCATGCATCAGCACCACCGCCGGAAAGGGGCCGTCGCCTTCGGGTCGCGAGAGTTCGGCCCGCAGGCTGATCTTGTTCGCGCTGTGACCCTGTGTGGCTTCAAAGGTGACCCGTTCGCTGGCCTGCGCCGAGTGGGCCAGCAGCACGCCGAGGATCAGTTTGCCCAGCCACAGTGGCAACCGGCGTGGCCGGGCGTGTTCAGCGAGACCGCTCGTGTGCTTCAAATCGTTCAACCCTCTGGCGTTGTGTGACGGGGCAACCCGTCATCGGGTCGAACCAAGGTCTGGATTTTCGGATACCCCCCTCAGCACCCGCAAGGTGCAACCGGCCAGAAGGCGCTCATTCCGGCGCGAACGGTGTGCCCGTTTCGCCGGCCGCTGGCCACGGCGAAATTAGAGGTTGGATCCAACAGAACATTGCGCCTGCTCAATGACTGCAGAGGAAGTATTCGCTAACATAAACTTACAAATACAAAGGCACTCCGGGTGCTGGAAAAGGCGAGGTATTTCGTACTCAGGGGTGAGCGTGTACGCGCCTTGAGGTTTATCAAGAAGGTGCTTTCATGAATAAAAAAAGCGGGCAGGCGACGGATGCCGCGGAGCCTGGTCCAACCCTGTCAAAGGGCTCGCGGCGGTTGCAGTTCTTTGGCGAAGAATTCGTGCTCGACACGGTGTCGGGTCTGTTCTACCGGCTCACGCCGGCGGCCCATCTCGTGCTGCGGGCATATGCAGAGGGTGTGCAGAGCCAGCAGTTCCCAGGGCTTCTGAAGCAGCACTACGGCATTGACCCGGCGAGCGCTGCGCGCGATGTCGAGTTGCTGCTCAACCAGATGGTCTCGCTGGGGTTGCTGGACCCACAGCCGGAGCGGCTCCAGGAGGGCAGGGCATGAGCGCAGCGCCGGGCCGTTCCCAAGCAAGCTCGCACCGCAGCCCGCAGAGCAACGGTGCGCCCACGAGCGCGACCCAGCGCAGCGTGGCGGTCACGGGCATGCACCGCGGTGAAAACCCCCAGCCGGGAGCTTCCGTTGTCGCCAGTTTGCGCCGCCAGTTTCCTGCGCTGCGCACGGTCGGTCTTTCCTACGATCCGCTGGAGAGCAGCCTGTACGGGCAGGGGGACGATCACCCCGATGCGGCCTACCTGATCCCCTTTCCCGGCGCGGGTGCGCGGGCTCTGCTCGACCGGCTGGACATGATCCGCCAGAGCGAAGACATCGGCTACATCATTCCCTGTCTCGACTCCGAGATTGAAAACTACCTGCAGATCGAAGAGCCGTTGAAAGAACGTGGCATCCGCTGCATTCTGCCCACTCGCCAGTCGTTCGAGGACCGGCACAAGGCTTCGCTCTACGACTTCTGTCTGCGCCACGACATCCCGAGTCCGGTCACCCTCATCGCCCACGACCCGCTGGCGGTGGAGCGTTGTGCGGCCGAGGTCGGCTATCCGGTTTATGTGAAGGGGCGGCTGTACCACGCCGAACTGGTTCACTCGCGCGAGGGGCTGGTGGCCGGGTACGACGAGATCGTGCAGACCTGGGGCTGGCCCGTGATGGTGCAGGAAACCCTCAGTGGCGAGGAGTACGACGTGACGGGCGTGGGCGATGGCGAGGGCGGCATCGTGCAGAGCTGTTCCATCCGAAAGCTGCTGCGCACCTCTCACGGCAAGGGTTTCGCCGGCATCGTCGTGCACGACCCGGACATGGATGCGTTGTCCGAACGGATCATCCGCGCGCTGCGCTGGAACGGCCCCTTCGAACTCGAGTTCATCAAGGTGCCGGGCCGTCCGCACGCGCTGATGGAGATCAACCCGCGCTTTCCGGCCTGGATCGACTTCCCCTCCCAGATCGGGTGCAACCTGCCCGCGCTGCTGTTCGAGCGCCTGCTCGGGCATGCCGTCAAACCACCACCGGCCTGCCGGCCCGGCCAGATGTTCGTGCGCCACAGCGTGGATCTCGCGGGGGATTTCGCCGACTTTGCGGCCATGGCCAGCAGCGGCGGACGCATCTTCCGGCCCCTTCAGAAACCAGAACAAGCCACACCATGAGCCACGACTACCTTCCGCCTTCCATCAGTGCCGAGCTGGGTCGCCACGCGCTGGACGCCGCCGCTGATCGCAACCTCTATGCCCGTGGCACGCGCGCGCCCACCTTGTTCGAGATCGACGGCATACCTGTGTCGGCGCTGGTGCAGCAGTTCGGCTCACCGCTGTTCGTGTTCTCCGAGCACAGACTGCGTGAACAGGCACGCCGCTTGCGGGCGGCCTTCACCAGTCGCTATGCGAACACCCGCTTTGCCTGGTCCTACAAGACGAACTACCTCTCGGCCATCTGCCAGGTGTTCCACGATGAAGGTTGCATGGCCGAGGTGGTCTCGGACTTCGAATACCAGAAGGCCCGCAAGCTGGGCATGACGGGCAAGGACATTGTCTTCAACGGGCCGTACAAGCCACGGCCGATCCTGGAGCAGGCCATTCGCGAGCGGGCGTTGATCCAGATCGACAACTGGGACGAACTCGGCCTCATCGAAGAGCTGACCCGGGAGCTCGATGAACCTCTGGAGGTGGGCATCCGCGTCTGGCTCGATGCCGGCATCCGGCCGATCTGGTCGAAATTCGGCTTCGCGGTGGAAAACGGCGAAGCGGCGCGTGCCGCCCACCGCATCCAGGCGAACCCGAAGCTCTCGCTGCACACGCTGCACACGCACATCGGTACCTACATCCTCGATCCCAATGCGTACCGCGTGGCCGTCACCAAACTGCTGGCCCTGCGCGAGCAGCTCCATGCCGCCCAGCAACACTGGGTGCCCTGCGTCAACCTGGGTGGAGGCTTTCCCTCGAACAGCCTGTTGCACGGCATGACCGGGCCCGCTGAACTGGCCGTGCCGCCCATCGATGCCTACGCCGATGCCATCACCGAGGTGCTCAACCGCCTGCCCCCCGAGCAGCGGCCACAACTGCGCTTCGAGACGGGGCGCCACCTGGTGGACGAGGCCGGCTATCTGCTGACCTCCGTGGTGGCCATCAAGGGCGTCCGGCACCCGATGACCGAGCAGGCCGGTCTGCGCGACTATAAGGAACAGTTGCTCGTGGGCGAGGTCGCCCGTACCAGCTACGTCATGGACGCCGGCATCAACCTGCTCTACACCGCGGCCTGGTACCAGATGAACGTGCTGCCCTCGCGCACCGTCGAAGCGCCACCAGCGCCGTCGCGACTGTACGGCCCCCTGTGCATGGCGATCGATGTGCTTCGCTACAGCATCGATCTGCCACCGTTGAAGCTGGAGGACATCCTCACCCTGCACCCGGTGGGTGCCTACAACGTGTCGCAGGCCATGCAGTTCATCGACTACCGCCCGGCGGTGGTGCTCATCGGTATGGATGGCAAGCCCGAACTCATCCGTGCGCACGAGGTGCTGCACGATGTGGACGGCCCCGAGCGCATGCCCGCTCACCTGGTTCATCCGTGACAAAAGCGCTATCAAGCCCCATGACCGGACGCACCGACGGCCCCGAAGGCGAAGCGCCCACGGGCGCCACGGTCCTGGCCCGGCGTGTGTCGGTGCGGGGGGTGGTCGAGGCTTTCGGGCAGTCGCTGGGCAGCGTCTTTTTCATCGGACAACCCTGGCTGGGGCTGCTGCTCTGGGGCGCCTTGCTGAGCCGCCCTGCGCTGGCCCTGTTTGCGCTGTGCGGCCTGCTGTCGGGTGTGCTGGTCAGGGGGATCCTGCGTGTCCAGGATGCGCCGGGCCTGGGTGGCGGCGTCAAGGCCAATGCGCTGCTGACGGCGGTGGTCACCGGCTGGATGATCGGCCCCATGGGCATGCCCTGGGCGCAGCAGCTGGTGCTGGCCGCCGCCGCCGCGATGGCCGCAGCCTTGGTGACCGCAGCCCTCATGCGGGTGCTGGTCCGCAGCTTCCTGCCGGTGCTGCTCTGGGGCTACTGCCTGGTCGCGGCGATGTTGTTCAGCATCTGCCCGGATTGCACCGTGCGCGCCGCCTACACCATGCCCGTGTGGCCGATGCCGACCGACGCCATGGGCTGGCTCGGCAGCTTCCTGCGTTCCATGGCGTCGCTCATGTACTCGCCGCATGCCGTGGCCGGCGTGCTGGTGTGCATCGCCGTGGTGCTGTGGTCGAGGGCCATGTTTTTGGCCGGCCTGGCGGGCTGGCTCGGCGGGGTGTTGCTGTCGCTGGGTTTCCAGCGGCTGGGGCTGAGCTTTGTCTGGCTGCCGCTGTCGTACAACTATTTCATTGCCGGCATGGCGCTGGGCGCGGTGATCTTCCTGCCGGGGCGGCTGAGCCTGCCGGTGGCCGCCGTGGCCGGTGCGCTCACCGCCTTCTTCGGGCTGGTGCTGCAGTACGTGCTGGGCTGGTCGGCCACCAGCTACCTGCCCGTGTCCTCGGCACTGGTCATCTGGGTCGGCATGGGCGCGCTCACGCTCGCTGGCGAGCGGGCCATCGTGGAGCGCAACGCCATGCCGGGCGAGCCGCCCGAACAGCGCTGGTGGGTCGAGGCCTACTGGCGCGCGCGCTACGGCCGCCCGGTGCCGCTGTTTGCTGTGCCCGTGACCGGTGAACTGCAGATTGCCCAGGGCTTTGACGGGCGCATCAGCCACACCGGCATCTACCGCCATGCGCTGGATTTCCATCGTTCCCCCGCGGCCGAGGCGGTGGGCGGTTCGATCTGGGGCGCCGCCGTCACGGCGCCGGCGCCCGGCACGATCGAACGGGCGCACGACGGCGTGGTGGACAACCCGCTGGGTGTGAGCAACTACGCCGAAAAGTGGGGCAACCATGTGGTGATCCGCCTCGACGCGGGCGGCTGGGCCATGCTCGCGCACCTGCAGCAGGGCACGGTGGCGGTGGTGCCGGGTGCCCGGGTCGAGACCGGAAGCTACCTCGGCCGCGTGGGCAATTCCGGTCGCTCGCCGGTGCCGCACCTGCACCTGCAGCTGCAGGGCTCACCCGAACCCGGTGCGGCCACGCGCCCGTTCCGGCTCGCCAACTATTTCACCGCCGAGGCGCCCGCCGCCGCACTGACGCGCTGGCACGCTTCGGCCGTTCCTCCCGAGGGCGAAGTCCTGGTGCTGGCCCAGGCCAATCCGGTGGTCTACAACACCCTGGTCGGCATGGCCCCGGGAACCGCGGTGTGGACCAGCGAGGTGCAGGGCGATATTCCGCGCGTGTTCAATCCCGGGCAGGCCCATGTGCAACAACTCCAGGTGCGCATCGACAGCCTGGGTGAGCAGGTGCTGGACGCCGGCCAGCAGGGGCGACTCGTGCTGGCCCTCGATCCCGATGCGCTGCGCGTGATGGCGCTGGACGATGCGAGCGCGCCGTTGTTGCGCCTGCTCGCGATGGGGGCCGTTTCCATGCCGTATGCGGCACGCGTGGGCACCCGCTGGAGCGACGTCGCACCGGTGGTGCCCGGTGGCGGCTGGTGGCGGCCCTGGGCGCTGCTGCTGGCACCCTACCGGCCCCATCCGTTTCCCGCGGTCAACAATATCTGCACCGCCATCGAGGAGCCAGGCCCGAGCGGTTCGCTGCTGGAGTGGGTGAGCATCCTGCAGAACCCCGGCGCGTCCGGGCCGCACAAGCTCACGTGCCAGTTTGCGCCCCTGCGGGGGCCTGTGAAGCTCCAGGCCGAATTTGCGACCGGGGTCCTCACCTTCCGACTTTTGTCCTTTGAGCCCGCGCCCACCGTTTGATGGTGTTGGTGACGGCGAGATTCTGTTTTTGTGTCAACCCTGTTGGAGGAAATGATGATGAAGCTGGGAAAAAAATCCGCATTGACGCTGGCCGCTCTGGCCATGCCCCTGGTGCTCACGGGTTGCGCCAACGTGCTGCGCGTGGCACCCCACGCCGAGCTCAAGGTCTTTGATCCGGTGTGGACCACCGCGTACATCACGCGCAACCACGGCTACCTGATCTACGACACTCTGTTCGCGATGGACGAGAACTTCGAGCCGAAGCCGCAGATGGTGGAGAAGTGGACCGTCTCGCCCGACAACAAGACCTGGACCTTCACCCTGCGCGAAGGCCAGAAGTGGCACGACGGCAGCGACGTGACGGCCGAGGACTGCGTGGCCTCGCTGCAGCGCTGGAGCAAACGCGACGGCGCGGGCCAGCAGCTGTTCCGTGACGTCGAGAGCCTCACCGCCCAGGACGCCCGCAGCTTCACCCTGAAACTGCGCGAACCCAACGGCCAGGTGCTGCAGATCCTGGCCAAGGTGTCGGCCAATGTGCCTTTCATGATGCCCAAGGCGGTCGCTGCAACCGACCCCTTCACGCCGATCACGAGCAAGGTGGGGTCTGGCCCCTACCGGTACAGCTGGGCGCAGTCGAGGCCCTTCGTCAAGACGGTCTACCTCAAGAACAACAACTACGTGCCGCGCGCGGAGCCGCTGTCGATGACGGCGGGCAGCAAGGCGGGCCAGGCCGACCGCATCGAGTGGATCTACCACGACACGCAGGAAGACATGGCCCGTTCGCTGATCCGGGGCAAGGTGGACTACGTCGAGTCGCCCTCGGCCCGGGTGTTGCCGCTGTTCGAAGGCAAGAAGAAGGTCGTGGTGAACACCACCGATCCGCTGGGCAACATCGCCATGGCGCGCTTCAACATGCTGCAGCCCCCGTTTGACAACCTGGCCGTGCGCCGGGCCGCCCTCATGGTGATGCAGCAGGAGGACTACATGCGCGCTGCGCTGGGGGACCCCAAGTACTGGCGCACCTGCTACTCCATCTTCCCCTGCGGCACCCCTTTGTCCAACGACGCCGGCAGTGCCGCGCTGAAGGCCCCTGGCCTGGATGCGGCCCGCAAGGCCTTGCAGGACGCCAGGTACGACGGCACGCCGGTGGTGATCCTCAACCCGGTGGACAGCCCGGTGATCTCGGCCCTCACGCAGGTCACGGCCGAGAAGCTGCGCGCCATCGGCATGACGGTGCAGGTGCAGGACATGCCGTGGGCCGAGCTCACGCAGCGCCGCGTGAACCGCGGGCCGGTGAAAGACGGCGGCTGGAGCATGTTCCACACCTGGTGGCTCGCCGGTGACCTGCTCGACCCTTCGGCCATCGCCTATTCGGGCGATCCCGAGACCGGCTGGTTCGGCTGGCTCAAGGACGCCGAGCTCGAAGCCCAGCGTGCCGCCTTCAGTCGGGCCATGACGCCCGCCGACCGCAAGGCCGCGGCCGAAAAGGTGCAGCAGCGCATCGTCGAAGACGCGGCCTTGGGCATCCTCGGGCAGTTCTTCGAGCCCGTGGCCTACAGCAGCAAGATCAGCGGCATCACTTCGCCCATCCAGTTCTACTGGCAGATGTGGACCGAGTCGCCTTTCATGCGCTCGCCTGCGCAACCCGCCCGCTAGGATGAAACACCCCCCGCGCCGCTTCGCGTCACCCCCCTCAAGGGGGGCGGCACTGGCCGTCCGGCAAAGCCGGCCCGGCGGTGCCCTGGGGTGGGCCGTTTCATGCGGCGCGGGTGGCGCTCCGGCACCATAGAAAACTGAAGTGGAGTGGGCGGCGCTGAACGCCAGCAAGCCGGTCACGGTGGCTCTGCCTTGGCCTGCGTTGCAGGGGCCTCCGGCTTGTTGCGCGTCATGGTCGGCGGGCCCGGGGTGTGCGATGCTGTTGGCATGAACATGCCCACGCTCCCCGGCTTCGCCACCGCACCCACCCGATTTCTGTTTTTCACCGGCAAGGGCGGCGTCGGCAAAACCTCGCTCTCCACCGCTACCGCCATCGCGCTGGCCGACGCGGGCCAGCGTGTGCTGCTGGTCAGCACCGATGCGGCGTCCAACCTGGACGAAATGCTCGGCGTGCCGCTGTCCAACCGGCCGGTGCCCGTGCCCGGCGTGCCGGGGTTGCAGATGCTCAACATCGACCCCGACACCGCCGCCGAGGCCTACCGCCAGCGCGTGCTCGCGCAGCTCGAAGCCGGCGCCAGCGACGACGAGCGCCAGACCGTGCGCGAGCAGCTCTCGGGCGCCTGCACCACCGAGATCGCCGCCTTCGACGAGTTCGCCGCGCTGCTGGCGGGCGAGGGCATCGACGGCGGCTTTGACCATGTGGTCTTCGACACCGCGCCCACCGGCCACACCCTGCGCCTGCTGAGCCTGCCCAAGGCCTGGACCGGTTTCCTCGCCGGCAACGACCGCGGCGCCTCCTGCCTCGGCCCGCACTCGGGCCTGAAGATGCAGGAAGCCCGCTTCAACGCCGCGCTGCAGGCGCTGAGCGACCCCGCGCTCACCACGGTGGTGCTCGTCACCCGGCCCGACCCGCGCCCCATGATGGAAGCCGCGCGCACCGCCGAAGAACTGGGCCAGCTCGGCCTGGCCAACCAGCGCCTGGCCGTCAACGGCGTGTTCCACGCCATCAGCGCCAGCGACCCCATCGCCAACGCCATCGAAGCGCTGGGCCGCCAGGCCTTGCAAGAGATGCCCGATGCGCTCGCCCGCCTGCCGCGCGACGAGGTGCCGCTGCGCGCCTTCGACACCGTGGGACTGCCCGCGCTGCGGGCGCTCTTGCAAGGTGGAGAAGTCACCGCCCCTGCGCCCGCATCTGCAACGCCTGTGCTTCCCGCCGAGCCCCTGAGCCGCATGGCCGACGAGCTCGCCGCCGTCGGCCACGGCCTCATCATGGTCATGGGCAAAGGCGGCGTGGGCAAGACGACGATTGCCGCCGCGCTCGCCGTCGGCCTGGTGCAGCGCGGCCACAGCGTGCACCTCACCACCACCGACCCGGCGGCGCACGTGGCCGAGGCGTTGAACGGCAGCCTCGAAAGCCTCAAGGTCGGTCGCATCGACCCCGAGGCCGAGAGCGCCGCCTACATCGCCAAGATCATGGCCACCCGCGGCAAGGACCTGGATCAACAAGGCCAGGCCCTGCTGCTCGAAGACCTGCAATCGCCCTGCACCGAAGAGGTGGCCGTGTTCCACGCCTTCAGCCGGGTGGTCAACGAAGCGCGCAGCGCCTTCGTCGTGCTCGACACCGCGCCCACCGGCCACAGCCTGCTGCTCATGGACGCCACCGGCGCCTACCACCGGCAGATGGTGCAGCAGTACGAAGGCAAGACCGAAGGCAAGGGCCTGCACATCATCACGCCGCTCATGCGCCTGCAGGACGGCAGCATGACGCGCGTGATCATCGTCACCCTGCCCGAAGTCACCCCGGTCAGCCAGGCCGCCGCGCTGCAAGACGACCTGCGCCGCGCAAAGATCGAACCCTGGGCCTGGGTCATCAACAAAAGCATTGCCGCCACCGGCACGACCGACCCGCTGCTGCAGGCGCGGCTGGCGGGCGAAATCCGGCAGACCGAGCGCATTGCGGGCGGGCTGGCGAAGCGGACGTTTGTGCTGCCCTGGTTGCCGGAATCACCGGTGGGGGTGGCGGCGTTGGGTGCGCTGGTTGAAGGGCCGAGTCAAACTCTTGCCGCTTGATGTTCGAGGATATTGAAATCCTGATGCGCTGGACCACCCAGATTCGAAGCAGCACCGCATGAAAACCTTCCCCCTCCGCCTCACCCCCGGCCAGGACCTGCGCGAAGCGCTCGAAGCCGCCGTGCGCGCCCAGGGCTGCCAGGCCGCGTTCGTGCTCTCGGGCGTCGGCAGTCTGGTGGATGCGCGCATCCGCTTCGCCGGGGCGGACGAGCCGCTGTGCATCTGCGGGGACTCGGAAATCCTGAGCCTGTCGGGCACGCTGGGCGTGGGCGCCGCGGGCGATGCCGGGCGGGGCCATTCACACCTGCATATCGCCGTGGCGGCCGCTACGGGTGAGGTGTTTGGCGGCCATTTGGCGCCGGGTTGCCGGGTGCGCACCACGGCCGAGGTGTTGCTGGCCTTGCTGCCCGAATGGACGTTCATGCGTGAGGCTGATGCCGCCACCGGGTTCGCCGAGCTGGTGGTGAAGGCGCGCGAGGGCTGAATCCCGCGCGTTGGATCACTTCACCAGCAGACTCGCCAGATCAAACGCCACATCGCCCGCCTGCTCGCGCGTGGGCGAGACGCCAGCGTCGAGCAACTTGCGCACCAGCAGGTGGTCTTTGCTGGCGTTGACGCTGTCGGCGGCGATGAGCTGCTCGCCCTTGAAGTGGTAGACGGTGAATGCGCCCGCAGCCATGTCGCCGCGCACGGCCCAGCCGTCGGCGCCCATGGACAGGCCAGCCATCTGCAGCTTCTTGTCGTACTGGTCGCTCCAGAACCAGGGCGTGGCGGTGAAGGGGCGCTCTTGCCCGAGCAGCGCGGCGGCGGCGCTCTTGCCCTGTTCGGTGGCGTTCTGCACCGATTCGAGCCGCAGCAGGTTGCCGTCGGCCAGGCGGCGCGCGGTGCAGTCGCCCGCGGCCACGATGAGTGGATCGCTGGTGCGGCAGCAGGCGTCGACCACGATGCCACGGTCGCATGCGAGCCCGGCGGCCTGGGCGAGCTGGTCGTTGGCGCTGACGCCGATGCCGACCACCACCAGGCCCGCGGGCACGACGCTGCCGTCGGCCAGCTTCACGCCACTGACCGCGCCGTCGGCGTCGGTCTCGATGGCCGCGACCTGCGCACCCAGCAGCAACTGCACGCCGTGGCCGCGGTGCAGCTCGGCATACCAGTCGCTCAGCACCGGCGCGAGCACGCGGCCGAGCAGGCGCGGCGCGGCTTCGAGCACGGTGACGGCCAGGCCTTTCTTGCGCGCGGTGGCCGCCACTTCGAGGCCGATGAAGCCACCACCGATGACCACCACCGGGCGCTGCTGCGCGATGCACGCGGCCAGGCGGTCGGCGATGGCACTGGCGTCGTCGCGCGTGCGCAGGGCCAACACACCGGGCGCGTCGCTGCCTGGCAGGGGCAGGGCGCGCGGCGTGCTGCCGGTGGCGAGCACGAGGCCGGTGTAGGGCAGGGCGCTGCCGTCGCCGAGGACCACGGTCTGGGCGCTGCGGTCGATGGCTTTGACGGTCACGCCGGTGCGCAGCGTGATGTTTTTGCGCGCCAGCATCTCGGGCGCGCGCATCACCAACTGGGCTGCTTCGATCTCACCGGCCATCCAGGCCTTGGAGAGCGGCGGGCGGTGGTAGGGGCCGTGGGGTTCGTCGCCCAGCATCGTGATGGGGCCCTCAAAGCCACCGGTGCGCAGGGCTTCGGCGGTCATCACGCCGGCCTGGCCCGCGCCGACGATGACGATGCCGGCCGTGTCCGCTTCGCCGTTCATTCCTGGCACTCCGGCAGGTGCACCACGCCGCCTTCCAGCGCGGGGCCGGCCTTGATCTGGCAGGCCAGGCGGCTGTTGGGGCGTCGCTCGGCCACCACGTTCTCCAGCATGTCCAGCTCGCTCTGAGAGGGCGCCGGCAGCACGCCGGCCAGCAGGTCGTCCACATAACAATGGCAGGTGGCGCAGGCGCAGGAGCCGCCGCATTCGCCGACGATGCCGTCCACGCCGTTGGCGGTGGCGCCCTGCATCAGGCTCCAGCCGTCGGCGAGGTTGAGGGTGGTGGACTGGCCGTTGGCCTCGATGAAGGTGATGTTTGCCATGGTGTCTCCAGAAAACAAAAAGGCGCTGCCCGGTGACGGGCAGCGCGATGGTAGGGGATGCGCCTTAAGCGGCTCTGAGTTCGAGCACCAGCGGGCTGCGGAAGGTGCTGGAGGGCATCCACGGCAGCTGGTCGGCCACGCGGCTGTAGTCGGGCACCACCTTGTGGAACTCGTCGAAGGCAATCTTCACCGCCAGGCGCGCAATCGCCGTGCCGAGACAGGCGTGCACACCGCCGCCAAAACCGAGGTGGCCGCGCGGCTTGCGGGTGATGTCGTACACGTCGGGGTTGGGGTACTGGCGCTCGTCGCGGTTGCCGCTGCCGTAGGCCAGGCAGACGAAGTCGCCTTCCTTCATGGTCTGGCCGTGGATGTTCACGTCTTTCATCAGGCGACGGCGGAAGCGTTGGGCCGAGGTGTTGAAGCGCAGGCTTTCTTCGATCGCGTCGGGCAGCAGCTCGGGGTTGGCCACCACGGCCTTGCGGGCTTCGTCGTAGGTGGCGAGGTTGTAGGCGAACATCATCATGAAGCCGCCGAGCGATTCGACGCCGGCCATGATCAGCGTGGTGGTGGTCAGCAGCACC
>Ga0156037_1200_pt1 | contig 25834 bp, 23 predicted proteins | sample RifCSPlowO2_02_FD_107691 | JGI IMG/M metagenome (GOLD analysis project Ga0156037, IMG submission 107691) | Burkholderiales bacterium RIFCSPLOWO2_02_FULL_66_35 | reverse complement strand
GCGCCGGGCATGGTGTTCACGGTGGAGCCCATGATCAACGCGGGCAAGCGCGAGACCAAGGAGCTGTCGGACGGCTGGACGGTGGTCACGCGCGACCGCTCGCTCTCGGCGCAGTGGGAACACATGGTGGCGGTGACGGAGACGGGCTTCGAGATACTCACGCCCTGGCCCGAAGGCTTGGGCGATTACGCGGCGATCGAGCCGGTGACCAGCGCCGCGAGTGCTGTGGGCGTGGCCGCGGTGGCCTGAGCGGGTTCAGGCGCGGCGCCTGCGCCACAGCCAGACGCCGACGCCCAGCAGGGCGGCGTAGTTCAGCGCCATGAACCAGGGTTTGTTCCACGCGATGCCGTCGAAGCCCCAGTAGGTGACGGGGTAAAAAACGGGCGAGGGGAAGAAGTCGGCCGAGTGGGTGAACACGTCGATCACGATGTGTGACCACCAGCCCAGCAGGGGCAGCCAGAGCCGGCGCAGCCAGACCCAGAGCAGGGCCGTCACCGCGGCGGCCACCAGGGCGCTGTGAAAAACGCAGTGCACCTGGTGTGACCAGAATGCCACCCAGGCCGGGAAATCGGGTTCGCCGCCCGGGGCGGCGGTGGCGTAATTGAGCCATTCGCCTGGCGTGCCGTTGGCCAGGGCCCAGGCCGCCACGGGCAGCGTGTGCACCACGTCGGGCACCACCGCCAGCGTTACCGCCCAGGCCAGGGTGGGTTTGTGCACCGGGCCGGCGTTCGCCAACGCCACCAGGCCGGCACCCGCCCACAGACCATGCGCCAGGATGTCCATGGTTCGGTTCAGTAGTGGGGCGGCAGCTCGTCGCGCAGGTTGCGCGCGGGCGCCGAGCCTTCGTCAGCGCCCTGGCGGCGCAGGTGGCCGAGCTCGCGCAGCAACAGGTCGATCTGCTCCTGCTGGCGCGCCACCACGGCGTTCAGCGTGTCGAGCAGGTCGTCGGCGTAGCTGGCCTTGATCTCCAGTTCGGTGAGGCGGCGCTCGGTGTCGGCGGCAGGTGCTGAGGGTGGGGTCGAAGCGGTGCTCATGTGGCTATTGGACACCACGCCGGCGCGTGACCCGCAGCGCATGAAACAACCCCAACCCAGGGAGACCGAGGGTCCGGCTTTGCCGGCCCAAGGTATCGCCCCCCTCCAAGCCGAAGGCGCCAGAGAGGGGGGAGGCGCCGAAGGCGACGCGGGGGGTGTTTCCTTTACTCTGGCTGGTGTTCCAGCGAAGCGGAGTTCATGCAGTAGCGCAGGCCCGAGGGCGCCGGGCCGTCTTCGAACACGTGGCCCAGGTGCGCGCCGCACTGGCTGCACACGGTTTCAACGCGCGCCATGCCGTGGCTGCGGTCGGTGATCTCGGTGATGGCGCCGGGGATGGCCTTCCAGAAGCTGGGCCAGCCGCAGCCGGCGTCGAACTTGGTGCCGGCGTCAAACAGGTGGTTGCCGCAGCAGATGCAGTGGTAGCTGCCGTCAGCCCAGACTTCTTCGTATTTGCCGGTGAACGGGCGCTCGGTGTGGGCGTGGCGGGTCACTTCAAAGGCGGCGGGTTCGGCGCCTTTTTCAGCCAGCAGGGCGCGCCACTCGGCATCGGTTTTCTGGATGGGGAACGTCATGGCGGGGTCCTTCACGATGAACAGCTGATTTCAATCTGGGCCGCCCAGTCGGGCGGAAAGTCGGCCAGGTCGTCGTGGCCGGGCAGCTCGGTGAACGGGGTTTCCAGCGCGGTCTGCAGGCGCTGCAGGGCCGAGAAGTCGCCCTCGCGGGCGCGCTGGATGGCGATCTCGCCGAGGTGGTTGCGCAGCACCACGTGCGGGTTGGTCGAGAGCATCAGCACCTGGGTGAGGCGGGCGTCAAAACCGGGCTGGCTCTGCAGCCGCCCGCGCCACTGCAGGGCCCAGGCGTCGAAGGCTTCGCGCTGCAGGAACAGGTCGCGCACCGGGTCGATGGCCGCGCTGGCTGCCGCGGCGCCCGCGCCCGGTTCCGCAAAGCCGGCCACGGCGTTCGAGAGGCGGCGCCAGAAGAGGGTGAAGTCCACCGCGTCTTGCGCCATGAGCGCCATCAGCTGCTCGGTGAGCGCTTCGTCGCCGGCCATCACGGTGCCGAGGCCGAGCTTGGCGCCCATGCGCCGCTGCAGCGCGGCGGGGAACAGGGCCTTGTAGGGTTCGAGCGCGTCCAGCGCCTGTTGCGGGTCTTCCATCAGCGGCAGCAGGGCCTGGCCCAGGCAATACAGGTTCCAGTGCGCGATGCCGGGCTGGCGCATGTAGCGGTAGCGCCCGGCGCTGTCGCTGTGGTTGCAGATGTGGCGCGGGTTGTAGGCGTCGAGGAACTGGAACGGACCGTAGTCGATGGTCAGGCCCAGGATGCTCATGTTGTCGGTGTTCATCACGCCGTGGCAGAAGCCCACCGCCTGCCACTGCGCGACCATCTCGGCCGTGCGCGCGCTCACGGCTTCGAGCAGGTTGGCGTAGACGTTGCCGGGCAGGGCGCGGCAGGCCGGGTAGAAATGATCGATGACGAAATCGGCCAGCGTTCGCAGCTGATCGTGCTGGCCACTGTGCGAGAAGTGTTCGAAGTGGCCGAAGCGGATGAAGCTGGGCGCCACGCGCGTGACGACGGCCGCGGTTTCGATCTCTTCGCGGCGCACCGGCTGGTCGGACCCGGTGACGCAGAGCGCGCGGCTGGTGGGGATGCCCAGCGCGTGCATGGCTTCGCTGCAGAGGAATTCGCGGATGGAACTGCGCAGCACGGCGCGGCCGTCGCCCATGCGCGAATAGGGTGTGAGGCCGGCGCCCTTGAGCTGGATTTCTTGCGGGCCATCGGTGCCGGCGAGTTCGCCGAGCAGGATCGCCCGCCCGTCGCCCAGCTGGCCGGCCCACTGGCCAAACTGGTGGCCGCTGTAGACGCTGGCGAGCGGGCGCATGCCGGGCAGCAGCTGGTTGCCGGTGAAGGCCTGCAGGGCTTCGTCGCTGGCCATCCAGTCGTCGCGCAGCCCGAGTTCGCGCACCAGCGCCGGGTTGCGGCCGACCCAGTAGGGGGCGGGCAGGGGCGTGGGGCGCAGCTCGGTGTAGAACTCGCGGCCGAGGCCGGCGAAGCGGTGCGTCCAGCCGCTCGGTGTTTCGGTGGCGGGCGCGGGCGGCAGGGCATGGGGCAGGGTCATGCGGCGCATTGTCACCGGGACGACTTGCACCCACACCCGGGTGGGCTATACGGGGCAACCCGCTACGGCCAGCGTGCGTTGTTGAGGCATGATGCTGGGTGAATTAAACGCACGATCGTTCGTTTTTTCGGCAAGACACTCAAGGAGAACCCCATGCTGGGACAAATGCAAAGCCAACCGCTGCTGATTTCGTCGCTCATCACGCACGCCGAGCGCCACCACGGCAGCACCGAAATCGTTTCCCGTCGCGTCGAAGGCGACATCCACCGCAGCACCTGGGGCCAGGTCTCGCGCCGCGCGCGCCAGGTGGCCAACGCGCTCGACAGCCTGCACCTCGCCTTTGGCGACCGCGTGGCCACGCTGGCCTGGAACGGCTACCGCCACCTGGAGCTGTATTTCGGCGTCAGCGGCACCGGCCGCGTGCTGCACACGCTGAACCCGCGCCTGCACCCCGAACAGCTGGCCTGGATCGTCAACCACGCCGACGACCGCGCGATCTGCTTCGACATGACCTTCCTGCCGCTGGTGAAGGCGGTGGTGGGCAAGTGCCCGGGCGTCAAACACTGGATCGCGCTGTGCGACGCCGACAAGCTGCCGGCCGACAGCGGCCTGCCCGGGCTGGTGAGCTACGAGGCCTGGATGGGCGCGCAGTCGGAAAAATACCTCTGGCCCGACCTGGACGAAAACAGTGCATCGAGCATGTGCTACACGAGCGGCACCACGGGCAACCCCAAGGCCGCTCTGTATTCGCACCGCTCCACGCTGCTGCACGCGTACGGCGCGGCGCTGCCCGACGCGCTGGGCTGCTCGGCGCGCGACAGCATCCTGCCGGTGGTGCCGATGTTCCACGTCAACGCCTGGGGCCTGCCGTATTCGGCCGCGGCCGTGGGCTGCAAGCTGGTGTTCCCCGGCCCGGCGATGGACGGCAAATCGGTCTACGAACTGATCGAATCCGAAAAGGTGAGCATGGCCGCGGGCGTGCCCACGGTGTGGCAGATGCTGCTGGGCCACATGCAGCAGAACGACCTGCGTTTCTCCACCATGAAGCGCACGGTGATCGGCGGCTCGGCGTGCCCGCCGGCCATGATCAACGCCTTCAACGACACCTACGGTGTCGAGGTGCTGCACGCCTGGGGCATGACCGAGATGTCGCCGCTGGGCACGGTCTGCACGCTGAAGAACGCGCAGCTGGCGTTGTCGCCCGAAGACCAGCTCAAGGTGCGCCTGAAGCAGGGCCGCAGCGTGTTTGGCGTGGACATGAAGATCGTCAACGAGGCCGGTGACGAACTGCCCTGGGACGGCAAGGCCTACGGCGACCTGCTGGTGCGCGGGCCGTGGATCATCGCCAGCTACTTCAAGGGCGAGGGCGGTGACCCGCTGCGCTACGACGACGCGGGCAAGGGCTGGTTCCCGACTGGCGACGTGGCCACCATCGACGCCGACGGCTTCATGCAGATCACCGACCGCAGCAAGGACGTGATCAAGTCCGGCGGTGAGTGGATCAGCTCCATCGATGTGGAAAACATCGCCATGGCGCACCCGGCCGTGGCCATGGCGGCCTGCGTCGGCATGAAGCACCCCAAGTGGGACGAGCGCCCTATCGTGGTGGTCATGAAGAAGCCCGGCGCCGAGGTGACGCGTGAGCAGTTGCTGGCGTTCTACGAAGGCAAGATCGCCAAGTGGCAGATCCCCGACGACGTGGTGTTCGTCGATGCCATTCCGCTCGGCGCCACCGGCAAGATGCAGAAGATGACGCTGCGCCAGCAGCTCAAGGACTACGTGTTGCCGGGCCTTTGATGTCGGGGGGAGCGCGTTCGTCGGGCGTGTGGCGCTGGCTGCGGCTGGCGCTGCTGGGCGCGCTCGCCTGGGCGGGCCTGGGCGGCCCGGCCTGGGCTGCCGATGCGCCGCAGAAGGTGGTGCGCATCGCCTTTATCGATCCGCTCTCCGGCCCGGCGGCCGACATCGGCCGCAACAGCCTGCGCAGCTGGCAGTTCATGGCCGAGCAGCTGGCCGGCCCGGGCAACCCGGCGGGCGTGCGTTTTGTGGTGGCGGGCTTTGACAACAAGGGCTCGCCCAAGGAAAGCCTGGACGCGCTCAAGGCGGCCATCGACCAGGGTTTTCGCTACGTCGTGCAGGGCAACGGCTCCGGCGTGGCGGCGGCGATCTCCGATGCGGTGACGCGGCACAACACGCGCCACCCCGAGAAGGCGGTGCTCTACATCAACTACGCGGCGATGGACCCGGCGCTGACCAACGACCTGTGCAGCTTCTGGCACTTCCGTGTCGACGCCGACACGACCATGAAGACGCGGGCGCTGGCCCTGTTCATGGCCACGCAGTCCGAACTGAAGAGCGTGTACCTGCTGAACCAGAACTATGCGCACGGACAGCAGTTTTCGCGTTACTTCCGCGAGGCGCTGACGCAGGAGCGTCCCGATATCCAGATCGTGGGCGATGAACTGCACACGGCTTTCGTGGGCCAGGATTTCGCGCCCCATGTGCGCCGCATGGTCGAGACCGGCGCGCAGGCCGTGGTCACGGGCAACTGGGGCGCCGACCTGCGGGGGCTGGTGAAGGCGATGCAGCAGCAGGGCGTCACGCTGCCGCTCTACGCCTACTACCCGATGCTCAAGGGCGTGCCCGAGCTGCTGGCTTCGGGCGACGGCCGCTTGCCGGTGTACCAGGTGGCCAACAACCACACCAACCAGGCGGGCGACATCGCCCCGCTGGCCACCGCGTTCCGCCGCCGCTACGGCGAAGACCTGGTGGTGTACGCCGCGTTCGACGGCACGGCGATGCTGCTGCAGGCCATGAGCCATGCCAAGACGACCGATGCCGCCCAGGTGGCGGCGCGCCTGAGCGGCATGGTGTTTCAAGGGTTCAGCGGCCCGGTGCAGATGCGCGCCGACGACCACCAGTTGCAGCAAGGGCTGTATGTCTCGCGCTGGCAGAAGGTGGACGCGCGGCACCCGCGCGCCGCCGAGGAAACGGGCCACACCTTTGCGCCGGTGCGTTACATGAGCGCTTCGGAAATCAGGGGCCCCACGAGCTGCCAGATGCAGCGGCCCTGACCCCGGATCGGTGGACACACCTGCCCGCACGAACCGCGGCAGCAGGCTTGTGCCGTCTGTCGGATGCTAGGGTTGTGCGAGCGCACAGTCGCCTGCGCGATAGCTGCTAGGGGCAATCCCTGAGGGGTTTGCTGGACTGTCAGGCTACGCTAAGGTTTTCCACCTTCAGGAGACCCAGTCATGTCGTTTGCCTTGAAATCCGTTGCCATCGCCGCCCTGTCGTTGACCCTGCTCAGCGCCCATGCCCAGAAGGGCGAGACGGTCAAGATCGCGTTGATCGATCCGCAGACCGGCCTGATGGGCCCGGTGGGCATGAACCAGTTGCGCAGCTGGCAATATTTCGCCGAAAAGTTCAGCGCGACCAACCCGGCCGGCGTGAAGTTCGAGATGGTGGCGTTTGACAACAAGCTCAGCCCGGCCGAAAGCCTGAACGCCTTCAAGGCCGCGCTGGACCAGGGCGTGCGCTACATCACCCAGGGCAACGGTTCTTCGGTGGCCGGCGCGCTGATCGACGCGGTCAACAAGCACAACGAGCGCAACCCCGGCAAGGAAGTGATCTTCCTGAACTACGCCGCCGTGGACCCCGATTTCACCAACAGCAAGTGCAGCTACTGGCACTTCCGCTTTGACGCCGACACCTCCATGAAGATGGAGGCCATGACCACCTTCATGAAAGACCAGAAGGACGTCAAGGCCGTTTACCTGCTCAACCAGAACTATTCGCACGGCCAGCAGGTGGCCAAGTTCGCCAAGGAAAACCTGGCCCGCAAGCGCCCCGATGTGAAAGTGGTGGGTGAAGACCTGCACCCGCTGGCCCAGGTGCGCGACTTCGCGCCCTACATCGCCAAGATCAAGGCATCGGGCGCCGACACCGTGATCACTGGCAACTGGGGCTCCGACCTGGCGCTGCTGATCAAAGCCGCCAACGAAGGCGGCTACACCGGCAAGTTCTACACCTACTACACCGGCGTGACCGGCACGCCGACGGCGCTCGGCACGGGTGGCGAAGGCCGGGTGTTCCAGGTGGCCTACCAGCACTACAACATGGGTGGTGATATGGGCAAGTGGGGCGACGACTTCAAGGCCAAGTACAAGGACGACATGTACACCGGTGCCATCCCCTCGGCGTTCAACGTGCTCGGCGCGGCCATGGCCAAGGCCAAGTCCACCGACCCGGTGAAGGTGGCTGCGGCCATGGAAGGCATCAAGGTCAACAACTTCAACGGCGAAGTGGAAATGCGCAAGCTGGACCACCAGCTGCAGCAGCCGCTGTTCCTCACGGTCTGGCAGAAGGCCGACAAGAAGTACCCCTATAGCCCGGAAAACACCGGCATGACGCTGGCCCCGGTGAAGGAGTACCCGTCCTACGTGTCGAGCACGCCGACGAGCTGCCAGATGAAGCGTCCTGGATAAGGAAGCACCCCCGCGCCGCTTCGCGTCACCCCCTCAAGGGGGCAACGCGGTGCGGCCCGGCGGAGCCGGTTCCGCCGCGTTCTGGGTTTAGGGCATTTCGCTCCGGACGGGTGGATGGACTGCTTCATTCGCTGGGGTGCTGAGTTGCCCTGCCGCTGCTGCGGTGGGCACTTCTGACGGGTCATACTCGCCCTCGCGTTCTCGCCCGTTTACCGCTTCCCCTCGTATCGCCCTCGAAAGGCAGGATCCATGGAGTTCATCATCATCTCCATGCTCAACGGCGTCAGCTACGGCTTGCTGCTGTTTCTGTTGAGCTCGGGACTCACCCTCATCTTCAGCATGATGGGGGTGCTGAATTTTGCGCACGCCAGCTTCTACATGCTGGGCGCCTACATCGGCTATTCGATCGCCCAGCTGGTGGGCTTCTGGCCGGGGCTGTTTGTGGCCCCGCTGGTGGTGGGTGCGCTGGGTGCGCTGTTTGAACGGCTGACCCTGCGCAAGGTGCACAAGTTTGGCCATGTGCCCGAGTTGCTGGTGACCTTCGGCCTGTCGTACATCATTCTGGAACTGGTGCAGCTGATCTGGGGGCGCACGGCGGTGGAGTTCGTGCCGCCGGAGGCGTTGCGCGGCCCGGCCTTCACCCTGGTGCACCACGCCAACGACACGCTGGAGATGTTCTGGGGCGCTGTCGGCAGCGAGGTCTGCGCCGGCGCGGGGGTGATCTGCTCGCCGTTCCCGGCCACGCGCGCCTTCATGATGCTGGTGGCGATCCTGATGCTGGTGGCGCTCTGGCTGCTGCTGACCCGCACGCGCATCGGCCTGATCATCCAGGCCGCTCTCACGCACCCCGAGATGGTGGAGAGCCTGGGCCACAACGTGCCGCGCGTGTTGATGCTGGTGTTCGGCGCCGGCACCGGCCTGGCCGGCCTGGCTGGCGTGATCGGCGGCAGCACCTTCGTGACCGAGCCCAACATGGCCGCCACGGTGGGCTCGGTGATCTTTGTCGTGGTGGTGGTGGGCGGCATGGGCTCGCTCTCGGGCGCCTTCCTGGCCTCGCTGCTGATCGGCGTGATCCAGACCTTTGCCGTGGGGCTGGACTATTCGTTCATCCACCTGGTGGAGCAGTTGGGTGTGCAGGCCTCGGACGCCATGCGGGAGAACTCGGTGCTCAAGCTCACCCTGTCGCAGGTGGCGCCGATCCTGCCCTACCTGTTCCTCGTGCTGATCCTGATCTTCCGGCCCAAGGGCTTGCTGGGCACGCGAGAAGGATGACCGGTCATGTCTAAAGCCTATTACGAATTCAAACCCCTCAACGTCGGTCGCTGGATCGTCTGGTCGCTGTTTGCGCTGGTGCTGGTGTTCGCGCCGCTGGTGTTCGGCAGCAACCTCTCGGTGACCATGCTCTCGCAGATGGGCATCGCCATCATCGCCTGCCTGTCCTACAACATCCTGCTCGGGCAGGGCGGCATGCTCAGCTTCGGGCACGCGGTCTACACCGGCCTGGGCTCTTACATGGCGATGCACGCGCTCAACGCCGCAACCGATGGCCAGATTCCCATCCCGGTGAGCCTGGTGCCGCTGGTGGGCGGCGTGGCCGGCCTGTTCTTTGCGGTGCTGTTCGGCTACGTGACCACCAAGAAAGCCGGCACGCCGTTCGCCATGATCACGCTGGGCATGGCGGAGCTGGTGTTCGCGATGTCGCTGATGTTCTCGGAGTTCTTCGGTGGCGAGGCGGGCGTGTCGGGCAACCGCGTGGTGGGCGACCCTTTCATGGGCATCAGCTTCGGCCCGCCGATCCAGGTGTACTACCTGATCGCGGTCTACACCTTCGTCTGCGTAGGCCTCATGTTTGCGTTCACGCGCACGCCGCTGGGCCGCATCCTGAACGCGGTGCGCGACAACCCGGAGCGTGTCGAGTTCATCGGCTACAACACGCAGAAGGTGCGGTATCTGGCCTTCATGATCGCGGGCTTCTTCGCCGGCGTCGCGGGCGGCCTGGGTGCGCTGAACTTCGAGATCGTGACCGCCGAGGTGGTGGGTGCAGCGCGTTCGGGTGGCTACCTGCTGTTCACCTTCCTGGGCGGCGCGACCTTCTTCTTCGGCCCCATCATCGGCGGCATCCTGATGGTGCTGGCCTTTGTGCTGCTGTCGGAGCTGACCAAGGCCTGGCTGCTCTACCTCGGGCTGGTGTTCCTGTTCATGGTGATGTACGCGCCGGGCGGTATCGCCAGCCTGATCATGATGAACCTGCGCGTGGCCTCGTTCGGCAAACTGCGCGAAGTCTGGGTGGCCTACCTGGCGCTGGGCGTGACCGCGCTGGTGGTGCTGCTCGGGGGCGGTGCGATGGTCGAAATGATCTACCACCTGCAGCTCGACGCGGCGATGGGTGACTCGGTGAAATACCTCGGCATGGAGCTGCATTCCAAGACCGCCGGCAGCTGGTTTGGCGCGGCCTTCGTGACGCTGACCGGCTTGGGCATCTTTGAACTCACACGCCGCCAGTTCATGGCCCAGTGGGCCGCGATCCAGACCGACATCGAAAAAGAAATCAAGCGCCGGGAGACCCAATGAGCAGCGCCACGTCCACAGCCGACACCGGCCGTTTCGAGCAGGCCATGAGCCACGTGCACGCGGGTGGCTACGCGCTGGAGCTGCGCGATCTGCGCAAGCGCTTCGGCAAGACCGAGATCATCCGCGGCGTGGACCTCGCGGTGCGCCCCGGCGAGCGCGTGGCCATCATCGGCCCCAACGGCGCGGGCAAGTCCACGCTGTTCAACCTGATCTCGGGCCGCTTCGAACCCAGCAGCGGCGAGGTGCTGCTCAACGGCACGCGCATCGACGGCAAGAAGCCGTTCGAGATCAACCGCCTGGGGCTCTCGCGCAGCTTCCAGATCACCAACATCTTCCCCAAGCTCAGCGTGTTCGAGAACCTGCGCTGCGGCGTGCTCTGGAGCCTGGGCTACCGCTACACGCTGTTCCGCTTCCTCGCCGGCATGGACGACGCCAATGAACGCGCCGAAGAGCTGATGCGCATGATCCGGCTCGACAAGAAACACGACACGCTGGCGATGAACCTGACCTATGCCGAGCAGCGCGCGCTGGAGATCGGCATCACCATCGCCGGCGGCGCCAACGTGATCCTGCTCGACGAACCTACGGCCGGCATGAGCAAGAGCGAAACCAGCCGCTTCATCGACCTGATCCGCGAAGTCACGGTGGGCAAGACCCTGCTGACGGTGGAGCACGACATGGGCGTGGTGTTCGGCCTGGCCGACAAGATCGCGGTGGTGGTGTATGGCGAGGTGATCGCTTTTGACACGCCGGAGGCGGTGCGCGCGAACCCGAAGGTGCAGGAAGCGTACCTGGGCTCGGTCCTGGCCGACGAACAAGCCGCATCGGTCGGACACTGAGGAGGACCGCAGCATGCTGAAAATCGAAAACCTCCACGCCTACTACGGCAAGAGCCATGTGCTGCACGGCGTCTCGTTCGACGTCGGGCAGGGCGAGATCGTGGCGCTGCTCGGGCGCAACGGCTCGGGCCGTTCCACCACGGCCAAGGCTATCATGGGCCTGGTCGACTGCGAAGGCAGCATCGACTGGAAGGGGCAGTCCATCCAGGGCAAGAAGCCCTTCGAGATTGCGCACCTGGGGTTGGGCTACGTGCCGGAAAACCGCGACATCTTCCCCAAGCTCACCGTGCACCAGAACCTGCTGCTCGGCCAGAAAGGCAAGGGCAAGGACGTGCGCTGGAGCTTCGACGACATGTACGCGATGTTCCCGCGGCTGAAGGAGCGGGAGCACACCGAGGCGGGTGTGCTGTCGGGCGGCGAGCAGCAGATGCTCACGCTGTGTCGAACGCTCATGGGCGATCCCGACCTGATCATCATCGACGAACCCACCGAGGGCCTGGCGCCCAAGATCGTGGAGCTGGTGGGCGAATACCTGCAGAAGCTCAAGGCCCGCGGCGTGTCGGTGCTGCTGATCGAACAGAAGCTCACCATCGCCATGGCGATTTCGGACCGCGCGCTGGTCATGGGCCATGGCAGCATCGTGTTCCATGGCACGCCGGACAGCCTTCGAGCCGATCCGTACACCAGAAAAGAATGGCTTGAGGTCTGATTGACCCACTCGCGACAAGCGGCGCTTGCCGCACCGCACAAATTCCCTAGAATCGCACGACCGTTCGTTTTTTCGGGCGTGCGTCTTTTTCCGATCCACACAGAGGAGATTCCATGACCGCTGAGTACCAGGTCCACGGCGATGTGGCCGTCATCACGTTGAACAACCCGCCGGTGAACGGTCTGGGCTTGTCCACCCGCCAGGCCATCGTCGAAGGGCTGGAGAAGGCCGAGAACGATGCGGCGGTCAAGGCCGTCGTGCTGACCGGCGCCGGCAAGGCGTTTTCGGGCGGCGCCGACATCCGCGAGTTCGGTTCGCCCAAGGCGATCCAGGAGCCCAACCTGCTGTCCGTGATCATCCGCGTGGAAAACACCACCAAGCCGGTGATCGCGGCCGTGCACAGCGTGGCCATGGGCGGCGGCCTGGAGCTGGCATTGGGCGCGCACTACCGCATCGCCGCGCCGGGCTGCAACGTGGCCCTGCCCGAAGTGAAGCTGGGCCTGATTCCTGGCGCCGGCGGCACACAGCGCCTGCCGCGCGTGCTGGGCGTTGAAGTGGCGCTGAACATGATCGTCAGCGGCGAGCCGGTCAAGAGCGAGATGCTCGCGCAGGTGCCTGGCCAGAAGCTGTTCGACAAGTTGTCCGCATCGCCCGAGTCGCTGGCCGAAGAGGCCCTGGCCTTCGCCCGCGAGATGGCCGCCAAACACGCCGACGGCTCGGCCTTCCCGCTGGTGCGCAACCTGCCTTGCAAACACCCCAATGGCGAGGCCTACTTCCAGTTCGCGCGCAACATGGTCAAGGGCATGGCGAAGAATTTCCCGGCCCCCGCCAAGTGCGTGGACGCGGTGGAAGCTGCGACCCAGAAGAAGTTCAACGATGGCATGGCCTTCGAGCGCGAGATCTTCATCAACCTGATGTGGACGCCCGAGTGCCGTTCGCTGCGCCACCTGTTCGTGGCCGAGCGCGCTGCGAGCAAGATCCCCGATGTGCCGGAAGACACGGCCAAGCGCAACATTGAGTCGGTCGCCGTGATTGGCGCCGGCACCATGGGCGGCGGCATTGCCATGAACTTCCTCAACGCCGGCATCCCGGTGAAGATGCTGGAAATGAAGCAGGAGGCGCTGGACCGCGGCATCGCGACCATCCGCAAGAACTACGAAGCCCAGGTCAAGAAGGGCAAGCTCAAGCAGGACAAGTACGAGCAGCGCATGAGCCTGCTGAGCACCACGCTGAGCTACGACGATCTGGGTGCGGCCGACCTGGTGATCGAGGCCGTGTTCGAAGAGATCGGCGTCAAGGAAGCGGTGTTCAAGGAACTCGACCGCGTGATGAAGCCCGGCGCCATCCTGGCGTCCAACACCTCGACGTTGGACGTCAACAGAATCGCCAACTTCACGAAGCGTCCGCAGGACGTGGTGGGCATGCACTTCTTCAGCCCCGCCAACGTGATGAAGCTGCTGGAAGTGGTGCGCGGTGAAGCGACCGCCAAGGACGTGCTGGCCACGGTGATGGCGGTGGCCAAGAAGATCAAGAAAACGGCGGTCGTGTCCGGCGTCTGCGATGGCTTCATCGGCAACCGCATGATCGAACAGTACGGCCGCCAGGGTGGCTTCCTGCTCGACGAAGGCTGCACGCCCGCACAGGTGGACAAGGCGATCGAGAAGTTCGGTTTCGCCATGGGCCCGTTCCGCATGGGCGACCTGGCCGGCAACGACATCGGCTGGGCGATCCGCAAGCGCCGCTACCAGGAAAAGCCGGACATGAAATACAGCAAGACCGCCGACCTGCTGTGTGAAAAGGGCCGCTTCGGCCAGAAGACCGGCGCCGGCTGGTACGACTACGTGCCGGGCAAGCGCGACGCGATCCCGAACGCCGAGGTGGTGAAGATGATCGAGGACCATCGCGCCGCCGCCGGCATCACCCCGCGCAAGATTTCGGACGATGAGATCGTGCAGCGCCTGGTGTTCTCGCTGGTGAACGAAGCCGCGCACATTCTGGAAGAGGGCATCGCCAACAAGGCCAGCGACATCGACGTCGTCTACATCTTTGGCTACGGCTTCCCGGTCTACCGTGGTGGCCCGCTGAACTACGCCAACGAAGTCGGCCTGTTCAACGTGGTCCAGGCCATGAAGCGCTTTGCGAAGAACCCGCTGGACGACGCGAAGTTCTGGGAGCCCGCGCCTTTGCTCGCGAAGCTCGCCGCCGAAGGCAAAACCTTCTGATCCGCCCCGTCCGAACACCGAACAAGATTAGGAACCTGCCATGACCAACGCCGTCATCGTTTCCACCGCCCGCACGCCCCTGGCCAAGAGCTGGAAGGGCGCCTTCAACATGACCCACGGTGCCACGCTCGGCGGCCACGCCGTGCAGCACGCCGTGCAGCGCGCCGGCATCGACGCCGCCGAAGTCGAAGACGTGATCATGGGCTGCGCCAACCCCGAGGGCGCGACGGGCGCCAACATCGCGCGCCAGATCGCGCTCAAGGCCGGCCTGCCCATCACGGTATCGGGCATGACCGTCAACCGCTTCTGCTCCTCGGGCCTGCAGACCATCGCGCTGGCCGCACAACGCATCATCGCCGGCGAAGGCTCGGTGTATGTGGCCGGTGGTGTGGAAAGCATCTCCTGCGTGCAGCAGGAGATGAACCAGCACATGCTGGTGGACCTGGCCCTGCAGAAGCAGAAGCCCGAGATCTACTGGAACATGCTGCAGACCGCCGAACAGGTGGCCAAGCGCTACAACATCGGCCGCGACGCCATGGACGAGTACGGCGCCGCCAGCCAGCAGAAGGCCACGGCCGCGCTGGAAGCCGGTCTGTTCAAGGCCGAGATCGCGCCCATCACCGTGACCGCCGGCGTGGCCGACAAGGTCATGGGCCTGATGACCCGGCAGGTCACGGTCGAGAACGACGAAGGCATCCGCGCCGGCACCACCAAGGAAGGCATCTCCGGCCTGCGTTCGGCGCTGCCGGGTGGCCTGGTCACGGCCGGCAACGCCAGCCAGTTCAGCGACGGCGCGGGCGCCTGCGTGGTGATGGACGAGACCCTCGCCGAAAAGCGTGGCCTGCAGCCGCTGGGCCGTTTCCTGGGCTTTGCGGTGGCTGGCTGTGAGCCAGACGAAATGGGCATCGGCCCGGTGTTCGCCATTCCCAAGGTGCTCGCGCGCCTGGGCCTGAAGGTGAGCGACATCGACCTCTGGGAACTCAACGAAGCCTTCGCCGTGCAGGTGCTCTACTGCCGCGACAAGCTGGGCATTCCGCACGACAAGCTCAACGTGAACGGCGGCGCCATCGCCGTGGGCCACCCCTACGGCGTGTCGGGCCAGCGTCTGACCGGCCACGCGCTGATCGAAGGCAAACGCCGCGGCGCCAAGCGCGTCTGCGTGACCATGTGCATCGGCGGCGGCATGGGTGCTGCTGGCATCTTCGAAGTCTTGTGAAGTGACGCCCACCCCGTTGCTTGCCCACTGCGTGTGGCCGCATCCCCCTCAAGGGGCGACACCAGCCGTCCGGCGAAGCCGGCCCGGCGGTGTCCCACGACGGGATCACTTCGCGCGTTGCGGGGTGTGCTCCGGCATGGTGGAAAACTGAAATGCCCGAGATGACCGTCAGCCCCCAGGTGTTTCTGGCGATGGGTCGCGAGGTCCTGGCCTCGCAGCCCTTCTCCCAGCTCATCGGGGCCGAGCTGGTGGCGCTCTCGCCGGGGCGCTGCGAGCTGCACGTCCCGATCACGGAAGCGGTCAAACAGCAGCACGGTTTCGTGCACGGTGGCGTGCTCAGCTACGCGGCCGACAACGCGCTCACCTACGCGGGCGGCACGGCGCTGCGGGTGCCGGTGGTGACGTCCGAATTCAAGATCAACTACCTGCGTCCGGCCATCGGCGAGAGCCTGATCGCACGCGCCGAAGCCGTGCACACCGGCAAGTCACAGGCGGTCTGCCGCTGCGACGTGTTCGTGGTGAAAGACGGAGAAGAAAAACTCTGCGCGGTGGCGCAGGGCACGATCGCCGCGCTGCCGGCATCGCCAATCTGAACGGGTGCCGGTGCCGGGGTTCACCCCATGTCCACCGCGCGCGCTTCGCACCATACTGCCCCGATGAATCCTTACCGCATCGGCTCCGGTGCCGGCTACGCCGGTGACCGCATCGACCCCGCGCTGGACCTGGCCGAACGGGGCGAGCTCGACGCTCTGGTGTTCGAGTGCCTGGCGGAACGCACCATCGCCCTGGCCCAGCTGCGCCGGGCCCACGATCCGCAGGCCGGCTACGACCCCATGCTCCAGGCGCGCATGCGTGCGGTGCTGCCGGCCTGTGTGCGCAACGGCGTGACCATCATCACCAACATGGGCGCGGCGAACCCGTTGGCGGCCGGGCAGGCCGTGCTGGACGTGGCGCGCGAACTGGGCCTGCCGCGCCTGCGCGTGGCGGTGGTGACGGGCGACGACGTGTTGCCCTGGATGTTGGCGAACGATGTGCCGCTGATGGATTCGCCCGACACCGTGCGTTCGCTGGACGGGCGCCTGATCTCAGCCAACGCCTACCTCGGCGCCGACGCCTTGCTGCCCGCGCTGCAGGCCGATGTGAACGTGATCATCACCGGCCGTGTGGCCGACCCGTCGCTCTTTGTGGCGCCGCTCATGGCCCACTTCGGTTGGGCCGCGGACGACTGGCACCACCTGGGTCAGGGCCTGCTGGTGGGGCACCTGCTCGAATGCGCGGCGCAGGTGAGCGGCGGCTACCTGGCCGATCCGGGCCATGTGGACGTGCCCGATCTGCACCGCGTCGGTTTCCCGCTGGCCGAGGTGTGTGCCGATGGCAGCGCGGTCATCACCAAGCTGCCGGGCACCGGCGGGCGCGTGGACCGGCTGAGCTGCACCGCGCAACTGCTCTACGAAGTGGAAGACCCGGCGCACTACCTGCAGGCCGATGTGGTGGGCGACTTTTCAAAGGTCCGTTTCACGCAGCTGGAATCCGACCGGGTGCAGGCACAGGGCGCCAGCGGCCAGGCGCGCCCCGAGCAACTGAAAGCCACGCTGGGTTACCGCGACGGCTTCATCGGCGAGGGGCAGATTTCGTACGCAGGCCCGGGTGCGCGGGCGCGTGGGGAACTGGCGCTGTCCATCCTGCGGCACCGGTTGCAAGACGCTGCGCTGTCCCACGGTCTCGCAGGTCTGGAACACCGCGCCGAGCTGATCGGTGTGAACGCGATGCATGGCCCGCAGCTGGGCGCGGACCGCGAACCCTACGAGGTGCGCGTGCGCCTGGCGGTGCGCTGCACCAACCGCGCGCAGGCCGAAGCCGTGGGCCAGGAAGTGGAAGCGCTGTACCTCAACGGACCGGCCGGCGGTGGGGGCGTGACGCAGTCCGTGCGCGAGGTGATCGCAGCCGCTTCGGCCCTGGTGCCGCGTTCGGCGGTACATGCCCGCTGCGACATTCTGGAGTGGACGCAATGAACATGAGCGCAGCGCCGGGCCGCCCCAAGCAAGCTCGCGCCCCCTCGGGGGGCAGCGCAGTACACGAAGTGACAAGCGTGGGGGCAACATCTCAATACCGCACGCTGCGCGACATCGCGCTGGCCCGCTCGGGCGACAAGGGCAACCGCGCCACGCTCAGCGTGATCGCGCTGGATCCGAAGGACTACCCGGAGATGGAGCGCCTGCTCAGCGCCGAGCGTGTGCAGGCCCACTTTGCCGGCGTGGTGCAGGGCCCGGTGCAGCGCTACACCTTGCCCGATCTCGCGGCGGTGCATTTCGTGATGTTCGACGCCCTGGGTGGCGGCGTCACGCGCTCGCTGGCCCTTGATGCCCACGGTAAAACCCTGAGTGCCGCCGTGCTGGATCTGCCACTCTGAGCCCTACACTGACCCCGCCTTTTCAAAACCAACCGAAGGAGACTCTGATGCGTTCTGTGTTCCGATTGCTCGCCACCACCGCTGCCGCGCTGGTGTGTTCATCCACCGCCCTGGCCCAGGCCTACCCCGACCGGCCGATCAAGGCGGTCGTGCCTTTTGCCGCCGGCAGTGCCACCGACACCATCGGCCGGGCCTTCGCACTGAAGATGCAGGAGTCGCTGGGGCAGACCATCGTGGTCGACAACAAGCCCGGCGCCAGTGGCCTGCTGGGCGCCGACGCGGTGGCCAAGGCCGCACCTGATGGCTACACGATCCTGATCGGCACCAACAGCACCAACGCGGCGCTCAAGAGCCTGATGAAGAAGCTGCCCTACGACCAGGACACCGCCTTTGCACCCGTGGCCTACATGGGCTCGGTGCCGCTGATCATGGCGGTCAACAACGATGTGCCGGCCAAGACGCTGAAGGAGCTGGTGGACATGGCCAAGGCCAAGCCGGGCAGCATCAACTTCGCCAGTGCCAGCACCTCGCAGCTGGTGTCCACCGAGATGATGGCGGGCATGGCCGGCATCCAGCTCGCCAACGTGCCCTACAAGAGCGGCCCGGCCGCCATGACCGACCTGATCGGCGGCGTGGTGCAGATGTTCAGCGCCGACTTCGCAGTGATGCTGCCGCAGGTAAAAGCGGGCAAGGTGCGCGGCCTGGCGGTGACGTCGTCCAAGCGCTCGCCGGCCGTGCCCGAACTGCCCACGGTCAACGAAGCGTTGGGCTTGAAGGACTACGAGCTGATCGCCTACTTCGCCGTGTTCGCTCCCGCGGGAACGCCGCCCGACATCGTGGCCAAGCTCAACAAGGCGGTGAACGAAGCGGCCAACAGTAAGGAGATCCAGGACCGCTTCGCGGGCATCGGCTTCGCGGTCGAACCCGGCACCCCGGCCGACCTCGCCAAGCGCAGCGTGACCGAGACCGCCAAGTGGGCCAAGGCGATCAAGGACGCGAAGATCGAGCCGCAATAAACACCGGGAACCCCGGCGGCGGCGCGGGGGCGTTCGTCAGGGCGCCGATCGGGCCCAGCTCGCCATCAAGGTGTTGGACGGCAGGTGTTCGTCCAGCAGCTTGCGCGCGGTTTCGATGCCGGCTACTGGCAGACCGGTCGGGTCGAGTTTGCCGATCTGCACCAGCACGCTGGCCTGGTCCCAGTAGATGTGCTCGTGGTAGAGCTTGTCGCCACGGAACTTGACGATGGCCACCAAGGGGATTTCGACGCGTTTGCCGGTGGGCGCGATGCCGGGCAGCATCCAGTCGATCTCGCAGGTGTGGGTGAAGCAGAACAGCAGCTCGTCGACGATCTGTGTGGCGCCGATGGTGCGCGAGATCGGCACCAGTGTGGTGTCGGGCGGGTTGCTGTTGACGAAGTGGTGCTGATAGAAGCGCGACAGCATGGTGTGGCCCACGCCTCCGGTCATGGTGGGAATGTGGTTCACATACGGCTCGGCCACCATGGTGGCCATGGTGGCGGCCACATCGCGGGTGGCGAACTCGTGTTCGCAGTGTTTGTCCCACAGGGCCGAGAAGTCGGGGTGGGGGCCCATGGCGGCCTTGAAGGCGGCCACGCTGCGCTGGTGCGCCATCAGCGCGGAGGGCTTGTGAAAGTGGTCGCCGCCCAGGCGGGCAAACGCATGGTCCACACCGGGGTACACGTACAGCTCGGTCTGCTCGCGGCCAGACAGCGCGGCCAGGATGGCGGCGCGCGCCTCGGGCGGGCAGAAGGCGTCGTTTTCGGCGATGTGCAGCACCAGCCGGCCGCGCAGACCCTGTGCGTCGTCCAGCGCCTTTTCAATGCCCACGCCGTAGTAGCCCACGGCCACATCGGCATCGGTGTGGCAGGCCGCCAGGTAGGCCAGCTTGCCGCCCAGGCAGAAGCCCAGCACACCGGCCTGGCCCGAACACTCGGGGCGCTGGCGCAGCGCGTTCAGGCAGGCCTGGATGTCGGCCACGCCCAGGGTTTCGTTGAAGCCCTGGTACAGACCGAAGGCGCGCTGGAAGTCGGCCTCGGTGTAGCCCAGCTGAATGCCGGGCTGCTGGCGCCAGAACAGGTCGGGCACCAGCACCACATACCCTTCTTCGGCGTAGTGGTCGGCCACGGCGCGCATGGTGGCGTTGACGCCAAAAATCTCCTGCGCGAGCACGATGCCGGGGCCATGGCCCGAGGGTGGCAGGGCGAGGTAGGCCTCGAAAACGCCGCTGCCGTCGCTGGCAGGAATGCGGATGGTTGGGGCGGTGGGTGTCATGCGGTTTCTCCCAGGTCTGCGAGGGTGGTGTATTGGCCGTCCGAGTACAGCAGCGGCGCTTCGTTGCGGGGGCTCAGCAGCACCGCCTTGATCTCGCCGATCATGGCGGCGTGGCTGTGGGCCACCATCATTTCGTCGACCACGCAATCGAACACGGCCAGGGCGTCCAGCAGCACCGGCGCGCCGGTGGCCAGCGTGCCCCAGCGGCCGGGCTCGAAGCGCTGCGACTGCGTGGTGGGCGCGCCGCCGAACTGCTGCGCCAGGTCGAGGTGGCGGTAGGCCAGCAGGTTCACGCTCATGCGCCGGCTTTCCGCGATGGCGCGAAACGTTGAGCCCTTGAGGTTGACGCAGGCCAGTAGTCGCGCCGGTTCGGCCGAGAAGGATGTGACGGCGGTGGCGGTCAGGCCGGCCAGGGTCTGGCCATCGTGGGTGGCCACCAGGGTCACGGCGCCGGTCAGGCGGCGCATGGCCAGGCGGAAGTCGGAAAGCGGCAGGCTGGCGCTGTGGCGCAGGGCCTGCAAGGGGGGCAGGGTGCCCAGTTCGGCTGCGGTCATGCGGGCACCGCGTCCAGGTAGGCGTCGACCTTGTCCGGCGTCATGAAGAAGTTCACGAAGTCGGTCGGGTCGTTGAAGCCGTTGGCGATGCGCCGGGCCACCCGGGGTTCTCCACAGGCCGCACCCAGCACCTTGAGCACGTGGGGTGGTGGTGGCGACAGCAAGGCGTTGGTCCAGTCGGTGGCGAAGTGGCCGTAACTTGCCCAGAAATCCTCGAAGGTCTGCTGCATGAAGGCGGCGTCAAAGGGCCTGTCACCGTGCGCCACAATCGCCCGTTCCACCGCATTCGCAAACTTGGCCGCGTTGTTGGAGCCCTGGCCGGTGATGGGGTCGTTGAGCATCACCGCGTCGGCCATGCCCATCACCACCCGGCCGCTGGGCAGCTGGCCCACCGGCTGGCGCACCGTGGGGGCGAAGCGCCCGGCGAGGATGCCGTTGGCGTCGGTCAACTCCACCTGCGTGCAGCGGGCCGCTTCCCAGGGCAGGAACTTGGCCAGGATTTCTTTGGACCGGGTCAGGTGCTGGGCCGGCGTTGCCACATCGGCCCAGCAGTCCATGGGACCACCGGGCACGCCCTCGAACACCATGATCTCGCAGGGACCACTGACGGTCAGCGCCGGGAACACGAAGTACTCGCCCACGCCGGGAATGAGGTTGAAGTTGACGGCTGAGAACTCGGGGCGGGGCGCCATGCCGTGCACATAGGTCAGTGCCAGTGCGCGCTGCGGCTTGTCGTAGGGGCTGCGGCTGGCGTCGCGCTGGAACATCTGGGCGATCGCGCCCTTGCCGGCGGCCACGATCACGAGATCGTGGTCCTGCGTCCAGCGCTCCAGATCGTCCATGCCGGCTTCGTGCATCAGCAGCTCGCCGCCCAGGCGGCCGAACTCGGCCATCCAGCCGGGCACCTTCACACGCTGGTCGACCGACTGCGCCTTGTGGTCCAGGCGGTGGCCCCAGCTCATGGCCTTTTCGCCGGGCAGCTCGGGGTGGGGCACCGTGAACGAGATGCCCTCGACCGGCGGGCAGTCTTGTTCCCAGAAGTTGAGCCCGCGGTCGCGTTCGAGCTGCAGGCTGTCGTGGAACATGCACTGGCTGGACAGCACCTTGCCGGTGCGCAGGTCCTCGGGTGTGCGGTTGCTGGTGATGCTGACACGGTAGCCGCGCTGGAGCAGGCTGATGCCCAGTTGCAGCCCGGCCTGGCCGGCGCCGACGATCATGATCTTGCGCATGGTGGTGTCTCCTTGTGGTGTGGGGGAAAGCGGGGGGTGTCTGGAGCACCTTTGCCCTGCGGGCTGCGGTGCGAGCTTGCTTGGGAGCGGCCCGGCGCGGCGCTCAGTCCATCAGCTTGGGGATGGCCGGCTCATGGGATTCCGGCCCCATCGCCGAATAGCCGCCGTCGACGGCGTAGTCGGCGCCAGTGACGAAGCTGGCGTGGTCCGAACACAGGAACAGCACCACCTGGGCCACTTCGTCGGGGTCGCCGACGCGTTTCAACAGGTGGAAGGGGGCGGCCACGCGGTTGGTCTTGGCGCGGTCGCCGTGGGTGAGCTGGTTCATGATGGCCGACCAGGTCCAGCCGGGTGACACGCTGTTGACCCGGATGTGATCGGGCGCCAGGTCCATGGCCATGTTGCGCGTCAGCTGCACCAGCGCGGCCTTGCTGACCGGGTAGAGCCAGCGGCCGGTTTGCGCCACGCCGGAGGAGATGCTGGTGAAGTTGACCACCGCGCCGCGTCCGGCCCGCTGCATGTGCGGGTGCACCGCCTTGAGCATCATCACCGCGCTGACCACGTTCACGTCCAGGGCCTTGTGCCAGTCGGCGCGGCCCGACCGCAGCCCGTCGTCCACGTACGAGCAGGCCAGGTTGACGAGGAAGTCGACGCTGCCGAAGCGCGCGGCGGTCTCGTCCGCGCAGGCCGACACCTGGGCGTCGTCGGTGATGTCGGTGGCGCGGAACCACACGCCCTCACCGCAGCCTTCGGCCACCGCCTGGCCGCCAGCGGCGTCGATGTCGGCCAGCGTGACGCGAACACCCTGGGCGTGCAGGGCACGCACCACGGCGGCGCCGATGAGGGTGGCGCCGCCCGTGACGATGGCGGTTTTGCCGGACAGACCGAGAAAAGTGGCTTTGGACATGGGGTCTCCTGTTTTTTGAATCACGCCGCGTATGGCGGTTGGGACCAATGTAGAAACCGACGTGCTCTGGCGGCATCCCGTTTGCGCAGCCACTGTCCCAAAAACGAGAAATTCGCGGGCATGCCCTGTCATGGCGCATCGACGCGGGAAAGTCCCGTAGCAGACCGGCGCGTGTTTTGCTAGCTTCTGCGCCATGTTGTCGCCCTACCGGTATCCGCTGGCCAGCCATGCGCTGTTTCACACACGGGATGTGGATCAGGCGCGCGAGGCGGTGGCTCGCGTGTTTTGCCCGCATGTGCTCCAGCCCTGTGGACCCATCGTGGTGCTCGATGCGCGCCACCACAGCGCGCCGGTGTTTCACGACGTCAGCCTCAACTACGTACAGTACGGTCCGGCGGTCGACATCGAACCGGGGCAGCTCGGCAGCTTCTACTTGCTGCAATTGCCCTTGCGCGGCAGTGCCGAGGTGAGTTGCGGCGGGCAGCACGTCACGGCCGGGCAGGGCATGGCCTCCCTGCCGTCCCCCAGCGAATACCTGAAGATGCGCTGGGCCGACGACAGCCCGCACCTGATCCTGCGCATTTCGCAAGGCGCCGTGGTGCGGCAGGTGGAGCAGCTGGCGCAAACGGCCGTGCACCGGCCGCTCGTGTTCGGGCTGGGCCTGGCGATGGACACGCCGGCGCTGGCGCCATTGGCCGGTTTTGTGCGCTACCTGGCGGACACCCTGGAGGGGGACGGTGGGTTCGCCGGTTCCGCCCTGGCTCAGCAGGCCGAGGCCTACCTGCTCAACGTGTTGCTGCTGCAGGCGCCCCACAACTACAGCGAGGCCTTGTGTGGGGACGCTCGCCGACCGCTGCTGCCCCGCGCCGTGCGACGGGCGCAGGACTTCATGCAGGCCAACGTGAAACGGCCATTGACGCTCGCTGACCTGTGTGGTCATTTGCACGTGAACGCGCGCAGCCTGCAGCAGGCCTTCGTTGCCCATACCGGCGAGTCGCCCATGGTCTATTGGCGCAACCTGCGCCTGGACAAGGTGCGTGAGGTGCTGCGCCGGGCCGCCAGTCAGGCGCCGGCCGGCGTGGCGGTGACGCAGGTGGCCGCCGAGCACGGTTTCCTGCACATGGGCCACTTCGCGGCGCAGTACCAGCGCCGCTTCGGCGAGCTCCCCGTGGAAACCCTGAAAACGCCGCGCGCTGTCATGCAGGGGTCAAGTCTGCGCGCCTGAGCGCATTACAGTTGGCGCTCCCTGGTTGAGGAGTTCCATGAGTCTGCGTCCCACCCTTGATTTTTTGCTCCACCAGTGGCTCGGTGTGGAGTCGCTGCGGTTGCGCGAACGTTTTGCCGACCACAGCCGCGAAACCTTTGACGCCGTGCTCGACACCTGCGAGCGCATCGCACGCGAGAAGTACGCGCCCTTCAACCGCCTCGTGGACACGCAGGAGCCGCATTTCGACGGCGAGCGCGTGATCCTGCCGCAGGCCACGCACGACGCGCAGAAGGCCTATGCCGGGAGCGGCATGCTCAGCGCCGCGCAGGACTACGAAGTGGGTGGCATGCAGCTGCCCTACACGGTGGAGGCTTCGGCCAACGCCTTCTTCGCCATGGCCTCGGTGAGCATCGGCAGCGGCATGCTCACCACGGGCAACGCCAACCTGCTGATGAAGCACGGCACCGAGGCGCAGCAGCGCGTGTTCGCGCTCAACGAGTTCAATGGCCGCTTCTCAGGAACGATGTGTTTGAGCGAACCGCAGGCCGGTTCTTCGCTCAGTGACGTGGTCACGCGCGCGCTGCCCGACGGCGAGGGCTTCGAGGCCGATCCGCTCGGCCCGCGTTACCGCCTCAAGGGCAACAAGATGTGGATCTCGGCCGGCGAACACGAGCTGACCGAGAACATCATCCATCTCGTACTGGCCAAAATTCCCGACGCCGAGGGCAAGCTCATCCCCGGCGTCAAAGGCATCTCGCTCTTCATCGTGCCCAAGAAACTGGTGGACACCGAAGGCCAGCTGACCGGTGAACGCAACGATGTGGCCTTGGCCGGCCTGAACCACAAATGTGGCTGGCGCGGCACGACCAACACGCTGCTGAATTTTGGCGAGGGTAAGTACCCGGTGCGCGGTGAAGCCGGCGCGGTGGGCTACCTCGTCGGCCAGCCCGGCCGGGGCCTGCAGTGCATGTTCCACATGATGAACGAGGCCCGCATCGGTGTCGGCATGGCGGCCACCATGCTGGGCATGGCGGGCTACCACGCCTCGCTCGACTACGCGAAGAACCGCCCGCAGGGCCGGCCTGTCGGTGTGGGTGGAAAAGATGCCGCGGCCCCCCAGGTGCGCATCATCGAACACGCGGACGTGAAGCGCATGTTGCTGGCGCAGAAGAGCTATTGCGAAGGCGCGCTGGCGCTGGAACTCTATTGCGCTCGCCTGGTGGACGAACAGCACACCGGTGCGCCGGCGGAGGCCGACGACGCGCGCCTGCTGCTGGAGGTGCTGACACCCATCGCCAAGAGCTGGCCCAGCGAGTGGTGCCTCGAAGCCAACTCGCTGGCGATCCAGGTGCACGGCGGCTACGGCTACACGCGCGATTTCCCGGTGGAGCAGTACTGGCGCGACAACCGCCTCAACATGATCCACGAGGGCACGCACGGCATCCAGGGCATGGACCTGCTGGGCCGCAAGGTGCTGATGGAAAACGGCAAGGGCCTGCAGCTGCTGGCCGGCCGCATCAACGCCACCATTCAACGCGCGATCCAGCAGCCCGAACTCGCGGTGCACGCCAACGCGCTGGGCCAGGCGCTCGCGCAAGTGGGTGCGGCGACTAAAGCCGCCTGGGCCACGGGCAGCCCGGGCGATGCACTCGCCAATGCCGTGCCCTACCTGCAGGCCTTTGGCCACACCGTGCTGGCCTGGATCTGGCTCGACGTTGCGCTCGCGGCGCAGGCCTCGGCTGAATCGCCTGCGCGCACCGGGCGCCTGGGCGCCATGCGTTATTTTTTCCACTACGAACTGCCGAAAATCGGCGCCTGGCTGCAGGTGGTGAGCGCGCGCGACCAGACCTGCGCCAGCCTGCCCGAAGCCGCTTTCTGATCAACCATCCACAGGAGACACCCCATGACCCGAAACATCCAGCAACTCTTCGATCTCAAAGGCAAGACGGCGCTCGTCACCGGCGGCTCGCGCGGCCTGGGCCTGCAGATGGCCCACGCGCTCGGCGAAGCCGGTGCCCGCGTGGTGATCAGCTCGCGCAAGGCCA
>Ga0156037_1207_pt1 | contig 26547 bp, 27 predicted proteins | sample RifCSPlowO2_02_FD_107691 | JGI IMG/M metagenome (GOLD analysis project Ga0156037, IMG submission 107691) | Burkholderiales bacterium RIFCSPLOWO2_02_FULL_66_35 | reverse complement strand
CCAGGCCCATCAGCGTGTTGGTGACGGGATAGCCCAGCAAGTCCACCAGCGTGCGCAGTTCCTGCACCGCATTGCCCAGCAGCACGCCGCCGCCGGTGTAGATGTAGGGGCGCTTGGCCGTCAGCAACAATTGCAGGGCCTTGCGGATCTGGCCACCGTGGCCCTTGCGCACCGGGTTGTACGAGCGCATCTCGACCGACTCGGGGTAGCCTGCGTAGGCGGTCTTGTTGAAGGACACGTCTTTCGGGATGTCCACCACCACGGGACCGGGACGGCCGGTGCGCGCGATGTGGAAGGCCTTCTTCATCACCATGGCCAGATCGCGCACGTCCTTCACCAGGAAGTTGTGCTTGACGATGGGTCGCGTGATGCCGACGGTGTCGCACTCCTGGAAGGCGTCCAGGCCGATCGCAGCCGTGGGCACCTGGCCAGCGATGATCACCATCGGGATGCTGTCCATGTAGGCGGTGGCGATGCCGGTCACGGCATTGGTCAGGCCAGGGCCCGAGGTGACCAGGGAGACGCCCACATCGCCCGTGGCGCGGGCATAGCCATCGGCGGCGTGCACAGCGGCCTGCTCATGCCGCACCAGCACGTGCTGGATGGTGTCCTGCTTGTAGAACGCGTCGTAGATGTGCAGCACAGCACCGCCGGGGTAGCCCCAGATGTACTTCACGCCTTCGGCCTGAAGGGCCTTGACGAGGATCTCTGCGCCGCGGAGTTCTTGGGTGGCTGCGCCGTGGGCAGCGGCAGCGGAGGCCAGTTCGGCCTTGTTGATTTCCATGATGAACCTTTCGAGAATTTCTCTGACGAAATACCTTGGGTGCCCCTCCACCCACTCTTGTGAAGCGGTGTCAGGACTTGAGGCCAATGGACATGAGCGGACACATACCCCGCCGGACCTTGACCCGTTTGCCTTTTTGAATTGCAGCCTGACATTATCGCACTGCAACACGCCCTTGCGCCAGCCGGCGACTTGAGCTTGGGAACAAAACCGGTTGGCATGGGCCGCAATGCGACAATCCAGAGCCCGTCCTGATCACAAAAAATGACCGAAGCTGCCTCTTTCGCGCCCACCGCAGACGCCCTCACCGCCCCACCGATCGCGCGCCGCATGGCCTGCTGGCTCTACGAGGGCATGCTGATGTTCGGCGTGGTGTTCATCGCGGGCTATCTGTTTTCCACGCTGACACAGACCCGGCACGCGCTGGACAACCGCCACATGCAGCAGGCGTTTCTGTTCGTGGTATTCGGCATCTACTTCACCTGGTTCTGGGCCAAGGGGCAGACGCTGGCCATGAAAACCTGGAACATCCGCGTGGTGGACCGGCAAGGCCGACCGATCACGCAAGCACGCGCGCTGGGGCGCTACGTGCTGTCCTGGCTGTGGTTCCTGCCACCGCTGGCCGTGGGTGGCGCGTTCAGTCTGCCCGGTGGCGAACTGACGGTGATCGTGATCGGCTGGGTGGCCATCTGGGCCGTGCTCTCGCGCTTCCATCCCCAGCGGCAGTTCCTGCACGACGCGCTGGCGGGCACACGCCTGGTTCATTTCAAACCGCCCCAGCCCGTCAAGGTCCAAAAGAAAGCCGCCTGAGGCATCGCGGAAGCCACTGCTCAGCGGATACACCTGAAACATGACCGACACAACACACCGCGAACCCACCAACGCACAGAAACAGCGCACCGGCCTGGCCCGCATGTGGCACGCCTTCGGCTATTCCATGGCGGGTCTGCGTGCAGGCTGGCACGAAACGGCCTTCCGCCAGGAGGCCCTCGCGGCCATGGTGCTGGTTCCGCTGTCCTTCTGGCTGGGCCGCAACTGGGTCGAGGTCGCTTTGCTGGCCGGTTCGGTGGTCCTGGTGATGGTGGTGGAACTGCTCAACACCGGCATCGAAACCGCCATCGACCGCATCGGTCCGGAATGGCACGATCTGTCCAAACGCGCCAAAGACATGGGCAGCGCCGCTGTGCTGCTGAGCCTGCTGGTGTGCACCGGCGTCTGGAGCGCAGCGCTCTGGACCGCCTTGGCCTGAGCTTCTTCAACCGGAACTCCTTCGATGAGTGATCCCCATTTCTCCCTCTGCGTGTACTGCGGGTCCCGCCCCGGCAGTCAACCCGAATTCACCGAAGCGGCACGGGCGGTGGGCGAGTGGATCGGCCGCCATGGCGGACAACTGGTCTACGGTGGGGGCTGCAACGGGCTCATGGGCACCGTCGCACAGGCCACGCTGGATGCGGGCGGGCGTGTCGTCGGTGTCATCCCGAAGGCGCTGGTTGACAAGGAGTGGGCGAACCACGCCTGCACCGAGCTCCATGTGGTGGAGACCATGCACGAGCGCAAGCGCCTGATGGCCGAACACGCCGACGCCTTCCTGGCCCTGCCCGGCGGCATCGGAACGTTCGAGGAATTCTTCGAGGTCTGGACTTGGCGCCAGCTCGGCTACCACGACAAGCCCGTGGGACTGCTCAATGTGGCCGGCTACTACGACGGCCTGATGCAGTTCCTGCACAGCACCGTCGAGCAGCAGTTCATGGGCACCTGGCAGATGGACCTGATCCGCATGGACACGGACCTGCAGCGTCTGCTGCCGGGCCTGGTGCAGGACGCCGGCCTGGCGCCGGCCGCGCAGCTCGAAGCGATCTGAACCCTTCGTCGCGCAAGGGGCGCACCGTCAGACGGCGGTTTCGTCCTCTTCGCCGGTGCGGATGCGCACGACACGCTCCACCGTCGTCACAAAAATCTTGCCGTCCCCGATCTTGCCGGTGCGGGCGGCGCGCACGATGGCGTCCACACAGCGCTCCACGTCGTCCGTTTTGACCACCACTTCCAGCTTCACTTTGGGCAGGAAATCCACCACGTATTCGGCGCCACGGTAGAGCTCGGTGTGGCCTTTCTGGCGGCCAAAACCCTTCACCTCGGTCACGGTCAGGCCGGTCACGCCCTGCTCGGCCAGGGCTTCGCGCACTTCTTCGAGCTTGAACGGTTTGATGACGGCGGTGATCTGCTTCATGGGGGTCTCCAATGCGGGTCGGGTATCGATGGCTTTTGATTATGCCCAAGGCCTGCACGCACACAGGGCGGCAAGGACAAACCCGCGCATCAAGCACGGTACTTGCTGGTGATCGGGTATCGCCAGTCCTTGCCAAAGCTTCGGTGGGTCACGCGGATCCCCACCGGCGCCTGGCGACGCTTGTACTCGTTGATGCGGATCAGCCGCACCACTTTGTCGACATCGGCTTTGGCAAAGCCATCGGCCACGATGCTGGCCGGACTCTGGTCGTTCTCCATGTAGCGCTCGATGATGGTGTCGAGCACATCGTATTCGGGCAGGCTGTCCTGGTCCTTCTGGTCGGCCCGCAGTTCGGCGCTGGGCGGGCGGGTGATGATGCGTTCGGGAATCGGGTTCGCCCCGGTGCCATACGGATCGTGCTCATTGCGCCAGCGCGCCAGGCGGAACACCATGGTCTTGGCCACGTCCTTGATCACCGCAAAACCACCCGCCATGTCACCGTAGAGCGTGCAGTAACCGGTCGCCATTTCGCTCTTGTTTCCGGTGGTCAGCACGATGCTGCCGAACTTGTTGGACATGGCCATGAGCAGCGTGCCGCGGATGCGCGCCTGCAGGTTTTCTTCGGTCGTGTCCTCGGGGCGGCCCTCGAACAGCGGGGCGAGCGAGGCCTTGAAAGCCTCGAACTCGGGCGCGATGGCGATTTCGTCATGGCGCACACCCAGGCGTTCGGCCATGTCGCGCGCGTCGATCCAGGATATGTCAGCGGTGTACGGCGAGGGCATCATGACGGTGCGCACGCGGTCCTTGCCCAATGCATCCACCGCGATGGCCAGCACCAGCGCCGAGTCGATGCCCCCCGAGAGACCCAGGATGGCACCGGGAAAGCCGTTCTTGCCCAGGTAGTCGCGCACGCCGAGCACCAGCGCGTGCCAGAGATCGGCCTCCAGGCTGTGCGCCCGGTCGGTGATGGCCTCGATGCGCCAGCCCGCCGGTTCGCGACTGAAGACGATGTCGAACAAGGCCTCTTCGAAACTGATGGCGCGACCCGCCAGGCTGCCATCAGCCGCCAGCGCAAAACTCCGGCCCTCGAACACGATTTCGTCCTGCCCGCCCACCAGGTGGGCATACACCAGCGGCACACCGGTGGCCGCCACACGCTGGCGCATGGTGCCTTCGCGTTCGTTGCCTTTGCCGGTGTGGAACGGCGACGCGTTGATCACCGCCAGCAGTTCAGCGCCCGCGGCGCGGGCCTCGGCGGCCGGTGCATCGAACCAGGCGTCTTCGCAGATCAGCAGTCCCACGCGCACGCGATCGCCCTCCGCATCCGTCACATCGAACACGCCCACCCCGTTGCCGGGCACAAAATAGCGGCGTTCGTCAAACACCTGGTAGTTGGGCAGTTCGCGTTTGGCGTAGCGGTGCACCACCTGGCCGTCGCACAGCACGCTGGCGGCGTTGTACAGGCCCGCCACCGAAACACTGCGCTCGCGGCGCTCCTCGCCCGCGAGGCTCGGCACGCGCATCGGATGCCCCACCACGATGTGCAGGCCTTTGAGCGCTGCGGTCTCCCCGGCCACGGTTTTCAGGGCATCATCGCAGGCGTCGATGAACGCGGGCCGCAGAAAAAGGTCTTCGGCCGCATAGCCACACAAGGCCAGTTCGGGCGTGAGCAGCAGGCCGATGCCGCGGGCATGGGCATCGCGAGCGGCATCGATGATCTTTCGGGCATTGCCCGCCATGTCACCCACCACAAAATTCAACTGGGCCACACAGATTTTGAGCGTCATGGAATCGGAAAAACTTGCGGGAAACGGGGTATTGGACAGAAGCCCCCGGCGCCGGGCGGTTAGGACTTCACGGCCCTGCAGACAAGGCTCTGCAGGTCGCTGACATGGCGAAATTTGATTATGTCACCCGGGTCCTGAACTCGCCGCTGGACGTAACGGCGTCTGAGTGGGACGCCCTGCTGGCCCTGGAGCCAGACCCCAGTCCGTTCATGCGCCACGACTACCTCGCAGCGCTGCAGACCAGCGGCTGCGCCACCCCAGCAACAGGTTGGCAAGCCCGGTTCGTCACGCTGTGGGTGGGCGACACGCTGCACGCCGCCTGTCCGATGTACCTGAAGCAGCATTCCTACGGCGAATACGTGTTCGACTGGGCGTGGGCCAACGCCTACGAGCAGCACGGCCTGCCGTACTACCCCAAGGCACTGGTGGCGGTACCGTTCACGCCGGTGCCCGGCGCCCGGCTGCTGGCGCGCGACCCCGCTGCGCGTGCAGCGCTCGTGCAAGCGCTGCTGCAACACGCGCGCGATGAAGACCTGTCGTCACTGCACCTGCTGTTCGCACAGCCACAGGACGTGGTGGCCTGCGAACAGGCAGGGATGATGTTGCGCCACACAGTGCAGTTTCATTGGCAGAACAGGGGGGTGTCCGACTTCGACCACTTCCTGGCCAGCTTGCAGCAGGAGAAGCGCAAGAAGATCCGGCAGGAGCGGCGCAAGGTGGCCGAGGCCGGTGTGAACTTCCGCTGGTCCCGCGGCGTCGACATCAGCTCGAACGACTGGGACTTCTTCTACCGCTGCTACGAGCGCACCTACCTCGAACACGGCAATGCGCCCTACCTGAACCGCGATTTTTTCCACCGCCTGGCCCACTCGGTGCCCGAGAACTGGCTGTTGTTCGTGGCCGAACGCGAGGGCCGGCCGGTGGCCGCCAGCCTGATCGGCATCGATGCCGAACACGGCGTCGCCTATGGCCGCTATTGGGGCGCCCTGGAGCGGGTCGACTGCCTGCACTTCGAGGCCTGCTACTACCAGCCCCTGGCCTGGTGCATCGAACACGGTTTCCAGCGCTTCGAGGGCGGCGCCCAGGGCGAACACAAGATGGCGCGCGCCCTGCTGCCGGTTCGCACCACCAGCGCGCACTGGCTGGCCCACCCCGCCTTCGCCGATGCGGTGGAGCGTTTTCTGCAGCGCGAGGGTGATGGCATCGGACAGTACCTCGAGCACCTGTCCCAGCGCAGCCCGCTCAAGGTAACAGCCGCATCACCGGACGCACCCGTACCCCACAATAGAGAATGAAGGCGCCTGAGAGACCGAGAACCAGGACGTGCTTCGCACCGAAGCACCACTTGGGCGCTGTCTTTTGTAGTATTTAGTTACACACTTGTTACACTCACCCCGCATGGACGAAGCCGACGCCTTTTTCACCCAGACCATTGTGGGCGCGCCCTTCACGGTCCTGCTCGGCCGTCGCATCCAGCCGGGTTCTGCTGAGAGCCAGGGCCTTGAAATCAACCCGACCACCGGTGATAACCGCCTGACCCGCGTCTGGCAGGAGTGGATCGTGCTCAGCCATGCCTGCGATCCGGTGGGTCAATCCCGTCAGCGGCCCGGCCGGCTGCGGCGCCTGCTGGAACGCCACGCCTTGTGGATCGGAGTCCTGGGCCTGCTTTCGTTGGCGGGTTCACTCGTTGTCTGGGGGATCACTCAATGGAGCTGAAGACCCCGCAGGACACCCTCACGCTCGATCCCATCGCGATGAACGTGGTCAGTCGCGTGGCGGCGGGCAGCCGGCTCAGCGGCGAGCTCCAGTTCGAAGGTGGCCTGCTGGTGCAGGGCGAGATCTCCGGTCATATCCGGATCAATGGCCGGCTGATCGTCTGGACCGGGGGCGTGGTACGTGGACGTGTGAAGGTGCTCGGAGATCTCTACCTGTTCGGGCAACTCGGTGACACTGGTGCCAGCCCACAAGACACCAGCCTGGAATGCACCGGCATGGCCTATGTGTCCAAGACCGCCGTGTCCACGGGCACGCTGCTGGCCAGACGCCTGCAGCTCTATGAGGGTGCTGACTTGCAGGGGCCGTTCAAGACGCTCAAACTCGGCGACAACCTGCCGGTGCTGCACGATGTGCACACCGACCCCCGTTGAACTGCCCGAGTCCGCCACCATGCCGCCCCTGAAAGCCCATCGTTATCAGAACCCCGACCGCCATCTGGAACAAGACATGGAAAACAATCACATGAACGACAACCAACAGGCACCCGATGCCAGCCAGGATTACTACGAGCCTGGCAACGGCCCGGTGGACAGTGGTCAGACGCTGGAAGTGGCCGTCGGCAACGCCATGCCACCGAGCCAGCCCAGCCACCTGCCCTTGCTGCAGCCCACGCCCCTGTCGGGTGTGGCTGGCGAAGCCCTTGAAACGAACCCGGCGCGCAGCATGGTGGCCGAGGGCATGCACTTTGTGGGCAACGCCCTGCTGCGCGGCCCCTGCAGCGTGGCCGGTCTGGTGGAAGGCAACCTGACGCAGGCCCCCGACGCCACGGTGGCGGTCGTCGTGACCGAAACCGGTCGCGTCAAAGGCGACATCACCGCACAGAAAATCTCGGTCATGGGCCACACCGATGGCATCCTGGATTCCGGCCAGGGTGAAGTGGCCCTGCACGACACCGCCAGCGTGCACGGGCTGGTGCGCTATGGGCGCATCCAGGTCAACGGCGCCGACCTCAATGCCACGCTGGAGCGTGTGGCGATCCAGAAGCCGGGGGCCTGACGGTTTTCCATGCTGTGGCGCCAACCTCCACAAACCTTCCTGATTCCGCAAACCGCGCCCGTGCCGGACGCCGAAGCCTTGCGCCGCGCGGTGCTGCAGGCGAGCTGGCGGCGCGATCGCTGGGTCGCGCGCCGGCGCGTGTGGTTGCGCTGGCTGGTCTGGGTGACCGGGCGTTACCTGTTGCCGGCCCTGCTGGTCTTCGGCCTGGGCGCCTGGCTCTGGCTGGGGGTGTTGCCGGGCATGGGCAACCCGCTGGACCAACTGACCCGCATCCAGAAACCCGCCGCCAGCCCCGCACCGGCCGCCCCACCAACGCACAAGGCTGGGCCCGAACCTGCCACATTGCCGCCGCCTTCATCGGCCGAGCCAGTAGAGGTGGTCAGCTACAGCCCGGAGGGCGAAGAATTGCCCGTGCCCCTGGCCCTGCGGCTCGAATCGCGCTGGGCGACCACAGTCAGCGACAGCGACAAGCTCACCACCACCGTGTCCACTGCGTCCGACACATTCACCCCGATCCAACCGCATCTGAAACCCGAAAACTGGTTGCACAGCAAGGAGCCCTGACCCCATGAACAACAATCCCGCTTCCACCCGCCTCGTCCCGGCCGAACGCCTCACCGCCATCACCAGCCTGATCGCCGAAGGCGCCGTGTTCGACGGCAACTTCCACACCACGCGCGACCAGGGCATCAAGGTCGATGGCCAGCTCAAGGGCAACATCACCTTTGAGACCGGCGGCACGCTGCATGTGGGCGCCACGGGCGTGATCGAAAACACCCGCCTGGAAGCGGACTACGTGTTCATCGAAGGCAAGGTCATTGGCACCGTGATCGCGCGCAAGGCGCTGGAGATCACCGGCTCGGCCACGCTGATCGGCGACGCCAGCTACGACGAAATGATCGACATGCACCCGCGTGCCCGCGTGCGCGGCAAGATCGAATACCGCGGCGACATTGACGCGGCGCAGTCCTGATCCCACTGCCAGGAACACCAGAAAAAAGCCTGCCAGAGTGATCTGGCAGGCTTTTTGTTCTGAGACGCCGCCCCACGGCGGGGTCTTCAACAGTGATCAGGCCGCCTTGGCGTTGTAAGCCGCGATACCGTCCAGGATTTCCTTGTGGGCGGATGCCTTGTCTTCCCAGCCCTGCACCTTGACCCACTTGCCCGGTTCCAGGTCTTTGTAGTGTTCGAAGAAATGCTCGATGGCCTTCAGGCGCATCGGGTTCAGATCATCCGGCTTTTGCCAGCGGCTGTAGAGCGACAGGATCTTGTCGGTCGGCACGGCCAGCACCTTGCCGTCTTCGCCGGCTTCGTCGGTCATCTTCAGGATGCCGATGGCACGGCAGGGCACCACCACACCGGGGATCAGCGGCACGGGCGTGATCACCAGCACGTCCACCGGGTCGCCGTCGCCCGACAGGGTCTTGGGCACATAACCGTAGTTAGTCGGGTAGTGCATCGCGGTGCTCATGAAACGGTCCACGAAGATCGCGCCGGTTTCCTTGTCCACTTCGTACTTGATCGGGTCGGCGTTCATCGGGATCTCGATGATCACGTTGAACGACTCGGGAACATTCTTGCCAGGGGTGACGTTGTCGAGAGACATGGGGTTTTCTGAGAGTTGATGAATCGGAAGCGGCCACGTGTGCACAGGCATGGCGCACGGAACCCGAACGGATGGGCGCAAACGGTGCGCGCATGGGCAGGATTTACCCTGATTTTACTGATCCCAGCCTTACTTCCTGATCCATATCATTTCCCAAATGAAGCAATTCCCGCTAAATTCCAGCCGTTGGCCAATCGCCCTGCCGTGCTGCACCACCTGTAGCACAAGGACACGAGGAAGCAACGCAGCGGGGGCCACCCTCAAAGCGTTGCCCCCTCCAAGTCAAAACGAATGAGCAGGAGTAATCTATGGTTGGACAATCTGCGCTGATCTTTGCGCTGGTGTGTGGACTCGTGGCCGTGGCATACGGTTTCTGGTCCCGAAGCTGGATTCTTTCTCAGGACGCGGGCAACGCCCGCATGCAGGAAATCGCCGGGGCCATCCAGACCGGCGCTGCCGCCTACCTCGCCCGACAGTACAAGACCATTGCCATCGTGGGCGTGGTGCTGGCCATCCTCATCGGTGTCTTCCTCGACAGCACGACCGCCATCGGCTTCGTGCTCGGCGCGGTGCTTTCGGGCGCCTGCGGCTTCATCGGCATGAACGTCTCGGTGAAGGCCAACGTGCGCACGGCACAGGCCGCAACCCGGGGCATTGGCCCGGCGCTGGACGTGGCCTTCCGCGGCGGTGCCATCACCGGCATGCTGGTGGTCGGCCTGGGCCTGCTGGGCGTGGCCGGCTTCTTCTGGTTCCTGGTCGGCAACGGCAACCTGACGCCCGACAAGAACCTGGCCACCCTGCTCAACCCGCTGATCGGCTTTGCCTTCGGCTCCTCGCTCATTTCCATCTTCGCCCGTCTGGGCGGCGGCATCTTCACCAAAGGCGCTGACGTCGGCGCCGATCTGGTGGGCAAGGTCGAAGCCGGCATCCCCGAAGACGACCCGCGCAACCCGGCGGTGATCGCCGACAACGTGGGCGACAACGTCGGCGACTGCGCCGGCATGGCCGCCGACCTGTTCGAGACCTATGCGGTGACGCTGATTGCCACCATGGTGCTGGGCGCCCTGATGGTGACGGTGGCTCCGATGCAGGCGGTGCTCTACCCCCTGGTGCTCGGTGGCGTGTCGATCATCGCGTCCATCATCGGCTGCTTCTTCGTAAAGGCCAGCCCGGGCATGAAAAACGTGATGCCCGCGCTGTACAAGGGCCTGGCGATTGCCGGCGTGCTGTCGCTGATCGCCTTCTACTTCGTGACCGCCTGGATCATGCCTGACGATTCGATCAGCGCCAGTGGCAGCCAGCTGCGCCTGTGGGGCGCCTGCGCCGTGGGCCTGATCCTGACCGCTGCCCTGGTCTGGATCACCGAGTTCTACACCGGCACCCAGTATTCACCGGTCAAACACATCGCCCAGGCCTCCACCACCGGCCACGGCACCAACATCATTGCGGGTCTGGGTGTGTCCATGCGCTCCACCGCCTGGCCGGTGCTCTGTGTCTGTATCGCCATCATCGCGGCCTACACGCTGGCCGGTCTGTACGGCATCGCCATCGCCGCAACCTCCATGCTGAGCATGGCCGGCATCGTGGTCGCACTCGACGCCTACGGCCCCATCACCGACAACGCCGGTGGCATCGCCGAGATGGCCGAGCTGCCCAGCAGCGTGCGCGACGTGACCGACCCGCTCGACGCGGTGGGCAACACCACCAAGGCCGTGACCAAGGGCTACGCCATCGGTTCGGCCGGTCTGGCGGCCTTGGTGCTGTTTGCCGACTACACCCACAAGCTGGAAACCTACGGCCACCAGATCAGCTTCGACCTGAGCAACCCGATGGTCATCGTCGGCCTGTTCATCGGCGGCATGATCCCCTACCTCTTCGGCGCCATGGCGATGGAGGCGGTGGGCCGCGCCGCCGGTGCGGTGGTGGTCGAGGTGCGCCGCCAGTTCAAGGAGATCCCCGGCATCATGGAAGGCACGGCCAAACCCGAGTACGGCCGCGCGGTCGACATGCTGACCACCGCGGCCATCAAGGAAATGGTGATTCCCTCGCTGCTGCCGGTGGTGGCGCCGATTCTGGTGGGCGTGTTCCTCGGTCCCCAGGCCCTGGGTGGTCTGCTCATGGGCACCATCGTGACCGGCCTGTTCGTGGCCATCTCCATGTGCACCGGCGGTGGTGCCTGGGACAACGCCAAGAAATACATCGAAGACGGCCACCACGGCGGCAAGGGCAGCGAAGCCCACAAGGCGGCCGTGACCGGTGACACCGTGGGCGACCCCTACAAGGACACCGCCGGCCCGGCCGTGAACCCGCTGATCAAGATCATCAACATCGTGGCCCTGCTGATCGTGCCGCTGCTGCCGATGGCCGCCTGACCCGCGGGCTGGATCACCCACAACAAGGCCCGCTTCGGCGGGCCTTGTTGTTTTCGGGACCTTGCCTGCCCCAACAACAGCTACGCAGCGTCAGCCCGGGTGAGCAGGCGCACCACCGCGCTGGCGCTGGGTGTCAGTTCCTGAAGGCGGTCGACCTCCCCGCGCTCGATGGCCAGCATCACGAGCTCATTGATGCCGCCCACCGCGGCGAGCGCCATGGTGGGCGTCAGCACCTGACTCAAGGGCACCCCGCCAGAACCGGGCCCACCGTTGACCGTTTCCAGCACAAAGTCGGCAAACTGCGCCATCACTTCGCGACGCACCCGGAGTCCTTCGGATCCCAGGTGATGGATTTCAACAAACAGCGTCCCGACCAACCCCGGCCCCGCCGCCAGATGCGCAAAATAGGCGTCCAGCGCATGCTCCACCTGGGTTTGCCAGGGGCGATCGGGCTGCACCGCCTCGCGCAACGTGCGCAGTGCCGATGCACTGGTCAGCCGGTACAGCGCCAGAAAGCAGGCTTCCTTGCAGTCAAAATGTTCGTAGAACGTGCGCTTGGAAACCCCCGCTTCGCGCACGATGTCGGCAATGGTGGCTGCGGCAACCCCCTTGCTGGCCGACACCCCTGCCATCGCTTGCAGCAAGCGCGAACGGTGTTCGTGCCGCTCGCTGGTGGTGTCGCTGGTGACCATGGATGGGGCTTTCATGCGCGGCATCTTAGGCCAGCCGCTTGTCCGCCGGCTGACAACGCCCAGCCCTGTTCACCGCGGAACCCCGCTTGACAGTGCGCCCTCAGGCAGGCAGCATGGCCACCATTGGTACCACAAGGTACCGCTACCCGAAGACCGCTCATGACCGAACTGATTGTCCGCCGCCTGCTGATCGATCTGGAGCAACCGGTCGCCCGCCACTGGTGCGCCGGCGACGCGTTCCTGACCGCCTGGTTCAACGCCTTGTCGATGAGCTTCCCGGTGGGCGAACAGTTCTTCATTGATTCGGTGCGCAACGGTCTGCAAGCGCTGGAACCGGAGCAGCGCGACCACTACCAAGACGAGGTCAAAGGCTTCATTGGCCAGGAAGCGACCCACCGCCGCATCCACGCGCTCTTCAACGCGCAGATCGAACGCCACGGCCTGGTCAACGACTGGGAACCGCGCGCCCGCGAGCGCCTGCGGCTGGTCGAAGGGACCGACCCGCGCCACGGCCTCGCCATCACCGCGGCCAATGAACACTTCACCGCCCTGTTCGCCGAATGGATGTTGTCTCACCACCACCTGCTGGACGGCTGCGAGCCCCGCCTCAAGGCCCTGTGGCTCTGGCACAGCGCCGAAGAGGCCGAACACAAATGCACCGCGTTCGACCTCTACCAGGCCCTGGGGGGCAGCCACGCCTGGCGGGTGAAATGGATGCGGCGCATCACCCTCATTTTCCTCACCGACACGCTGCGCCAGACCGCCAACAACCTGCGGCGCGACGGCACGCTCTGGCGCTGGAGCACCTGGCACAGCGCGGCGCGCCACATGCTCGGCCGCGAGGGTCTGCTGCGCCGGAGCTTCACACCCTGGCGGGCATATTTCCGGCCCGATTTTCACCCCAGTCAACAAAGCAGCGACCTTTCACAAAACTGGCTGCGCGACAACAGCCGCCTGTACACCCGGGTCGGCGTCGCCTGAGCGCCCTGCCCCTTGGGGTTTAACCCCGATTCGCCAGGGTCTGTGTGCCAGCGCCCGCGCAGCGTCCACCATAATCGGAGCATGTCCGAACGCGTCATTCCCCTGGTTGATCACCGCATGTCCACGTTGTCTGCGGCGGTCCCGTCAACGGCCATTCCCGCCACGGGCCTGCTCGGCGATACCCTGGGCCGGCCGCTGCGCGACCTGCGCATCAGCGTCACCGACCGCTGCAACTTCCGCTGCAGCTACTGCATGCCCAAGGAAGTCTTCGACAAGGACTACCCCTACCTGCCGCACAGTGCGCTGCTGAGTTTTGAAGAGATCACGCGCGTGGCGCGCCAGTTTGTGGCCCACGGCGTGCAGAAGATCCGCCTCACCGGCGGTGAGCCCCTGCTGCGCAAGAACCTCGAAATCCTCATCGGCCAGCTCGCTGCACTGCGCACGACCGAAGGCCGGCCGCTGGACATCACGCTCACCACCAACGGATCGCTGCTGGAGCGCAAGGCGCAGGCCCTCAAAGACGCCGGGCTGCAGCGCGTCACGGTCAGCCTGGACGGTCTGGACGACACCGTCTTCCGCGCCATGAACGACGTCGATTTCCCGGTGGCCGACGTGCTGCGTGGCATCGAAGCCGCGCAGGCCGCGGGCCTGGGCCCGATCAAGGTCAACATGGTGGTCAAGCGCGGCACCAACGAGCATCAAATCCTGCCCATGGCGCGCCATTTCAAAGGCACCGGCATCGTGCTGCGCTTCATCGAATTCATGGACGTCGGCGCCACCAACGGCTGGCGCATGGACGAAGTGATGCCGAGCGCCGAGGTGGTGCAGATGATCCACCGCGAGCTGCCGCTGGTGCAGCTGGACCCTTCGGCGCCGGGTGAAACCGCCGAGCGTTGGGGCTATGCCGATGCGAACGGCCAGCACGATGTGCAAGCGGGTGAAATCGGCGTGATCAGCAGCGTCACGCAGGCCTTTTGCAGCGACTGCAACCGCGCCCGCCTGTCCACCGAAGGCAAGCTTTACCTGTGCCTGTTCGCCAACCAGGGCCACGACCTCAAGCCGCTGGTGCGGGGTGGTGCGTCTGACGAACAACTCGCCAGCGCGATCGCGGCCATCTGGCAGGGTCGCAGCGACCGGTACTCCCAGCTGCGCGCCAGCCTCCCGCCCGACGAGTCGGGCGGTGGCCGGCGGGTGGAGATGAGCTACATCGGAGGCTGAACAGGCACACCCCCGCGCCGCTTCACGTCACCCCCTCAAGGGGGGTGGCACTGGCCGTCCGGCAAAGCCGGCCCGGCGGTGCCCCCGGTTGAAACCACCTCACTCGCTGCACCTCAGAAAACCTGACCGCGTTCCGCCATGAATCCCATACAACCTGGACAAATCACCGCCCTCGTACTCGCCGGAGGCCGAGGCTCCCGCATGGGCGGCGTCGACAAGGGCCTGCAGAACTTCAACGGCACGCCGCTGGCGCTGCACACCGTGATGCGGCTGCAGATGCAGGCCGGTGGCCTGATCGGTGACCTGATGATCAACGCCAACCGCAACCTCTCAGCCTACGAGGCCTTTGGTGCACCGGTCTGGCCCGACACGCTGTCCGACTACGCCGGGCCGCTGGCGGGTTTCATGACCGGGCTGGAGCGTTGTGAAACGCCTTACCTGCTGACGGCGCCCTGCGACACGCCGCTGTTCCCGCTCGACCTCGCGCAGCGGCTGGCGCAGGCCTTTGAGGACGACTCCACCGAGATCGCCATGGCCGCAGCGCGCGAAGCCGATGGCCAGATCCGCACCCAGCCGGTGTTCTGCCTGTTGCGGGTGAGCCTGCTGGAAAGCCTCGTCGCCTTCACCCAGGCGGGCGGCCGCAAGATCGACCGCTGGACCGACCAGCACCGCACCGTGGTGGTGACCTTTGACCAGCCGGGCGACGATCCACGGGCCTTCTGCAACGCCAACACGCTCGCCGAACTGCATGCGCTGGAAAACGGCTGAATCGCGACCCGATGAAAACGATAGAACAGATCGCAGCCGAGCTGCAAGGCTACGACCCGCAGGCCCTGAGCGCGGAGCGCGTCAACCAGTTCCTGGCCCACCTGGTCGAGCCCGTCACAGCCGCCGAAACGGTGGGCGTGTTTGAAGCGCTCGGCCGCGTGCTCGCACAGGACGTGATCTCGCCCATCAGCGTGCCACCGCACGACAACTCGGCCATGGACGGTTTTGCATTTCACAGCTCGCAACTCCAGCCGGGGCAGCCACTGTCGCTGCGCGTGGTCGGCACCGCCTTCGCCGGCAAGGCCTGGCAGGGCCCGGTGGCGGCGGGTGAATGCCTGAAGATCATGACCGGCGCGATCATGCCGCCCGAGCTGGACACCGTGGTGCCGCTGGAGTTTGTGAAGGCGCAGGATGACCGCGTGGACGTCCCGCCCGGCGTGGTGAGCGCCGGCGACAACCGCCGCCTGCTCGGCGAAGACCTCATGGCCGGCCAGCCCGCGCTGCGCTGCGGCCAGACACTCGGCCCCGCTGCGCTCGGCCTGATCGCCAGTCTCGGCTTGCCCGGTGTGGCGGTGTATCGACGGGTCAAGGTGGCGTACTTCTCCACCGGCGACGAAATCCTCAGCCTGGGCGAACCGCTGCGCGAAGGCGCGGTGTACGACAGCAACCGCTACACCGTCTTCGGCCTGCTCACGCGCATGGGCGTCGAGGTGATCGACATGGGCGTGATCAAGGACGAACCCGCAGCCCTAGAAGCCGCCTTCCGCCAGGCCGCGCGCGAGGCCGACGCCATCATCACCAGCGGCGGCGTGAGCATGGGCGAGGCCGACCACACCAAGGCCATGATGAAGCAGCTCGGTGACGTGGCGTTCTGGCGCATCGCCATGCGGCCCGGGCGGCCCATGGCCGTGGGCAGGATCACAGAAAACAGCAAGTCAGCCATCCTCTTCGGCCTGCCCGGCAACCCGGTGGCGGTGATGGTCACCTTTCTCGCCTTCGTGCGCCCTGCCCTGCAGCGTTTGATGGGCTGCCAGGCCTGCGAGCCAGTGCTGCTCAAGGCGCACAGCGCCGAAGCGCTGCGCAAGAAACCCGGTCGCACCGAGTACCAGCGCGGCGTCGTCGGCCGCGGCGCCGACGGCTCGCTGCAGGTGTGCACCACCGGCAACCAGGGCTCGGGCGTGCTGCGCTCCATGGTGGAGGCCAATGGCCTCATCGTGCTGCACCACGCTCAAGGCAACGTGGCCGCGGGCGACGAGGTGGACGTGATGATGTTCGACGGCGTGATCTGAGCGCTGGATGCCACCTGCCCGGCCACGGATCAGGCCCGGGCCACCCGACCTCTGCTCGCAGGGTGAGCGCTCCGCCTACCGGTCGATCGGCTCTCGCGCAACCGCCGCGGACTGCTGGGCCAGAAACTCGTCGGCCCAGCGCTGGGCACGGGGCAGGCAACTCGCCAGCGAGGCCTGCAGCTCGGGCACCTGAAAGTACGCCGGTTCGTGCAGGTAAGGGTGGCGCATGCAGGCGACGTCCCGGGCTTCATGACTCAGATCCACCCGTTGCCCGTCGATGAAGTTGTACTGGTGTTCATAGTGCCCCCGGATGGCGCCGCCGAAAACGCGCTGCATGAAGAGCGAGCCGTACTTGCAGGCGCCCGAGAGGTCCAGCGGGACCTTGTCCGGCTGGCCGACGGCTTCTTCACACCACTTACCGAACACGAAGACCTTGGCCGCCCGGAAGTTTGCGTCGGTATAGGGCAGGCGCCCGGCCTGCGGCAAGGTGCAGTCCAGGCCCATCGGTGGCTCCGGATCGGCCATCACTTCGCCACCAGGATGTCTTCGGACTCGGGTTCTCCGTGGCCCGGCACATCCTTCGGCAGCACCCGGGAACCATGCCTTGTACGCGCCAGCAAGGTGTACATGGTCGGCACCACAAACAGCGTGAGCAGCGTACCCAGGCTCATGCCGCCCACGATGACCCAGCCGATCTGCTGACGGCTCTCGGCACCGGCCCCGGTGGCCAGCGCCAGTGGCATGGCGCCGAGCACCATGGCACCGGTGGTCATCATGATCGGGCGCAGGCGCAATGCGGCGGACTCCTTGACCGCTTCGAGCTTGTCTTTGCCCTTCTCGCGCAGCTGGTTGGCGAACTCCACGATCAGGATGCCGTGTTTGGTGATCAGGCCCACCAGCGTGATGAGCCCGATCTGGCTGAACACGTTGAGCGTACCTCCACTGAGCTTGAGCGCCAGCAGCGCGCCCAGCATGGACAGCGGCACGCTGAGCATGATGATGAGCGGGTCGACAAAGCTCTCGAACTGCGCCGCCAGCACCAGGTAGATGAACAGCAGCGAAAGCGCGAACACGATGGCCAGCGAACCCGATGAGCTGCGGAACTCGCGGCTCTGGCCGTTGAGGTCGGTGGTGTAGCCGGGCGGCAGCACCTCGGCCGCAATCCCGTTCATGATCTGGAGCGCCTCGCCCAGCGCCAGCTCGGGCGCGAGGTTGGCGGTGATGGAGGCGCTGCGTCTTTGGCCAAAGTGGTTGAGTTCGCGTGGCACCACGACCTCGCGCAGTTTCACCAGCGAGGCCAATGGAATCATGGCGTCGCCGCGACCGCGCACAAAGAGCTTGTCGATGTCGTCCGGCGCGCTGCGCTGCGCGCTGTCGGTCTGCACCACCACGTCGTATTGTTCGCCGCCCTGCTTGTAGCGCGTGACCACGCGCCCGCCCAGCAAGGTTTCCACCGTGCGCGCGATGACGTCCACGCTCACACCCATGTCGGCTGCGCGCTCGCGGTCCACGTCCATGCGGATCTCGGGCTTGTTCAGGCGCAGGTCGGTGTCCACCTGCACGAAGCCCGGGTGTTTGGCCATTTCGTCCTGGAAGCGGCGCACGGTTTGCGAGAGGTTCTGGTAGCTGTCGCTGGTAACGATCACGTAGTTGATCGGCCGCTCGCGAAAGCCCTGGCCCAGCGAGGGCGGCGTGATGGGAAAGCCGCTGATGCCGGGCAGCGCGCCGATGCGCGGTGCGATCTCGCGCGCGATCTCCTGCGTGCTGCGTTCGCGCTCTTCCCAGGGCTTGGCGCGCAGAAACACCGAGCCCTGCGCCACCGTGGGGTTGCCGATGTTGCTGAAGATGCGGTCGAACTCGGGGTAGTCCGCGCCGATGCGCTCGACCGCTTCGGCGTAACGCCGGGTGTAGGCCAGCGTGGCACCGTCGGGGCCGTTGACGTTGACCAGGATCACACCGCGATCTTCCAGCGGCGCGAGTTCCTGCTTGGTGGTCTGCAACAGCCACCAGCTGCCCGCAGCGCTCGCCAGCATGACGCCCACCACCAGCCAGCGCACGCGCAGTGCCCCGGCCAGCAGGCGGCTGTAGCCCCGGGTGATGGCCACCAGCACACGCTCCATGCCGCGGTCGAACCAGCCCGGGTTGGGGTTGTGGCGCAGCAGCTTGCTGCTCATCATGGGCGAGAGCGTGAGCGCCACGAAGCCCGACACCACCACCGCACCCGCCAGCGCGAGCGCGAACTCGGCGAACAGACGCCCGGTGCGCCCGGGCGTGAAGGCCAGGGGCGCGTACACGGCGGCGAGCGTGAGCGTCATGGCGACCACGGCAAAGCCGATCTCGCGCGCGCCTTTGATGGCCGCTTCAAACGGCTTCATGCCTTCCTCTATGTGCCGGTAGATGTTCTCCAGCACCACGATGGAATCGTCCACCACCAGGCCGATGGCCAGAACGAGCGCCAGCAGCGTGAGCGTGTTGATGGAAAAGCCGAACAGGCCCATGAGGGCAAACGAGCCGATAAGGCTGACCGGGATCGTCACCAGCGGGATGATGGACGCACGGATGGTGCGCAGGAAGACGAAGATGACCAGCGCGACCAGCACCACGGCCTCGGCGATGGTGGTGTAGACGGCCTTGATCGAGCGGTCGATGAAGACCGAGTTGTCGTTGGCTATCTCGACATTGATGCCCGGCGGCAAGTCGGTCTTGACCTTCTCCAGCAACTGGCGCACACCAGCCGCAAGTTCCAGCGGATTGGCCGTGGCCTGGCGGATCACGCCCAGCGACACCGAGTCGCGCCCGTTCAGCCGCACCGAACTGCGTTCGTCCTGCGGGCCCTGCACCACACGCGCCACATCGCCCAGCCGGATCGACTGGCCGTTGACCGTGCGCAGCGTGACCTCGCGGAACTGCTCGGGTGTCTGCAGGTCGGTGGCGGCGGTGACGTTGAACTCGCGCTGACTGCTCTCGATGCGCCCGGCGGGCACTTCGAGGTTGGAGCGGCGCAGCGCGTCTTCGACGTCCTGCACCGTCAGGTTGTACGCGGCCAGGCGGTCCGGGTCGATCCAGATGCGCATCGAATAGCGGCGCTCGCCGTAGATGCGCACCTCGGCCGCGCCGGTGGCCGTCTGCAGCACCGGTTTGGCGATGCGGTTGGCCAGGTCGGAAAGCTGCAGCGCGTTGTGCGTGTCAGAGTTCAGCGAGATCCACATCACCGGGAACGCATCGGCCTCGACCTTGGCGATCACCGGCTCGTCAATGCCCTGCGGCAGGCGCTGGCGCACCCGGCTGACCTTGTCGCGCACGTCGGCAGCGGCCGAGTCGGGATCGCGTTCGAGCTTGAAGCGCACCGTGATCTGGCTGCGCTCCTGCCGGCTGATGGAGGTGATCACGTCCACGCCTTCGATGCCGGCGATGGAGTCTTCCAGCGGTTTGCTGACCTGCGACTCCACCACCTCGCTGGAAGCGCCGGTGAACGTGGTGCTGACCGTGACGGTGGGCTCGTCGATCTTGGGGTACTCGCGCACCGTGAGACCGCTGAAGGCCACCAGCCCGATCAGCAGAATCAACATCGACAGCACGCTGGCAAAAACGGGCCGGCGGATCGCGACTTCAGGCAGTTGCATGGTGCGCCTCCTGCGGGATCAGCCGCCACTCGCCGGCGGGGTGCCAGCGGGTGCGCCCTGGGGTCCGGGGACCGGACCACCCGGGGGACGGCTCATCTCCACCACACGCACGGCCGTGCCGTCTTTCTGCAAACGCTGCTGGCCCGCCACCACCACGGTGTCGCCCTCGGCCACGCCCTGCGTGATCTGCACCTGGGCGCCCCGGCGCACGCCGAGCTGCACCTCGGTGCGGCGCGACACCAGCTTGGCGCCGTCGCCCTCGCCTTCTTTCAGCAACCGGAAAACAAACTGTTTGCCCGCCTGCGGCACGATGGCTTCTTCGGGCACCACCAGCGCAGCGGCGTTGGTGGAGAACACGGTGGTCACGCGCGCGAACATGCCGGGGCGCAACTCGCCCCCGGGCGCGGGCGGCAGCACGGCGCGCACGGCGATCGAACGGCCGTTGGCGTCCAGCAGCGGATCGACCGCCTGCACCTTCGCGCTGAAGCGTTTGCCGGGCAATGCGTCCAGTTCCACCTCGACCGGCTGGCCGGCGGCGATGCGGGTCTGGAAGCGCTCGGGCAGACGGAAGTCCACTGTGAGCTGCGAGGTGTCTTCCAGGTTCACGAGGTCCGCGCCGTCCTTGACGTAGTCGCCCAGGTGAACCACGCGCAGCCCCACGGTGCCGTCGAACGGTGCGGTGAGGCGCATGCGCGAGAGGCGCGCCCGCGCCAGCGCCACCTGCGCTTCGGCCACCTGCAGCGCCGCGCGGCTTTCGTCCAGCACGCGCTGGGCCACAAAGGCCTGCGCCACCAGTTCCTCGTTGCGCTTGAGGTTGGCACGCGCGATGGAGAGCTGGGCCTGCGCCTGGCTGAGTTCGGCCTTCTGCAACACGTCGTCCAGTTGCACCAGCAACTGGCCACGCCTGACCCGGGCGCCATCGGCAAAGGCGATCTGCGAGATGCGGCCGCTGACCTCGGGCCGCAGCGTGACGCTCTGGCGCGAGCGCAGGGTGCCCACCGCCTGGGCGTCGTCCCGCAAGGCGAGGGACTTGACCTGCGCCACCTCGACACCGGGCGTGCCGGCAGCCGGTCGTCCCGCGGAAGCAGCGGCGCTCCCCCCCGGGCTGCCACCTGCTGCAGCCGCCGGGTTGGGCGTCCGGTTCTGGAGCCACCAGGCACCCGCCGAGGCCAGCCCGAGGCCGGCCGCAGCGATCACCACATAAAGGGTCTTTTTTGCCATGTTTCGATCAGGTGCAGGGGGCGCCAAGTGTCACAACATTTTGCAATGTATCAGTGCATAGACACCCACGAACGCATAAGTTCAATCGCGCGGCCAGCCGGCGACCCGGCGGCTCAGCCCGGCACGCCCCGGTTGGCCAGCGCATCGGCCTTTTCATTGCCGGGGTCACCCGCATGGCCTCTGACCCAATGCCATTCGATCTGGTGCACCCCGCCGTGCACGAGGGCATCGAGCTTCTGCCAGAGGTCGGCATTCTTGACCGGCTGTTTGGCCGCCGTCTTCCAGCCCTTGGTCTTCCAGCCATGGATCCACTCGGTGATGCCTTTGCGGACGTATTCGCTGTCCAGGTAGAGCGACACCTTGCAGGGGCGCTTGAGCGCACCGAGCGCTTCGATCACAGCCGTGAGTTCCATGCGGTTGTTGGTGGTTTCGCGCTCACCACCCCAGAGCTCTTTTTCGTGGCCGCCGGCCTTGAGGTAAACGCCCCAGCCGCCCGGGCCCGGGTTGCCTTTGCAGGCGCCATCGGTGTAGATCACCACGTGATTCAAATCAGAGTCTCCAGAAAAACAAAAACAGCGCCACCCCAGGGGCACCGCCGGGCTGGCATTGCCAGACGGCCAGTGCCGCCCCCCTGGAGGGGGGTGACGCGAAGCGGCGCGGGGGGTGTTTCACATCAATGTCGGTTGGCCACCGACACGGGCGCCGCGGCCACAGCCCGCCGCGGCTTCCAAGCCGGGCCGAGCAGGCGCACACCCTGCACACGCTTGACCGCCACCTGAAAATAGACCGCTCCGAAGATCGGCCACCAGCGTGGGCCGGCCCGGTCCATCCAGGCGCTGTGGTTGAGCCACTTTTCGGTCCTCACCGCCGGGCGGTAGCAGCCAAAGCGCTCCGACTCTACTTCAAAACTCAGCAGCCGCAGCCAGTCGCGCAACCGGCGCGGACCGATGAATTCACCGGCCTCGGGCAGGTACAGGCTCGACAAACCCAGCCCATGCAAACCCAGCCGCCCTGCCAGGCGGGCGCGCCCCTGGCGCAGGCCCCAGAGACTGGTCGGATTGAAGCCCGAAATCACCACCCGGCCCTCGGGCACGAGCACCCGCTCCACTTCACGCAACACGTGGTGGGGATCGGCGCTGAGCTCCAGCGTGTGCGGCAGCACCACCAGGTCCAGACTCGCCGGCGGAAACGGCAGCGCGGCCGCGTTGGTCACCAGCGCCACCCGCGGCGACTCGCCCGGGGCCGGCCAGGTCGAGACCCGGTCGCCACGGTCCACGGATGGGGACTGCGGTGCATCCGGGTCCACCGTGCGTCCACCCTCCCCGGTGAACAGCCGCTCGTCCAGCGGCGCAACGAGCATCTCTTCGGGCAAGGCCAGCCAGCGGTGCGGCATGCGGTTCGCGTCGAGGGTACGCAGCTCGGGCAGTCCCAGCTGCAGAGCGTTGTAACCAAACAGATCGCTCACGGCCAGGTCGAACTGCCGCTGCTCCCAGTCCAGCAAGTAACGCCCGGGAGCGGTCTGAAACCAGTCGGTCAAACTTATAATAGGTGGATACATGGTGTGAGATGAAAAGACGGAGCTGGCGCAAGTCCGGCACCCCCAACCCGGCTTTTCCGCGTACTCTACACGCCAACCCCGCATTCACATCGGGCTCCGCGCATGACACTTTTTCCCCTACCCGCGTTCAGCGACAACTACATCTGGGTGTTGCACGACGGGCAGCGGGCGCTGGTCGTGGATCCGGGCGAGTCCGATGGGGTGCTGGCCTGGCTGACCGACCAACGGCTCGACCTCGACACCATCCTGATCACCCACCACCACGCCGACCACACCGGTGGCGTGGCGGCCTTGCGCCGGGCCACCGGCGCGCGCGTCGTCGGCCCGGCGGACGAACCCATGCCCGAGCCCCTGCTGCGCGTGGGTGAGGCCGATACCGTGAGTGCGCTGGGTCTGGACTGGTCGGTGATCCGGGTGCCGGGCCACACGGCCGGCCACATCGCCTACTTCTGCCCCGACGTGGACGGCCGGCCCCTGGTCTTTTGCGGCGACACCCTGTTCTCGGCGGGCTGCGGCCGGCTGTTTGAGGGCACGCCGGCGCAGATGCTGGACTCACTCACCCGCCTGGCCCAGCTGCCCGGCACCACCCGGGTCTGCTGCACACACGAATACACGCTCTCCAACCTGCGTTTTGCGCTGGCGGTCGAACCCGGCAATACCGAACTGACGCAGCACGCCGCGCATTGCGCGCAGCTGCGCGCCGGGAACCTTCCCACGCTGCCCAGCTCCATCTGGCTGGAAAAGCAGATCAACCCCTTCCTGCGCACCCATGTGCCCGCGGTGGCCCAGGCGGCCGGTGCACATGAACCCGGCGCAGGGTCCGATACCGTGAGCGTGCTGGCCACCCTCAGGGAATGGAAAAACAATTTCAAATGACTCTCGCCTCCGCTCCGACCGCTTTCCATCCGCCCGCTGATCCCTCCCGCAACCATCCGCCATTGATACCGTCAGGCGGTCGTCTGGCCGGACTGGTCTGGACCCTGGGCCTGACCTTGCTGATCGCCGGTTGTGCCGGTACGCCGGCGCCGCGCCCGACCACCCAGGCAGGGGATGGATCAACGGTACCGAGCGGAAGTCCCCAGCCGGCCACCGCGTCCCCCAACTACAGCCACCCACCGCTGAGCACCATCGTCTCCGCACAGGCCAGCGCGCCCCCGGTCGTGACGCTGGCTGCTCCGGAAGACATCTGGGACCGCATCCGGCGCGGCTTTGCCATGGCGGACCTGCAGAACGATCTGGTGCGCGACCGCGAGCAGTGGTACATCAGCCGCCCCGACTACATGCAGCGCATGACCGAGCGGTCGAATCGTTACCTGTTCCACATCGTCGAAGAGGTCGAGCGCCGCAACCTGCCCATGGAGCTGGCCCTGCTGCCCTTCATCGAGAGCGCGTTCAACCCGCAGGCGGTGTCCAGCGCGCGCGCGGCCGGCATGTGGCAGTTCATGCCCGCCACCGGCCAGTCGTTCGACCTGAGGCAGAACGCGTTCCGCGATGACCGCCGCGACGTGCTGGCGTCCACCCGCGCCGCACTCGATTACCTGGAGCAATTGCACGGCCGCTTTGGCGACTGGCACCTCGCCCTCGCGGCCTACAACTGGGGCCAGGGCAACGTCAACCGCGCCATCACGCGCAACCAGCGTGCCGGCCTGCCCACGGGTTACACCGACATCGACATGCCGCTGGAGACGCGCATGTACGTGCCCAAGCTGCAGGCGGTGAAAAACATCCTGGCCCGGCCCGAGTCGTTCAATGCCCAGCTGCCACCGATCGGCAACCACCCCTTCTTCGACACCCTGACGCTGGAGCGTGACATCGATGTGGCACTCATCGCCCGCCTGGCGGAGGTGAGCGAGAAGGACTTCCGGGCATTGAACCCTTCAATCAAGCAGCCCATCGTGATGGCGGCCGGTACGCCTTACATCCTGCTGCCCTGGGACAACGCCAACATCTTCGAGCGCCGTCTGGCCGAGTACAAAGGCCCACTCGCCAGCTGGACAGCCTGGGTCGTTCCCAGCACCATGACGGCCGCACAGGCCGCCAGCCGCGTGGGCATGAGCGAGTCCGAACTGCGCGCCGTCAACAACATCCCGCCCCGCATGCAGGTGCGCGCCGGTTCGAGTTTGCTGGTGGCGCGCAGCGACCAGCACAACCGCGACGTGAGCGAATTCGTCGCCGACAACGCCAGCCTCAGCCTGCAACCCGAGGCCATCGTGCGGCGCGGCTCCGTGATCGTCCGCTCGGGCGACACCCTGAGCCGGCTGGCCGCGCGCCACGGCGTCAGTGCCGCGAATCTGGCGCGCTGGAACAACCTGCGGGTCAGCTCAAAACTCAAGGCCGGTCAGCGCCTCTCGCTGGTCAAGACCCAGCGGTCCAGCGCGGTTGCTGCGAAGAGCGGCAAGAAGATGACCCAGAAGAGCACGCAGGCCAAAGGCAAGAGCGTCAAACGCAGCACCAAAAAAGCCACGATCAAACCCACGCGCACGGCGAGCAAAAAGAAAGCGCGCAAGAACTGAGAATGTTGTCCGCCTTGCCGCGGATTCAGGCGCGGAAACGGGCCTTCGATTTCTGCGCAAATTCGTTGGTGAACGTGCGGTCCAGGTTCACGCGCTGCAGCATCTGCGCATCGTCAAAATGCGCCAGCATGCGCACCGTGGTCTGAGGGCCGGCCTCGGGCATCAGACCATCGGGCGTCCACGACTCGCGGGCCCGACTGAACGCGGCCAGGTACAGCGCCCGGTCCCCTAGAAAATAGGTTTCGGGCACGATCCTGATCAGGTCGGAGGGCCCGGCGGTCTGCAGCCATTTCAGGGCATGCACCATCGCGTCGGTGATGGCCTGGCAATGCTTCGGGTTGTTCTCCACGAAGCCGGCCATGGCGCTCAGGCAACCCGCGGGCAGCGGTCCGCCAAATACATCGGCATTGCCCCGCGTGGTGCGCGTATCGGCCACCACCCGGAGTTGCCCCGCCTGCTCCAGCTGGGTGATCACCGGGTCGGTGTAACAGATGGCATCCACTTGCCCGGAGTGAAAAGCCGCGACCGCGGCCGAAGCACTCGGAAAGGCTTGGTACGTCACGTCCTGCGGACCCAGCCCTGCCCTGGTCAGCAGCAGGCGCGCAATGCGGTGACTGGCCGAACCCAACGCCGTGACTGCGATACGTCGACCACGCAGGTCGCGCAGCTGGCGGTAGTGTTCCATGGTCTGCAGCGATACGCCGAGCACGATTTGTGGTGTGCGCCCCTGCAACACGATGGAGCGTATCGACTGCCCCCGCATCTGCAGGCTGATGGTGTGGCTGTAGGGCCCCGACACCAGGTGGGTGGCGCCGCTGAGCATGGCCTGCAGGGCTTGCCCCGGTTCCGTGAAATCGCGCAGCTGGACGTCCAGCCCCTCAGCGGCAAAATAGCCCAGACGATCCGCGATCGTGAGCGGCAGGTAACAGAACGACGAGCGGTTCTCCACCGCCATCACCACGCGGCCCAGCGTGTTGCGAGTGACGGGCGCCGCGGCGCTGGTGGCTGGCCGCGACTGTGCAAACACCGCAGGCAGGCCTGCCGTCAGCATCGCCGACGCGCACACACGACCCCACCCCCGGCGACTCAACATGACACATCCTCTCTGGTACCTGTCTTTAAGGTGCCAGCGTATG
>Ga0156037_1079_pt1 | contig 26610 bp, 19 predicted proteins | sample RifCSPlowO2_02_FD_107691 | JGI IMG/M metagenome (GOLD analysis project Ga0156037, IMG submission 107691) | Burkholderiales bacterium RIFCSPLOWO2_02_FULL_66_35 | reverse complement strand
CTTCGGATTCCTCAAGATGACCGAATTCCTGTTCGTTGAACCACCGGGAGTCCTGCCAAAGTTCTTCCCCGGAGAATCGATCCCAGTGGCGGCGCACGAGATCTCTTGCTTGCGTCAGGGCTGCACGTGCCTCACCGTGTTCCTTGAGCATGAGATGCATCCTCCCCACGTTGAACTGGTGAAGCCAGTACCCGCGCAGCGCCTCAAACTTCACTTCGGTGGCTGCGAGCCTCCTGCCAGCAAGAACAGCCCCTGCCTGAGAGTGCCGCAACGAGGACCCCCAGTCCTGCCGGTCACTGAAGATCCTCGCAATGCGCTCATGACTTTGGGCCGCGTTCTCGATCCAATCGTCAGAATCTGGTTCCGACTTGAGCGCTTCCTGAGCGAGGCTCAACGCCACCTGATGAGACTGGAGGGCGGAGTGATCGTCACCCAAGCTGCTTCGAATGGACCCCAGCCTGTTCTCGATCAACCAGCGGTCATTCAAAACAAACTCTGCTGATGCATCAAGGGTATGGCGATCCCTCGCCACTCTGGCAGCGGCCTCGCTGTGTTCCATGGCGTTCTGCCTATCGCCACGGTCGAGCTCTATCGTTCCAAGCTCCCAAAGGCTCAGAAATACCTTTCGGCTCCACTGGGATTCGGTGCCGGACCCTGTCGCGTTCCTTTGCGCAATCTTCAATGCCTCTTTGGCGGCTACGAACGCTGCGGAAGTGTCGCCCGCATCATTCAGCATCTCGCCCAATTCATGGACACTGTCCCAATACCGGCCCTCCCAATCAGGGCGCCCAGGTTTGCGAGCCACCGCATTTCGTGCGATCTCTGCAGCCCGCTTGCGGTGATGCAGAAGCCGTTCCGGACTCTTGGAACCGATCAGCAACGCGGCCATGCCCACGTGGGCACGCCAACCTGCGAACTCCCAATCCATCGCCTCCGACACCTCACCCAGATGTCGCTCCGTGATCTCGAGAACCTGTTCGAGAGATGCAAGGCCCTCATCTTTCCTGCCCAGGCTTGAGTAGGCCAATGCCCTGTGTGCATGCACCGAGTAGAGGACATCGTCCAGCGCAGGCGTCTTCTCCGACCCTGGGTTCAGTTCGGTCGCCAGTTTCTCGACTGGCTTCAAAATCGCCAGCAACTCAACCCAAGCCTCTTTCTGGGCCATGACATAGCCTAGCATCGACAACGCGTACAAACGAATCTGCGAAACCTCGGCAACCACGTTGGTCAGCTTTGCATGCTTGTCCAGCGCCTTCAAGCAGTTTTCGACGTGCCGTTCGGCTTGAGCCATCTTGCCTGACGACATCGCAACAGTACCCGACAGCAGTTCGCTGATGGCAAGAGCCAGCCAAGAGTCTGCTCTGGAAGGACTCATCCGCACGAGATCCCTCGCTACTTTCAGAATCTGGCCTTCAAGTTTGGAAAAGCCTTCCGGATTCTTGCCACTGCTCAGAACAGCCCAGTTGAACAGCGTCTGCAAGGCCATGAGTTTGACGGCAGGGTCCCTGATTGACAGGATGTTTGAACTATCGAGAAGGCGATGCGCTTCGGCGACCTCAGCGAAGGCCCGCGCCTCATCATTCCGGCTCAGATGCACCCCTGCGGTCACCGCCCTCGCCAGCCATTGGACACGCTGCCAATAGTCCACTGCAGGGCCAGCTTGCAACTTGTCTTCAGCGATGCCCCGAAGGCGGTGCAACAAGCCAATGGACCGATCAGGCTCGTTCGCAAACTGTGCTGAATCCACGGCCAACAGGAGCAGGACAATCACGTTCTGGTCCTCGTCGCCATGCCGCAACTCCAGCACGCGTTCCAAGTCTTTGAATGAAAACTCTTGAAGCCTCAGTTCTGCCATGAACCCCCGCAGCATCAACTGGTCCGCCAGCCGACGTCGCAGCGGAAGCTGTCCACCGGGACTCGCAGCAAGGAGGTCGCTCTCGGACCGCTGAATCTCTGCATCGAGCAACTGCGCAAATTGAACCAGGTTGCCCGCATGGAGTGCCGCGTTGGCACGAACCAAGCCATCATCGATACCAACCCGCTGAGCCACCATTTCGGTACGCAGCCTCTCAAAGAAAGCGGCAGCACCCACCCACACATCCATTCGCCGCACCCATTCAGCTGCGGGTCGCTTTCGGCTCAACATGCTTTTCAACCAATCGACCACCAGCACCTGCGGCACCGATGTACGACCACCAGATGCAGTCTCAAGCGAGACCCGGACTTGCCGCACCATTGAATCCAGAAGTTTTTCCTGCTCCAAAGGCTCGGCAGCCAGAAGCTGGCGGACCTGGTGTTCGGTGAGACCGGATTGCGCAGCTCCAGAATCCAGAATCTGGAAGGCTCCGCCGGTCATCTTCATCGGCTCGATCCGTGCGCTGGCGGCTGCGGACCATAGCAGGAGAGCCCCCAGCACCAACCAACCCCTCCCCGATCGCAACAGACCTTCGAACCATATGTGTATCACGCTACCTCCCTATTGATCCCTTTGCCGCGACATGATAGTAGGCAGCCGGATCGGTGTAAGGGGCCTCCTCTATTGGAGGCGCCCCTACCGCACCGTCCGCTATAAGGGTCAGCACTGGGCAGTTCGAGCGTTTGAGGTCAAGTCAGGGTGGGTATGCGAGGCCGGTAAAAGTAGGCATGACAACAGACGCAGGTGCGAGCCCATGCAGGGCGCACCCACAAAAAAAGGTCCGCAACGGACCTTTTTCAGGGTGCCGACCCGGAGGTCGGCAGAACAGCCGATCAGCCGCCCTTGTTGGAGCGCTTGCCGGGGTTCTTCTTCGAGCGGGTGGCCACGCCACGTTCCAGACTCACACGCTGACCGCGGCCAGGGCTGACCAGGGTCATGCCTGCGATGGGCGTGGGACGGGGGGTGGCTTTGCGGTCGGCTTCGGTGACGATTTTGTTGCCCATGTCGGTTCCAGAGAGAAAAGTTGAAAACCCCTTATTAGGCCACAGGCGCGGCCCGGGCCTGGCGCCGGCGGACGGGCGGATCGGCCTCGCCGGCCCGCCAGCCCCCGGGACCGGTCAGAAGCCGGTGTGCCAGCCGCTGTCGGTGGACAGCGCCTCGGTGCGGTGCACCGGCATCTGCCAGCCGTTCTGCGGATTCACCTGGGCCGAGATGTCGATGACGGGGGCCTGCGCCTGCACCCCGCCAAAGATGGTGGCGAACGAGGCATCGGCGGCATCGCGCCCGGTGCCGATGCGCACGAAGCCCATGGGAATCGCGGTGCCGGAGGGGTCGAACAGGTACCAGCGGTGGCCGAGATAGACCTCGACGTAGGCATGGAAATCGGTCGGGCCCAGGGCCGGGTCGGCGCCGAAGTCGATCGCGGTGGTGAAGCGCGCCGGGATGTTGAGCGCGCGGCACATCGTGATCATCAGGTGGGCGAAATCGCGGCAGACGCCCTTGTGGTCGTTCAGGGTGTCCAGCGCCGAGGTCATGGAATTGCTGGTGTTGGACTGGAACGTGACCTGGCTCTGCACCCAGTCCTTGATCGCCAGCACGCGGCCATAGCCTTGCGGCATCTGCCCGAACAGGGAGTTGGCCAGCGCGGTGACGCAGTCCGACTGGCAGTAGCGGCTGGGGTAGATGTAGACCAGCGCGTCGGTGGGCAGCTGGGCCACCGGGGTCTCGAACACGGTTTCGGGCGCGGCGACGTGGTGCCGGATGTCCAGCGTGGCGCGGTAGCGCACCTGCAACGGGCCCGCGCCGGCGGTCAGGCGCAAGGTGCGGTTGCGTGTGGCGGCGTCGGTGTGCATGACCAGCGGCACCGGCTGGCTGACCTGCAGCTCTTCCCAGACCACGATCTGCTGTGGCGAGAGCGCCGCCTGGATGTTGAAGATGAAATCCGCCGAGGGCGGGTTGACCGTGTAGTTGAGGTCGATGGCGAGGTGGATGCGGACCATGGGGATCACCGTAAAAAAGGGGTTGGGGCTGCTGGTGCAGCGCGGCAGCGCCGTTGTGCGCTGGGGGGACGGTGAGCTCCAGTTGACAGAGAAAGAATCTTACGCGCCCGGCCCTCGGGCTTCGGTGCGATGCCGCACCAACCGGACCGCCTGCGTATGCCCTGGCAGGCGCACCGGGCGGGCGGTAAGCTCAAACCCATGCGCGCGCTGCTGACCACCTTCTCATTGCAAGAACTGCGCCACCATCCGTGGCGCACCGCCTCGGCCGTGGTGGCGGTGATGCTGGGTGTGGCGCTGGCGTTTGCGGTGCAGCTGATCAACGCCTCGGCGCTGGCCGAGTTCTCCAGCGCGGTGAGCGCCGTCAACGGCCAGCCCGACCTGGAGCTGCGTGCGCGCCAGGGTGCGCTGGACGACGCTTTGCTGGAGCGTGTGGCGGCGCACCCCGATGTGGCGCTGGCCAGCCCGGTGCTGGAGTGGCCCACCGCCGTGCTGCTGCCCGGCGACCGCAAGCTGCCGGTGAAGATCGTCGGTGTGGACGCGCTGGTGGTGGCCCGGATTTCGCCCGCGCTCATGCCGGTGCTGGCGCGCCAGGACGACGGCGGTGCGGCCCGGCGGCTGGACATCTTTGCCCCCGACGCGGTGTTCCTCAACCCCGCCGCCCGCGAAGCGCTGGCCCGGGACGGTGCGGCCCTCGACCGGCTGCAGGTGCAGACCGGCCTGCGCCTGCAGAGCGTGCGCGTGGCCGGTACCGTGAACGCCCCCGGCGCGGCGCTGCTGGTGATGGACGTGGCCGCCGCGCAGGCGCTGACGGACCGCGTGGGCACGCTCAGCCGCATCGACCTGCGTCTGGCCCCGGGTGCGAAGCCCGATGCGGTACTCGCCGCGCTGGACCTGCCGCCCAGCGTGATCGCGCAACGCCCCGAGCAGGCGGGTGAACGCGCCAGCAACCTGTCGCGCGCCTACCGCGTCAACCTCACCGTGCTGGCGCTGGTGGCCCTGTTCACCGGCGCCTTCCTGGTGTTCTCCATGCTCTCGCTGTCAGTGGCGCGGCGCCAGCAGCAGTTCGCGCTGCTGGGCGTGCTCGGCCTCTCGGCGCCGGAGCGGCTGCGCCTGGTGCTGGCCGAGTCGGCGCTGCAGGGCCTGATCGGCAGCGCACTCGGCATCGCGCTGGGCACGGCGCTGGCCGCGCTGGCGCTGCGCGTGCTCGGCGGTGACCTGGGCGGTGGTTATTTTTCGGGCGCCGCACCGCCACTGCAATGGAGCGCCGCGGCCGCGCTGCTGTACGGCGCGCTGGGCGTGGCCGCCGCGCTCGCGGGCGGCTGGTGGCCTGCGCGCGCCACGGCCGCCCTGGCCCCGGCGCTGGCGCTCAAGGGCCTGGGCGGGGGGCGCAGCGCGTCCCGGCACCACGGCTGGGCGCTGGCGCTCATGGCGCTGGCCGCCGCACTGGCCTGGGCACCGCCGGTGGGCGGCATCCCGCTGGCGGCCTATGTGTCGGTCGGTCTGCTGCTGGTCGGTGGCATCGCTGCGCTGCCGCTGGCCGTGGGCGCGCTGCTGCACTTCCTGGCGCCGCTGATGGCGCGCCACGCCTTGCCGCTGCTCGCCGTCGAGCGCTCGCGCCGCCTGCGCGAGACCGCCGCCGTGGCCACCAGCGGCGTGGTCGCCAGCCTGGCGCTGTCGGTCGCGCTCACGGTGATGGTGGCGAGCTTTCGCGACTCGGTCACGCAGTGGCTCGACGGCGTCTTGCCGGCGCAGCTCTATGTGCGCTCCGGTGGCAGCGGCCTGGGGGATGGCAACAGCCTGCCGCCCGACTTCGTGATGGCCGTGACCGCCCTGCCGGGCGTGGCGCGGGTGGACCCGCTGCGCGCCACCTCGCTGCAGCTCAAGCCCAGCCTTCCCGCCGTGACCCTGCTCGCGCGACCGCTGGCCCTGGGCGACGACGCACCCGCCGGCCAGAAGCTGCCGCTGGTGGGGCTGCCGGTACCGCTGCCACCCGCCGCGGCGGGCGAGCGTGTGGTCGCGGTGTACGTGAGCGAAGCCATGCTGGACCTGCACGGCGCGGTGCCCGGCGGCTGGCTGCCGGCGCTGGCGCAGGCCTTTCCGGTCGGCGGCGACACGCGCTTTTTTGTGGCCGGTGTCTGGCGCGATTACGCGCGCCAGCACGGCAGCGTGGTGATGGACCGCGCCGACTACGTGCGCATCTCGGGCGACGCGCGCGTGAACGACATGGCGTTGCACCTCAAGCCCGGCGCCGACGAAGACGCGGTGCGCGAAGCCATCCGCGCGCTGGCCGTGCGACAGGGCGCCGCGGGCCTGATCGAGTTCGCATCGGCCGGGCAGATCCGTGCCACCTCGCTGCGCATTTTTGACCGCAGCTTCGCCGTCACCTACTGGCTGCAGGCGGTGGCGATCGGCATCGGCCTGTTCGGCGTGGCGGCCAGCTTCAGCGCGCAGGTGCTGGCGCGGCGCAAGGAATTCGGCCTGCTGGCGCACCTCGGCCTGACGCGGCGGCAGATCCTCGGCGTGGTCGCGCTCGAAGGCCTGGCCTGGACGGTGCTCGGCGCGCTCGCCGGGCTGGCGCTGGGCCTGGGCGTGAGCCTGGTGCTGGTGCACGTGGTCAACCCGCAAAGTTTCCACTGGACCATGGACCTCGTGCTGCCCTGGGCGCGGCTGCTGGCGCTGTGTGTGGCCGTGGTGATCGCCGGCACCGCCACCGCCTGGCTGGCCGGGCGCGCCGCCGCCGGCCGCGACGCCGTGCAGGCGGTGAAAGAAGACTGGTGAACCTCCCTCACAATGACCGCATGAACACACCCCACTGGCTGCACCAGGCCATCGCCCGCATCGAGGCCGACTTCTGCCGCAGCGCCGACACCCACCTGATCGCCCTGCCCCTGCCGGGCTGGGCCGCGCACGGCATCGACCTCTACCTCAAGGACGAATCCACCCACCCCACCGGCAGCCTCAAGCACCGGCTGGCGCGCTCGCTGTTTCTCTACGCGCTGTGCAACGGCTGGCTGCAGCAGGGCACCACGGTGGTGGAAGCGTCCAGCGGCTCCACCGCCGTGAGCGAGGCCTATTTCGCGCGGCTGCTGGGCCTGCCCTTCGTCGCCGTCATGCCGCGCAACACCTCGCAGGAGAAGGTGGACCAGATCGCGTTTTACGGCGGGCGCTGCCATTTCGTGGAGCACGCGGGCGAGGTCTACGCCGCCGCGCAACAGCTGGCCCGCGAGACCGGCGGCCACTACATGGACCAGTTCACCTACGCCGAGCGCGCCACCGACTGGCGCGGCAACAACAACATCGCCCACAGCATGTTCGAACAGATGGCGCGCGAACGCCACCCCGTACCACGCTGGATCGTGGTCGGTGCAGGCACCGGCGGCACCAGCGCCACCATCGGCCGGCACCTGCGCTACCAGCAACACGCCACCCGGCTCTGCGTCGCCGACCCCGAGGGCTCGGTGTTCTGCGCCTACCACCGCAGCGGCGACGCCACGCTGACCGCGCCGGGTTCGCGCATCGAGGGCATTGGCCGCCCGCGCGTGGAACCCAGCTTCATCCCCACCGTGGTGGACCGCATGGTCGAGGTGCCCGACGCCGATTCGCTGGCCGCCATGCACGCGCTCACCGGCCTGCTCGGCCGCCGGGTCGGCCCGTCCACCGGCACCAACCTCGTGGCCATGCTGGCGCTGGCGCAGGAGATGAAGGTGTACGGCGAACGCGGCTCCATCCTCTCGCTGCTGTGCGACAGCGGCGAGCGCTACCGGCAGACCTATTTCGACGCCAGCTGGGCACAGAACCGGTTCGGCGACATCAGCGCCGCCCAGGCGCGCCTGGACGCCCAGCTCGCGTCCGACAGCGGCCCCCAGGATGCACCCACCGACCCCACCCGGGAATGACGCCCAACCCACCGCGAGCGTGAGCGCACGGCGCCGCCTGGTGCTCGGCTCGGCCGCGGCCTGCACCCTGCCCTGGCGGTGGGCGCAGGCCCAGCAGCCCGAGCCCGCCCGCGGCCCGCTCACACCACGCGCACTCGCCTTCCCGCGCGACCACGGCACCCACAACGACACCCGCACCGAATGGTGGTACCTCACCGGCCACGCGCAGGACGCGCAGGGCCGCAGCTTCGGCTTCCAGGTCACGTTTTTCCGCAGCCGCGTCGATGGCACGCAAGGCCTGACCAGCCGACTGGCCGCGAAGCAGCTCGTGTTTGCGCACGCCGCCATCACCGACGTGAGCGGCCAGCGGCTCTGGCACAGCGACCGCATCGCGCGCTGGAACGGCGAACCGCCCGCCACCACAGGGCGCGGTGTGTACGCGCTGGAAACCGACACCCACGTGGCACTGGGCGACTGGTTCATCCAGCGCCGGTCCGACGGCGGCTACACCACCCGCGTCAGCGACGAAGCGCTGCGCATCGCGATCGACGCGACGCCCACCCAGGCCATCCTGCTGCAGGGCGAGCAGGGCTTTTCGCGCAAGGGCCCCGACCCCGCGCAGTCCAGCTTCTACGTCAGTCAGCCGCAGCTGGATGTGCGCGGCACGCTGGGCTTTCAGGGCCAGACCTTCACGGTCACAAAGGGCAAGGCCTGGCTCGACCACGAATGGAGCGAAGCACTGCTGCACCCCGAGGCGGTCGGCTGGGACTGGATAGGCATGAACCTGTTCGACGGTCATTGCGTCACCGCCTTCCAGCTGCGCCGAAAAGACGGCAGCATGGTCTGGGCCGGCGGCTCGTTCCGCGCCGCCGGCAGCGCGCAGAACCCCACCGACATCTACCGCTTCCGGCCCGGCGAAGTGGAATGGGTGGCCCAGCGCTACTGGACCAGCCCGCGCACCCGCGCGCGCTATCCCGTCGAATGGATGATCCGCACACCGGCGGACTTCTACACCGTCAAGGCCGTCATCGACCCACAGGAACTCGACAGCCGCGCCAGCACCGGCACGGTGTACTGGGAGGGCCTGTCGGACCTGTTCGACAGCAACGGAAAACACGTTGGCCGCGGCTACCTGGAGATGACGGGGTACGCGCAGCGCCTGGTGCTGTGAACCCGGGCACGGGCCGAGCGGCCGTGCGCTGGCGAACCCTGAACGGTTCGCCAGCGCACAGACGACCGCCCCGGTCCGACCTAAAAACGGGGTGTGGTGGACGTTTCTGTTCACCCGACAACCTGAGGACATCGCATGAACTGGGACACCATTCAAGGCAACTGGAAACAGCTCACCGGAAGAGCCCAACAGCAGTGGGGCAAGCTGACCGACGACGACCTGCAGGTCGTGGCCGGCCACCGCGACCAGCTGGCCGGCAAGATCCAGGAGCGCTACGGCATCGCCAAGGACGAAGCCGAAAAACAACTCAAGGACTGGGAAGACCGGGCCGACGACAGCTGGTTGAAATAACCCGCCAGCAGCTGCTCGCCTGCGGCAGACCACCGGCCCGGGCGACAGCCGCAGGCGTGGTTCAGCTTTTGCGCCCCGTCAGTTCCTTGTGGAACTGCTTGTCGGCGGCGTAGCAGCTGCAGGCCTCCGCCTCCAGCGCCGCCCGGTCGAGCACCTGCAGCTCGCCCCGGTGGTAGGCGATGAATCCACTCTGCTGGAACGACCCGGCCGCCTCCGTCACCCCCACGCGCCGCACACCGAGCATCAGGGCCATGAACTCCTGCGTGACGTGAAAAGTGTCGGCCTGCGCGCGGTCCTGGCTCATCAGCAGCCAGCGCGCCAGGCGCGGCCCGATCTCGTGAAAACGCTCGCAGGCCGAGGCCAGTGTCTGCTGGTGCAGCCGCACCAGCAGGCTCGACTGCATGACCTCCTGCAGCGGCAGGCTGCTCACGATCTCCGCGCGCAAGGCTTCGGCGCCGATGCGCCAGCTCTTGCCCTCCCCCTGCACCAGCGCCCGCCAGGGCGTCTTCGCCAGCCCCAGCACCAGCTCCGAGCCGAGCATGGACTCACGCCCGACCATGCCCACTTCGAGCGCCGGGTAGTCGTCCACATCGATCACCAGCGAGATGAAGCCCGAGACCGGAAAGTGCGCGTGGCTCAGCGGCTGGCCGCGCACGCTGAGTTCGGCCGACAGCAGCAGGTCAAAAGGTTCGCACTGGTCCAGCAGGTGCCGTCGGGCGTCTTTCGGCAGCTGCTGGAGCAGGAGGTTGTCGGCGTTGGCCATGAGCGTTGGGTGTCCCTGGTGACTCTGCGCCACCCGGGAAGGACGGCGTCGTGAAGTGCGCTGCGGACGGTACCCACAGCGAACAGAAAAACAGTGTGCGATCCCGAGCGGCTTCTGACTGTCTGGCAGCGCACAGAGGGAGAAATGAGCCGGTGGCCCGAAGGCGCCGGCACGGACCACGCGGCGAAGGATCTCAGGCCAGGGTCAGGTGGCAGGCCGGTGGCCAGCCACCCAGCACCACCGTGGATTCGGACCGGGGCAGGCCGATGCGGGTGAAGTCCTGCTGTTGCTGCGCCCGGCGGCGGCGCGCCATCTGCTCGCCCAGCGCGGCCGTGTCCAGGCCGATGATGCGCACTTCAACGAACAGCACCGCCCGGGCATCGTCCATGCTGGGCAAGACGCAGTCACCGATGTCGACCACCGCATCGTCGTAGCCGGGGTCGCCGGGTTCCATCTCGTCCAGCCGCGCGATCAGGCGGCGCAGCCGGGCGTGGTCGCACAGCGTGGTTTGTGCGAGCAACGCGCCGTCCAGTGCCGGGCGCACCACGGGGTAGAAGACCTCTTCTTCGATCAGCGCGTTCAGGCTCAGCGCATCGCACAGGCGGTCCACGATCTCGGCCTTGCGTTCCGCGCCGCAGCCTTCGACCAGGCGCACACCGTCGTATTCGCGCAGCAGCTTGCGGATGAGTTCGTGGTCCAGCCGCAGCTGGTCGAGCGCGTCGCGCGTGCGCAGGGCGGGTTTGGGGCGCACAGCCAAGCGGGTGTCGGGTTCAGGCCTTGCGCACACCGGGCACACCTCGGGTGTTGTGGGGCAGGCTCATGGTCGGTCGCGTGACAGGCCCTGTGGGTTGGTGTGCCGGAGGGGGTGGCTCGGGCATCCGCCCCTCGGGCGCAGCGCCCTCGCTGGTCAGAGCATTGGCCTGCGGCCCCAGCGGGAGCGGCTTGGGGGTGGCTCGGTTGGCGACTGTGATCATGTCAGGGCCCAGGTTCAATTTCAGGTAGCGCACCACGCGCCACCGCAGGGAACTTTGTAGCCGCCCAGACCGCGCGAGGTCTGTGCGGCAGCGTACGTTTGCCGTGGGCCGGGGAACTACACCGCCAGGCGGTTGGGCAGCAGCCGGTCGTACTCTGTTTTCACCACGCGATAACACTCGCAGACCCGCTCTTCCAGCGCGTCGCGGTCGATCACGGTGATGTGGCCGCGTGCGTAGCGGATCAGGCCCATCTTCTGCAACTTGAGCGCGGCCTCGGTGACGCCTTCGCGCCGCACGCCGAGCATGTTGGCGATCAGTTCCTGTGTCATCACCAGCTCGTTGCCACTCAACCGGTCCAGGCTCAGCAGCAGCCAGCGGCAGAGCTGCTGGTCCAGCGAATGGTGGCGGTTGCACACCGCCGTCTGCGCCATCTGGGTGATGAGCGCCTGGGTGTAGCGCAACAGCAGGTGCAACACCGGGCCGGAGCGGTTGAATTCTTCCTTGATGTCGGCCGCGCGCAGGCGGTAACCCTGGCCCGCGCTCTGCACCACGGCGCGGCTGGGCGTGGTCTCGCCGCCCATGAACAGGGCAATGCCGACCAGGCCCTCGTTGCCCACCACCGCGATTTCGGCCGAGGCGCCGTTTTCCATCACGTACAGCAGCGAGACGATGGCGTTGATGGGGAAGTACACGTGGCTCATCTTGCTGCCCGACTCGTACAGCACCAGGCCCAGCGGCAGGTCCACCGGCTCCAGCAACGGACCGATGCGCTGCCATTCAGGCGCAGGCAGCGAGGCCAGCAGTTGGTTGGTGGACTGGTCCGGTGCAATTTCCATCGTTGTGATCCCTGTGGTGGATGTTGTTTTCGGTCCCTGAACGGCCGGTGCGACAGATTGCGCGCATGTTGAATCGCACAGGAGTCTGTGTTGGATAGCGTACATACAAACAGGGTTTTTGTCTGTTCGCTGACGCACAGACGCCTGGAGCCCCCGCTCCATTCGACGGCCACCCTTGCGCCTTCAGCTTCCTGGCGGCAGTGGCACCACAAAACAGCTGCTTTGCGGCAGATCGGTCCAGCGCAGGCGTTCACCCACGTTCAGCAGTTGGGCATGCGGCTCGGAGCAGTCGGCCAGTGCCGCCACGGCTTCGCCGCGCACCAGCAAAAAGCGCATGTGGCGGCCGTCGCGCAGCAGCGTCAGCTCGGCCCGGGGCCAGTGCAAAGGCAGGCAGGGCGTAAAAAGCAGCTCCTCGGCACCGATCTCCAGGCCCAGTATCGACCCCACCGCCGCGCGGTGCAGCCAGCCCGCGGCACCGGTGTACCAGCTCCAGCCGCCGCGGCCTTCGTAGGGCGGCGCGCTGTACACATCGGCCGCCATCACATAGGGCTCGACGCCGTAAGTCCCGCCCCATTGAGGGTGTGCCGCGCGGTGCGCCGGGCTCAGGTAGGTGAAATAGCGGTAAGGCGTGTTGCGGGCAAAGCTGTTGCCCGGCTCGTGCTGAGCCAGGGCGGCCGCGGCCATCAGCGCCCAGACGCCGGCGTGGGCGTACTGCCCGCCGTTCTCGCGCACGCCCGGCGGATAGGCCTGGATGTAGCCGGCGCTAGGGATGGCGTGTTGCAGCGGCGGATCGAGCAGGCGGATCAGGCCGTGCACCGGGTCCACCAGCTGCGCCTCCACCGCGTCCATCGCCTGGCGCTGGCGTTCGGGCGAGGTCTGGTCCGAGAGCACGCTCCAGGCCTGCGCGATCAGGTCGATGCGGGCCTCGGCCTGCGTGGCCGAACCGAGCGCGCTGCCATCGTCAAAAAAGGCGCGCTTGAACCAGGCGCCGTCCCAGGCCTCGCTGCCCAACGCGGCGCGCCAACCCGTGAGCGCGGCTTCCCAGGCGCGCGCCCGGTCGCGCTCGCCCCGGGCACGCGCCAGCGGCAGCCAGGCGATCACGATGCTGCACAGGAACCATGCCAGCCAGACCGACTCGCCGCGCCCCTCGCTGCCGACGCGGTTCATGCCGTCGTTCCAGTCACCGGTGCCCATCAGCGGCAGGCCGTGGGCGCCCACCGGCAGGCTGCGGTCGATGGCGCGCGCGCCGTGTTCGTAGACGCTGGCGCTCTCGCGGCTGATGCCGGGCGTGTCGTAGCGGTCTTCCGCGCCCTCGGGCACCGGCGGACCGTCAAGAAAATGCACGGTTTCATCCAGCAGGGCGGTGTCGCCGGTGGCGTTCAGGTAGTGCGAGGTGGCCAGCGGCAGCCACAGCAGGTCGTCGGAGAAATGCGTGCGCACGCCGGCGCCGCCCGGCGCATGCCACCAGTGCTGCACGTCGCCGGCCTCGAACTGGCGCGACGCACAGAGCACGATCTGCGCGCGCAGGATCGCCGGGTCGGCCCCCACCAGCGCCATCGCGTCCTGCAGCTGGTCGCGGTAGCCGGTGGCGCCGCCGGCCTGGTAGAAGCCGGCCTTGGCCCACAGGCGCGAGGACACGGTCTGGTAGAGCAGCCAGCGGTTGACGAGCGCGTCAAAGAGCGGGTCGGGCGTCTTCACCTGGGTCGCGCCCAGCAGCGTGTCCCAGCTCGCGCGGGTGTGGCGTTCGCGCTCGCGGGCGTTGGTGGTGGTGGCCTGGCGCATGAGCGCTCGCGCCGCCTCGGGATCGGGCGCGTAGCCGATCAAGAAGACCTGGTCGAGCGCCGCACCGGGGCGCAGTGTGACCGGTCGCGACAGCGCGGCGCACGGGTCCAACCCGAAGCCGCTGCGCTGCCCCAGGCGCTGCGGCAGCACCAGCTGGCCCTGCCGGTCGAAGAAGGCCCGGCGGTCGCAGGTCCAGTCCAGGCCTTCGGGGTCGTGCACGCCCTCATTCGATTCGCAGAAGAAGGCCGTGCCCCCGCCAAAACCGCCCGCGGCCTCGGTCTGGGTGCAGAGCAGCCCGATCAGGCCGGCGCCGGGCGGGCTCACGAAATACGGCTTGCTCAGCAGGCTGCCGCGGTCGCTGCGCTTCTCGCCCATCATCCACTCCACCAGGCCGATGATGCGCAGGTGGGCCTTGCCGCTGCCGTGGTTGCGCAGCCGGATGCGCACCTGCTTGACCGCGGTGTCGGCATCGACACTCCAGCTCACCGACGCGGCCAGCGGCCCGCGCCGGTGGTCGATGGTGGTGAGGCCCTGGCCGTGCACCACCTGGTAGGTGACGCCTTCGGCGGCCCAGGCCGACGGGGTCATGCTCCAGACTTCGCGCGTGCGGCGGTCCTGCAGCAGGAAACATTCGGACGGTGGGTCGCCGACGGGATCGTTGGCCCAGGCGGTGAGCTGGTTCAGGCGGCTGTTGAGCGCCCAGGTGTTGCCGCCGCCGCTCTCGGACACCAGCGCGCCGAAACCGGGATTGGCCAGCACATTGCACCAGGGCCGCGGCGGCGTCTCCGTGGCGCTCGCCTCGAAGGCGAAGGCGCCGATGTCGCCCGCGAACACACCCTCGGCCGGCGCTGGCGCGACCTCGCCCAGGTGCAGGGGCACCGGGTCCGGCAGCGCGGGCTCACCGCGCCAGTTGCTCGCCACCGGTGTTTCGTGGCGGTCGCACCAGCTGCGCACCTGGTGCAGCAGGGCCTGGCCGTCCGCCTGCAGCTGCACACGCGCCAGGCTTCGCAGCGTGGCAATCTGTTCGGGCGACAGCTCGTCCGCGCGCAGCAGGTACAGGCCGGTCACGGCCGGGCCGGGGCGGGCCTGCAGGTCGGCGGCATGCTGTTCGAGCAGCAGGGTGAGTTCGCGCTGCAGCGGCATGTGGTACGAGTGCGCCTCGTGGCTGAGCACCACCAGATCGCAGGCCACACCGGCGCGCGTCCACTCGCGCAGCACCAGCGCCAGCACGCGCAGCAGCCCCAGGCCCTGGGGTGCACCGGCGTGCACCAGCAGCAGCGGCCGGTCGCCCGAGAGGCCGAGCGGCCAGAGCAGACGCCGGTCGCTGCGCTGCGGTGGCGCGCCCGCGGGGTCGGCGGCGGGCGGGTCCATCTTCGGCAGCGTCAGCACCAGGGCGGTGGTCAGGGCGTGCAGCGCGGGCAGGTAGTCGGTGCGCGGGCGGTGCGGCACCGACGGGATGCCGGCCAGCGTGGACGACATCACCGAGGAGCGCGCCACGTAGCTGGGCTGGCGGTACTTGTCGATCACGGCGCGCAGCGTGGCCGCGTCGTCGCTGGCGGCGGTGGCGAAGGTCACGCAGGCCTGCGCGCCCGGCTCGATGCGCAGCCGCACGCCGAGCGCGGCCACCGGGTCCAGCCCGGTCTCCAGCGGGCCGGCCTCCAGCGGCACCGGGTCCATCTGCGCCAGCGGCTGGGCCGGCGTGTGGTGGCGGCCGAGCCAGCGCAGGCGGTCGGTCTGGCAGCGCAGCCCCAGCACCTCACCCTCGGTGTCGGCCACAAAATGCGCCGCCTGCATCGCCTGCTCGGTCACCAGCCGTGGCGCGCGCACGCAGCGCAAGGCCTGCTGCTCGGGCAGCCAGTCGGTCTTGACGAACAGGTTGGAGAACGCGGGGTGTGCCTCGTCGGCGGCGTGACTGGCCAGCGTCACGTCGAGCGCGGAGATCAGCTCCAGCTCGATCGGCTCTTTGCTCAGGTTGGTCAGCACCACCTTGCGCAGTTCAATGTCGTCTTCCGGGCTGACCCAGACCGTGGTGTTGACGCGCAGCTCGGGCCAGAGCGCGTCGAAACACACGCGGTCGGTGTGGAAGCGGCAGCTGTAATCCGCCTGGGGATCGGGCGCGGGGTGGCGCGTGACCGAGACCGGGGCACCCGCGGTGTCCAGGCGCAGGTACACGAAGGCGCCGCAGGCATCGCGCAGCGCGTCGTCGCGCCAGCGCGTGATACCCGTCTGGCCCCAGCGGCTCCAGCCCGCGCCGTTGGCGCGCAGCGTGACGCTGTAGCGCCCGTTGCCCAGCAGGTGCGTGGGCTCCAGCGCCAGCGCGCCCGGGGCGAGCGTGCGCACGTGGTCCGGCGCGCGGCGCAGCCAGGCCTGCAGGGGCAGCCGCAACGGCGCCAGCAGCGCAGGCAGCTCGCGCGGCGCGCGCTCGTGCAGCAGCGAACTCACCGCCTCCATGCGCGGATGCGCCATGCCCCAGCGTTGCGCCACGCCAGCGCGCAGCACGTTGGCCAGCGCCACCAGGCTCATGCCCTGGTGGTGCGCCATGAAGGTGTGGACCACGGTGAAGCGCTCGCCGTGGGTCTGCCGCGCGGGGGTGAAGTCGAGCGCCTCGAAGAAGCCGTAGCGCCCGCGCGCCGACAGCGCGGCGAGGCGCCGCAGGTTGTCGCAGGCCAGGGACGGATCCACCTGGGTCGCGAGCACCGTGGCGTAGGGCGCGATCACGCGTTCGGCCACCGGCGTGCGGCGCAGCGCCAGGCGCGGCACACCCTGCGGCGCGTACTGGTAGGCCAGGGTGTGATCCTGCCCGGCGTAGGCGCTCTCGGAAATGCCCCAGGGCATGGGCGAGCCGTGCACGAAGGCCACCTGCTCCAGCACCGCCGATTGCCCGGCTTCGCGCAGCGCGCTGCCGCGCGGTTCGGCGACCACCAGCGAGGGCATCAGGTACTCGAACATCGATCCCGACCAGGAGCGCAGCACGGCGTGCCGACCGCTGGCAAAAAACGGCCGGCCCAGCGCCGCCCAGTGGCGCACCGGCAGGTCGCCCTTGGCGATGGCGAACAGGCTGGTGCTGCGCGACTCCGAGGCCAGCAGGTCGTAGTAACTGGTGTCGAGCTGCTGCTCGTCAATCCGGTAGCCGATGTGGAGCAGATGGCGCTTGGGGCTGTAGAGAAAACGGAAATCCGGCGCCCAGGCCAGCGCCTCCAGCGCGGCGGCGAGTTCGAGCAGGCGCCCGGTGGCGCGCTCGCAGCTGCCCGCGCCCACCGCGGCGGCGTCGTGGCTGGCCGAGTGCAGCGTGGCGAGGTGGTCGGTGAGCAGCCAGACCAGTTCGTCCTGCGGCGTGGTGACGTGGCTGACGATGGCGGGGTTGCGCGCCTGCGTCAGGCCGCCGAGTTCGTGCCGGGCTTCCTGCACCAGAGCGAGGAAGGCGGCGCAGGCCGCAGCCTCGCAGGGCTCGGGCGCGGGTGTCTCCAGCAGCCGGCCGATGGCGGTCTGCGCCAGGGGCCGGTGCAGCAGGGTCTGCAGCAAACCCAGGCGCGGCTGCAGGCGCTGGCGCGACAGGCGCAGCGCCCCGGCGCTGGCCAGCGCGGTGTGTGGATCGCGGGCCAGCTCGGTGCAGGCCTGGGCGACGGTGAGCAGGTGCGCGCAGAGGTTACCGCTGTCCACCGTGGACACATAACGCGGCGGCAGCGCCTGCAGGGTCCGGGTGTCGTACCAGTTCAGGAAGTGGCCGCGATGGCGCTCCATCTGCAGCAGGGTGGCGAGCGTGGCTTCCAGCCGCGTCAGCAGGTCCTGCGTGCCGATCCAGCCGAACTGGCGCGCGCAGGCGGTGCTGAGCAGGTAGAGGCCGATGTTGGTGGGTGAGGTGCGGTGCGCCACCATCTCGAACGGCGTGGTCTGCAGGTTGTCGGGTGGCAGGTGGTGGTTGTCGGCGTCGACGCAGCGCTCGAACAGGCGCCAGGTGTCACGCGCCACGCCTTCGAGCAGGTCGCGGTCGGCCGCGGCCAGCGTGGGGCGGCGGCGGGACCACGGCCTGTTGCACGACCACACCAGCAGCGGCGCCAGCGCCCACAGGGCGAGCACGGCGAGCGCCAGCGCGCCGGGGGCCGGTGTGAGCAGCCACAAGCCACCCGCCAGGATCAGCGCGGTCAGCGGCGCAGCGCGGTGGCGCCAGAGCGTGGCCGGCAGGCCGGTGCCCAGGCCGGCCTGTGCCGCTTCGGCGGTGGTCCATTCGAGCAGGTGGCGCCGGCTCACCATCAGCCGGTGCAGGGTGCGCAGCACGGCGTCGAGCGCGAGCAGCGCCTGCTGCGGCAGCAGCGCCAGGTGCCAGAGCCCGCCACCGAGCGCGCGCAGCAAGTCCTTTGCCGCGGCGACCGCATAACGCTCGCCCAGCAGGCGCCAGTGACGCGGCACCCAGCCCGCCACCGCGCCCATGAGCGGGCCGGCGGCGTGCGCGGCCACCGTGAGCGCCAGCGCCGCGGGCAGCGACAGGCCCAGACCCGCCATGGCCAGGGCGATGAGCAGGAGGCAGGCCGGCGCCACCAGCGAGCGGCGCAGGTTGTCAAAGAGTTTCCAGCGGTTGATGGTGCCCAGCGGCCATTGGCGCGACCGCAGCAGGAAGGGCAGCAGCTGCCAGTCGCCGCGCGCCCAGCGGTGCAGGCGCGAGGCGGCGGCGTCGGCGTGGTCGGGGTCGGGCTCGATCAGGGTCACGTCGGTCACCACGGCGCAGCGCACCAGGGCGCCTTCGAGCAGGTCGTGGCTGAGCACCTGCTCGGTCGGCAGGCGTTCGCCCAGCACGGCGTGCAGCGTGGCCACGTGCAGCAGGCCCTTGCCGGTGAAGCTGCCTTCGCCAAACAGGTCCTGGTAGACGTCGGAGCTCATGGCGCTGTAGGGGTCGATGCCGGCCTGGCCGTCGAACAGCCATTGCCAGGCGGTGCGCCCGCCCTCGCCCGCCAGCGGTGGCACCACGCGCGGCTGCAGGATGCCGTAGCCCTGCAGCACGCGGCGGCCGGTCTCGTCCAGCCGGGGCTGGTTGTCCGGGTGTTCGGCCACGCCGACCAGGGTGCGCAGGCGCCCGGGCGGCAGCTGGGTGTCGCTGTCGAGCGTGAAGAGGTAGCGCGTGTGCGGCGCCATGCGCGAGAGTTCGCCGAGCTCGAAAAAGGGTCCGGGTGTGTCGGTGGCCAGCGCGGCCACCAGCTGCTCCAGCTTGCCGCGCTTGCGCTCCCAGCCCAGCCACTGGCCTTGCGTGGCGCTCGGACTGCGCTCGCGGTGCAGCAGCAGGAAACGCGGTGGGCTGCCCGGCGCCACCGGGTAACGCGCGTTGAGCGCCGTCAGATGGCTCTGGGCGTGGGACAGCAGGGCCTGGTCTTCGGGCCGGTGTTCGGTGTCGGCATCGGACCAGTCGCTGAGCAGGGCGAACTGGGCGTGGGCTTCGGGGTTGGCGAGGTGGTGCAGGTGCAGGCGGTGCACCGTCTGCGCGATGCCGGCCGGGTGGTTCAGCAGCGCCGGCACCACCACCATCACGCGTGCCTGCAAAGGGATGCCCTCGGCCAGCAACAGGCGCGGCAGGTGTGCGGGCTGGAGCGACTCGCCGATCAGGCGGTTGACCACCGCCACCACGGCTTCGGACGCGGGCAGCAGCATCACCAGCGCCACCAGCACGCTGCCGAGCTGGACCGGCCAGCCCGCGTCCAGCCAGCCGGGCCGGTGCAGCAGCCAGGCCACCAGCAGCAGCGTGCCCAAGAGCATGGCGCCGAGGTAGGTGGGCGTGCGCGAGAAGCCCGCCACCGAGCGCCACAGACCCGCCACGCGGTGCTTCAGGCCGAGCGCCTGCTCCAGCGTGGCGCGGCCTTCGCCGCGCAGCCAGTGGCCGGCCAGCTCGGCCGGGCCGGTCGATGCGTCCATCAGGCCCAGCAGCACCCCGGCCACAGCGGCCTCGCCCTGCCCGCTCTGGGTGGACAGGCGCTCGATGCCGTGCAGCGTGGTGTCGCGCGTGGCGTCGTCCTCGGCTTCGAACACCGGCGAGCGCAGCATGACGCGGACGACGCGGCTGGTGCGCGCCACGATGCCGGGCCAGTCGGCCGCGCCGATCAGGCGCAGCGCGGTCACGGCGTTGCCCACGCTCAGGTGGTCGGCGGCCTGTGCGGCGTGGTGCTGGGTCTGCAGCGCGGCCAGGTCGGGCACCACGCCGTGCAGCCACTGGCGCACCTGCGCCATCGGCGAGTCGCCGGCCGCGGTGGCGTGCCCCACCAGGCTTTGCGCCAGGTTGGACAGAAAGACATCGCCCACGCCGCGCTGCTCCATGAGCACGTGCATCTCCTTCACCGCATCCAGCGACAGCTCGTCGACGCGGCTCGCGCACAGGCTGGCGAGGTCGCGCGCGGCCTTGTGGCTGGCGATGCGGTCGGCCAGGCGGCGCAGGTTCTCCACCAGCACCACACGCAGCGTGGTGGGCAGCGCCCACAGCTCGCCCTGGCTGAGTTCGCGGGCGTCCTGGTAAGCGTCGAGAAAGTGGACCAGCAGGCTTTCGTCGAAAGCGCTGTCGGTGTGGGCGACAAAGGCCCAGGCCACGCCGTAGATGCGCGGCAGCCCCACCAGCGGGGCGTCCTGCAGCACCGGCAGCGAGCGGTAATAACGCGCCGGCAGGCCTTCGCGGATTTCCCGCAGCTGACTTTCTATCAGGTGGAAGTTGTCAAACAGCCATTCGGCCGCCGGGCTGATGTCGTGGCCGTCGTGGGCCTCGACCGCGATGTACTGGTAAGCCGCACGCAGGCTGCGGATGTTGCTCTGCAGGCGCGGATAGAACGTGGCCTGGCCGAAGCCGGCCCGACCCGCCCGGTGCGATTCGCCCAAGCTGCGCCCGTGCTGCTCAAACCGTGCAACGCCAAAGAGCTCGGAGCGGATCGGTTCGAGCGCGACGCCGCGGGCGGCGTCCAGCATGCGCTCGATCTTCTGCGGTACCCAGGCCCACTGCGCTTGCAAGCGCGCGGTCGCCACTTACAGCATGAGCCAGGAGCCACCAAACATCAGGGTGAGCACCACCGCCGACGTGATCACGCGCCCGGCCAGCAGCCCCTGGAGCTCGTCGGCGCCACTGCGCAAGGTCTGCAAGGGCCCGCGCTGGGCGCCGCAATGGACCAGGTGATCGCCGAGCGCCGTGCGCTCCATCGCCGAGAAGTCTGCCGGGTGGCCATACGAAGAGGTGTCCCAGCTGGGGGACATGGAAGGAATCTTGGACATGGTCTTCTCCGTGAGCGGGTGAGGGGAAGCCTGCTGTGGCTTCCGTGTCAACCCTTGTAAGCGCAGCCTGCTCGCCGGTCTGTGCGGCGCCGAACACACCGGTCCTTTGCACGGCACCCGGGTGTTCGTCAGCGCACAGACAAGGCGCGCTGAAGGCCCTAACTTGAAGTCCGACCCGCAATGTTTCCCACACAAAGGACACCCCATGACACATCCATCACACCGTTTTTCCCTCCGGCAGACAGCCCTCTCGCTAGTCGCCGTCGCCACGCTGGGCCTGGCCGGCTGCGTCGCGCCCTACCCGGTTTACGAACAGCAGCCTATGACACAGGCCCCGGTGCAGGTTCAGCCCTACCCGAGCCAGCGCGAAATGACCCGTGAAGAGCGGCGCGAAGAGCGACGCGACTTCCGCCGCCGCCAGAACGAGCCCCTGTTTGAGGCCGAGGTGCTGTCGGTCCGCGCCGTGATGGGCCAGTCCCAGCAGCGCTGCTGGATTGAGCGCGAGCAGGTGCAGCAGCGCCCCGCGCCCAATGTGGGTGGTGCGCTGGTCGGCGCCGTCATCGGCGGCGTGATCGGTCACCAGATTGGTGGCGGCAGTGGTCGGGATCTGGCCACGGCAGGCGGTGTGGTGGCGGGTGCGGCCATCGGCTCCCAGGTGGGCCGCGACCGTTACGGCAACCCGGTGAGCACGCAGGACGTGCAACGCTGCAGCACCGTCAACACCAGCAGCGAACCCGCCTATTGGGACGTGACTTACCGCTTCCGCGGTATCACGCACCGCGCACAGATGCTCTCCCCTCCCGGCCGCAGTGTCACCGTGAACCGGGACGGCGAGCCTCGGGAATAGGCTCCCCCCTGCAGCGCTTCGCGCTACCCCCCCCAGGGGGGCGGCACTGGCCGTCCGGCGGAGCCGGCCCGGCGGTGCCCTGGGTTGGGGTTGTTTCAGGCGCCTGGATCGTGCTCCGTCACTATGAACACCGGTGCGGATTCACTTGTTTGAACTCAGGATCTCGACGCCAAACCCGCGGTAGCCGATCAGCGTGCAACTGACATCGAACATCGGTGTGCCGCTCACGCGGTACTGCCGGACCACGCCTCGCGGCAGCTCCCGGCTCAGCACCATGTCGAGGAACGGGCTGCGCGCCGCGATGCGGGCTCGCAGCGCCTCGCGTTCGGCCAGGTTCCAGCCGTCGTCGCTGTGCTCGGTCCCAGCGCCATCGTGCAGGGTGTCCACCTGCAGGCCCAGCATCTCGAGCACCGGACCCGACACTTTGGTGAAGTGGCCCTCGCCGTCCTGCTCCCAGTACCAGTCGGTGGCCAGCTCAGTCAGAGCGCGGTAGCGCGCCTCGCTCTCGCGCAGTTCGGCGGTGCGCTCCTGCACCAGTTGCTCCAGGTAGTGGTTGTGGCGCGACAGCTGGCGGTGCAGCAGGCGCACCTCGATCAGGTTCTGGATGCGTGCCCTGACCTCGACCATGTCAAACGGCTTGCTGACGAAGTCCTTGGCGCCGGCCTGCAGCGCACGCAGCTTGTGGCCCGGCTGGGCGGTGATCACCAGCACCGGCAGGTAGTCGTCTTCGGCGGTGCTGGCCTTGAGCCCTTCCATCACCTGGAAGCCGTCCATGCCCGGCATCTGCAGGTCGAGCAGGATCAGGTCGAACGGCGCCTTGCGGTGCATGGCGCAGACCTTGTCGGGTTCCATGGTGCTGGACACACGGGTGTAGCCGGCCTCCTCCAGCATCGCTTCCAGCAGGGCCACATTGGCCGGCTGGTCGTCCACGATCAGGATGCGGGCATTGAGCCTTTCTTGTTGGGTGAGGTTCATGCGGGTTCCTGGTGCGTGGCGGGACCGCTCGTGGTTTCGGCGACGTGCAGCGCAGCGTCGAGCGCGTCCATGAGCTGGGCGACTTTGATGGGTTTGGTGAGGTAGTTGAAGAATCCCGCATCCAGCCCCTTCTGGATGTCGCGCGGCACGGCGTTGGCGCTCAACGCGATGACGGGGATGTGGGCGGTGTCCGGGTCGGCGCGCAGGATCTTCAACGCTTCGACACCACTGATGCCCGGCAGGTTGATGTCCATCAGGATCACCTCGGGCTGGTACACGCGGGCGAACTCGATGCCCAGGCTGGCGTCGGCCGCGCCGAGCAGGCGCATGTCGGTGCGGCGCGCGACGATCTGCTCGACCAGCTCCAGGTTGGCCGGGTTGTCTTCCACGTACAGCAGGGTGTGCTGGTGTGTGCCGGGCAGCGCTTCGGGGCGCGGTGCGTCGGTGGGGTGTGCGTCGTCCAGCGCCACCGTCTGCGGTGCTTCGGTCAGCGCCATCTCGATCCAGAACACGCTGCCCACGCCGGGCGTGCTGTCGGCACCGATCTGGCCACCCATCAGGTGCACCAGCCGCTGCGTCACCACCAGACCGATGCCGGTGCCCTCTTCGGCGCCGGACTCCTGGCCCAGCCGGTTGAAGGGCTGGAACAGCTGGGCCAGTTGCTCGGACGCCAGACCAGGTCCGGTGTCGCGCACGCTGATGCGCACCGAATCCGGCGGGCTCAGCGTGCAGACCACCGTGACATGGCCGCCGCGCTGGTTGTATTTGATGGCGTTGAACAGCAGGTTGATCAGCACCTGCTTGAGCCGGGTGCGGTCGGCCTTCACGTAGCGCGGCGACTCCAGCCGCGCAAACACCATGCCGATCCCGCGCTGCTGCGCCTGCTGCTCGACCATGGCGCGGCACTCGGCCAGCACCTCGGTGAGCGAGACCGGCTCGCCCGAGAGCGAGAGCTTGCCGGACTCGATCAGCGCCAGGTCGAGGATCTCGTTGATCAGCTCCAGCAGGTACCAGCCGGCCTTCAGGATCTGCCCGATGCTGCGCTGCTGCGTCGGCGTGGGCGCGGGCGTTCCCGACTCGACCAGCTGCGCAAAACCCAGGATGGCGTTGAGCGGCGTGCGCAGCTCGTGGCTCATGCTGGAGATGAAATCGGTCTTGGCCAGGTTGGCTTTTTCGGCCGCGTCCACAGCCTCGTTGAGCTGCTGCTCCACCCGCTTGCGCACCGAGTTGTCGGTACCGATCAGCAGGTAGCCGATGATGTCGCCGTAGTCGTCGCGCAGCGCGGTGATCGACACGATGGCCGGGAACCAGCTGCCGTCCTTGCAGATGTAGGTCAGCTCGTAGATGTCTTCGATGCCGCGCGAGGCCTTGAAAGCCAGGGCCTCGAAGCCGGGCGCGATCGGTGTGTCGAGTTCCAGGCTCAGGGCCATGGCGCGCGCATGCACCTCCTGCGGGTCGTGCATGTCGCTCGGGCGCACGCGGTTGACCACCTCGTCGGCGCGGTAGCCCAGCATGCGCTCGGCCCCCACGTTGAAGAGCTGGATGATGCCTTTTTCGTCGGTCGCGATGATCGAGAAATTGGCACTGTTAAGGATGGCGTTCTGCAGCGCACCGGCCTTGAGCAGGGCGCTGCGCCGGCTGGACTCGGTGGGTTCGCCCGGCTTGCCCGGCAACTCGGTGGCGTCGGGGCGGGGAATGGTCTCAGGCATCGTTGTTTTCTCAGGCAGCGCCGTTGCGGCAAAGGCGGACACTAGCCGCCCTCGCGGACAAGGTCTGTACGCTGGCCCACACAGCCAGCACAACGGGTGATGCCGTTTTAGAGCGGACTGCGCCCGCTGATCACCCGCAGCAGCACCATGACGACGGCGATCACCAGCAGGATGTGGATGAAGCCGCCCAGTGTGGTGGAGGTGACGAGCCCCAGCAACCAGAGGATGAGCAGGACGACGGCGACGGTGTAGAGCATGGTGGTTCCTTGTGTTGGGTTGAGGTCAGGTGGGAGGACTGCGGTGCCTGCGGCGCCACAGCAGGGCAACACCAGCGATGGCGGCGACCGCCAGGCTGGTCTTGGGATGGCGGCGCACCACGGCCATGGCAGCGCCCAGTGCCTGGGTTTCCAGCGCGGGCCGGGGCGCACCCGGCGTGCGCTGCAGCATGCCCTGGGTCAGGGCGCCGAGCGCGAGCGATACCACGGGCTGGGTGCCCAGGCCCTGGAGCACGGGCCACAGCGATCCCGCCAGCCAGCCAGCGGAAGCCCGCTCAGCCTGGTTCCGGCGGTCCTGTTCGAACCAGCCGGACAGGCGCTCGCGGTTGCGAGCCAGCCGGTCGCGGGCCAGCACGGCCCGCGCACCGGCCGTGAGCGGCGTCGCCGCCGTCTCGGGCGTGACCGGGTTCATGGTGTGCCCGGGATGCGCAGGAGCGCGGCATCCTCGGCCAGTTGAATGCGCAGATGGGCGAACCATTCCTCTTCCTCGCGGTCCTGTGCGAGCCACAGGGCCCACAGACCGAGCGCGGCCGGCAGCACGGGCGTGAGCACGAACAGCCAGGGCGCGCGAAAACCAGCATCGGGCAACGAGGCCCACAGCAGCACGGCAACACCCAGCAGCACGGCGGCCACCACCAGGCAGGCAGCGCCCGCCAGCTGGAGCGCCAGTCGCCGTTTCAGGCGCGCGCTGCCGATGGTCAGCTCTTCGCCCAGCAGGCTTGCGTAGGCTGCCGCGTGCTCCGCCAGCAACAGGGGCTGTGAAGCCGCCAGGCGGAACACGGGGTGGATCATGACGAGGGCTCCGGGATCAGCGACCGTTGTGACCGCTGTGATGGCGGCTGAACAGGGCCACCAGGCCCATGAGCGCAGCGCCCACGGCGGCGGCCATCAGCATCGACTTGACCGGCTCGTGCTGGATGTAGCTGGCCGTGGCGTCTTTCACGTGCAGCGATTTTTCGCGCAGCTGACCGGCGCTGTCGCGCACGGCGTCCATGCCGCGGTGCGCCAGCGCTTCGGTGTCGCTCACCAAGTGGTGCAGCGCGTTGCTGGTCTGGCTGCGCGCGCCGTCCAGGTTGTTGGCCAGCTGGTCGATGCCTTGCTGGGCCGCACGCTGGGTGGTCCGGATCGCTTGCTCGGTGGAGTTGGCGACCGAGGCGGCCAGCGAAGAGGCGTCATCGCCCAGGGTGTTGACGGGGTTGCTCATGGGGTGCTTTCGGTAAGTTGAAGTGAAGGGCAACAGGCCGTTCACCTGCGATTGCGGCGATAGCGCTCTTCGTCGGTTTCGATCTGGTTGCCGATGACACCGCCGATGGCAGCGCCACCCAGGGTGCCCAGCGCGCTGCCGTCGGTGAGCACGGCGCCTCCGACGGCACCGACGCCCGCACCGATGGCGGTGTTCTGGTCCTGGCGCGACATGCCGGCACAAGCGCCCAGGCTCGCGACCAGGGTCAGCGAAGCGGCCAGCGCCAGCCAGCGGGATTCAAAAGGAAGATGTGTGTTCATGGGGTGACCTCATCAGGTTGGAGAGGCAATGCCGGGGCCGAAGCCCGCCGGTCATTTCTTCATGCGCATGTCGTTCTTGATCGACTTGACGCCGGGCACGCCCTGCGTGACCAGCACGGCGCGGTTGATGTCGGCTTCGGAGTTCACGAAACCGCTGAGCTGAACCGCGCCCTTGAAGGTTTCGACATTGATCTCGGCCGATTTGAGCGAGGCGTCTTTCAGGATCTCGGCCTTCACGCGGGTGGTGATGACGGTGTCGTCCACGTACTGGCCGGTGCTTTCTTGCTTGCCGGTCGCAGCGCAACCCACCATGGTGGTGAAGGCCGCAGCAGCCAGAAGAAGAACGGAGAAGCGTTGTTTGGTGATCATGGGGTGCTTTCTGTGCAGAGGTTGAACGGGCT
>Ga0156037_1013_pt1 | contig 27100 bp, 25 predicted proteins | sample RifCSPlowO2_02_FD_107691 | JGI IMG/M metagenome (GOLD analysis project Ga0156037, IMG submission 107691) | Burkholderiales bacterium RIFCSPLOWO2_02_FULL_66_35 | reverse complement strand
GGTCAAGATCACCCACAGCTACCCGCACTGCTGGCGCCACAAGACGCCGGTGATCTACCGCGCCGCCGCGCAGTGGTTCGTGCGCATGGACGAGGGCGAGGGCGTGTTCACGAAAGACAAGGCGCCCAAGACCCTGCGCCAGCTCGCGCTCGACGCCATCGACCACACCAGCTTCTACCCCGAGAACGGCAAGACCCGCCTGCGCGACATGATCGCCAACCGGCCCGACTGGTGCATCTCGCGCCAGCGCAGCTGGGGTGTGCCCGTGCCCTTCTTCCTGCACAAGGACTCGGGCGAGCTGCACCCCAACACCATGGCCATCCTGGATCAGGCGGCCGACATCGTCGAGCAAGGTGGCATCGAAGCCTGGAGCCGCGTGACGGCCGAAGAGATCCTGGGTGCGGACGCCCCGCACTACACCAAGAGCACCGACATCCTGGAAGTGTGGTTCGACTCGGGTTCGACCTTCTGGCACGTGCTGCGCGGCAGCCACGCCCACGCCTATCCCAACGGGGCCTCACACGCGGAAGGGCCCGAGGCCAACCTCTACCTCGAAGGCCACGACCAACACCGGGGCTGGTTCCACAGCTCGCTGTTGCTGGCGTGCGCCATCTATGGCCGCGCGCCCTATCGCGGACTGCTGACCCATGGCTTCACCATCGACAGCCAGGGCCGCAAGATGAGCAAGTCGCTGGGCAATGGCCTGGACCCGCAAGAAGTCAACAAGAAGCTGGGCGCCGAGATCATCCGCCTGTGGGTTGCCTCTTCCGACTATTCGGGCGACATCGCCGGTGACGACAAGATCCTCGCCCGCGTGGTCGACGCCTACCGCCGCATTCGCAACACGCTGCGTTTCCTGATGGCCAACGTGTCGGACTTCGACCCGACCACCGACGCCGTTCCGCTGGAGCAGATGCTGGAGATCGACCGCTACGCACTGGCCCGCGCCAGCGAGCTGCAGGCGCAGATCCTGGCGCACTTCGACGTCTACGAGTTCCACCCGGTGGTGAGCAAGCTGCAGGTCTACTGCTCGGAAGACCTGGGCGCGTTCTACCTCGACGTGCTGAAGGACCGCCTCTACACCACGGCTCCCAAGAGCCTGGCGCGCCGCTCGGCACAGACCGCGCTGCACCAGATCACCAACGCCATGCTGCGCTGGATGGCACCGTTCCTGAGCTTCACCGCCGAGGAGGCCTGGGGCCATTTCGCGGGCGGCAAAAGCCAGGGCTCGATCTTCTTCGAGACCTTCTCGCCGCTGCCATCAGCCAACGAAGCGCTGCTCGCCAAGTGGAACCGCATCCGCGCGATCCGCGACGTGGCCAACAAGGCCATCGAAGACCTGCGCACCGCGGGCCAGGTCGGCGCTTCGCTGCAGGCCACGCTGGTGATCACCGCCGGCGCCGACGATGCGGCCCTGCTGCGCTCGCTGGGCGACGACCTGAAGTTCGTCACCATCACGTCCGCCGCCACGGTGGTGGACGGCGCCGAACTGCAGGTGGCGGTGGCGCCCAGTGCGGCGCAGAAATGCGAACGCTGCTGGCACTACCGCGACGACGTGGGCGCCGACACGGCCCACCCCAGGCTCTGCGGCCGCTGCGTGAGCAACCTGCACGGCGGCGGTGAACAGCGGGTGATCGCCTGATGGCCAGAATCAAAGGTTCCATCTGGCCCTGGCTGGGCCTGGCGGTCGGCATCGTGCTGCTGGACCAGTTCACCAAGGTGCTGATCCTCGGCAACTACCGCCTCGGCGACAGCACCACCGTCACCAGCTTCTTCAACGTGGTCCGCGTGCACAACACCGGCGCCGCGTTCTCCTTCCTGGCCTCGGCCGGGGGCTGGCAGCGCTGGTTCTTCACCGCCGTGGGCGTGGCGGCGGCGGTGTTCATCGTCTGGATGCTTCGCTCGCACCCGGGGCAAAAGCTCTTTGCGTTTGCGCTGGCCTGCATCCTGGGTGGCGCCATCGGCAACGTGATCGACCGCGTACTGCACGGCTACGTGGTCGACTTCTTCGACTTCCACTGGTCCTTCCTGTCCGGCCTCTTCCCAGGCGGGCATTTCCCGGCGTTCAACGTGGCGGATGCGGGCATCACCATTGGCGCCATCGCCCTGATCCTGGACGAAATCCTGCGCGTGCGCCGGAGCAAATAGACAGGCCCCCACACTCCGCCGCTGCGCGGGTCGTTGCCCCCCCGAGGGGGCTGTTTTTCCTTGGGGCGGCCCGGCGGAAAAACGCGACCCCCACTCCGCTGCTGCGCGGGTCGTTGCCCCCCGAGGGGGCTGCCCATTGGGGGGGTGCGGCCTTCACTGCCCTGTGCTAATCTGGCAGACCCGCTTCCAGAGCGACCTGCCAGGAGACACCCCATGCCCGGATTGCTGCCCCACGTCGACCCCGACGGCCTGCTCGAATTTTCGGTGGTCTATACCGACCGCGCGCTCAACCACATGTCCAAGCGCTTCCAGGGCGTAATGACCGACATCTCGGCCATGCTCAAGCGCGTCTACGGCGCGCATTCGGCGGTGCTGGTGCCGGGCAGCGGCACCTTCGGCATGGAGTCGGTGGCGCGCCAGTTCGCGCACGGCCAACACGTCATGGTGATCCGCAACGGCTGGTTCAGCTACCGCTGGACGCAGATCTTCGACATGGGCTCGATTCCTGCCAGCCACACCGTCATGAAAGCCCGCCGCATCGCCGAGGGCGCGCAAACCGCCTGGGCACCGGCGCCTATTGAAGACGTCAAGGCCGCCATCGCAAAGGAAAAACCTGCGCTGGTCTTTGCCCCGCACGTGGAAACCGCCGCCGGCATGATGCTGCCCGACGACTACCTGCGCGCAGTGGCCGACGCGGTGCATGCCGCGGGCGGCCTGTTCGTGCTGGACTGCATCGCCTCGGGCGCGATGTGGGTGGACATGAAGGCGACCGGCGTGGACATCCTGATTTCCGCACCGCAAAAGGGCTGGAGCAGCTCACCCTGCTGCGCCATGGTGATGCTGAGCGAGCGCGCCCGCAAAGCCATCGACACCACGCAGAGCACCACCTTCGCCATGGACCTGAAGAAGTGGTTGCAGATCATGGAGACCTACGAAGGCGGCGGCCACGCCTACCACTCCACGCTGCCGACCGACGCCCTGCTGCGGCTGCGCGACACCATGAAAGAAACCGAGGGCTACGGCTACGCCAAAGTGCGCGATGAACAGATCGCCCTGGGTCGCGCCGTGCGCGCGCTGCTGGAAGAACACGGTTTCCCCAGCGTGGCGGCGCCGGGCTTCCAGGCGCCGGGTGTGGTGGTGAGCTTCACCACCGATCCCGACATCCAGTCGAGCAAAAAATTTCTCGCCGCCGGCCTGCAGACCGCCGCGGGCGTGCCGCTGCAGTGCGACGAAGGCGCGGACTTCAAGACCTTCCGCATCGGCCTCTTTGGTCTCGACAAGTGGCACGACGTGGACAGCACCCTGGACCACCTGCGCACAGCCTTGCGGACCGTGGCACCGCAACCGGCGGCGGCGCTGGCCTGATGGGAGAACACGGTGCGCTGGCGGCAGACCTTGCTGACGCTGGCCACACTGGCCGGCGCGGTGCCGGCGGTGGGCGCTGACACCGGCATCGTCGTTTCCTTGCGCACCCTGGGCGACCACAGCCCCGAGATGGCCACCGACGGCGGGCTCGCCCTTCCCCAGTTGCTGGAGCAAGGCCAGGCGGCCATGGGTGCATTGGACTTTCATCTGGCGGCGCAGCACTACTGCAGCGCTGCGCGCCAGGGCAGCGTGGACGGACAGTACCGTCTCGGCCGCCTGCTGCTGCAGCAGCGCAGCGTGCCGAAAGCGCAGGCCCAGGGACGTTTCATGCTGGCGCTGGCGGCCCAGAATGGCCACGCCGAAGCCCTCCAGTTTTTCGACGAGCCCGGCCGGGTCCCGATGGACGGGCAGCGCCCGCAGTGCCTGCCCGAGCCGGCCGCCGGGTCGCTGGAAGACCGCACCGAGCCCGTGAGCCACGAAGTGGTGAAGCGCTATCTGGACCAGCTGAACCGGGAGCGCCGCCGCTGGGCCCAGCGGGTGCAGGAACGCGCGCCCTACTACGGCGTGGACCCGCGCTTGGCGGTGTCCATCGTGCGCGCGGAGTCGAATTTCAACCCGCTCGCGGTGTCGCCCAAGAACGCCCAGGGGCTGATGCAGCTCATCCCCGCCACGGCCAAGCGGTTTGGGGTGCGCAACCTGCTGGACCCGCAGCAGAACATCGAAGGCGGACTCGCCTACCTGCGCTGGCTGCTGCTGCGTTTTGATCACGATGTGGTCAAGACCTCGGCCGCCTACAACGCCGGCGAAGGCGCGGTCGATCGCCACCAGGGTGTGCCACCCTTTCCCGAGACGCAAGCCTATGTGGCGCGCATCCTGGGTTTCTACCTGGCCACACGGCACCAGCCGCCGCCCGCACCCCAAGGCAAGGCGGCGCCTCTCAAGACCGACCGATCCTCACCCAGGGGCTGATCGCCCCTGGCGGCCAGGCTATGGCAGCAGGATGGTGCAGCCCGTGGTCTGGCGCGCCTCCAGGCTGCGGTGCGCGGCCTGCACGTCGGTCAGCGCAAAACGCTGGTCGATGCGGATCTTCACGTCGCCGCTGCCCACCACCGCGAACAGCTCGTCGGCCATGGCCTGCGTGCGCTCGCGGCTGGTGATGTGGGTGAACAGCGTCTGGCGCGTTACATACAACGAACCCTTGGGGCCCAGGATGCCGGGCGCGAACGGCGCCACCGGGCCGCTGGCGTTGCCGAAACTCACCATCAGCCCAAAGGGCATGAGGCAGTCGAGCGACTTGTCGAACGTGTCCTTGCCCACCGAGTCGTACACCACCTTCACGCCCTGGCCACCGGTGATCTCTTTCACGCGGGCGGCGAAGTCCTCGGTCCGGTAGTTGATCGTGAACTCGGCGCCATGCTCGCGTGCCAGCGCGCATTTGTCGTCCGAACCCGCGGTGCCGATCAGGCGCAGACCCAGCGCCCGTGCCCACTGGCAGGCGATCAGACCGACACCACCGGCCGCGGCGTGGAACAGCACAAAATCACCCCGCTCCAGTCCCTCGACCGGCTTGCAGCGTTTGAGCAGGTACATCGCGGTCAGGCCCTTGAGCATCATGGCCGCGCCGGTTTCGAAGCTGATCGAATCGGGCAGCTGGCAGACGTTCATGGCCGGCATCAAGCGCACATCGCTGTAGCTGCCCGGGGGGTTGGCGGCGTAGGCCGCGCGGTCACCGACCTTCAGGTGTGTCACACCCTCGCCCACAGCATCGATCACGCCCGCGCCTTCCATTCCCAGCGCGAGCGGCATGGTGTTGGGGTACAGGCCGCTGCGCTGGTACACGTCGATGAAGTTCAGGCCGATGGCTTTGTGGCGGATGCGCACCTGGCCCGGGCCGGGTTCGCCCACGTCCAGCGTGTCGATCACCAGTTGTTCGGGGCCGCCGGTGGCGTGGATGCGCACGGCGCGGCTGGTCTGGGTCATGGGAATCTCCTGCATTTTTTGAAACGACCCACATGCTGCCACGAAACGGCCGTGTCGCCTGCGGGCCAGATGCACAGGCCCCGCTCCAGCGCGGGACATGACCGTGTGGGTACAGTCGCCGCATGTCCGCACCCGCTCCGCGCCTCACGCCGTCCACCATCGCCCTGCTGCTGATCCCGCCGCTCATGTGGGCCGGCAACGCCGTGGTCGGGCGGATGATGCAGGGCGCCATTCCACCGATCACCTTCAACCTCTTGCGCTGGGTGCTCGCCGGCGTGCTGCTGCTGCCGCTGGCCGCCTGGGTGCTGCGCCCGGGCAGCGGCCTGTGGCCACAACGCAGGCGTTTCGCGCTGCTGGGCCTGCTCGGCGTGGGCATGTACAACGCGCTGCAGTACATGGCGCTCAAGACCTCGACACCGATCAACGTGACGCTGGTGGCCTCCAGCATTCCGATCTGGATGCTGCTGCTCGGCCGCGTGCTCTACGGCGTGCCGGTCTCGCGCCGCGCAGCCGTGGGCGCCGCGCTCTCGCTGGCCGGCGTGGCGGTGGTGCTCTCGCGTGGCGAACTGGCGCAGCTGGGCGCGCTGCGGCTGGTCGCGGGTGACGGCTGGATGCTGCTGGCCGCGCTCACCTGGGCCTGGTACAGCTGGCTGCTGGTGCGCCCGCCCGCGGGCGGCTACCCACCCGACATCAAGGCCGACTGGGCCGCCTTCCTGCTGGCGCAGATCGTCTTTGGCCTGGGCTGGTCGGGCGTGATGACCGGCGCCGAATGGCTGACCCTGCCGCCCGCAACCACCGGCCACATGCAATGGGGCTGGCCGCTGATCTCGGCACTGGCCTACGTGGCGGTCGGCCCTTCGCTGCTGGCCTACCGCAGCTGGGGCATCGGCGTGGCACGCGTGGGTCCCACGGTCGCAGGCTTCTTCAACAACCTCACGCCGCTGTTCGCCGCACTGATGTCGGCCACGCTGCTGGGCGAGATGCCCCGGCTGTACCACGCGGCCGGGTTTGTGCTGATCGTCGGCGGGATTCTGGTCAGCTCGCGGCGCTGATCAATACGTCCCCGGGTACAGCCCGCCATCGGGCAGGATGTTCTGGCCGTTGAGGTAGCCCGCCTGCTGGCTGCAGAGGAAGGCGCAGATGGCGCCGAACTCCTCCGGTGTGCCGAATCGCTTGGCCGGCACCTGGCCGATCTGCACCGCGCGCACCTCGTCCACGCTCTTGCCGCTCTTGCTGGCGGCGCCCGCCAACGTGCCTTTGAGGCGGTCGGTGTCGAACTTGCCGGGCAGCAGGTTGTTGATGGTCACACCCTGCGCCGCGAGGCCGCTGCGCGCCACGCCGGCCACGAAACCGGTGAGGCCGCTGCGTGCGCCATTGGACAGGCCCAGGATGTCGATCGGCGCCTTCACCGCGCTGCTGGTGATGTTGACGATGCGGCCGAAACCGCGCGCGGCCATGCCGTCCACCGTGGCCTTGATGAGTTCGATGGGCGTGAGCATGTTGGCGTCCACGGCCTTGATCCAGGCTTCGCGGTCCCAGCTGCGGAAGTCGCCGGGCGGCGGGCCGCCCGCGTTGGTGACCACGATGTCGAAGGCCGTGCCCGGCCCGCCGGCCACGCCCAGCGCCGCGGCCCGGCCTTCTGTGGTGGTGATGTCGGCGGCCACGGCGATCACCTGCACGCCGGGCGACGCGGTGCGGATGCCGGCGGCCGAAGCTTCCAGCGCCTCGCGCCCACGCGCCACCATGACCACGTTCACGCCCTCGCCCGCCAGCGCCTGCGCGCAGCCCAGCCCCAGGCCCTTGCTCGCGCCGCAGACCAGCGCCCACTTACCCTTGATGCCAAAGTCCATTTCGAAGTCTCCTTTCAGAAATTCATTTCGCCGCGCCGGCCGAGCCAAAGCGTGTCACCAGAAAAACGCCCGAGAGCACCAGCAGCGTACCGGCCACGATCCAGCCGTTGAACGGTTCGTCCAGGATCAGCACGCCCATGGCGATGGTGGACATGGGGCCGATCATGCCGGTCTGCGCCGCCAGACCTGCACCGATGCGTTCGATCGCCATCATCACCATCAACACCGGCGCAAACGTGCACAGGGTGGCGTTGAGCAGTGAGAGCCAGACGACCTCCGGCGCCACGTCGGCCGCACTCAAAGGGCGCAAGATCACGAACTGAAGCAGGCACAGGCCGCAGGCGACGCTGGTGGCCAGCCCCACCAGTCGCAGCGAGCCCAGGCGCTTGACCAGCTCACCGCTGTAGACCAGGTAGATCGCGTAGCTGATCGCGCTGCCGAACACCAGCAGCGCGCCCAGCACCGCGTTCGGCCCCTGAAAACCGGCCTCGTGGCCGAACACCAGCAAGACGCCGGCGTAGCTCACCGCCATGGCCAGCGCCTGCAGGCCGCTGATGCGCCGCTTGTAGATGAACCAGCCGAGCACCAGCACCAGTGTGGGGTTGAGGTACAGGATCAGCCGCTCCAGGCTGGCGCTGACGTATTGCAGACCCCAGAAATCGAGAAAACTCGCGAGGTAGTAGCCGGTGAACCCCAGGCCGACGATGCCGAGCCAGTCCTTGCCGGTGAGCGCGGCCTTGCCCCGGCTGGCCCACCAGGCCAGCGCCAGGAACAGCGGCAGCGCAAACAGCATGCGGTACATGATCAGCGTGACCGCGTCGACGCCGTGGCGGTAGGCCAGTTTGACAATGATGGCTTTGCCGCTGAAGGCGATGGAGCCTGCGCTGGCGAGCAGAAGACCGGTGGCGAGGTGGGGGGCGGGAGGCACGGAGGGAGCAGGCATTGCTCCGATTATCGATAGACCCCGCGCGGCCCGCTGTCGCGCCAGGATAAAACCGTTCAGGCTTTGGGCGCTGACAGCAGCGCGGCATCCACCACGCGGTAGGTGCGGCCCTGCTTGTCGAGTGGTTCGATCAGTCCCTCGCGTTCGAACGCGGAGATCGTGCGGCTCACCGTCTCCAGCTTCAGGTCGAGCATCGCGCCCATGTCTTCGCGCGAAAACAGGTTGGCCACCGTGGGATCGTGCTCCGCCCGCATCTTGAGAATGAGGCCGGCCACACGCTGGCGCGCGTTGCCGAAATTGAGCTCGGCCAGCCAGTCGTCGGCTTCTTTCAGGCTGTGGTGCCATTGCTCCATCAGACGCTGGTGCAGGCGCGGCGTTTCGCGGTTGAGGCGCTGGATCACCTGCAGCGGCAGGCGGCACACCTTGATGTTGGTCAGCGCGATGGCATCGGAGTCGTACACCGGACCCATCAGGGCTTCGAGACCGATCACGTCGCCCGAGCGCAGCACGCGCACGATGCGCTGGCGCCCGTCCACCGTGTTGCGCACCAGCTTGATCACCCCCGAACGCAGGGTGTAGAGCGAGGTGGCCGTCTCGCCCATGCGCACCAGCGGCTGACCCGCGCTGAATTCGAGGTCATCGATGGGCGCGTGGATCAGGTTGAAGTCCTCTTCGCGCAGGTCGGCAAACAGCACCATCTCGCGGATGCCACAGTTGCGGCAATCGGCGGTGCCGCGCCAGGCGGATTCGGTCTTGATCGGGATCATCTCGGACATTTCAGCAAGCGGACGTGTGGAGACCGGAATATAAGCCCTTGCTGAAAATCATGGACAACGATCCGGTCAAACGTTTGGCACATCGCGCAGCGGCGGAGTGTGGGGGGCGCAGTTTCGCCGCAGGGCCGCCCCAAGGCGAAACAGTCCCCTCGGGGGCAGCGACCCGCGCAGCGGTGGAGCGTGGGGGCCACGTTTTTCCGCCGGGCCGCCCCAAGGAAAAACAGCCCCCTTGGGGGGCAGCGACCCGCGCAGCGGCGGAGCGCGGGGGCCTCATCAAACCCACTCAACCGTTCACAGGCGGCGTGCAGGCGAGCACCTCGTCCATCGTCGTCAGGCCTTCGGCCACACGCGCAGCGCCGGCCAGGCGCAGCGGCCGCATGCCGTCCTTCACCGCCTGGCTGCGCAGGGCTTCAAGCACAGGCTCGCGGCTCACCTTGCTCTTGAAGGTCTCGGTGACCACGAGCAACTCGTACAGGCCCATGCGACCGTGGTAGCCGGTCATGCGGCAATCGACACAGCCCACCGGCCGGTAGGGCCGGTACTTGCCGCTGACCTGCCAGGGTTTGACCAGCTCGGTCAAGGCTTCGCGCGATGCGGTGGTGTCGGCATCATCCTCGCGGACGCGGCAGACCGGGCACAGGGTGCGCACCAGGCGCTGCGCCAGTACACCGAGCACGGTGGCGTTGATCAGGTAGGGCGGGATGCCCAGCTCCATCAGCCGCATGATGGCCGAAGGCGCATCGTTGGTGTGCAGCGTGGTGAACACCAGGTGGCCGGTGAGCGCGGCCTGCACGGCCATCTCGGCGGTGGGCAGGTCGCGCACCTCGCCCACCATGATGATGTCCGGGTCCTGCCGCATCAGGGCTCGCAGGCCCTGCGCGAAATCCAGGTCCAGGTGCGGCTGCACCTGGGTCTGGTTGAAGGCCGGCTCGATCATCTCGATCGGGTCTTCCACCGTGCTCACGTTGACCTCTTCGGTCGCCAGGCGCTTGAGCGTGGCGTAGAGCGTGGTGGTCTTGCCCGAGCCGGTCGGGCCGGTCACCAGCACGATGCCGTGCGGCTTGCTGGTGAGCGATTCCCAGCGCTGGGCATCGTGCGGCGCAAAACCCAGCGCGCTCAGGTCTTTCACCGTGGCTTCGGGGTCAAAAATGCGCATCACCAGCTTTTCACCAAAAGCGGTGGGCAGTGTGGACAAGCGCATTTCGACTTCATCGCCCCGCACCCCACCGACACCGGGGCGCACGGTCTTGATGCGACCGTCCTGAGGCCGGCGTTTTTCCACCACGTCCATGCGGCCCAGCAGCTTGATACGCGCGATCATCGCGTTCATCACGCCCATGGGCATCTGGTACACCGGGTGCAACACGCCGTCGATCCGGAAACGGATCACACCCTGCTCGCGCCGCGGCTCCAGGTGGATGTCGCTCGCGCGCTGGTCGAAGGCGTATTGCCAGAGCCAGTCCACCACCTGCACCACGTGCTGGTCGTTGGCGTCGAGCTGCTTGTTGGCCTTGCCCAGCTCCACCAGTTGCTCGAAGCTGCCAAAACCCGCCTGGCCACCCAGCTTGCTCGCCGCGCGAACCGATTTGGCCAGCGCAAAAAACTCGGCCGTGTAGCGCGCCACATCCTGCGGACTCGCCAGCACCAGGCGCACGCTCTTGCGCGTCTGGCGCTCCACCTCGGGCACCCAGTCCTGAATGAAGGGCTCGGCCGTGGCCACCACCACCTCGGCCACACCCACCTGCACCGGCAGCACCTTGTGGCGCTCGGCGTAGGCCGCACTCATCACGTCGGCCACCTTGCCCACGTCGACCTTCAGCGGGTCGATGCGGAAATAGTCTATGCCGCTGCGCTTCGCCAGCCACTGCGTGAGCTGCTCGATGTCGAGCACATGGCCATCGGCCTCGCGCGCCACGCCCACCACCGCGAGCCGCTGCAGCGGGTGCTGGGCGCTGTGCGCCGAGGCACAACGTGCCACCGTGCGGGCCGCCTCGTCCGCCGAGATCACGCCATCCTCGCGCAGCCAGCCCACCAGCGTGCGCCAGTCGAGCGGTCCTGCTGCTGCGGGTGCGGGCGCGTGGGCTTTGGAAGAGGTTTTCATGGGCGTCTCAAGTTCAATGAGCCGGTTTGAATATTTTCAGCCACTTCACGGCTGGCAGACGCCAGCGCGACTGGATATCTTCCGCCCGCGCCAGCAGCGCCATGCGCGTGGGGCGGTCGGCGGTGCGTTGCGCGAGCACGATGGTGTTGCCCTCGCGCGTAGGCTTGAAGGCCCACACCGCGTCTTCGCCAAACACCGCGCAGATGCTTTGCAGCGAGCGCTCGTAGCTTGCGTCGCGGCCAAAGAGATTGACCGTCATGCAGCCATCGTCGGTCAGCACCGATCGGCAGTCGGCGTAAAAATCGGGGCTGTCGAGCACGGGCGCTGCGGCTTCGTGGTCGTACAGGTCCACCTGCAGCGCGTCGATGTGGCCGGTGTACACCGGATTGCGGATTTCCTGTTCCGCGTCGGCCAGCACCACCCGCAAGCGCGGCCCGTCGTCCGGCAGCTTGAACCAACCCCGGCAAGCCGCGAGCACCTGCGGGTTGATCTCGATGGCCGTGGTGTCCATGCGCAGATGCCTGTAATGGAACTTGGTGAGCGCCGCCGAGCCCAGGCCCAGCTGCAGGGCGCGCCGTTTGCTCACCGTATCGGGCTCCACGAACAGCAGCCACGCCATCATGCGCTGCACATAGTCGAGCTCGATATCGAACGGCGCGTCGATGATCATCGAGCCCTGGATCCACTCGGTGCCCAGGTGCAGGAAGCGCACCTCACCGTCTTCGGACATGGTCACATCGGGCAAGGTCTGCGGCCCGGCGCGGCGCCGGGCGGCCGCATTGGCTCCGCTCTTCATGCGTTCACACCCTTGCGGTCATCACGCCACAACCAGGGGAACAAAGCCACAGAGTGGCACACATGCGAAGCCTCATGGGCTCGCACACGACGGGCTGACAACCAATATTGCATCTTCGTTTTTTCTGGAACTGCAAAAGGAACATTATGAACATGGAAGCCGTCTGGATTTTTCTCTCGACCCAGGGGGCCGACTTCGGTCTGAAGATCCTGGGTGCCATCGCGGCCTGGATCGTGGGCCGCTGGTTGATCGGCATCGCGGTCGGCCTGATCGGCCGGGCGCTGGAAAATGGCAAGAAGATCGACGCCACACTGATCCAGTACCTGAAGTCCATCATCTCGGTGGGCCTGACGTTGATCCTGGTGCTGGCCATCCTCGACATCTTCGGCATCAAGACCACCTCGTTCGCGGCGCTGCTGGCCGGCGCGGGCTTGGCCATCGGCGCGGCCTGGAGCGGCATGTTGGGCAATTTTGCAGCCGGCTTGTTCTTGCAAGTGCTTCGGCCCTACAAGGTGGGCGACTTCATCAGCGCAGGCGGCACGCTGGGCACGGTGAAGGAGCTCGGCCTGTTTGCGACCACCGTGCTCACGCCCGACAACGTGTTGACCGTGGTGGGCAACAACAAGGTGTTCAGTGACAACATCCAGAACTTCAGCGCAGAGCCTTTCCGTCGCGTGGACTGCGTGGCCAAGGTGGCGAACAGCGTGGACGTGGCAGACGCCATCGCGCGCCTGCGCCCGGCCATCGCTGCGATCCCGAACGTGAAGGACAGCCCCGCGCCCGACATCGAAATTCTGGAATTCACCCCCGAAGGTCCCAGACTCTGCGTGCGCCCCTACACCCACACCGACCACTACTGGCAGGTGTACTTCGATACGCACAAGGCCATTGTTTCGACCTTTGGTGCGGCCGGTTACCCCGTTCCCGAAACGCCGATGGCGCATCGAAGGGTGTGATTCGCTGACCCTGATTTTCAAAAGCCGTCCGGTGTTCGCTCCGGGCGGTTTTTTCTTTTGGGCGCGAAGTCAGTCAGCGCCTGCGTCCCGCCAAGACGCCGCCGCGCGGCCGACACTGCGAATGTCCCCCGGGTCTGCGGCCCTCCTCCTTTACTTCGCTGTGTCGGCCACCCGACGTCATCGTCACAACAAAGCTACGGCTACCCGACGCAGGAATACCCACAGGTCTCCAGCTTGCTGCGGCGGTGCGCTCGGCATAGCGAGGTAAAGGAGGAGGGCCGGAACGGCCCGGGGGACACGAGTGGCGCAGAGCGCGCCGGCGCAGCAAGCCCGCGAGGTCTACCCAGAAGCCCTACGTCACTCCATGCCGCCGCAACACCTCAGCCCAGGCCACCAGCTTGCGATCAAACGACCAGCTCGCGTTCGCCGGGCTGGTCGATGGCAACTTGTACACCGGCAGTCCGAACGCCGACGTGTGCTTGGCGTGCCGGTAACTCTCACCACCGTTGTGCGCAATGGCCTCCAGCATCGGGCACTGCCGCTGCACCGCTGCGAAGTCATTGAGTTCGGCGGCGCGGATGTCGGCGTCCAGACTGCCCTCGCGCTCACAGGCGCCGTACACGTCCCACAGCCCCAGACCATGCTCGTGCAGCGCGGCGATGCGTTCGGCATACGGAAGCGTGATCAGTGGCTGCTGCCAGAGCGCGCCCAGGATTTTCCAGAAATGGTTCTGCGGATGGCCGTAATACTGCTGCGCGCGCAGCGAAGCCACGCCCGGAAAGCTGCCCAGCACCAGCAGGCGCGTGCGCGCGTCCAGCACCGGCGGCAAACCCTGCAGGCGGATCAAGCCACGGCCCCACCAGTCGCCAAAGCCGCCAGTTTCGGCAGCGCCACCAGGGCGTTGGCGCTGGTCGCCCGCGCCAGTGCGTCGGCCGGCACTCCCCGCAGATCCGCCACCACCTGCCCGATGCGCGGCAACTCGGCCGGTGTGTTCACGCCCTGCGAGCGCCCGGCCGCGCGCTCGGCCGCCATCGCATACAGCCAGTGCGGCGGGATGTCGGGCGCATCGGTCTCCATCACCAGCGCCGACAGCGGCAACTCGGCGGCCAGCCGGCGCAGTCTCAGCGCCGGCTCGAACGTCACCGCGCCACCGAACCCGAGCTTGAAACCGAGGTCCAGAAAGGCCTGCGCCTGCTGCGCGCTGCCGTTGAAAGCGTGCGCAATGCCACCCGCCACCGGCAGCTCGCGCAGCGCACCCAGCAAGGCATCGGCACTGCGCCGCACATGCAGGATCACCGGCAGGCCGTGCCGGCGCGCCAGCCGCAGCTGCGCACGGTAGAAGCGGGTCTGGCGCTCGCGCATGGCAGGCTCGCACAGCGCCGGCACGAAGAAGTCCAACCCGATCTCGCCCACCGCCACCAGTCGCGGATCGTCGCGGTGTTCGGTCAGCGCCGCGTCCAGCGCATCCAGGTCTTCGTCCCGCGCTTGTGGCACGCACATCGGGTGGATGCCCAGCGCGTAGGCGTCGCCCAGGCGGTGCGCCAGCAGGCGCACCGTATCGAGGTTCTGCCGCATCACTGCCGGAATCACGCACAAGCCCACACCCAGCCCACGCGCCCGCTCACGCGCTTGCACCGCCAGCGCGTGGTCAGCGCCGAATTCGGGAGCGTCGAGGTGGCAATGGGTGTCGATCCACATGGCGGTATAACCTTGATTGTGCCGCCTGAAGCGTGCCCTATGTGGGGCACACCGTGCGGCCCCGGAGCCCCCGATGTCCCATTCGACCTCTTGTTTCGTCCGCCCCTTCGCCTGGTTCGCCATCTCCCTCTCGCTGGCCGCCTGCGCCGGACAGCCCGCCGCGCCCTCGCTCACGGGCACCGAGTGGCGGCTGGAAGCCCTGGGCGACAGCGCCGTGATGGAGCGCTCGCAGGCGACGCTGACCTTCCCCGAGGCGGGTCGCGTCGCCGGCAACGGTTCGTGCAACCGCTTCTTCGGTTCGGTCCGCATCACGCAGGGCCACATCGGCTTCGACCAGGTGGGTTCGACCAAGATGGCCTGCATGGGGCCGGCGAACGAGCAGGAGGCGCGCTATCTCGCTGCCCTGCAGAAGGCCGAGCGCTACGAGCTGCAGGGCCGCACGCTGCTGATCCACGTGAACGGCATGGCGCAGCCGCTGCGCTTCGCCCAGACCGCGCCCTGAATAGTCAGGTCAGCACGCCGGTAGTCAACCGCAGGACGCGCCCGCAGCGCGCGGCCAGGGTTTCGTCGTGCGTGACGACGATGAAGGCCGTGCCCTGGTCGCGGGCGAGCTGCATCATGAGTTCGAACACGCCGTCGGCGGTGCTGCGGTCGAGGTTGCCGGTGGGCTCGTCGGCCAGCACGCAGGCGGGCTGCGTCACCAGCGCGCGCGCGATCGCCACCCGCTGACGCTCGCCACCCGAGAGTTCCGAAGGCCGGTGGTGCAGGCGGCCGGCCAGTCCGACGCGCGTCAGGGTCTGGGTGGCGATCTCGGCCGCTTCGGCGCGGGGCAGGCGGCGGATCCACAGCGGCATCGCCACGTTATCGCGTGCGCTGAACTCGGGCAGCAGGTGGTGGAACTGGTAGACGAAGCCCAGGTGCCGGTTGCGCAGCGCGCCCTGCTGTGCCGCGTTCAGGCCCGACATCGTCTGCCCCATGAGCTGCACGCTGCCGCTGGTGGGGGCGTCCAGGCCGCCCAACAGGTGCAGCAGCGTGCTCTTGCCCGAGCCGGAAGCGCCGACGATGGCCACGGTTTCGCCTTTGCGCACCGTCAGGTCCACGCCCTGCAGCACGGTCACGTCCAGCCGGCCTTCGGTGAAGCGCTTGGTGAGGCCGGCGGCCTGAAGTACAACTTCACTCATAGCGCAGTGCCTCGGCAGGGTTCACGCGGCTCGCGCGCCAGCTCGGGTAAATGGTGGCCACAAAAGAGAGCGCCAGCGAAATCAGCCCCACGGGCAGGATGTCGCCCTGCTGCGGGTCGCTGGGCATGCGGCTGATGAGGTACACGTCCTGCGGCAAAAAGCTCGCGCCCAGCAGGCGCTCCAGCGCAGGCACAAGCGTATCGATGTTGAAGGCCACACCCAGGCCCAGCAGCAGGCCGGCGCCGGTGCCGATGATGCCCACCATCGCGCCCTGCACCATGAAGATGCCCATGATGCTCTGCGGGCTCGCGCCCAGCGTGCGCAGGATGGCGATGTCGGCGCGCTTGTCGGTCACCGTCATCACCAGCGTGGACACCAGGTTGAACGCCGCCACCGCCACGATCAGCGTGAGGATGATGAACATCATGCGTTTTTCGAGCTGCACGGCGGCGAACCAGGTGCGGTTCTGGCGTGTCCAGTCGCGCACCAGCAGGCCGGGATCGAGGTCGGCGGCGATGGCAATGGCTACCTCGCGCGCTTCGTGCAGGTTCTTGATCTTCACGCGCACCCCCGTCGGCCCTTCGACACGGAAGATGCGCGCGGCATCTTCCTGGTGCAGCAGGGCCAGCGCCGAGTCGTACTCAAAGTGGCCGGAATCGAAGGTCCCGACCACCGTCATCTGGCGGATGCGCGGCACCACGCCCGCGGGCGTGACCTGCCCGCTGGGCGCGATCAAGGTCACCGTGTCGCCGGTGCCCACGCCGAGGCTGCGCGCCAGCTCGCCGCCCAGGATGACGCCGAACTCACCCGGCACGAGCCGCGGCAGCACGGTGTCGGCGAGGTCGGCCACGAGGTCGGTCACCTTGGGCTCCAGCGCCGGGTCGATGCCACGCACCAGCGCGCCCTTCATGTCTTCGCCACGCGCGATCAGCGCCTGCGCCCCCACAAACGGGGCCGCGCCCAGCACCTCGGGGTGGCGTTCGATGGTGGCCAGCGTGTCGGCCAGGTTGGGAATCGCCTGGCCACCGGGTTCAAACACCTCGATGTGCGAGAGCACGCCCAGCATGCGGTCGCGCACCTCTTTCTGGAAACCGTTCATCACCGACAGCACAATGATGAGCGCGGCCACGCCCAGCGCGATGCCCAGCATGGACACGCCCGAGATGAAGGAGATGAAGCCGTTGCGCCGGGTGGCGCGGCCGGCGCGCGTGTAGCGCCAGCCCAGGATGAGTTCGTAAGGGGTTTGCATCGAACGGGGATTGTGGCATCCCCGACAATCGCGTCATGCCCGTTGCCCCCATGGCCCCAGAAGCCCCGCCCCCATTGCCCACCCGCCTGCTGATCCCGTTTGCCAGCGCCAGTGCGCCGGAGTGCCTGGCGGTGCTGAGCGGCCTGCGCCTGCCGAACCTGCAGGCCCTGCTGGCCGAACTGGAGTCCGCGACCACCGACAACGGCGACGACCACAGCCTGAGCCTGCCGCACGAGCGCGCGCTGGCGCGGGCGCTAGGGCTGGTGAAGGCGGACGGCTCGGCCTGCGAAGACGGTCAGATCCCGTGGGCCGCCGCAGCAAGCGCCGAGCCGACCACGCCGCAAGCCTGGTTCAGCCCCTGCCATTTCCAGATCGGCACGGACCATGTGAGCCTGTTGCCGGGGGAGCAGATCGGCCTGACCGATGAAGACGCCCGCCACCTGTTCGACGCGTTCGCGCCCTATTGCGCGGAAGACGGCATCACCCTGCGCTTTGAGAGCGCCACGCGCTGGCACGCCAGCGGCGAACCGCTGCGCGGCATCGCCTGCGCCAGTCTGGACCGCGTGAGCGGCCGCCCGGTGGACGGCTGGATGCCCCAGAGTCCCGCCAACCCGGCCGGCAGCCAGTTGCTCAAGCGCCTGCAAAGCGAAGCGCAGATGCTGTTCTACACCCACCCGGTGCACGATGCGCGCACCGCGCGCGGCCTGCTGCCGGTCAACGGCTTCTGGGTCAGCGGCGCGGGTGCCCTGGAAACGCCCGCACCCTTGCAGCCGGCACCGACCGTGCCCAACACCCTGCGCCAGGCCGCGCTGCGCGCCGACTGGGCCGCCTGGCAACAGGCCTGGGCGCAGCTGGACGCCACCGCCATCAAAGCCCTGCTGGAAGCCGCCCGCCGCGGCGACCCGGTCACACTCACACTGTGCGGTGAGCGTTGCGCGCAAACCTGGGTCAACGCACCGCGCGGTGCCGGCGCACGCCTCGGCCGCCTGTTCAAAAACCTGCTGGGCACGCCCCCGGCCTGGAAAGCCCTCGAAACCCTATGAAGATCATCACCCGCGATGTACCGCCCCGCGCCGCCTGGGCGCTGGAACAAGGCGGTGTGCACCCGCTGCTGGCCCGCCTGTTTGCCGCGCGCGGCATCACCAGCAAGGAGCAGCTCGACGACGCGCTCTCGCTGCTGCTGCCACCCGCCTCCATGAAAGGCGCTCAGGAAGCCGCCCGCGCGCTGGCCGACGCGATGGCCGCGAACAAAGCCATCTGCATCGTGGCCGACTACGACTGCGACGGCGCCACCGCCTGCGCGGTCGGCTTGCGCGGCCTGCGCCTGCTGGGCGCGCCCATGGGTTTTGACCGCGTGAACTACCTGGTGCCCGACCGCGTGACCGACGGCTACGGCCTCACACCCGCCATCGCCAAGCGCGTGAAAGCGCAGGGTGCCGACGTGCTGGTGACGGTGGACAACGGCATCGCCAGCATCGACGGCGTGCGCGCCGCGCGCGAGCTGGGCCTGCAGGTCATCGTGACCGACCACCACCTGCCCGCGCTCAAAGGCGGCGAAGTCGTGGCGCCCGCCGACTGCGTGATCGTCAACCCCAACCAGCCTGGTTGCGATTTCGAGAGCAAGTCGATCGCCGGCGTGGGTGTCATGTTCTACGTACTGCTCGCCTTGCGGGCCGAACTGCGTGAGCGCGGCGTGTTTGATGCGAAGTCACAACCGAAGATCGACACGCTGCTGCCCCTCGTGGCGCTCGGCACCGTGGCCGACGTGGTGAAGCTCGACGCCAACAACCGCCGCCTCGTTGCGCAGGGCCTGAAGCGCGTGCGTGCCGGGGCCATGCCGCCGGGCATGACGGCGCTGTTCAACGTGGCTGCTCGTCAGCCGCAAAAAGCCACCAGCTTCGACTTCGGCTTCGCCCTCGGCCCGCGCCTGAACGCTGCAGGCCGCCTGGCCGACATGACGCTGGGCATCGAATGCCTGACCACCGACGACGGTCTGCGCGCCGACGAACTCGCGCGCACGCTCGACGGCATCAACCGCGAGCGCAAGGCGATTGAAGGCGAGATGCGCGACCAGGCGCTGTTACTGGCCGAGGAGATGTTTGACGAATCCGAAGAGCCGCCGCCAGCGCTGATCGTGTTCGACCCGGACTTCCACGAAGGTGTGGTCGGCATCGTCGCCTCACGTCTGAAGGACAAGATGCACCGACCCACCTTCGTGTTCGCCACCAGCGGCGCCGAGGGCAAGGAAAACGAGCTCAAGGGCTCGGGCCGCTCCATCCCCGGCTTTCACCTGCGCGACGCCCTGGACCTGGTGGCCAAGCGGCACCCGGGCGTGTTGTTGCGCTTTGGTGGCCACGCCATGGCGGCGGGCTGCACCATCGACGAAGAACACCTGGACATCTTTGAAGCCGCGCTGCAGCAAGTGGCCCACGAATGGCTGGACGCCGCCACCTTGCAACGCCGCATGGAGGCCGACGGCGCGCTGGACAAGCAGTACCGCCGCACCGATCTGGTGGACACGCTGCACCACGAAGTGTGGGGCCAGGGTTTTGCGCCGCCGGTGTTCTGCGAAGAGCTGCAGATCGTGTCCCAGCGTCTCGTGGGCGAGAAGCACCTGGCGCTGAAGATGAAGCACCAGGGCGATCCGGTGGACGGCATCTGGTTCGGCCATACCGAGCCGTTGCCCGAACGGGTGAAGCTGGCCTTCCGGCTGGATGCGGATGAGTGGCAGGGTCAGCGACGCGTGCGCTTCCTCATTGAGGCGGCTGAGGTCTGAGGCTTTTTTTCGTTCGTCAACCTCGCGCGCTGGCGAGACCATGGCGCTCTGCGCCGCTCATGTCCCCCGGCCCGGCTTCGCCGGCCCTCCTCCTTGACTTCGCTATGCAGAACGCCATGGCCTCGCCAGCCAGAGCCGTGTGGGCGTTCCAGCATTGAGCAGTCCGTTCGCCATGGAGGTGATCGGCAAACGGGGTGACTGATGCAGCGAAGTAAAGGAGGAGGCGGCTTCAGCCGCCGGGAGACATGAGCGAAATCGGTCACCCCGCTTGCCAATGACCGGTGCTATCGGAGACCGAAGCAGCTCAAGAACCGGAGCAACGCAAGCAAAAACTCAGCTCATCAACGCTTCACGAACAGCCGCCAGCTGACGACGCGAAACCGACAGACGCTCGTCCACCCCATCGAGCCGAACCGTCCAGCCCTCGCCGTCCACAGGATCGTTGTGCTTCTCCACCGCCCGCACTGCGCGGCGCGCCACCAGCGCATTGCGGTGCACACGCACGAACAGGTGCGCGTATTTTTGCTCCAGATCGCTCAAGGCGCCGTCGTAGATGTGCTCCTTCTCCGCCGTGCGCACCGTGATGTATTTCAGCTCGGCCTTGAGGTAGATCACGTCCGACAGCGCCACACGCTCGCTGCGCCCGCGCTCCTGGATCAGCAGGCTGTCCACGGGGCCAGAAGCTTCTGCGCCCTCGCCACCCACACTGCGCAGGCGTTGCGCTTTCTGCAACGCCTGCTGCAGACGCTCCAGCCGCACCGGCTTGGTCAGGTAATCGATGGCTTCCAAGTCAAAAGCCTGCACCGCATGCTCGGCGTAAGCCGTGACAAAAATGATCTGCGGCGGCGATGCCATCTGGCGCAAGCTGGCGGCCAGCGCCATGCCGTCAACGCCGGGCATGTGAACGTCCAGCAGCACCAGATCGCAGGCCGTGCGCTGGATCTGCTCCATCGCCTGCACCGCGTTTGCCGCTTCGCCCACGATCTCGGTGCGCGGATCGGCGCAATCGCCCAGCAACGTGCGCAGCCGCGAACGGGCCAGTGTCTCATCGTCGACGATCAAAACCTTCAATGCCATGCCACGCTCCCTTGCTGTCAGGCTCGAAACAACAGCTTATACCGGTATTTCAAGGCGAACCTGAAACACATCATTGACCAGTGCGCTCTGAAACCGGCCCTGCACGTCGTGCAACAGGGTCAGGCGCTGGCGCACGTTGTCCAGCGCCAGCCCGTTGCCTCTGGTGCCGCTGCCCGCAGGCACGGTGTTGGTCACCTTGATCACCACCACGCTGCCACGCCGCTGCGTGCTGATGCGCACCACGGCACCGGTGGGGCTGGGCTCCACGCCGTGCTTGACCGCGTTTTCCACCAGCGGCTGCAGGATCAGCGGCGGCAGCCGGGCCTCGGAGGCCGACTCGTCGATGCTCCATTCCAGCCGCAGGCGAGCGCCAAAACGCACCTGCTCGATCGCCAGGTAGTGCCGGGCCAGCTCCAGTTCCTGGCTCAGCGGCACCGCTTCCTTGGAGTCGGCCAGCGCGTGACGGAACAGTTCGCTCAGGTCTTCGAGCAGGCGCTCGGCCCGGGCGGGCTCGGCCCGCACGAGCGCGATCGCGCTGTTGAGCGTGTTGAACAGAAAGTGCGGCCGGATGCGGGCCTGCAGCTCGGCCAGCCGAGCCGTGGTGCTCGCCGGTGTTCGGGCGCGGGCGCGCCAGACCAGCGCCGCCACCAGTACCGCCGCCAACAACGCACCCGAGGCCGCGCTGGCCAGCCAGGGCGCCGGATCCACCAGCCCCATCCAGTACAACAGCGCGCAACCGTACAGGGCTGCCAGCGCACCGAGCGTGACGCCCGCGGTCCACTGCGCCGGCATCGGCAGGGCGCCCAGCGGGCGCTTGAGCGCGCAGACGCCCAGCAACCAGACCAGGGTCGCGGGCAGGGCAGCGCCCGTCAGCATGGCCATCTGGCCGGTCCAGGCCCACAAGCCCTGCGCGCCGAACAGCGCCGCCACCCACACGACGGCCTGCACGAACAGCACCGCCCGCAACACCACGCCGACCTTGCAGGTGTCGAACACCAGTTCGCTGGCGCGCACCGGCTCGGGCATGCGCCGCAGGGGCCGCATGCCGGCCGCTGGCGCCAGGTCCTGGAAGCTCGATAAAATTCGGGAGTCTTGCATGGCTCGCACTATAGGCTGCGACCGCCCGAAGATGGGCAGCACAGATCCGTTTGTAAAACCCGGCCAGCCCGGCCCGGCGCACCCGCCGCCCTCCAATTCCCTACCCAGCCGCTGGCACCACCATGTCCACCAACCAACTCGACAAGAAATCCGAAGCCTGGTCCGCCCTATTCTCGGAGCCCATGAGCGAACTGGTCAAGCGCTACACCGCCAGCGTGTTTTTTGACAAACGCCTCTGGCTGGCCGACATCACCGGCAGCCTGGCCCACGCGGAAATGCTGGCCGCCCAGGGCATCATCGGCGCCGACGACTGCGCGTCCATCGAACGCGGCATGGCGCAGATCCGCAGCGAAATCGAAGCCGGCAGCTTCGAATGGAAGCTCGACCTGGAAGACGTGCACCTGAACATCGAAGCGCGCCTGACCCAGCTGGTGGGCGACGCCGGCAAACGCCTGCACACCGGCCGCAGCCGAAACGACCAGGTGGCCACCGACGTGCGCCTGTGGCTGCGCAGCGAGATCGACCTGATCAGCGACCTGCTGGTGGAGCTGCAGACCGCGCTGGTGGACGTGGCCGAGCAGAACGTCGAAGTCATCATGCCCGGCTTCACCCACCTGCAGGTCGCCCAGCCGGTGAGCTTTGCGCACCACCTGCTGGCCTACGTGGAAATGTTCGCGCGCGACGCCGAGCGCATGAATGACGTGCGCCGCCGCACCAACCGCCTGCCGCTGGGCAGTGCCGCGCTGGCCGGTACCACCTACCCGCTGGACCGCGAGCGCGTGGCCGCCAGCCTGGGCATGGTCGACGAACAAGGCCACCCGCAGGTCTGCCAGAACAGCCTGGACGGCGTGAGCGACCGCGACTTCGCGATCGAGTTCACCGCCGCCGCCAGCCTCTGCATGGTGCACATCAGCCGCTTCAGCGAAGAGCTGATTCTGTGGATGAGCCAGAACTTCGGCTTCGTGAAGATCGCCGACCGCTTCACCACCGGCTCGTCGATCATGCCGCAGAAGAAAAACCCCGATGTGCCCGAACTCGCGCGCGGCAAGACCGGCCGCGTGGTCGGCCACCTGATGGGCCTGATCACGCTCATGAAGGGCCAGCCGCTGGCCTATAACAAGGACAACCAGGAAGACAAGGAGCCGCTGTTCGACACCGTGGACACCTTGAAAGACACGCTGCGCATCTTTGCCGAGATGGTGGGTGGCCAGCCGAACCCGGCCACGGGGCAGAAGGAAGGCGGTATCACCGTCAACGCCGTGGCCATGGAAGAAGCCGCCAAGAAGGGCTACGCCACCGCCACCGACCTGGCCGACTACCTGGTGAAAAAAGGCCTGCCCTTCCGCGATGCCCACGAAACCGTGGCCCACGCCGTGAAGGCTGCCACCAGCCACGCCTGCGACCTGTCCGAACTGCCTCTCACGGTGCTGCAGGGCTTCAACGCCAGCATTGAGAAAGACGTCTACGAGTGCCTGAGCCTGCGCGGCAGCCTGAACGCCCGCAACACCCTGGGTGGCACCGCGCCGGCCCAGGTGCTGAGCCAGATCGCGCGCCACCGCACCCGCCTGGCCTGAGCGTTCACACCGGGCGGCTGTCGACCGGGCAGCCACCCTTGGGCTGGCTCAAGACCGCGCCAAGGGCGCCGATACACAGGGTCATAACGAAAGTCCGCTGCACGCGGGCGACAACCCTTGAATCGGAGGTTCCCCCATGTCTTCAGAGTTTCTGTGGATCGCTGCTGTGCTGGCTTCTGCCATGGCGTGGTGGTTGCTCCGCCGCCCGGTCGGGCGCGCCCCAGCCAGTGCACCCCGTGAATTGGCCACCCTGCGCAGTGCCCTCGGTCCCGTGCCGGCTTCCTCGCCGCGCCCGGCGCCTGCCTTTGTCGCCACCGTGCAGCCCTTGCCGGACGCGCTGGCGGGTTTCCACTGGCGCACAGAATCCGATCTCGATAGCGAACGCCACGCCACCCTGATCGCTGCCGTGCGCGGCATCCCGCGCCCGCCGCGCTCCTTGCAGCAGCTGCTGTCGCCCGAATTCGTGGCCCGGGCCAGCTCCGCCGAACTCAGCGATCTCGTGATGGGCGAACCGCTCATCGCGGCCAAGGTGCTGTCCACCGTGAACTCGCCCCTGTACGGCCTGCACAGGCCCGTCACCAACATCGGCCAGGCCGTCACTTTCCTGGGTATCAGCAGCGTGCGCAGCCTCTGCCTGCAATACATGCTGACCGAAGCCTTCAAACCCACACAGGCAGAGGCGCAAAAGGCGTTCGACGCCATCTGGAAAGCCAGCGCCATCGCCAGCGAACTGGCCGTGCGCCTGGGCAAGATGCTGAACCTGCCCGACCAGGCGTCGATGTCCACGCAAGTGGTTCTGGGGTTCGTGGGCCAGCTGGCCACCGCCTCGCTCATCCCCACCGCCGGCATGCCGCGGTGGCTCGGCCGCGACCGGCTCGAACGCGCGCGGCTGGAGCAGGAGCTGCTGGGCCTGAACGCCGTGGAAATCGGCGGCCTGCTCATGAAGTCGTGGGAACTGCCCGCCGCACTGGTGGACGATGTGAACGACATGGGCCGCCTGCTGGTCACCCCGCCGGCCGCCATCGAACCCGAGCGCCTGCCGCGCATCGCGCTCGGCTATCTCTGCGCCCACCTGGGCGAAGGGCTGGCGCAAGGCCGCATCCCGTCGCCCGAGGCACTCACCATCGGCGACGGCGTGGACACCCACCACCTGCGCGCCTGCCTGGCCCACCCCCTGCTCGCGCGCCTGCCCGCTGCGCTGCAATCGCCCGAACTGCAAGCCGCCGTGCGCCAGATGCTGGGCGAGCCGGTCGAGTCCTGATTCAGATCCCGGCGGTCAGCGGCGCGGCCGAACCGTATTCGTTGTCACCCTGGCTGGGCTGCACGGTCCAGTAGATCATCAGGATCAGTCCCAGCAAGGGAATGAAACCCACCAGCTGCCACCAGCCACTCTTGCCGATGTCGTGCAGGCGGCGAGCCGCCGCGGCGATGGAGGGCACCAGGATGGCGAGGCCGAAAACAGCGTTCAGGCCATCGTTCACGATCCCCGTGACCACACCGCCCAGCACCACAAACAACACCCACCACCAGTATTCAGAGCGCGTTGCGCGGCCGCTGAAACTGGCGTATCTGGAAAAACAGGTCTTGATCGCGTCAACGAATCCCATGGGTTCCTCCCTGGCTGTGGTGGCTGGAAAGCGCAGCCCGGCGGGTGCGCCGTTGCCATCATAGACGGCGCCCTCCGCGGCACAATCGGGGTCCGGCGGCACTTGACCTTCATCAAGCCTCCCGGTCCACCCACCCCGTACAGTTGCGCCCCATGAACACCATCGCCACGCCCGAAGCCCCCGCCACCACCACCGGCCTGGAATGGGCCCCCAGCCTGCAGACCGGCGACGACCGCATGGACGAGACGCACGAAGAGTTCGTCACCATGCTGAACCAGCTGCTCGCCACCCCGCAAGCCCAGCAGCTGCCGCTCTACCGCGAATTCGTCGAACACACCGCCGCCCACTTCGCGCAAGAAGAACGCTGGATGCTCGCCACCGGCTTCACCGCCGACAACTGCCACGCCTCGCACCACGCGACCATCATGGAAACGCTGCACGCGGTGATTCCCCACTATCAAAACGACGACCCGGAAATCATCACCCGCCTGGCCGAAGCGCTGGTCGAATGGTTCCCGCAGCACGCCGCCAGCATGGACGCCGGCCTGGCCCTGCACCTGAAAGACGTCGGATTCGATTCCCGCACCGAAACCCTGGCCGATCCCGACCGGGTGCGCCCGGCGACGATGAGCGGCTGCGGCAGCGTCAGCTGCAGCTGAACGCGACCGTGCCGCCAACAGCGGCACGGTGGCGCACACCTTGTTTCAAGGTCGGTGCGCCTTCCGAAACCCCTACGCTGCCCGTGCGGTAAGCTCGCTGCACTTTGAGCGGGTGTCACCCAAGCTCCAGCCACCGCAGCACCCGCATGTCCCCCAAGCCCCCGCCTCATCCCCGGCAGAATCACCTGCTGGCCGCCCTTTCTCCTGAAGTTCAAGACCGTCTGTTCCCTTATCTGGAACTGGTGGCGTTGCCGCTGCGCGCACTCATGTACGAATCGGGGCGCCCCATGCGCCACGTCTACTTCCCCACCGACGCCATCGTGTCGCTGCAGTACGTGATGGAAAACGGTGCGTCCACCGCGATCCTCGTGGTGGGCAACGAGGGTCTGCTGGGCATCACCCTGTTCATGGGCGGCGACAGCTCGCCCAGCCGGTCGGTGGTGCAGAGCGCCGGCCACGCCTACCGCCTGCCCCGATCGCGGGTGAAGGAAGAATTCAAGCGCCACGGCGAGCTGCTGTTGCTGATGCTGCGCTACACGCAGGCACTGATCACGCAAGTCGCTCAGACCGCCGTGTGCAACCGGCACCACGCCATCGACCAGCAACTCTGCCGCTGGCTGCTGCTGTCCCTGGACCGCCTGTCGAACAACCACCTGACGATGACGCAGGAATTCATCGCCAACATGCTCGGCGTTCGCCGCGAAGGCGTGACGCAAGCGGCGCTGAAGTTGCAGCAGCTCGGTGTGATTTCGTACTCCCGCGGCCTGATCAAGGCCCTCGACCGGCCCCAGCTCGAAGCCCTGAGCTGCGAGTGTTACGGCGTGGTCAAGAAGGAAACCGACGTGCTGCTGCACTACATGCCGCAGCGGCAGGTGATCAAGGACGCCAGCACCATCCCGACGGTGACGCTCCCCACGGGCAACGCCGTGCTGGCTGCCTGAGGCTTCCCCCGGCCCCGGCGGCAGCCAGGCGGCCGCGCGACAGCGCTCGCGCCGCACCGATTTCGCGCCATCGCACCAACCAAACGCACCAATACCTCCATACTGGTGCGCTTCTTGCTATAGATTGGTGCGATTCGCCATGCAGACCCTGTTTTGGCGCTTTCAACGCACCAAAACAAGTTTTTCTGCACGGAGATTTTTCATGGACGCACTCAAACAGGGCGCTGACGCCCTGTTCATCCTGCTCGGCGGCATCATGGTCCTGGCCATGCACGCCGGTTTTGCCTTTCTGGAACTCGGCACGGTTCGCAAGAAGAACCAGGTC
>Ga0156037_1049_pt1 | contig 27347 bp, 23 predicted proteins | sample RifCSPlowO2_02_FD_107691 | JGI IMG/M metagenome (GOLD analysis project Ga0156037, IMG submission 107691) | Burkholderiales bacterium RIFCSPLOWO2_02_FULL_66_35 | reverse complement strand
GATGACGATGCCGGAAGCGGTCTTGGTTTCGCTGTCGATACGTTTGACGATCACGCGATCGGCGAGAGGACGAAGGTTCATTGCATCTCCTGAGATTGAACGGATGAGGGGTTGGGTCAGTCGGTCAAGACCGACCGCAAGGGTCGGGTATGGCCCGCTGATCGACTTGGAGCAAAGTGTTAGCACTCCACTCCAGCGAGTGCTAATGATAAGGGCGCTTCGGCGGTATTTCAAGGGGCGCAGCGGTTTTATCCCCGTCCAGGGGGTTTTCATGAGCTGGTGACATATTTGGCGTTTTGCTGTCGAATTTGGCAGTTTTGCCGGTTTTCCTGTGGCGGAAATTGTTCGAAAAGTGTTGCAAGTCCTTGATTCTTGGTGATCCCATGGACTGGCACGGTTCTTGGAACTGGGGCCTAGGCACACACCAGTCTGGCGTTCGGCGCCAGACAACCCCACACAGCGGCACCCGCAAGAAAGCACCTATGTCCACGACCACCGCCAACCAGCCCCTGGGCCCCGTGCCCGAGGATGAGCCCAGCGAGCATGAGGTTTCGCTCTACGAGTCGCACAAGAAAATCCACCCGCGTTCGGTTTCGGGCTTCTTCACCCGCTGGCGCTGGGCCATGGTGTGGGTCACGCAGATCGTTTTTTATGGTCTGCCCTGGCTGAACTGGAACGGCCGCCAGGCCATCCTGTTTGACCTGCTGTCACGCCGGTTCTACCTGGGTGGGCTGGTGCTCTACCCACAGGATTTCATCTACCTCACCGGTTTGCTGGTGATGGCGGCGCTCTCGCTCTTCCTGTTCACGGCCGTGGCCGGGCGCCTGTGGTGCGGCTACGCCTGCCCGCAGACGGTCTACACCGAGGTCTTCTTGTGGATCGAAAAAAAGATCGAGGGCGATCGTTCGGCCCGCATCCGGATGGACGAGGCGCCGCTGTCAGGCGCAAAGGCTGGCCGCAAGGCCGTCAAGCACACCGCGTGGATCCTGTTTGCGCTCTGGACCGGTTTCACTTTCGTCGGTTACTTCACCCCCATTCGGGGTCAGGCGGCTGACGTGGTGTCCGGTTCGCTGGGCGCCTGGCAGACTTTCTGGATCTTCTTCTACGGCTTTGCCACCTATGGCAACGCCGGTTTCATGCGCGAGCAGGTGTGCAAATACATGTGCCCCTATGCGCGCTTCCAGAGTGCCATGTTTGACAAGGACACCCTGATCGTCACCTACGACACCACCCGCGGCGAACCGCGTGGCTCGCGCGGCAAAAAGGTGGATCCGAAAGAGAAGGGTCTCGGTTCGTGTGTGGATTGCACCTTGTGCGTGCAGGTCTGCCCCACCGGCATCGACATCCGCAAGGGCTTGCAGTACGAGTGCATCGGTTGTGGTGCCTGTGCTGACGTGTGCGACGAAGTGATGGACAAATTTGGCTATGCGCGCGGCCTGGTCAAGTACTCGACGCAAAACGCCATGACCGGTGGCTGGGACAAGGCGCAGATCATCCGCCGGGCGCTGCGCCCGCGGGTGCTGATCTACACCACGGTGCTGACCGCCATCGCCATCGCCGTCGGTGTGAGCCTCTACAGGCGCGTGCCGATGAAGGTGGACGTGATCCGGGACCGTGGCGCACTCGCTCGCATGGTCGAGCAGGGCCGCATCGAGAACGTGTTCCGGCTGCAGATCATGAACGCCACCGAAGCGAAACAGGTGGTGGAACTGGGCGTGGACGGCATGGATGGCATCGTGATCGCTTCCGAAGCCAGGGTGGATGTGTTGCCGACCGAGGTGCGCACCCTGGCTGTGCGGGTGCAGGTGCCACCGGGCGCATCCAGTGGTTCGCACCCCATCGTGTTCAAGCTGCAGTCCACCACCGATGCGGCGATCCAGCTCGACGAAAAATCGGTTTTCCTGGTGCCGCGCTGACACCGTGTGGGCCGGGCAGTCTGTTGTGGGGACGGCCTGTGGGCGGTCTCAGAAGTGGGCGAGGTAGCCGCCGTCCACCACGAGCACTTGGCCCGTGACGTAACTGGCCGCAGGACTCGCCAGGAACACGGCCGCCCCGGCGATTTCATCGGGCTGCCCCCAGCGGCCGAGTGAGCTGCGTTGGCGCAGCCAGGCCAGGGTCTGGGCGTCTTGCTGCATCGCGCTGTTGGTCTCGGTTGCGAAGTAGCCCGGCGCAATGGCGTTGACGTTGATGCCCTCGGGCCCGAGTTCAGCGGCCAGAGCGCGGGTCATGGCTTCCAGGCCGCCCTTGCTGGTGGTGTAGGCGGCGTCGCCGGCGCGGGCAATGGGGCCGGCGATGGAGGTCACGTTGATGATGCGACCCCGACCCTGGGCGCGCATCGGTTGCGCGACTTCCCGGCACAGGTGCCAGGCGGAAACCAGGTTGGTTTCGAGCAGGTCGCGCAGGGCCTGGGCAGGCAGTTCGGTCAAGGGCTGACGCCGGCGTTGACCGACGTTGTTGACCAGGATGTCGATGCGGCCCGTGGTGGCCAGCACCAGTGAGACGGCGCGGGTGGCTGCGGCTTCGTCGCCCACGTCAAAGGGCAGCGGGTGGGCGCTGCCGCCGTTGCCCTGACCGGCGTCGTTGCACCGGGCCACCGCGGACTGCAAGCTCGCGGGATCGCGGCCGTTGAGCCACACGCTGGCGCCATGGGCCGCCAGAGCGCAGGCCATGGACAGCCCGAGGCCGCGGCTGGCGCCGGTGACAATGGCGGTTTGCCCATGCAGGGCGAACAGGCGCTGCAAAGATGGACGGGGAGTGGCGGTGGGATCGGCTGGGTTCACGCACCCATTATGGTGGCGCGAACCCGTCGGTTTCAGGATCGAGCGCCGTCAGATCGCCAGTTCCGCGAGTGACGACTTGGGAAAGTCCAGCTCGTGTTCCAGACCCTCGAAAGGCAGGGTGAAGTAGAAGGTGCAGCCTTCACCGGGAGCGGTTTCGGCCCAGATGCGGCCGGCGTGGCGCTCGATGATGCGCTGGGACAGCGCGAGGCCGGTGCCATTGCCCTCGAAGTCCATGGAGTGGTGTTGCCGCTGGAACATCACAAACAGGTTGTGGGCTTTTTCCAGATCGAAACCCACGCCGTTGTCATGGATGAAGAAGGTGCGTCCGCCCACCGGGTTGACCTTCCAGCCAATTTCGATGCGGGCGTGTTCGCGGGTGCGGGTGTATTTCACGGAGTTGTTCAGCATGTTGCTGAACACTTCGGCCAGCAACATCGCATCGCCGCGCACGACCGGCAGGTCTTCCTCCACCACCCATTCGATCGAGCGATGGGGATTCTCCTGCTTCAGGTGGGCAATCACGCCGTCGAGCAGCGGCGCCAGTGGCACCGGCTGTGCCTCGATGGCCACCCGCCCGAGCCGGGCGTATTCGAGCAGGCCCTCGATCATGATGCTCATGCGCTTGCTGGCCTTGGCAATCGAGTTGAGGTATTGCAGCGCCAGGCTGTCGCTGGATTCACCCATCTGCTCCTGCAGCAGGCTTACAAAGCTGGCGATGTGGCGCAGCGGTGCGCGCAGGTCGTGCGACACCATGTGCGAGAACACGTCGAGGTCCTTGTTGGCCGCCACCAGTTGCTGGGTGCGCTCGGCCACGCGCTTTTCGAGTTCGCGGTTGAGGTCGTTCATCACGTCCTCCAGACTCTTCGCCGCGGTCATGTCCCGCGTGATGCTGGACAGTCCCTGCAGCTCACCCGCTTCGTTGCGCAGCGCGGTCAGCACGGTGTGGGCCCAGAAGCGCGAGCCGTCGTCGCGCAGCCGCCAGCCGCGGGTTTCCCATTGACCGTGGGATTTGGCCAGGCGCAGGACCTGTTCCGGATTCACCTCGTCCTCGCCGGCGTTGTCGGTGGCCAGCAGCTTGGTGTAGGGCTCGCCCAGCATCTGGGCGCGGGAATGGCCGTGCAGTCGCTGGGCGCTCTCGGTCCACTCGGTCACCGCCCCGTTTTCGTCCACGAAATAGATGCAGTGGTCCTGTATCGCATCGACCATCAGCCGGTAGCGCTGTTCGCTCTGGAACAGCTCGGCGCTGCGTTCCCGCACCCGTTCTTCCAGGTCGCGGTTGGCTTCGAGCACGAACTCCTCTGTGCGTCGGCGTTCGCTGATGTCGTGCATCTCGATGAAGATGCCTTCGACCATGCCGTGCTGGAAGTCGGGGATGTAGTGGATTTCATAGAAGCTGGTGGTGCCGTCGTGGGCGACGCGTTCGGCTTCGAAGTTCTGTGGTTGACCGCTGAGTGCTTCGGCAAAGTGCGGCAGGATCTCGGGCATCAATTCGGCGCGCACCACCTGACTCAGATGCGATCCGACCAGCTCGCTGGGCATCTTGCCGTAGCGGCGTGCGTGTGCGGAATTGGAGAAGCGGCAGATCAGGTCTTTGTCGTAGTAGGCCAGCCGCACCGGGATGCGGTCGGTGATGGTCTGCAGGAAGCCGTCGTGAGCGGCCACGCGCTGTTCAGCGGCCTTGCGATCGCTGATGTCGAGCACGGTGGTGTTGGTGTGCAGGAAGGCGCCGTGCTCGTCGTTGACAGCGGTCGACGAGAACAAGGCCTGGAATCGGGTGCCGTCTTTGCGTTGCACCTCGATCTCCATGGGCAGCGTGTGCCCCGATTGCCTCAGCGATTCCATGCGCGCCTGCAACAGACCGCGCCACGAGGGGTCGATCAGTGCGAACAGATCCAGTTCGTTGATCACTTCTTCGCGCGCATAGCCCAGCCAGTTCAGCAGGGTCTGGTTGATGTTGACGAGGCGAAGGTCGGCGTCCAGCGACAAATGGCCGCTGGGTGCCTGCTCGTAGAGCGACTGGGCACGCGCCAGTGCGGTCTCCAGCTCCTGGGTGCGCTGGGCCACCAACCGCTCAAGTTCAGGGTTGGCGAGGTCGTTCCGGTCCAGGCCGTCAGTGGTATCCATGGGTGAAAGCTCCAGGTCGTTGCGGTGCACAGCAGTTCAATTCTGTACCGTTCATATCGGACACCGGGAGGAAAAATTCAGGCCTGTGTGTGTCGGTCAAGCAGGGCAACACCATTTTTGGTGTCAAAAAAAGCCCCAGTGTCAGTCCTGGGGCTTTGGCGTGTATGTTGGTGCTCGCTTACAAAGCCACGGAATGCTTGTGGTTTTTCTTGCAGTGCCTCATGACGCATCCCTTGTCATGGGGTTCATGAGATGCGTTGAAGAAGCCGGCTTTACAGGCCTGCCGCTGCGCGCAGCACCTGCGCCTTGTCTGTTCGCTCCCAGGCGAACTCGGGCTCTTCGCGGCCAAAGTGGCCGTAGGCGGCGGTCTTTTCGTAGATTGGGCGAAGCAGATCCAGCATCTGGATGATGCCCTTGGGGCGGAGGTCGAAGTGCTCGTTCACCAGCGCAGAAAGCTTCTCGTCGCTGATCACGCCCGTGCCTTCGGTGTAGACCGTGATGTTCATCGGCTTGGCCACACCAATGGCGTAAGCCACCTGGATCTGGCACTGCTTGGCGAGACCGGCGGCGACGATGTTCTTGGCCACGTAGCGCGCGGCGTAAGCGGCCGAGCGGTCCACCTTGCTCGGATCCTTGCCGGAGAACGCGCCACCGCCGTGCGGGCAGGCGCCACCGTAGGTGTCCACAATGATCTTTCGGCCGGTCAGGCCACAGTCGCCCTGCGGGCCGCCGATAACGAAACGCCCGGTCGGGTTGATCAGGTACTTGGTGTTCTGCAGCCATTCCTTGGGCAGCACCGGTTTGATGATTTCTTCGATGATGGCTTCGGTGAACGAGGCCTTCATCTGGTGCTGGTTCTCGCTCTGGTCCGGGCTGTGCTGGGTGGACAGCACGACGGTGTCAATGCTGTGCGGCTTGCCGTCCACGTAGCGCATGGTCACCTGGCTCTTGGCGTCGGGCCGCAGGAAGGGCAGGCGGCCGTCCTTGCGCAGCTGGGCCTGGCGCTCCATCAGTCGGTGCGCGTAGTAGATCGGCGCAGGCATCAGTTCGGGCGTCTCGTCGCAGGCGTAGCCGAACATCAGACCCTGGTCGCCAGCGCCGGTGTTGAGGTGGTCGTCAGACGCGTGATCCACGCCCTGGGCGATGTCGTTGCTTTGCTTGTCATAGGCCACCAGCACGGCGCAGCCCTTGTAGTCGATGCCGTAGTCGGTGTTGTCGTAGCCGATGCGCTTGATGGTGTCGCGCGCGACCTGGATGTAGTCCACGTGCGCGTTGGTGGTGATTTCACCCGCGAGCACCACCAGACCGGTGTTGGTCAGCGTCTCGGCGGCCACGCGGCTGCGTGGGTCCTGCTTGAAGATTGCATCGAGGATCGCGTCGGAAATCTGGTCAGCCACCTTGTCGGGGTGGCCTTCGGAGACGGATTCGGAAGTGAAGAGAAAGTCGTTCGCCATGTATAAACTCCAGAGTTGGTGGATCGGCGTTGCCGGTCTTCTGGGTTCGGCGAACGCTTTAGCGGAATTTGTGAATCGCCCCGCAATTAGTTCAATAACTCGGCGATGACAGGATTTTAGGGCAAGCGTGGGTCTGGATGTCCGTGCTGCAGACCATGCCCTGTTGCCGACACCGGTTGTGCGCCCACCACCGGTATATTTCGACGGCCATGCAGGCCTCTTGAGCATTTCGTGACCGTCCTCTTTCAACTGCTTTTCCGTTTTTTTTCATACATGCCGCTGCCTGTGCTGCACGCAGCAGGCTGGGTCGTGGGCTGGCTGAGCTTCCTGTTGTCACCCCGCTACCGGCGCCGCTTGATGGCCCATGTTCGCCAGGCCGGTTTTTCCCGCGGGGTGGCGCTGGCTTCGGTGGGCGAAGCGGGCAAGATGGCCGTAGAAACCACCCGGTTGTGGTTGGGAGCCCCGATGAAAGTGGGCTGGGAAGGGGCTTCCCTGATCGAAGCGGCGATGGCCCACGGCTCTGGCGTGCTGTTCCTGACGCCCCACCTGGGTTGTTTTGAAATCACGGCGCAGGCGGTGGCGCAGCGTTTCGGTGACCGAATGACAACCACGGTGCTGTTTCGCCCGTCGCGTCAACCCTGGCTGCGCGATCTGGTGGCCCATTCCCGTGAGCGCCCGGGCCTGTTGACGGCGCCGACCACGCTGGCCGGCGTGAAGCAACTCATCAAGGCGCTCAAGACCGGGCAGGCCGTGGGTCTGCTGCCGGACCAGGTGCCGCCCGCGGGCCAAGGCGTGTGGGCGCCGTACTTCGGGCGTGAGGCCTACACCATGACCTTGTCGGCCCGCCTGGCACGGACGCCAGGCGTGCAGCCTGTGTTGATCTGGGGCGAGCGGCTCTCTTGGGGGCGCGGCTTCCTGGTGCATGTGCGCGCCTTCCCGGGTCTGGCTGAGGAGGGCCTGAGCAGCGACCCGCAAACGGCTGCCAGACAGATCAACCAGGCCATGGAGATGCTGGTGCGAGAATCGCCGGCCCAATACCTCTGGTCGTACGATCGCTACAAGCAACCCCGTCAACCCGAGTCCCCGGACACCGGCGCCGCGCCCCAGCGCTGAAGGGTCCCAGTGCTCACAGCAGTCATTCATGTCCACAATCCCCCCCCCAACTCATCACAGTGCATCGGGCTCCAAAACCTGGGGTGGCCGGCTGGGCGTGGGTTTCATGCGCTTGCTGGCCCGTTTGCCTCTGTCATGGGTGCGTGGTCTGGGCTGGCTGTCGGGGCAGGTGCTGCATCTGGTGGCTGCTCGGCGCCGGGGCATTGCTCGCACCAACTGGGCGCTGTGTTTCCCTCGGGACAGCGAGGCTGAGCGCAACCGCGCTGTGCGCCGGCATTTTGTGTATTTCGCGCAATCCTGGCTGGACCGGAGCTGGGTCTGGGAAGCCAGTGAAGCGGTGACCCGACGTCGCCTGAGGCTGGTCGGGGCGGTCCATGAACTGGCCACCGACGGGCCGATTCTGGTGTTCGCGCCGCACTTTGTGGGACTGGACGCCGGCGGAACCGCACTGGCGCTGGGGTTTCCGCGCAAGTTCATCAGCCTGTATGCCCGTCAACGCAATGTGGCCGTGGATCAATGGATTCGGGCGGGTCGGCTGCGGTACGGCTCGGTCAGGCTGGTCGAAAAGCACCAGAGCATGCGCTCGCTGGTGCAGGCGTTGCGCGCGGGGGAGGTGCTGTACCTTTTGCCGGACATGGACATGGGGCCCGCTGAGTCGGTGTTCGTGCCATTTTTCGGGGTGAGCACCGCCACCGTGCCCACCCTTCCGCGGCTGGCCCAGATGGGGCGTGCGCGCGTGGTGCCAGTCATCAGCCGGATGACGCCCAGCGGTTACGACGTGGAGGTGCTCCCGGGCTGGGACGGCTATCCCGGCGGTGACGCGGTGGCCGACACCGCGCTGATGAACCACTACCTGGAACAGATGATCGCAACCATGCCTGAGCAGTACTACTGGGTGCACAAGCGCTTCAAGACGCGACCGGCGGGTGAAGCGTCTCCCTATGGACGTCGTTGAACACGGCGGCAACCCGGTGAGCGACTGGCGGCGAGTGCCGCCCGATCGGCTGAACTCAGTCCAGTGCCGGCGGCTCGTCGTCTTCTTCTGCAACCGCTGGGGCTTGCTCCAGGGGCGCCACGGCCTCGCCATGGGTCCAGTCCCACAAGAGCAGCGCCATCTCGTCCAGCCCCTGCTTCTTCAGCGCTGAGAACAGGCGGGCCTCACCACCGCCGCACTGCAGCTTCGCAATGGAGAGCGCCTTGTTGGCTTCGGCACGCGTGAGCTTGTCCGACTTGGTCAAGAGGATCACGAACTTCAGGCCGCTCTGCACCCGGGGGCGGATCACGTCCAGCAGGATTTCATCCAGCTCGGTCAAACCCAGGCGGGGGTCGCACAGCAACACCACGGCCTTGAGGTTTTCGCGCGTCATGAGGTAGTTGCCCATCACGCGCTGCCAGCGCAGCTTGGCTTCGCGCGGCACAGCAGCGTACCCATAGCCCGGCAAGTCGGCCAGCACGGCGTCGGTCTGCCCCTGCTTGCCCAGCGAGAACAGGTTGATGCTTTGCGTGCGTCCAGGCGTCTTCGACGCAAAAGCCAGGCGCTTTTGCTGCGTCAGCGTGTTGATGCAGGTGGATTTGCCTGCATTGGAGCGACCCACAAAAGCCACCTCGGGAACATCCAGCGTGGGCAGGTGTTCCAGCTGGGGCGCCGTCGTGAGGAATCGGGCGGTGTGCAGCCAGCCGTGCAGGCTCTTGATATCGGGACGCACTGCGTTATCAGCGCCCTCGGGCCCATGCACGTTGGGGGTGCTGGATGGGGTGGTGTCCGAGGCGGTGGCGGTATTCTTGACTTGAGTCATTTGGGTATCCTGTGAGGCATTGTAAAATCGAATGCTGTACGGCCCGAAAGCCGCGAACTTCTTCAAACCGACGCGTCGCAAACGACGCCGCCCCGACATGAAATTGCCCGTTTCTTTCCTTTGCGTGGCTGCCGCTGCAGCCCTGTCGTTCAGTGCCCATGCGCAGTCGGTCAAACCCGATGCTGCCAAGGGTGCCGCCACCTATGGGCAGGTTTGTGTGGCCTGCCACGCAGCCGACGGGAATTCGGTGATTCCAGAGAATCCAATGTTGGCGCAGCAGCATCCAGAGTACCTGGTCAAGCAGCTGCTGGAATTCAAGTCTGGCAAACGGGCCAACCCGATCATGCAGGGCATGGTCGCGGCGCTGTCCGATGATGACATGCGCAACATCGCCTGGTGGCTGGCCGATCAAAAGGCGCGCGAAGGCTTCGCGACGGACAAGGACCTGGTTCGACTGGGTGAGCGCATCTACCGCGGCGGTATCGCTGATCGCCAGATCGCGGCCTGTGCGGGTTGCCACAGTCCCACCGGCGCCGGCATTCCCTCGCAGTATCCGCGTCTGAAAGGGCAGCACGCCGGTTACACGGCGACCCAGCTCAAGGCCTTCCGGGACGGCACGCGTGCCAACCACATCCAGATGACCGGTGTGGCGGCCAAGTTGAATGACCGCGAAATCCAGGCGGTGTCTGACTACATCGCAGGCCTGCGCTGACCGGGCAGGTGCTTAGCCCCGGAGTTTCCGGGGATATAAGCGTTGGTTAATATTTGGCGTCACAATGCGGGTTTATCTTCCTTTGCATTGAACCGCCACACGAACAAAGCATCACATCAGGGCGCGTTCTGGTTGTTCCAGATCCGCCCTGTTTGTTTTTCTACGACGCCTAAATGACCGTATCTACCCAAGGCCTGCAGATCCGCACCGGGTCGCGCTTCGCCAGTCAGCTGGTTGAGCTGTTGTCGTCCATGCGGTTTGCGATTTCGCTGCTGACGGTGATCTGCATCGCGTCGGTCATCGGGACCGTGGTCAAGCAACACGAACCCCTGAACAACTACGTCAACCAGTTCGGCCCGTTCTGGTCCGATGTGTTTGGCAGTGCCCGGCTGTTCACGGTCTACAGCGCCTGGTGGTTTCTGCTGATCCTCGCGTTTCTGGTGGTCAGCACCAGCCTGTGCATCGCGCGCAACACGCCCAAGATCCTGGTGGACTTCAAGGCCTACAAGGAAAACATCCGCGAGCAAAGTCTCAAGGCTTTTCCGCACCGGGCCGAAGGCGCGCTGCCTGAAACGCCTGAATCAGCGGCCAACCGCATCGGTCAAACCCTGCTGGGTTCTGGTTGGAAGGTCAAGCTGCAGTCGCGGGAAAGCGCGGGCGGTACCGGCTGGATGGTGGCCGCCAAGGCGGGATCGACCAACAAGATCGGCTATCTGGCGGCACACAGCGCGATTGTGCTGGTGTGCCTCGGTGGCCTGCTCGATGGCGATCTGGTGGTGCGTGCCCAGATGTGGTTCAACGGCAAGACGCCGTTTACCGGTGGCGGCCTGATTGCCGATGTGGCCCCTCAGCACCGCCTTTCTCCCAGCAACCCGACGTTCCGGGGCAACCTGCTGGTGACCGAGGGCACCACGGCGGGCACCGCGATCTTGGCCCAGTCCGATGGCGTGCTGCTGCAGGATCTGCCGTTTTCGGTCGAACTCAAGAAATTCATCGTCGAGTACTACGACACCGGCATGCCCAGGCTGTTTGCCAGCGACATCGTGATCCACGACCACGAGACGGGTGAGAAAAAGGAGACGCGGGTTGAAGTGAACCATCCCGCCAGCCACCGCGGCATCAATATCTACCAGTCCAGCTTCGACGATGGCGGTTCGCGCGTCAATCTGCAGGCTGTGCCCATCAACGGGCCGGCCAAGGCGTTCGAGGTGTCGGGCGTGATCGGTGGCACGTCCGCGCTGAGCAACGGGGATCAGAAGCTCACACTGGAGTACACCGGCCTGCGCGTGATCAACGTGGAGAACTTTGCGAACCAGGGCGAAGCATCGGGCACGGATGTGCGCAAGGTCGACCTGCGCAGTTCAATCGAGAGTCGCCTCGGTTCGGGTCACAAGCCGGGAGCCGAAAAAACCCTGCGCAATGTGGGCCCCAGTTTCAGCTACAAGCTGCGCGACGCGGCGGGCCAGGCGGTGGAATACAACAACTATATGCTGCCCATGGAGATCGATGGTTCGCGCATGTTCCTCTTTGGCATGCGTGAAACGCCGTCCGAGCCCTTCCGGTACCTGCGCATCCCTGCCGATGATCAGGACAGCATCGATGGTTTTGTGCGTCTGCGCGCGGCCCTCGTCGATCCGGCGCTGCGAGAACTGGCCGTGCGCCGCTACGCGGTCTCGGCGGTCGAAGCGGGGCGCACCGAGCTCTCCGATGCACTGCAGGCGTCTGCCGGTCGGGCGATTGGCCTGTTTGCCGGCGCCGAAGCCACCGAGGTCCCGGCGGGTGATCCGCCCATCAAGGGGGGCTTGCAGGCGGTGTCGGCGTTTCTGGAAAGCAATGTGCCCGAGGCCGAGCGTGAGCGCGCCAGCGATGTGCTGGTGCGCATCCTCAATGGAACGCTGTTCGAGCTGTTGCAGGTCAGTCGCGAACGGGCCGGTCTGCAGCCGCTGGAGCGCAGTGATGCCACGCAGCAGTTCATGACGCACGCCGTCATGAGCCTGAGCGATGCTTTCTATTACCCGGCCCCGATGACCTTTCAGCTCAAGGATTTTGAGCACGTGCAGGCCAGTGTGTTCCAGGTGGCGCGCGCGCCTGGCCAGAGCATCGTGTACCTGGGTTGCGTCTTGCTGATCCTGGGTGTTTTTGTCATGCTTTATGTGCGCGAGCGCCGCGTATGGGTGTGGCTCTCGCCAGCGGGCGCAGGGCATTCGCAGGCCACGATGGCGCTCTCGTCCAACCGCAAGACGATGGAAGCCGATCAGGAGTTTGAAGTGTTGAAGTCCCAGTTGTTGAAGGTGCCCTCATGAATACCGCTACCCAGACCTTTGAACTCAAGCGGGGCCAGAACGGCTCCGGCTTGGAGCCCGGCTATTTCGCGCGTCGCAATGTGTGGGACTGGCTGTTCGCTGTTCTCGTGATAGCAGGCGCGGTGTGGAGTTTCATGCGCTACAGCCCAGCCATGGACGTCTACGAAAAGGCCATTCTGGCGGGTGCGGTCCCGGCAGTGATCTGGCTGGGCTGGTTCTGGCGACCCCTGCGTGTGCTGATGGTGGTGGTGGCAGCGCTGTCCTTGCTGGCCATCTCGCTGTACCAGACGCCGGAAGGCACGGCCAATCTGGCGCGCGCCGACCAGGTGTTCATGCTCAAGTACTTCATCTCCAGCCAGTCGGCCATTCTCTGGATGAGCGTGCTGTTCTTCATGAGCACCATCTTCTACTGGGTGGGGATGTTCACCCGTGCAGGTAATGCGTTCGAAGGCCTGGGGTCGCGCCTGGCTTGGGTGGCTGTGACGCTGGCGCTGGTGGGCACCATGGTGCGTTGGTACGAGAGCCACCAGATTGGTGTCGGCATTGGTCACATTCCAGTGAGCAATCTGTACGAGGTGTTCGTGCTGTTCTGCTGGATGACGGCGGCCTTTTACCTGTATTACGAAGAGCAGTACAACACCCGTTCGATGGGCGCTTTCGTGATGCTGGTGGTGAGTGCGGCCGTGGGCTTTCTGCTCTGGTACACCGTGGTGCGCGAAGCCCACGAGATCCAGCCGCTGGTGCCCGCGTTGCAGAGCTGGTGGATGAAGCTCCACGTGCCAGCCAACTTCATTGGTTATGGCACGTTTGCGCTCTCGGCGATGCTGGCGTTTGCCTACCTGATCAAGCAGAGCGCCAGCGAGTCGCGCTGGTACAAGCTCGCGCCGTTGTGGTTGCTGGGCATCGTGCTGTGTTTTGAGCCCATCGTCTTTCGCACGTCGGCCGCGGAAAAGGGCGGCAGTTACTGGTTCGTGTATTTCGGCATTTCGGCGCTGATCGTGGCCACCATCCTGTTCGGCCGCCGCCGCATTGCGGAGCGACTGCCGAGTTTTGAGGTGCTGGACGACGTGATGTACAAAGCTATCGCGGTGGGCTTTGCCTTCTTCACCATTGCCACTGTGCTGGGCGCCTTCTGGGCCGCCGAAGCCTGGGGCGGCTACTGGAGCTGGGACCCGAAGGAAACCTGGGCGCTGATCGTCTGGCTGAACTACGCCGCCTGGCTGCACATGCGCCTGATGAAGGGCCTGCGTGGCACCGTGGCGGCCTGGTGGGCCTTGGTGGGGCTCGCGGTCACCACCTTCGCTTTCCTGGGCGTGAACATGTTCCTCTCGGGCTTGCACAGCTACGGCGAGCTGTGAGGTTCTGCGGCACCTGAATCCCGCATCGCTCCGGGATGCGGGCGGCGCAGAATTCTGTGCAAGCGGGGGCTTGATGACGCGGGCAGGAAATTGGTAAGAAATCCCCGGCTCCTACGACTGACCCGAACCACAGGAGCCTCTCATGATCATCCGTTCTGCCGACACCGGGTACCACCATCCTCGATCGAGCGAAATCACGTCCCGGTCCACATATCTGGGGCGCCGCGAGTGGCTGCAGCACCTGGCCCTGGGAGCCGGTGGTGCTGCGCTGGCTGGTTGGGCTTCGCGGGACGCCCTGGCCGCTGTGGCCCGGCCCGGCAAGCTCGCCGCGCTGGCGGGCGTCTCTTCTCCGTTGCCCGGGGCCTCAACGGTGGAGAAGGTCACCGCTTACGAGCACGCGTCCACCTACAACAACTTCTACGAATTCGGCACCGACAAGTCGGACCCCGTGGCGCGAGCCAAGTCGCTGAAGACGAGCCCGTGGACGGTGTCGGTCGAGGGCTTGGTGAACAAGCCCCGGACCTACGGGCTGGAGGAGCTGCTCAAGCTGGCTCCCACGGAGGAGCGCATTTACCGGCTGCGCTGTGTGGAGGGCTGGTCCATGGTGATTCCCTGGATGGGCTATTCGCTGGGTGCGTTGATCCGGGCGGCGCAGCCGCTGGGCAGCGCGAAGTATGTGGAGTTCGTGACCCAGGCCGATCGGGACACCATGCCGGGCCTGCGCTCCAGCGTGTTGCTGTGGCCGTATGTCGAGGGCCTGCGTCTGGACGAGGCCATGCATCCTTTGACGCTGCTGGCGTTTGGCATGTATGGCGAGGTGTTGCCGAACCAGAACGGCGCGCCGGTGCGCCTGGTGGTTCCGTGGAAATACGGTTTCAAGAGTGGCAAGTCGCTGGTGAAGATCCGGTTCACCGACAAGGAGCCCAGCACGGCCTGGAACATCGCGGCTCCCCAGGAATACGGCTTCTTCTCGAATGTGAATCCCGACGTGGCCCACCCGCGCTGGAGTCAGGCCACCGAGCGGCGCATTGGTGAAGAGGGCGGCCTGCTGGCCAAACGCCGCAAGACCCTGATGTTCAACGGCTATGAGCCCCAGGTTGGGCAGCTTTACGCGGGCATGGACCTGCGCAAGTTCTTCTGAACTTCTCAGGCATTGCACTCGCAACGCAGCGCTTGTGGACGTCCGACTTTCCGCTGATCCTTCAGTCCGATCTGGTGCGGTGGACTCAGTCACCGCGCCGCGCAAGGCAGGGTCGCGCTTGAACCGGTGGCTCTTGCACCGCACAGCCAAACCCTTGCTGTTTGTTTTGTGGAGCCTGCCGGTTGTCTGGCTGTTCTGGGCCGCCTGGAACGACCAGCTGGGCGCCAATCCGGCCGAAGCCCTGATCCGCTCGCTGGGTGACTGGACGCTTCGAGCACTCGTGCTGGTCTTGCTGGTGACGCCCTTGCGCGTGATGGCGGGCTGGCCTGCGTTGGCCCGGTTGCGGCGCATGCTGGGGCTGTTCGTGTTTTTCTACGCCAGTCTGCACCTGCTGGCCTACGCCTGGTTTGACATGGGTTTTGAATGGCGGGAGGTGCTGGCCGATCTGGCCAAGCGACCGTTCATCCTGGTTGGCTTTCTCTGCTGGGTGCTGCTGCTGCTCATGGCCGGCACTTCGTTCAACCGGGCCATCCGGGCGTTGGGGGCTGCGCGCTGGAGGTTGCTTCACCGCAGCGTGTACGCCGTGGCCTGTCTGGCGGTGCTGCACTTCTTCTGGATGCGCAGTGGCAAGAACGACTTTGCGGAAGTGGGTGTTTACGCGGTTCTGCTGGCCTTGTTGCTGGGCTGGCGTGTATGGGAACGCTGGCGGCCCAGGGGCCAGCTGGGGCGTTGAATATGCTTGAGTTGGCAACGGGTTGCTGGGGCTGCGCTTTCACGATCGCGGCCACGACCAGGAAACTTTGCGGCCCCGGATTGACACCCTCGAAAGCAAGTTCAGCGCTGCGGCGACTCGTCCAGCGAATCGGTCGCGTTGGGGGCCGTGTCCGCTGGTTTCGGCGCTGCAGGCCGGGCCTCGGGTTGCGCGCCGGGCAGGTACAGCGGACCCTTTTGACCGCAGCCGGCGCCCGCCACACTGAGGGCAACCAGGATCGTGCCGCCAGCGATACGGACATGGGCGAGCGCTCCGCCTAGAATTCGATGCATCTTCATAGTGGGTGCATTGTAATGACCGATATCGAGTATCTGGATCGCGCCGAGGCCTTGCTCCGCGCCATTGAACTGGCTTGCGACCGCATCAACGATGAGACTGCCGCGGACATTGACAACCAGCGCGTGGGCGGCATGGTGACTTTGACCTTTGCAAACCGCAGCCAGATCATCGTGAATTTGCAGAAACCGCTGCAGGAGGTCTGGATGGCAGCGCGCGCGGGGGGCTTTCACTACAAGTACGACGGTGCCCAGTGGATGGACAGCAAAGGGCAGGGCGAGTTTTTTTCGCACCTGTCCCGTTGTGCAACCGAGCAGGCAGGCCAGCCGCTGACGTTCAGTTCCTGAACAGGTCCAGGATGGTGCGCCGGTCTTCGGTGGCGTTGGGCTGAGTGGCGGCCTCTGTGGGCGTGACATCGCTTTCAACCTGGCTACCGGGCCACGGATCCTGCAAGCCCAGGCCATGCACACCCTGGCCAGGGCCAAATTCCTCGTAGTACCAGTCGCCACCGACACGAATCACGCCCGACGGCGGTTTGTACTCAACCACTGGCACCCCTTTGAGCGCTTCGGCCATGTAGTCGATCCAGATCGGCAGGCTCAAGCCGCCACCTGTTTCGCGGCTACCCAGATTGCGTGGCGTGTCGTACCCCACCCAGGCTGTCGCCACGAGTGAAGGGTGGTAACCCACGAACCAGGCGTCCATGGAGTCGTTGGTGGTGCCCGTCTTGCCATAAACGTCCGGCCGTTTCAGCGTTGCCTGGGCGCGCGCAGCGGTGCCGGTTCGCGTGATTTCCTGCAGCAGGCTGCTCATGATGAAGGCGTTGCGTTCGTCAATGACTTGGCTTGATGCGTCCACTGCTTTGGGTGGTTCATCAAAAAGCACTTTGCCACGTTGTTCGACCACGCGGGTGATCAGGACGGGTGTGACGCGATGACCGCCGTTGGCAAACACGGCGTACCCGGTAGTCATTTGCATCGGAGTGACCGCACCGGCGCCGAGTGCCATGGTCAGGTATGGAGGGTGTCTCTCCGGCGGGAAACCGAACCGGGCGACCCAGTCCTGCGCGCTTTTTGTTCCAACGAGCTGTAGCACGCGGATCGACACCATGTTCTTGGACTTGGCCAGCGCACGGCGCACCGACATCGGACCCTCGAACTGTCCGTCATAGTTCTTGGGTTCCCAGGGCTTGCCACCGGTTTGCTCGGCGCTGTAGAAAAGCGGCGCGTCGTTCACCACAGTCATCGGCGTCAGGCCTTTTTCAAGCGCAGCGGAGTAGATGAATGGCTTGAAGCTGGAGCCCGGCTGGCGCCAAGCCTGGGTCACGTGGTTGAACTTGTTCTTCTGGAAATCGAAGCCACCGACCAGCGCGTGCACCGCGCCGGTGTTGGGATCCATCGCCACGAAGGCAGACTCGACCTCGGGTAACTGGCTGATGCGCCACCCGTTCGAAGAAGTCCTGACCACCCGAACCACGGCCCCCGGGCGGAGTTTGATCGAAGGGTCGGCCTTTTCCGCTAGTCCCGATTGCACGGGGCGCAGGCCTTCGCCGGTGACGGCGAAGGGCTCGCCATCCTGGCGAACCACCACCACCTTGCGAGGCCCGGCTTCAAGCACGACGGCAGAGAGCAGGTCACCGTTGTCGGGGTGCTCCGCCAACACGCTATCGATCACATCTTCACGCGTGGCCTTGTCTGCCGGCAGGTTGACGAAGAGTTCGGGACCCCGGTACCTCTGTCGGCTTTCGTAAGTCAGGATGCCGCGCCGCAGAGCCTGGTAGGCGGTTTGTTGTTCGCTGGACTGTAGCGTGGTGGTGACCGTCAGGCCGCGGGTGTAAGCCTCTTCACCGTATTGGGCGACCATGGACTGGCGAACCATCTCGGCAACAAATTCACCGTGAACCCGTTCAGGCCCTCCTAACGGTCGAAGTTTGAGTTCTTCGACCCGGGCTGATTGGGCCTCTTCGGCGGTGATGAACCCGTTTTCGAGCATGCGATCAATGATGTGCAGTTGCCTGGCACGTGCGCGTTTGGGGTTGGAAATGGGGTTGTACGCCGAAGGCGCTTTGGGCAGGCCCGCCAGCATGGCGGCTTCGGCAATGCTCACGTCCTTGAGCGGCTTGCCGAAGTACGTCTGCGACGCGGTGGCAAAGCCATAGGCTCGCTGACCCAGAAAAATCTGGTTCATGTAGATCTCTAGGATCTGCTCTTTGGTGAGCAGATATTCCAGCTTGAATGTGAGCAGCACCTCATAGATCTTGCGGGTGTAGCTCTTTTCTGCCGACAGGTAAACGTTTCGGGCCACCTGCATCGTGATCGTGGACGCTCCCTGACTTTTCGCCTGGCCCAGATTGGCCAGCACCGCCCGGAGCATGCCTCGGTAGTCCACGCCGCCATGCTCGAAAAACCGGGCGTCCTCGATGGCGAGGACGGCATTTTTCATGACATCGGGAATGTCTTTTATCGGCAGGAGGCTGCGGCGTTCTTCGCCGAATTCGCCGATCAGCAGGCCATCGGCGGTGAGCACCCGAAGTGGCAGCTTGGGCCGGTAGTCGGCCAAGGCGCCCACATCGGGCAGATTGGGATAGGCCACGGCCAGTCCGATCCCCACCCCCAAAAAGAGCGCAACCAAGGCCGCCAGCACCAGCCCAGTCAGACCTGCCAGCACGCGTCCAAGCCACGCCAGCAGACCCGTTTTCTGGGAGTTGGTGAGCTCGGACGAGCGGGAGGCGGCGGGATCGTTTTGAGGCATGCGAACAGTCAAGGCGAGGGAGGCTGATTATAAAAATCGGCCTGTTGTGAAGGTGTCAGAGCAGAAGCCGTTATTGTGAGTTGTTGTGTGTTTCTTATCTTTCTGCGTGCCGCCAGTCTGCCGGGAGTGGTTGGTTTGCGTATGCTTTTGGCAACGTTCTCTTTTGTGTCAAAGGTAGAAAATCTTTGCTGCACAAGGGGCTTGCTGCTAGCATTCAAGTGAAATCTTAAGTCTGGCGCCTTGCCGCGCTTCTATTTTTTGGGGGTCACCTTGATCTCATTGGGGTCGTTTTTCAGCCGTGATCCGGCGCCGTTGTTGGGCATCGATGTCAGCTCGTCCAGTGTCAAACTGGTCGAGCTGAGCCGTAATCGCTCTGGCGATCTGGTGTTGGAGCGTTGTGCCATCGAGCCCCTGGAGCGAGGGTGGATCACCGATGGGAACATCGAAAAGTTCGATGAAGTCGCCGAGGCTGTGCGCCGGGTCGTCCGCAAAAGTGGCAGCAAGACCAAGAATGTAGCCATGGCGCTGCCTGCATCGGCCGTGATCACCAAAAAAATCGTTCTCCCTGGGGGACTGTCTGAAAAGGAGCTTGAGGCGCAGGTCGAGTCGGAGGCCAACCAGTACATCCCCTTCTCGCTCGATGAAGTCAGTCTCGATTTTTGTGTCGTTGGGCCAAGTGCCAACTCGGTCGGAGATGCCGAGGTTCTGATCGCGGCTTCACGCAAGGAAAAGGTGTCTGATCGGCAGGGACTCGCTGAAGCTGCAGGCCTCAAGCCGGTCATCATGGATGTCGAGCCCTACGCCTCCCGGATGGCAGCTGGGCGGGTCATTGAAACACTGCCCAATCAGGGCGTGGATTCTCTGGTGGCATTGTTTGAGGTGGGCGCCTTGACCACCAGTATGCAGGTGATGCGCAACGATGACGTGCTGTACGAGCGCGATCAAGCTTTTGGAGGCGCACAGTTGACGCAGTTGATCGTGCGTCAGTATGGGTTTTCTGCCGACGAGGCTGAGGCCAAGAAGCGATCGGGCGACTTGCCCGATGATTATCGATCAGCCGTACTGAACCCTTTCATTGAAAGCATGGCACAAGAAATCGGGCGCGCTTTGCAGTTTTTCTTCACCAGTACCCCCTACAACAAGGTTGACCACATCTTGCTGGCAGGTGGCAGTGCGGCATTGCCTGGCTTGACCGAAGGGGTCACCCATCAGACTTCGTTTGCCTGCATGGTGATCAATCCGTTCGATGGTATGGAAATGGCCTCCAACGTACAGGCACGAAAGATCGCGCGTGAAGCTCCATCCTATCTAACCTCCACTGGCTTGGCGTTGCGGAGGTTTTACCAATGATTCTGATCAATTTGCTACCTCATCGTGAGGCTGCGAGAAAAAGGCAGAAAGAGCAATTCTTTACCCAGCTGGGGCTGTCCGCCCTGCTTGGAGGCATCATCTGCGGCGCGGTATTCACCTGGTATCAGGGGCAAATCGCGGAACAGCAGCAGCGAAATTCGTTTCTTCAAAGCAAGACGAAAGAGCTGGATGCTGAAATTAAGGATATTGCAAGCCTTCAGGCAGAAATTGCTTCTTTGCGGGCCAGGCAAACCGCTGTAGAGGGGCTGCAGGCGGATCGAAACATGCCGGTACACCTGCTTGACGAGCTGGTTGCTCAGCTACCGGACGGTATTTATCTGAAAAGCATGAAGCAAGAAAATCAAAGCGTCTTGCTGGAGGGCGTGGCCCAATCTCAAGAACGGGTTTCTGAGTTGTTGCGGAATCTTGCAAACAACTCGTCTTGGCTTGGAAAACCTGAATTGATCGAAATCGTTGCAGCCAACGCAACCGGTTCAAATCGCGAGCAACGCCGGGTGTCAAATTTCAAGATCAGAGTGGCTCTCAATCGCCCCACTGGTCCGAATGCCGTTGGGCAGGGTGCTGCGGGAGCATCGTCTCCAGCACCAGGAAAAGTCTGATCGAGGTAATCATGGCTCTATCACCTACCATCAACCTCGATTTTAAGTCGGTTCAGGATACGCTTCAGAAGCAGTTTTCCGGCCTTGATCCCAACGACCCTTCTTCCTGGCCATCGCTGCCGCGTAACCTTCTCTACATAGTTGTTTGCGCCGCTGTTATTGCCGGTCTTTGGTTTTTTTGGCTCAAGGCTGTTGATGAGGAGTTGCTGACTGAGCAAACCCGTGAACAGCAGTTGCGAGAAGACTATCGAAAAAAGCTTGTTCAGGCGGTCAATCTCGATGCGTTGAAGAAGCAGCTTGAACAGGTTCAGCAGTACGTTAACCAGTTAGAGAAACAACTTCCTAGCAAGGCAGAAATGGATGCCTTGTTGTCTGATATCAATCAGGCTGGCTTGGGTCGCAGTTTGCAGTTTGAATTGTTTCGCCCGGGCCAAGTCTCGGTTAAGGAGTACTATGCTGAGCTCCCGATTTCTGTTCGCGTAACAGGTGGGTATCACGATATTGGATTGTTCGCGGCAGACATCGCCAACTTGTCTCGTATTGTCACATTAAACAATTTGTCACTTGCTCCTGTAAAGGATAGGGATGGCATCCTAACCATGGATTGCACTGCAAAGACATTCCGGTATCTGGATCAAGAGGAAATTGAGCTGCAGCAGAAATCTGCGACGACCAAAAATGCACCCAAAGGAGTATCTCAATGATGCGGTGCAAGCTAGATAACAAAGTGGGCATCGTATTGTTGGCTTTTGCCGCGGTTTTGCTGCAGGGGTGTGGGAGCTCTGAGCAGGAAGAGTTGAGCCTCTGGATGCAAAATGAGAGAAACTCCATCAAGCCCGATGTCAAGCCAATTCCGGAGCCCTCAAAATTTGAACCATATGCTTACGGAGGTGAGCGCCTTGTGGAGCCTTTCAGCAACGAAAAATTGGCGAGCATTCTGCGCGGAGGACAGGCGCTACCCGCAGGGAATTCCGCTTTGATCGATGCAGAGATGAGTCGTCGGAAACAGCCGTTGGAAGCTTTTCCGCTGGATACTATGTCGATGGTTGGCAGTCTGAATCGTGCTGGACAGCTCGTTGCCTTGGTGAAAGTAGATCAACTCCTTTACCAAGTGACCCAGGGCAGTTACCTGGGTCAGAACTATGGACGGGTATTGAAAATTACCGAAAACGAAATCAACCTGCGCGAAATTGTGCAGGATGCAGCGGGTGAGTGGATTGAGCGTCCAGCGGCATTGCAGTTACAAGAGGAAGTTTCCAAATGACAAAATCTTATAGCGTGACCATCTCTGAGTCAAAAGAGCGGAGTCTGCGCAAGCTGTCACTGTTCATGGCCATGGCCATGGCTTCGTTTTTGGCCCATGCGCAAAATGCCATCCAGTCTTTGACTGGTGGCATGCAGGCCGGTGTTGAGGTCGTGCGTATAGACACGACTGAGGCTTTGACTGCACTGCCAACCGGATTCACGATCCAGTCGCCTGCTCGGATTGCGTTGGATTTCCCGGGTGTGGTGAATGCCATGGGCAGAAGTACCGTGGAGTTGAATCAAGGGAATTTGCGATCGGCCAACGTGGTTCAGGCGGGAGACCGGACGCGGGTAGTGATCAACTTGAAGCAACCTGCTGCATATCAAGCCAAGCTGGATGGGAAGTCGTTGTTGCTGGTTCTTGATCGGACGGAAGCTGCAGGGGCACCTTCCCCAAGCGGTCCTGCAGTGTTTGCCCAAGTTCAGACTGATCACTCGGTTGCACTCAAAGACATTGATTTTCGAAGAGGCGTAGGAAATTCAGGGCGGGTGGTGGTTGATCTTGCGAGCAACCAGGTCGGTGTCGACATCCGCCAGCAAGGCAAGGATCTGGTTGTAGATTTCTTGCGAACTTCGTTGCCAGAAGGATTGAACCGCAAGCTGGATGTGACCGATTTTGGAACTCCTGTCCAAAGCGTGGTTACGAGTCAGGTGGGCGACCGTGTTCGCATGGTGGTTACGCCCAAGGGCAACTGGGAGCACTCGGCATACCAGAGTGACAATCAGTTTGTGCTTGAGGTTCGCGAGCAGAAAGTTGACGAATCCAAGCTTACTCAGGGACCAGGCTATAACGGTGAGAAATTGTCACTCAATTTCCAAAATATTGAAGTCAGGTCGCTGCTGCAGGTTATCGCCGATTTCACTAACTTCAATATTGTCACTTCAGATTCAGTAAGTGGGGCCGTCACGCTGCGTTTGAAGGATGTCCCTTGGGATCAAGCCTTGGACATCATTCTTCAGGCCAAGGGCCTTGGGATGCGGAAGAGTGGGAATGTCCTCTGGATTGCGCCTCAGGATGAGATTGCAGCTCGTGAGAAGCAAGAGCTCGAAGCAAAAGCATCCATTGAGAGCTTGGAGACACTGCGTACGCAGAGCTTTCAGATGAACTATGCAAAAGCAAGTGATGTGGCTGCACAGCTGGCGGCCTCTGGTAGCGCAGGGGCCAGCGGCGCGGGTGCTCGCATACTTTCTGGGCGTGGGAGTGCAATCGCGGAGCCGCGAACCAATCAGCTTTTTGTAACCGATGTACCTTCGAAACTCGAACAGGTGCAGCAATTGATCAGCAAGCTGGATATTCCAATCCGGCAGGTTTTGATTGAAGCGCGTATTGTGGAGGCCGATGACCGTTTTGGACGCTCACTGGGTGTGCGACTCGGTGGCAGCGATTTGCGAGGCGTTCGAGGGGGCGATGCAGGGTATGCAGCGGGTGGACAGAATCGTGTTGCTATTGGAGGCAGCTATAACGCTGTGTCTAGTACGACGGTTGAGTCTGAAAATGTGCTCGATACGATCAATACAAGTTTCGTTAATTTACCCTCATCTGGTGCTGGTGGTTTCGCTCCGGCAGCTTTTGCACTTTCTTTGTTCAGTTCAGCAGCTAACCGTTTTCTGAATTTGGAGATTTCTGCTTTGGAGGCAGATGGACGAGGGAAAATTGTTTCAAGTCCGCGGGTAGTGACGGCCGACCAAGTAAAAGCATTGATTGAGCAAGGCACGGAATTTCCTTATCAAACGGCAACATCCAGTGGTGCAACTGCGGTGGCGTTCCGAAAGGCCAACCTCAAGCTGGAAGTGACTCCACAAATCACACCAGAGGGTAGTATTATTCTTGATGTCGATATCAATAAAGATAGTCGCGGAGAAACCACGGCAGCCGGTATCGCAATCAATACAAAACATGTTCAGACCCAAGTGCTGATTGAGAATGGTGGCACGGTTGTGATTGGTGGTATTTTTGAGCAAAATGAGACCGAGGATGTTACCAAAGTTCCTTTGTTTGGTGATCTTCCAGTAGTGGGAAATTTGTTCAAAAACAAAAATAAGACGGCAAACAAGTCGGAGTTGTTGATTTTTATCACGCCGCGCACGATTGGTGATCGAGGCGTATCTCGGTAGTCTTATAGAGATTGATCATGAAAAAATTCAGTTTATTTTCTCGAGTTGTGACAATTTCAATTTTGTCGATTGCAGTTGTTGCCTGTGGTGGCGGCGGAGACGTAGCGGGCGATACGGAAGAGTTTTTTACCAATCCCGATGAATGGAAGGTCGCTTCCCTGGGTTGTGGGGGTGGCGCTCAAGTCGTTGTCACGATAGTTGGAGGCACACCTCCCTATAGGGTCCATAACCCGTTCCCACGTGGATTGCAAGTGGATAGAACCGAGGTCAGCGGGAAAGACCCGAAGTTCCGTATAACTACGCTGGGCGGTTGTATGGAAACGGTGCCTGTTTTGGTGCTTGATTATCATTCTCGCACTACTGAAATTGAGATTACAGTTGAAGAACCCGAGGAAACGATCCAGTAGGTTTGTGTGCTTGTTGCTTTCAGTCAGTTGGTGCAGTAATTGTTTTTTCTAAGCTTTGTTGCAGTCGGATAGATGAACTTTTGAAATACGATTGCAATGATGATCATCCTGTGCATCTTCCGCTGTTGATTTCCTTGGTGGGGTTGCCAGGGTCTGGCAAGACAACCGTTGGTCGCCAATTGTCTCGCCGGCTTTCGGTTCCTTTTTTTGACTCTGATCATGTGATTGAGCAACGTCTCGGGTGCTCGATTCGCGAATATTTTGATCGAGAAGGGGAAGTCAGCTTTCGTGATCTCGAGGCTGCTGTGATCGAAGAATTGACGCTGGGGGAGCCTTGCGTGCTGTCGACCGGCGGCGGCGCCGTGTTGCGCGCGGCGAATCGGACTTGTCTTCGCGAACGCAGTCACGTGGTGTATTTGAGATCTTCACCTGAGGAAGTCTTTCGACGTCTTCGGCACGACCGGAACAGGCCCCTTCTTCAGGTTGCAGACCCGCTGCAGCGGCTTCGGGATCTGTTTGTGCAACGGGACCCGCTGTACAGGGAGACTGCGCACTATGTGATCGAAACAGGGCGGCCCTCCGTGTCTTCCCTTGTCAATATGATCATGATGCAACTGGAACTGGCCGGCATAGTGAAAGATGTTTTAGCATCTGGGCAAGTTACCAGGAGGACCTGACATCAGGTCGCAGTGCAAGTGGGGTCGTCTGTGGGCTGCCTTTCTACCTGTTCCTGGAGGCTCTACACTCTGGCCCCATGCACGAGACTACACGATCAGCGACGCAATCCCCCGTTGAAATCCACTTGGGTGAGCGGAGCTACGACATTGTCATTGCTGGTGGCCTGCTTGGGTCGCCACACAGCTACGCCGGCCTGCCTCACGCCAAGACTGCGCTGATCGTGACCAATGAGACGGTTGCGCCGCTGTACCTTCAGACCCTGGCGGACGCCTTGAGCAGACAGTATCCGGTGGTGGGCCAGGTGGTTCTGCCTGATGGTGAGGTTTACAAAACCTGGGCCACTCTCAATCTGATATTCGATGCCTTGCTTGAACAGGGTTGTGACCGAAGAACGGTGTTGTTTGCCCTGGGTGGAGGTGTTGTCGGGGACATGACTGGGTTTGCTGCGGCGAGTTACATGCGGGGGGTGCCTTTTGTGCAGGTTCCCACGACCTTGCTGGCCCAGGTTGACTCTTCGGTCGGGGGGAAAACCGGCATCAATCATCCACTGGGCAAGAACATGATTGGTGCGTTTTACCAGCCGCAACGGGTGATCTGCGATCTGGATACGCTCAAGACGCTGCCCGAGCGAGAACTGAGTGCTGGCTTGGCCGAAGTCATCAAGTACGGACCCATTGCCGACGCGGCCTTTCTCGACTGGATCGAGACCAATCTGGACAAGCTGCGAGCCCGTGATCCCGTCGCATTGGCTTTCGCGATTCGGCGCAGCTGTGAAATCAAAGCCCAGGTGGTGGGTGCCGATGAACGAGAGGCTGGTCTTCGCGCGATCCTCAACTTCGGTCACACCTTTGGCCACGCCATTGAGGCCGGCATGGGATATGGCCAATGGCTGCACGGTGAGGCGGTGGGTTGTGGCATGGTCATGGCTGCGCGCCTGTCGCAGCGCCTGGGTTTGATCGATGCCAAGTATGTGGATCGACTGACCCGTTTGATAGAGCGGGCCGGTCTGCCCGTGGTGGCGCCCGTGCTGGATGCTCAGGACAACGCGGGCCGCTACCTTGCGTTGATGCGTGTGGACAAAAAAGCAGAGGCTGGGGAGATCAAGTTTGTGTTGATTGACGGTTCCGGACAGGCGGTCGTCCGCAGCGCGCCAGACAGCTTGGTGACCGAGGTGATCCAGACCAGTTGTCGCCAGTGAGCACCCGGTGTCTGCAGTTGGTGGCAGGTCGGCTGGTGACATGTGCTTGGGGGTGCACATGAACAGCGGAATGGGCCTTGCGCCGTACGCGTGTCACCCCGACTACACCAGGGGCCGGCGTTTCAGCGAATCCGAAGCGCCCACGCGAACAGCGTTTCAACGGGACCGCGATCGCATCATCCACAGCACGGCTTTTCGCCGCCTGGTTTACAAGACTCAGGTGTTTCTGAACCATGAGGGCGACCTGTTCCGTACCCGACTGACCCATTCGTTGGAGGTCGCACAATTGGGGCGGAGCATCGCCCGTTCGCTGGGACTGAACGAAGACCTCGTGGAAGCGGTTGCGCTGGCGCATGATTTGGGCCACACGCCGTTCGGACACGCCGGCCAGGATGCGTTGAACGCTTGCATGAAAAACCTGCCTTCATCGCAGAATACGCCTCACGCAAGTGAACAGTCGGGCTTTGAGCACAACCTCCAGAGCTTGAGGGTGGTTGATGCGCTGGAGGAGCGTTACCCCGATTTCGACGGATTGAACCTCACTTTCGAGACCCGAGAGGGCATTCTGAAGCACTGTTCTCCGGCGAATGCAAAACGTCTCTGCGCCCAGGATGCCACCGGGGTTGCGGTGCGTTTCTTGACCGGTGGTTCTCCTTCTCTGGAAGCGCAACTGTGCAACCTGGCTGACGAGATTGCCTACAACGCGCACGACATCGACGATGGCGTGCGCTCCGGTTTGCTGAGCCTGGAGCAGCTTGAGGCCGTGCCCCTGTTTTCGCGGTATCACCAGCTGGTTCTGGAAAAGCACCCACGACTCGACGGCCGCCGGCTGTTGTTCGAGGTGATCCGGCGGATGCTCAGCGATCAGGTGTACGACGTGATCGACACCTCGCGGACAAATATCGAGACATCAAGGGTCGGCTCCGTGGATGACGTGCGGGCACATGGCACCCTGGTGTCGTTCTCAGAGGCGATGCGTGACCAGTCCATGGAGCTGAAGCAATTCCTCCTGCGCAATCTGTACCGGCACCCGCAAGTGATGGAAACAACCGAACGGGCCCGGCGTGTGGTGACGGAGCTGTTTGCCTTCTACC
>Ga0156037_1206_pt3 | contig 27732 bp, 21 predicted proteins | sample RifCSPlowO2_02_FD_107691 | JGI IMG/M metagenome (GOLD analysis project Ga0156037, IMG submission 107691) | Burkholderiales bacterium RIFCSPLOWO2_02_FULL_66_35 | reverse complement strand
ATGTTGGCGTGCACGAAGGTGATGGGTGCCAGCAGCAAGCCGGCAAAGGCCGCCACGCCCGCGGCCAGTCCCCACACCAGGCCGTTGAGCCGCTTGACCGGGATGCCCATGTAGTAGGCCGCGAGCTGGTTCTGCGACGACGCCTGCATGGCCACGCCCAGCTTCGAATAGCGGAACATCGCGAACAGCCCGGCACACAACACGCCGGTGACCCCGATCACCACGATCTGCTCAGCCGACACCACCAGCGCGCCCAGCCGCAGCACCTCGCCCGCGTAGGGCACGGGCAGGGTGTGGGTGTCGGTGCCGATGTTGGGGATCATGGTGATCAGGCCACGCAGCACGTAGCCGACACCGATGGTGAGCATGACGATGGAGAACGCCGGCTGGCCCAGGATGGGGCGGATCACCAGGCGCTCCAGCACCGCGCCAAACAAACCCATGGCGACAACAGCCGCGGGCACCGACAGCCAGAACGGGAAGCCGAGCATCGTCATGGTGGCCAGACCGCCGAACGCGCCAACCATCATGAGGTCGCCCTGGGCAAAGCTCACCGTTTCGGTGGCCTTGTAGATCAGCACGAAACCCAGGGCAATGAGTCCGTAGATACAGCCCTGGGCCACACCGCTGATGAGCAGTTGCAGCAGTTGCACGCGGTTCTCCTGTGAGTCGGATGCCCTTGTCCTCCCGGCCGCTGCTGCAGGCTGTGAGACGCGTCAACCCGACGGGGTGGGGTGTTTATAGCTGCCAGGGTTGACACTGGCGCTAGGGGTTGACCCGATCCACAGTCGCGCAGGCGCCTTGCCTTGCGGTGCAGCATTTTATTTATGCAGAGCGTTTGCTTTGCAAAATGATCGGAGCGACGTATCCTGTGGTCCCCATCCACTTTCCGACCTTCATGAAGTCCATCCGCATCGGTGCCGGCCTCGGCTTTTACGGCGACAACTGGGAACCGGTGGCCGCGAGCATCGAATACGGCCATGTGCAGTTCATCGCCAGCGACCACCTGGCCGAACTCACGCTCGCCATCCTGCAGAAAGACCGCCAGCGCGACCCGTCGCTGGGTTACGCGCGCGACGTGGTGCCCATGCTGCTGCGGCTGTGGCCACTGATGCGCGAGCGCGGCGTGCGCTTCGTCTGCAACGCAGGCGGCCTGAACCCGATGGGTGCGGCGCAGGCGGTGCTGGCGGCGTTCGCGGCCAAGGGCTGGCAGGCGCGCATCGCGGTGGTGAGCGGCGACGACGTGTTGCCGCGTTTGCAGGACGTTTCGACGCCGGCCGATGAACTGGCCCACCTGTTCACTGGTGAGGCGGTTTCGCAGGTGCGCGAGCGGCTGGTGTTCGGCAACGCCTACCTGGGCGCGGCACCCATCGTGCAGGCGCTGGACGCCGGCGCGGACATCGTGATCACCGGCCGCGTGGCCGACGCCGCGCTGTTCCTCGGCCCGCTGGTGCACGGCCTGGGCTGGACGCTCGGCGGCGCCACGGAGCCGCAAGACCTGAACCGCCTCGCGCAGGGGCTGACCGTGGGGCATCTGCTGGAGTGTTCGGGCCAGGGCAGCGGCGGCAACTTCGGCAGCCAGGGCGCGTGGCAGGCCATTCCCGATCTGGCGCACATCGGTTATCCCATCGCCGAGGTGTGGGAAGACGGCACGGCCCTGATCACCAAGGCGCCGGGCACGGGCGGGCGCATCAACTTCGACACCGTGCGCCAGCAACTGCTCTACGAGGTGCACAACCCGCACGCCTACCACTCGCCCGACGTGGTGCTCGACATGGGCGGCATCGTGCTGCACGACGAGGGCCACGACCGCGTGCGCCTGACCGGCGCGCGCGGCCAGGCGCCGGGGTCGATGCTCAAGGTGGTGGCGGGTTACCGCGATGGCTACAAGGCCGAAGTGACCTGGGGCTTCTCGTGGCCCGACGCCTGGGACAAGTCGCAGGCCGCGATAGCCACGATCCGGACGCAACTCGCCGACAGACGCATCCCGCACGACGAGCTGTTTGTGGAATACCCGGGTCTCAATTCGGCACACGGTGCCCTGGCACCGCTGCCCGATGCCGGCGCACTCAATGCCATGAACGAGATCTGGACCCGGCTGGTGCTGCGCACCCCGTCGAAGGCCGCCGCCGACGGTTTCGGCCGCCTGTTCCCCTGGCTGGCCTTGAGCGGTCCGGCCTACACCTGTGGCTTCAACGGCCTGCACAACACCAGCGAACTGCTGGGCATCTGGCCCACGCTGATTCCGCGGGTGCGGGTGGAGCCGAACATCCAGGTCGACCTGTTGGGAGGTGCCCCATGAGCCAAACCTTGCGCGTTCCCCTGGCCCGCATCGCCCACGCCCGCAGCGGCGACAAGGCCGACTGGGTGGATTTCGGTCTCTTCGCCTGGAACCTGGTGGGCTACCGCCTGATCGAGCGCGAGGTCACGACCGAGCGCGTGCGCGCCCACTTCGCACCCTGGCTGCCGGGCGATGTGGACGCCTGGGCGCTGCCCAACATCCTGGCGCTGAAGTTCGTGTTGCGCGGTGCGCTGCAGGGTGGCGGCGCGCGCAATCTGCGGTTGGACAACCTGGGCAAGGCCATGGCGGGCGCGCTGCTGCGGCTGGAGATCGTGGTGACGGAGGCCGAGTTGGCCGAGGCGCTGGAGGCGCCGCGCGTGGGCTGGTGGGGTGATGTTCCTCCCTCTCCCCCTGGGAGAGGGCAGGGGTGAGGGCCCGCCCGACAACCCGCTGGAAGGCATGAAATGAAACCCGCTGCCGTCACCACCGAACAACAGGGCGACATCTGGATCGTCACCCTGAACCGCCCCGAGGTCCGCAACGCTGTGGACAGCGCCACCGCACAGGCCCTGCACGCCGCCTTCCTGGCCTTCGAAGACGACCCGACCGCGAAGGTGGCGGTGTTCCATGGCGCCAGCGGCCACTTTTGCGCCGGGTGGGATCTGCAATACGGCGCCCGGCTGGCCGCGTCGGGTGCATCGGGTGGCCTGGACCAGCTGGACTTCGATGCGCAAGACCCGCGCGCCCTCGGCCCCATGGGCCCATCGCGCCTGCGCCTGTCCAAGCCGGTGATCGCTGCGGTGAGTGGCGCAGCCGTGGCCGGCGGCATGGAGCTGGCGCTCTGGTGCGACCTGCGCGTGATGGAAGCCGACGCCTACTTCGGCGTCTATTGCCGGCGCTTCGGCGTGCCGCTGATCGACGGCGGCACGGTGCGCCTGCCGCGCCTGATCGGCATGGGCCACGCGATGGATCTGATCCTCACCGGCCGCCAGGTGGAAGCCGCTGAAGCGCTGCAGATGGGCCTGGCGAACCGCGTGGTGCCCACCGGTCAGGCGCGTGAAGCCGCCATCGCGCTGGCGCAGCAGCTCGCGGCCTTCCCGCAGGCCACGATGCGCGCCGACCGCGAGAGCGCGTACGCGCAAGGGGATCTGGCGCTGGGCGATGCCCTGCAGCAGGAATGGCAACGTGGCAAGGCGCGCATCCCCGACGCGCTGGAGGGCGCCACCCGGTTTGCGCAGGGGCAGGGCCGCCACGGCCGGTTCTGACGGCCCCGTTGCATCGGCGGCTCCCGCCATCACCACCCGATTGGTCCCCCACGCGGGCGCTCGCCAGCCCATCATCTGGGCCATGAATGATCCCTTGTTCGATAAAACAGACGTGCTGGTGCTGCAACACCTGAACGACGACGGTCCGGGCTATCTCGGCCAGTGGCTCGACGAACAGGGCCTGCGCTGGCAGGTGCGCTGCGCGGAAGCTGGCGAAGCCTATCCCGCGTCGGTGAAGGGCCTCAAAGGCCTGGCGGTGCTGGGCGGTGCCTGGAGCGCCAACGACTATCGTCCCTCGCTGCGTCAGGCTGAAGTGCTGATCCGCGAGGCCGACGCGCTGGGCATCCCCGTTATCGGTCATTGCCTGGGCGGCCAGCTCATGGCGCGGGCGTTCGGAGGTCGCGTCGTGACACTGGCACAGCCCGAAATCGGCTGGCTGCCGATCCGGCACAACGGCAGCGACACCGCCCGTGCCTGGCTGGGCGAAGAGGCCGAGGCCACGGTCTACCAGTGGCACCACGACAGCTTTGTCGAGCTGCCACCCGGCGCAGAGCTGTTGGCCAGTTCACCCGCCTGTGCCCACCAGGCTTTCGCCCTGCGACAGCACCTCGCGATGCAGTTCCACATCGAGATCACCCCGAAGAAGATCGGCGATTGGATGGCGCACCCGGGAGAGGCCTACCCGACGCTGGTGCAACGGCACCCGGACAGCGTGCAGGGAGCTCAGACCATCGCAGACAGTACGGCCCGGCACCAGGCGGGCAGTGAAGCGCTGGCCCGGCGCATCTATCAAACCTGGCGTTTGCGCTGGACTCGCTGAGCGAATTCAGCCCACCAAGCCGGGGATGCTCAGACCGTCCTTCGGGATGGGCCGTGGCTTGCCTTCCATGTCTATCGCCACATAGGTCAGGCTGGCCTCGGTCACCTTCACGTACTGGCCTTGGGCCGAAAAGCGTTCGGCGAACACCTCGACCTGCACCGTGATGGACGTGTTGCCCACGCGCGTGACGTGCGAGAAAAAGCTCAGGATGTCACCCACGCGCACCGGCTGCTTGAAGATGAACTGGTTCACCGCCACCGTGGCCATGCGGCCGCGCACGTAGCGCGCGGGCAGCACGGCGCCGGCCAGGTCGACCTGGGCCATGACCCAGCCGCCGAAAATGTCGCCGTTGCCGTTGGTGTCGGCAGGCATGGGGATGACCTTGAGCACCAGTTCGCGGTGGTCCTTGGGCAGGTCGGTTTGTGGGCGGGGGCTTGTTTCGGTGGACATGGGCACAATCTCTGAATCAACTGTTGCCCCATTGTCTCGCATGCGTCCCCATTCCTCCCGTGTTTCCGTGCCCCTGCCGGCGGCGCCCGCCCCCGGGGCTGCGCCGGCCCCGCGCCGCTCCGACTGGGGCACGCTTTCGCGCCTGTTGCCCTACCTGTGGCAATACAAGTGGCGGGTGGGCTTTGCGCTGGCGTTCATGGTGGGGGCCAAGATGGCCAACGTGGGCGTGCCGCTGCTGCTGAAGGAGCTGGTGGACGCGATGACGATCAAACCCGGCAGCGTCGAGGCGCTGCTGGTGGTGCCGCTGGGCCTGATCGTGGCCTACGGGCTGCTGCGCCTGTCCACGACCGTGTTCACCGAGCTGCGTGAACTGGTGTTCGCCAAGGCCACCGAGGGCGCCACGCGCAGCATCGCGTTGCAGGTGTTCGGGCACCTGCACGCGCTCAGCCTGCGCTTCCACCTGGAGCGCCAGACCGGCGGCATGACGCGCGACATCGAGCGCGGCACGCGCGGCGTGCAGTCGCTCATCTCGTATTCGCTCTACAGCATCTTCCCGACGCTGATCGAAGTGATCATGGTGCTCACGTTGCTGGGCACCAAGTTCGACATGGGTTATGTGTGGATCACGCTGGTGGCGCTGGTGCTCTACGTGACCTTCACCGTGACGGTGACCGAATGGCGCACCAAGTTCCGGCGCGAGATGAACGAGCTGGAGTCCACCAGCCAGACGCGCGCCATCGACTCGCTGCTCAACTACGAAACGGTCAAGTACTTCAACAACGAGGCTTTCGAGGCGCGGCGTTACGACGAAGCGCTGGAGAAGCTGCGCCGCGCCCGCATCAAGAGCCAGACCACGCTGTCGCTGCTGAACGCCGGGCAGCAGCTGGTGATCGCGATCGCGCTGGTGCTCATGCTCTGGCGCGCGACGCAGGGTGTGGCCGACGGCCGCATGACGTTGGGCGATCTGGTGATGGTCAACGCCTTCATGATCCAGCTCTACATCCCGCTGGGGTTCCTGGGGGTGCTCTACCGCGAGATCAAGCAGAGCCTGACCGACCTGGACAAGATGTTCGTGCTGCTGGAGAAGGAGCGCGAAATCGCCGACCAGCCGGGTGCGCAGGACCTGGTGCTCGACGGTCCGCCTTCGGTCCAATTCGAGAACGTGCGCTTCTCCTACGAGCCGGCGCGCGAGATCCTGCATGGCATCAGCTTTCACATCCCGGCCGGCAAGACGGTGGCGGTGGTCGGGCCCTCCGGTTCGGGCAAGAGCACGCTGGCCCGCTTGCTCTACCGCTTTTACGACGTGAGCAACCACGAGCCGGGCGGGCCACATGGCGGTGGCCGCATCCTCATCAACGGCCAGGACATCCGGGAGGTCACACAGTCCAGCGTGCGTCAGGCTATCGGCATCGTGCCGCAGGACACGGTGCTGTTCAACGACACCATCGAATACAACATCCTCTACGGCCGGCCCGAGGCGGGTCACGAGGCCGCGGTGGCCGCGGCGCAGGCGGCGCACATCCACAGCTTCATCCAGAAGCTGCCGCTGGGCTATGCCACCACGGTGGGCGAGCGCGGCTTGAAGCTCTCGGGTGGCGAGAAGCAGCGGGTGGCGATTGCGCGCACGCTGCTGAAGAACCCGCCGATCGTGATCTTTGACGAGGCGACCTCGGCGCTGGACTCGGCGAACGAGCGGGCGATTCAGGCGGAGTTGAAGAGCGCGGCTCGGAACAAGACTTCACTGGTGATTGCGCACCGCTTGTCGACGGTGGTGGATGCCCACGAGATCCTGGTGTTGGTCAATGGGGAGATCGTTGAGCGGGGCACGCACTCTCAGCTGGTGTCGTCGGGGGGTGTTTATGCGGGGATGTGGGCTTTGCAGCAGTCTGGGACGGACTGAGCCCCCTTTGTCGTTGCTTTTGTGGTGTCGTTGTGTGCCGGGTCTCGGCCCGGCGGCCGACTTACTTTCTTTTGCTTCGCCAAAAGAAAGTAAGCAAAGAAAAGGCGAGCCGAAGTCCGGGCCGCTGCGCGGTGCCTTGCGCTGCTCGCGTCGAGCGGGGTCGGGCTGAACTCGCCTTCGGCTCAAACAACGCCCGCCCTGATCCGCTCGCCCCTGCGCTGCTCAGCCCGGCCACACGGCGTGGAATCAGGTGCGGGAGCGGACCCCCCCCCTTCTTTCTCCCTCAGGGAGAGGGCAGGGGTGAGGGCTAAGCCAGCCAAGCCGCCGGAGTGAACGGCCCGTCCAACCCTCAAGGCACCAGCATCTTCCCCGTTCGCTCATACCGGTTGTGCCACGACAGCGCTTCGTCCAGTAGGTGCGGCGTGTGCATGCCGCCATGGCCGGCGCGGGCGTTGGTTTCGCTGCGTTCCACGTAGTCGAGCAGCGCTGGCCTGAAATCCGGGTGGGCGCAGCGTTCGATGATGCGGCGCGAACGCTGGCGCGGTGACAGGCCGCGCAGGTCGGCCAGGCCCTGTTCGGTCACGATGATCTGCACGTCGTGTTCGGTGTGGTCCACGTGGCTCACCATCGGCACGATGCAGCTGATGCTGCCGCCCTTGGCGGTGGACGGCGTCATGAAGACCGAGAGGTAGGCGTTGCGCGCGAAGTCGCCCGAGCCGCCGATGCCGTTCATGATGCGCGTACCCATCACGTGGGTGGAGTTCACGTTGCCGTAGAGGTCGGCCTCGATCATGCCGTTCATGGCGATGATGCCGAGCCGGCGGATCACCTCGGGGTGGTTGCTGATCTCCTGCGGCCGCAACACGATGCGCTCGCGGTAGAAGTCGAGGTTGGAGAGGAACTCTTCCATCACGGGCGCCGAAAACGACAGTGCGGTGGACGAGGCCATGGCCATCTTGCCGGACTTGAGCATGGCCAGCATGCCGTCCTGCAGCACCTCGGTGTAACCCTGCAGATCGTTGAACGGGCCTTCGTTCAGGCTTTCCATCACGGCGTTGGCGATGTTGCCCACGCCCGATTGCAGCGGCAGCAGCTCGGGCGGCAGGCGCCCTTGGTTCACCTCGTCTTGCAGGAAGGCCATCAGGTGGCCGGCGATGCGTTTCGAGGCTTCGTCGGGTGCCGAGAAGCGCGTGTCACGGTCGGGCAGCTGGGTCTCGACGATGGCGATCACCTTGGCCGGGTCGCAGCGCAGGTAGGGCTCGCCGATGCGGTCGCCCGCGTGGGTCATGGGGATCGGCTTGCGGTGCGGCGGGCGCTCGGTGCCGTAGTAGATGTCGTGCATGCCTTCCAGGCCCAGGCTGTGGCCGTGGTTGACCTCCAGGATCACCTTGTCGGCCTGGTCCAGCCAGGTCTTGTTGTTGCCCACCGAGGTGGCCGGGATCAGGCGACCGTCTTCAAGAATGCCCGCGACCTCGATCACCGCCACGTTGAGCTTGCCCAGAAAGCCGAACCACACGTACTGCGCCACGTGCGAGAGGTGGATGTCCATGTAGGCCATCTCGCCGTCGTTGATGCGCGCGCGGCAGGTCGGGTCGGACTGGTAGGGCAGGCGCATGTCCATGCCGCCGACTTTGGCCAGTGCGCCGTCGAGCTCGGGCGCGGTGGAGGCACCGGTCCAGACGCCGATGCGGAACGCCTTGCCGGCGTCGTGGTGCGCCTGGATGTGGCGGGCCAGGGCGAGCGGGATCGCCTTCGGGTAGCCGGCGCCGGTGAAGCCGCTCATGCCCACGTGGTCACCGTTTTCGATGAGGGCGGCGGCGGCCTCGGCCGACATGATTTTCTGGCGCAGGCCGGTGTGGGCGATGCGGGACGGGCGGATATCGGGCGGGTTCTGTGTCATGGGATGAGCAATAAGGGTTAACCCTAGGTGCTTGCTATCGTAACGGATGCCCATGACCGCAAAGCGTCAAACAACACCGGAATTCACCCGCGCGCATAATCCGCGGCCATGGAAACCAAGTGGCTGGAAGATTTTGTGAGCCTGGCTGAAACCCGCAGCTTCAGCCGTTCGGCGCAGCTGCGCCACGTCACCCAGCCCGCGTTTTCGCGCCGCATCCAGTCGCTCGAAGCCTGGGCCGGCACCGACCTGGTGGACCGGTCGTCCTATCCCACCCGCCTCACGCCCGCGGGCCAGACGCTCTACGAGCAGGCGCTGGAAACCCTGCAGGCGCTGCAGACCACGCGCGCCATGCTCAGGGCCCACACGGCCGCGGCGCAAGACGTGATCGAGTTCGCGGTGCCGCACACGCTGGCCTTCACCTTCTTTCCGGCCTGGCTCTCCAGCCTGCGCGAAAGCTGCGGTCCGATCAAGAGCCGGCTGATTGCGCTCAACGTGCACGACGCCGTGATGCGGCTGGTGGAAGGCAGCTGCGACTTGCTGATCGCCTACCACCACACCTCGCAGCCGATCCAGCTGGACGCCGCGCGCTACGAGATGCTGCCGCTGGGCCGCGAAACGCTGTCGCCCTTTGTCAAGCCCAACGAACAGGGTGAACCGCTGTTCACGCTGCCGGGCACAGTGGCGCATCCGCTGCCCTACTTGGCCTACGCGCCCGGCGCCTACATGGGGCGCGCCGTGGAGCAGATGCTCAAGCAGAACAAGACGCCGGTGCACCTGGACCGCATTTACGAAACCGACATGGCCGAAGGCCTCAAGGCCATGGCGCTCGAAGGCCATGGCATCGCCTTCCTGCCGGCCAGCGCCGTGCGCCGCGAACTGCGCGGCAAGCGCCTGGTGAGTGCCGGGCAGGGCCTCGACACCGCGCTGGACATCCGTATCTACCGTGAGCGGCCGGGCACGCGCAAGGCCAAAGGCTCGGTGGATGCGTTCTGGAACGATCTGGAAAAACACCTGGCCGCTACGGCCAAGGCCTGAGGATCCTGCTCGCGTTGCCAGGGCTCCAGCCAAGGCAGCCGCGTAACCGGCTTTGCCGGGCCGCTGCCGGCGTCACCGTGAGGGGGTGACACCGAAGGCGGCGCGGGGGTGGGACAATTCCTTCATGAACGCCCCAGCTCAAACCCTCACCATCACCCGCCCCGACGACTGGCACCTGCACGTGCGCGACGGCGAGGCCTTGCACACCGTGGTGCCGCACACGGCCGCCCAGTTCGGCCGCGCGATCATCATGCCCAACCTCAAGCCGCCGGTGACCACCACGGCCCAGGCCCTGGCCTACGCCGAGCGCATCCGCGCCGCCGTGCCGGCGGGCGTGGCCTTCGAGCCGCTGATGACGCTGTACCTCACCGACAACCTGCCGGCCGACGAGATAGCGCGGGCCAAGGATGCCGGCGTGGTCGCCGCCAAGCTCTACCCGGCCGGCGCCACCACCAACAGCGACGCCGGCGTGACCGACATCCGCAAGACCTACAAAACGCTGGAAGCCATGCAGAAGGCTGGCATGCTGCTGCTGGTGCACGGCGAAGTGACCAGCCCCGACATCGACCTGTTCGACCGCGAAGCCGTGTTCATCGAGCAGCAACTTCAGCCCTTGCGCAAGGACTTTCCCGAGCTCAAGGTCGTGATGGAGCACATCACCACGAAAGAAGCTGCGCAATACGTGGCCGAGTCGGACCAGTACCTGGGTGCCACCCTCACTGCGCACCACCTGCTCTACAACCGCAACGCCATCTTCACCGGTGGCATCCGCCCGCATTACTACTGCCTGCCGGTCCTCAAGCGCGAGACCCACCGCCAGGCCCTGGTGGCCGCGGCCACCGGCGGCAGCACCAAGTTCTTCCTCGGTACCGACAGCGCGCCGCACCCGGCCCACCTGAAGGAACACGCCACTGGCTGCGCCGGCTGCTACACCGCCCACGCCGCGATCGAGATGTACGCGGAGGTCTTTGACGCCGCCGGTGCACTGGACAAACTCGAAGGCTTCGCGAGCTTCTACGGTGCGGACTTCTACGGCCTGCCGCGCAACACCGGCACCATCACCCTGAAGCGGGAAAGCTGGACGCCGCCGGAGAGTTTTGCCTTCGGCGAAGCCGAGCTGAAGCCGCTGCGTTCGGGCGAGGCGCTGCCCTGGAAGCTGGTGGACTGACCTTTCATGTGCGCGTTGATTGAGGCCGTGCAGACCTGGCCGGCGCCCGACTGGGCGCAGCCCTGGAACGCGCCGTTTGCCGTGGATGGTGCGGTGGTGCGCAGCGCTTGCGAGCAGGGTGTTCCGCTGCCGCAGGCGCTGACGCAGCGCATCGGCACCGCCGGCCCGCGCTTTGTGCCGCAGACCGATCTGCCCGACGGCATGGCCTACGAGCAGTTCATCTTCGACACCGGCAACGTGCCCACGCGCGAAGGCCTGCACGATTTCTTCAACGGTCTGGTGTGGAAACGTTTCCCCGCCACCAAGCGCCTGCTCAACCGCCTGCAGGCCACCGAGATCCGGAAAGCCGGCGTGGGTCAGGTGCGCGGGCCGGTGCGCGATGCGATCACCCTGTTTGATGAAAACGCGGTGCTGTTGCAGGCCCCTGAAGAGCTCTGGGAGGCGCTGATCGCGCGCGAGTGGACCCGGCTCTTCGTGGCGCTGCGGCCCCTGTGGGCACAGGCGCGGCTGGTACTGTTTGGTCACGCGCTGACCGAAAAGCTGGTGGCCCCCTACAAGTCCATCACCGGCCATGTGGTCCGCGATCCGGTGCCGCTGGCCCTGGGGGACGACCTGGCGGCTTGGGACGCCTGGCTGGCCGGTCGTTTGACGGCCGCCGGGCTGGGTGCCAAGCCGTTCACGCCCCTGCCCGTGCTGGGGGTGCCGGGCTGGTGGCCCGCCAATGAAGACCCCGCGTATTACACCGACGCCGGCGTGTTTCGCCCCAGGCGCGTGCCCGTTTGAGGCGCGCTGCGCCGTCGGCCGACGGCGCTCCCGTTTGTTTTGCTGGACAACCCATGACCTTGCCCGTTTCCCCTTCGTGGTCCCACCTCAAGCTGTCGCAGGACGCCGACCGCGCCCAGCTCGCCGCCCATTTCAAGGCCAGCGGCGTGCGCGACGTGGAATGCCTGTTCGCCGACGTCACCGGCTACCCGCGCGGCAAGCTCATGCCCGCGGCCAGCTTCGCTGCCGGCAGCGAACTGCGCATCTGCCAGGCGATTCCCATGCAGTGCGTGACGGGCGAATACAGCTACGACCCGGTCTTCCCGGACAGCGACCCGGACGTGCGTCTGGTACCCGACCTCGCCACGCTCAAGCGCTCGCCCTGGGCCAGCACGCCGCGTTACCTCGCGGTCCACGATGCCTACGAGATGGACGGCAGCCTGTGCGAATTCGCGCCGCGCTCGGTGCTGAAGAACGTGGTGGCGCGTTACACCGCGTTGGGCCTCACCCCGGTGATCGCGCCCGAGATCGAGTTCTACCTGACCGCCGCCATGACCGACCCAGCCCTGCCGCTGGCCTCACCCACCGGCAAGGGCGGTCGCCCCGAGGTGGGTCAGTCGGCTTTCAGCCTGAACGCGCTCAACGAGCTGGCGCCGTTCTGGGATGCCTTTCATGCCGCCATCGACAGTCTGGGCATCCGCGCCGACACCTGGCTGCACGAGGTGGGCGAGAACCAGTACGAGATCAACCTGCTGCACGGCGACCCGGTGGCAGTGGCCGACCAGGCCTTCCTGTTCAAGACCGCCGCGCGCGAGATCGCTTTGCAGCACGGTCTCAACGCCGTCTTCATGGCCAAACCCATCGCGGGCCAGGCCGGCAGCTCCATGCACCTGCACCAGAGCGTGGTGGACGCGCAGGGTCGCAATGTGTTCAGCAACGCCGACGGCTCGGCCAGCGAGGCCTTCTTCCACTACCTCGGTGGCCTTCAGAGCTACACGCCTGACCTGATGCTGATCTACGCGCCCACCGTCAACAGCTACCGCCGCTACGTGGCCGGCAGCCAGGCGCCGACCAATGTGCAGTGGGGCTACGACAACCGCACCGCCGGCCTGCGCGTGCCGGTGAGCGCGCCGGTCGCTCGCCGGGTCGAAAACCGCCTGGCTGGCGCCGATGCCAACCCCTACCTCGCCATGGCCGCCACGCTGGCCGCCGGGCTGGCCGGCATGGAAGGCAAGGTGCAGCCCACGGCGCCCGTGGAGGGCAATGGTTATGCCCAGGCGCGTGGTCTGCCGCGAACTTTTGACACCGCCCACGAACAAATGGCAGCCAGCGAGCACGCGCCGCGTCTGCTGGGCGAGCGCTTTATTCGCGCTTACCTGGCGGTGAAGGCACTGGAGCACGACCATTACCTGAACGAGATCAGCGCCTGGGAGCGCCGTTACCTGTTGCCGCAAGTCTAAGAAGGAGTGAACGAGCCCGACAAACCCGCTCGTGGCGCGCAGGACGAGCCACTCATCGTTGCAAATGCGCGCCGTAGCCCACAGCTATGGCTGTGCTTTGCGCCTCGATTGGCACGCCCGGCGCACCCCGCTCGGGCTCGCCGGATTCATTCACACCTTCTGAGCTCGAACCATTCCCGGCCTTGAAACCGGTGTATGCCGCCCCCACTATGATCTGCCCGTTGTTCCCTTCCCTGGAGATTGCATGAAACGCATCCTGTTGTTTGTCCTGACCAACTTCGCCGTCATGGCGGTGCTGCTGGTCACCACCCGCATCCTGGGTGTGGACCGTTTCCTCACCGCCAACGGACTGAACATGACGGCCCTGGCCGGGTTCTCGCTCGTGATCGGTTTTGGTGGCGCCATCATCTCGCTGCTGATGAGCAAGACGATGGCCAAGATGAGCACCGGCGCGCGCATCATCAACCAGCCCCAGAACGCCGACGAGGCCTGGATCGTGCAGACGGTGCAGAAATTCGCCGAGAAGGCCGGCATCGGCATGCCCGAAGTCGCCATTTACGACGGCGCGCCCAACGCGTTCGCCACCGGCGCGTTCAAGAACTCGGCCCTGGTCGCCGTGTCCACCGGCCTGTTGCAGGGCATGACGCGGGACGAGGTCGAGGCCGTGATCGGCCACGAGGTGGCCCACGTGGCCAACGGTGACATGGTGACCATGACGCTGATCCAGGGCGTGATGAACACCTTCGTGGTGTTCCTGAGCCGCGTGATTGGTTACGCCGTGGACAGCTTCCTGCGCCGCGGCAGCGACAACAATTCCGGCCCGGGCATCGGCTACATGGTGACCACCATCGTGATGGACATCGTGTTGGGCTTCCTGGCCGCCATCATCGTGGCCTGGTTCAGCCGCCAGCGCGAATTCCGCGCCGATGCGGGTGCTGCGAGCCTGATGGGCCGCAAGCAGCCCATGATCAACGCGCTGGCCCGCCTGGGTGGCCTGACCCCCGGCGAACTGCCCAAAACCATGCAGGCCATGGGCATCACGGGTAGCCTGGGCAAGTTGTTTTCGACCCACCCGCCGATGGAAGAGCGCATCGAGGCGCTGCAGAAACTCTGATCCGGGCGTTCTGAAGCCCCGATTCGATCGGTGGCTTCCCGGTCAACAAAAAAGCCCCGCGATTTCTCGCGGGGCTTTTTTGTTGGGGGGAAGTCCGGTGGACGGAGCGCTTATTCGGCGCTGGCCTGCTGGACCGTGGCCGCTGCGGCGAGGTGTTGCCGCTGCGACTGCGCCACCGCTTCAAAGCGGGCGCGGAACGTCGGACTCACCGGGATGTTTTCACTCTGACGGGCAATTTCCAGCGGGTCCCGGTGCACGCCCCGGTCGCGGAACTCAAAGTGCAGGTGCGGGCCGGTCGAGGCGCCGGTGGAGCCCACTGCGCCCAGGCGGTCACCCTGCGAGACCTTCTGGCCCTTGCGGACATCGATGCGGCTCAGGTGGGCAAAGAGGGTGGTCTGGTTGTCACGGTGGGTGACCTCGATCGCATTGCCGTAGCCGCCTTTCCAGCCGGCAAACGAGACCACGCCGTCACCGATGGTGCGCACCGGTGTGCCGGTGGGGGCGGCGTAGTCCACGCCCAGGTGGGCTTTCTGCCGACCCGAGATGGGATGGAAACGCATGCCGTAGCCGCTGCTGACGCGGGAAAACTCCAGCGGTGAACCCAGGTAGGACTTGCGCGAACTCTGGCCATCGAAGCCGTAATAGGCCCCCTTCTGGCCGGGTTCTTCGAACCAGACGGCATCGTGCTTGCGCCCGTCGTTGATGAATTCGGCGCTGAGCACCCGACCCGCGCGCATGGTTTCGCCGTCAGCTTCCAGGCTTTCGTAGACCACGCTGAAGTGATCACCCTGGCGCAGGTTGCGACGGAAGTCGATGTCGGACGCGAAGATCTCGGCCAGTTGCACTGCCACGCCGTCGGGCAGGCCGATGGCGTCGGTGGCGGCAAACAGCGAGCTGTTGATGACGCCGCCGGCCAGGCGGACGCTGGGTGTGAGCTCGGCGGTTTCGAGTTGCACGTTGTAGCCTTGCGGGCCGCTGGTGATCACCAGGCGCTGGAACTGGCGCCCGTCGTCGGGCAGCCAGCGTGCGCTCAGGCGCTGCAGTTCGTGGTGGTCGTTGGTTTCCACCGTGACCAGCTTGCCGGGGCGGCCAGTGAACAGCTGGCGCGCCGTGGCGTCGTCGCGCAGAAATGCCAGGGCAGCCGAGTCGGCCACGCCAAGGCGCTGCAGCAGGCTCTGGGCGGTGTCATCGCGACGCACCTGGTCGCTGCGGAACAGCGTGAGTGATGCGGCGGGCACGGAAAGCTCGTTGAGCAGCGGGGCACCCAGCGGGGCTGTGTCCAGCGCCTCGATCACTTGCCGCACAGGCAGGTTGGCGGCATCGGGGGCCAGTGGTGCGATGCCAAACGCCGTCACGCCGGTGCCCAGCAAAACCGCACCCACGCCGAGCATGATGCGGCGGGGATGCCGGGTCAGGCCACGGACCAGGAGACTGGAGGAGGAGCGTGCAAGCTGGGGCAGCGAGTCCGGGCGGTTTGAAATCAAGGTACGGTTCCAGCGGGCGGGCCACCGGAGCGGCACGCAATCAAAGAAGAAAAAGGGACCAGAAGCAGGACACGGGCCCTCCCGCGGAGCTGCGGGCTGCGTCTCGCCGGGACGCTCGGGGGGCAGGACCACTAAAATCCACGCTCGGAAACCAAAAGTATAGCCAGTTCCAGGGCTGTTGCATCTGAAAAAACCCTTATGAATCACAGCCTTAACGAAACAAAAGGTGTTCAGAAACCCACCTCGGAGGCGGTCCAGCCGACAGACGGTGTGCGCGAGGCACTGGCGGTGACCCTGCGAGGCATCGAAGAACTGATTCCTCAGGACGACTGGGTGAAGAAGCTGGCGAGGTCCGAAGCCACCGGTGTGCCGTTGCGCATCAAGCTCGGCCTGGACCCGACCGCGCCCGACATCCACATTGGCCACACGGTGGTGCTGAACAAGATGCGCCAGCTGCAGGACCTGGGCCACCAGGTGATCTTCCTGATCGGCGACTTCACCAGCCTGATCGGCGACCCGTCCGGGCGCAACAACACGCGCCCACCGCTGACCCCCGAGCAGATCAAGGCCAACGCCGAGACCTACTACAAGCAGGCCAGTCTGGTGCTGGACCCGGCGAAGACCGAGATCCGCTACAACAGCGAGTGGAGTCTGCCGCTGGGTTCGATGGGCATGATCCAGCTGGCCGCCAAGTACACCGTGGCGCGCATGATGGAGCGCAACGACTTTCATGACCGTTTCAAGGCCGGCACGCCGATCAGCGTGCACGAGTTCCTGTACCCGCTGATGCAGGGTTACGACTCGGTGGCGTTGAAGAGCGATCTGGAGTTGGGCGGCACGGACCAGAAGTTCAACCTGCTGATGGGCCGCCACCTGCAGCAGGAATACGGCCAGGAGCCGCAGTGCATCCTGACCATGCCGCTGCTCGAAGGTCTGGACGGCATCGACAAGATGTCGAAGTCCAAGAACAACTACATCGGCATCACCGAAGAGCCCAACACCATGTTCGCCAAGGTGTTGAGCATTTCGGACACGCTGATGTGGCGCTGGTACACGCTGCTGTCGTTCAAGTCGCTGGCCGAGATCGAGGCGCTGAAGCAGGAAGTGGCCGGCGGGCGCAACCCCAAGGACGCCAAGGTGATGCTGGCCAAGGAGATCACGGCGCGCTTCCACAGCGCAGTGGCGGCCGATATGGCGGAGCAGGACTTCATCAACCGCAGCAAGGGCGGGGTGCCGGATCAGATTCCCGAGGTGTCGTTGTCGGGTGCGCCCATGGGCATTGCGGCACTGCTGAATGCGGCGGGGCTGGTAGCGTCCAACGGCGAGGGCAACCGGTTGATCGATGGCGGCGGTGTGCGCATCGATTCGGTTGTGGTCAGCGACAAGGGTCTGAAGCTGGGCGCCGGGGTGTATGTGGTGCAGGTGGGCAAGCGGAAGTTTGCTCGCGTGACTTTGGGCTGAATTGCAGCTTCTTTCGCCCTGATTTCTTTCATGCACCTTTGCGGGATCGGGGCGCCGGCGCGCTCTGTTCCGTTCGTGTCCCCCGGACCGGCTGCGCCGGTCCTCCTCCTTGACCTCACTGCACAGAACGCACCGTCGCCCCGATCCGTGGTGAGGTTGGCGCGCTACCGTTGTTGAGCCTGCTCAGTCCACGGTCTGAAAGACCGGTGTGGCTGGCGAAGCGAAGTAAAGGAGGAGGGCTGGCGAAGTCAGCCCGGGGGACATGAGCGGAGTCAGCCGCGCCGGTTCTTCAGACCCTGAAGAAGCACTGGACAGTACAAGACTCATCGCGCCCCAGCCTTCTCCAGCATCGCCACCATCGCCGAGTAACCGCGAGCCTTCGCCAGCGAAAGTGGCGTCTGACCACTGCGATCTGCCAGCTGCAGATTCGCTCCCGCATCGATCAGCGCCTTCAGCGTCGCCTGGTGACGCGCACCGCCATCGCCCAGCACGATGGACTCGATCACGGCGGTCCAGTGCAGGTTGTTCACATGGTCCAGCGGCGCGCCGGCGGCGATCAGCTGGCGCACCACACCATCGTGGCCCAGGTGCGCCGCTGCGATCAAGGCCGTGCCGTCGTAGCGGCTGGTGGTCTGCTTCGCGCTCGCGCCCAGTTGCAACAGCACTTTCAGCGTTTCCTCGTCGTCCGCCACCGAGGCGATGGTGACGGCGTCGTAACGGTCGTTCTCCAGCTTGTTGAGATCGCCCCCAGCTTTCACCAGCGCGCGTATCACATCCCGCTGGCGGGCGAAGGTGGCCACATGCAGCGGCGTGCGGCCCTGGCTGTCGGTGGTGTTGAGTGTGGCACCGGAGGCGACCAGGCGCTGCACCTTGGCCGCGTCGCCCTTGTGCGCTGCCAGGTGCAGCCCGGTGTAGGCCGCGGCCTCGACCGCGCTGGGCGCGACCTGGGCCTGGACTGACACGCCGGCCAAAGCCAGCGAAAAGGCCAGTAACAGCGTTTTCATTTCAACAGCTCGGCCACTTTGGCGATGCCAGCGGTGGCGCAGGCCTCGTCCAGATGGCCGCCGGGCGCACCGCCCACACCAACCGCACCGATGACTTCGTTGCCCACCTTCACCGGCACACCACCGCCCAGCACCAGAAAGCCGGGGATGTCCACCAGGGTCGCGGCGCCGGGGTTTTTCTGCACGGTCTCCAGCATGGCCGCCGTGGTGTTGCGGGCCGAGGCCGACGTGTAGGCCTTGCCCTGCGCGGCGCCCACGGTGTGCGGGCCGGCGTTGTCGGCGCGCTGCAGGGCACGCAGGGTGCCGGCGCGGTCCACCACGGCGGCGGTCACGTTGTAACCGCTCGCGCTGCAGGACGCCACGGTGGCGGCGGCGATCTGGTTGGCCAGGTCCAGCGACATGTTTTTCTCGGTGCGCACGGCCTGTGCGCTGGCGGTGGTGGCGAACAGGGACAGTGCGACGGCGGCGAGTGGGGTGGCAAATTTCATGGAGTTCTCCGGTGTGTTGAACGGTTCGATCAACCGTGGGAGAACTGTAAAAATTCGCGCCCGTTCGCACCATTCGGAGCGCTACGCGCGGGGCTCCGTAGAACTACGGAGTGTCGCTCTGGCCGTCGGCGTCGACCAGCGCGGCGTAGTGACGGATCAGTTGCGCCAGCGACTCGGCCTGCAGCTTGGCGAACAGGTTGGCGCGGTGGCTTTCCACCGTGCGCGGCGAGAGGTTGAGCGCACGACCAATCTCTTTGTTGGTCAGACCCGCGACGATGAAGCCCAGCACTTCGCGCTCACGCTCGGAGAGCTGGGCGTAGCGTTCGCGCGCAGCTCGGTCGGTCTGATGGCGCTCGCGCGAGCGAACGTGCTGGCGCACGGCGTTTTGCAGCGCTTCGATCAGCTGCTCGTCATTGACCGGCTTCTCAAGGAACTCGGCCGCGCCGGCCTTGAAAGCGCGGCGGCACATCTCCACCGTGCCGTGTCCGGTGAGCAAGATCACCGGCTGGTCCACGCCCTGGGCCACCAGGGTGTCGAGCACCGTCAGGCCGCTGATGCCAGGCATGCGCACGTCGAGCACGATGGCGCCGATGGCCTCTCGGTCGAAGCGCTCCAGAAAGCCTTGTGGATCGGCCCAGGTCATGACGCGCAAGCCCACGGTGCCGATCAGCAATGCCAGGCTCTCGCGCACGGCTGCGTCGTCGTCGATCAGGTGGATGGTGGGCGAGAGCGTCGCGCCGTTGGGGGTAAGGATCATTCAGCGTCCTTGAGTGGCAGGCGCAGTCGGAACTCAGCGCCGCCCTGTGGCCCGTTCGTGGCTGTCAGCGATCCGCCCATGCCGCTGGCCAGGGTTTCGCACAGCGAGAGGCCCAGACCGAGCCCACCCGCGCGGGTAGAGAAAAACGGCTCGAACAAACGTGGCAACACCTCGGGGGCCAGACCAGGGCCGCTGTCGGTGACGATCAATTCGCCCTGACCATCGGCGCGCGACACACTCAGGGAAAGTCGGCGCGCGTTCACGTCCACGCCTTCCAGCGCTTGCAGCGCGTTCATCAGCAGGTTGTGCACGATCTGGTCCAGTGCCACCGGATCGGCCGCCACAGTCACCATGTCCACCGCTTGCAGTTGGGGGACCACGCTGCGTCGCTGGCATTCAGGCTCCAGCAAATACAGCGCCCGGCGCACGGCCTCGGCCAGATCCACCGCGAGCACGCCACCCTGCACATCTGGTCGCTCGACCGCGCGGCGCAGGCGGCCCACCACGTCAGCAGCGCGCCGGGCCTGCGCGGTGGCCTGTGCCATGGCGGTGCGCGCGGTGTCCAGCTCCGGCGGCTCGTCGGCCAGGAGGCGCTGCGCGGCCTGTGTGTTGGCCAACACCGCGGTGAGCGGCTGGTTGAGTTCGTGTGCCATGCCGGCGGCGAGTTCGCCCAGCGTGTTGAGCCGGGCCACCTGTCCCAGGCGCAGCAACTCTTCAGCACGTCGGCGGGCGGCGCGCTGGCCTTGCCATTGCGCGAGCGCAGTCAACACCAGCGCCACCGCCGCCAACCACGCCAGCATGCGGCCCCAGGGCAGTTCGTGCCAGCCCATCTGGCGGGACGCCACCACATCGAAGGGCTGGCTCTGTGCGGCCAGGTGTTTGTGGAATTCGAAGCGCCAGCCGCGCCCGGTGTTCAGCGCAGTGGGATCGCCGGGTTGCAGGGTGAACGACTGGCCGGCGTGGTCCAGCCGCACGCGCACCGGGCTGGTCTCGGGTTTCATGGGCCATTCGGCCCAGGGCACCATGGCCCGCAGATCGATGCCGAGCGCGTAAGCGGTGGGCTCCGCAGCCAAGACGAGGCGGTAGCGGCCACTGTCGAGTTCCACCGTGGCCAGGGCGGGACGTTGGTGCTGGCGCGAGGCTGTTTCGGCGCCGGCCAGCGCCGGGTCGGGCCAGTCCCCGCCGCGGTCGCGCCGCTGCACCGAGAGGATGTGCGGATACAGCGCGGGCAGGCGCTGCTCGGGCGGCGTGGCGCCGGGCGCTTCGGGGCCGGGTTGCAGCAGGGCGAGGGTGTCCAGGATAGCGTCGTGCTGCACCACCTGCTGGCTGAGCAGGCGGTGCACGATGCGGGCGTCGGTCTCGAACAGCGCGCGCTGTTCGTCGATGGCCTGGCGCGCGAGCAGCACGGCGCCGGTCAGTGAGATCACCGCCCCGCCGATCCACCACCATCGCACGCCAGCGCCTGTGTTCCGCATGCGCAGGATTCTGGCACGCACGCCGGATCAGTGGCTCAGGGACCGCAGCGAAGGGCCGCCCCGAGCTAGGTCAGGCCATCGGGGTGGCAGCGATCCTCTCGAAGTGGGGAGCCATCTTCCGCGCCGACTGAGGCGCGGAACGCAAGGGGGCTCAATTGAACAGCGGCTTCACGTTCCAGATCTGGTCGGCGTACTCGCGGATCGTGCGGTCCGACGAGAAGGTACCCATGCCGGCCACATTCATGATGGCGTGGCGCGTCCACTCGGTGGGGCGGCGGTAGAGCTCGTCCACTTTGCCCTGAGCAGCCAGGTAGTCGCCGTAGTCGGCCAGCAGCAGGTAGTAATCGGATTCGAGCAGCGTGCGCGTGATGTCGTGGAAACGGCCGGGTTCTTCCGGACTGAAGGCGCCTTCAGCGATGCGGTCGATGGCGGTCTTCAGGTCGTAGTTGTGGTCGTAGTAGCGGCGCGGGTTGTAGCCGCTGGCGCGCAAGGCGGCGACCTGCTCGGTGCGCAGACCGAAGATGAAGATGTGGTCCAGGCCCACGTTCTCGGCGATCTCGATGTTGGCGCCGTCCCAGGTGCCGATGGTCAGCGCACCGTTGAGCGCGAACTTCATGTTGCCGGTGCCCGAGGCTTCGGTACCGGCGGTGGAGATCTGCTCGGACAGGTCGGCCGCCGGGATGATGACCTCGGCCAGCGACACGCGGTAGTTCGGCATGAACACCACCTTGAGCTTGTCGCCGATGCGCTTGTCGTTGTTGACCGTGCGTGCCACGTCGTTGATGAGCTTGATCACCAGCTTGGCCATGTAGTAGGCCGACGCGGCCTTGCCACCAAAGATCACCGTGCGTGGCACCCAGTTGGCGTTCGGGTGCGCGAGGATCTGCTGGTAGCGCGTGACCACGTGCAGCACGTTGAGCAACTGGCGCTTGTATTCGTGCATGCGTTTGATCTGCACGTCGAACAGGCTCTCGGGGTTGACGATCACGCCCGTTTCCTGCGCGATGCGTTCGGCCAGGCGCTTCTTGTTCTGCGCCTTGGCGAGGCGGAAGGCGCTGTTGAATTCGGGGTCGGCCGCGAGTTCGCGCAGCGCGCTGAGCTCGTCGAGGTTGCGGCGCCAGGTGCCGCCGATGCGCGCGTCGATCAGCGCCGAGAGGGGGCGGTTGGCCTGCGAGAGCCAGCGCCGCGGCGTGATGCCGTTGGTCTTGTTGCAGAAGCGTTCGGGCCAGATCTTGGCGAAGTCGGCAAAGATGGTCTCCACCATCAGGTTGCTGTGCAGGGCCGATACGCCGTTGACCTTGTGGCTGGCCAGCACCGAGAGCGACGCCATGCGCACGCGGCGCTGCCCGCGTTCGTCGATCAGCGAGACGCGGCGCAGCAGCTCGTTGTCATTGGGGAAGCGATCGTGCACCTCGGCCAGGAAACGGGCGTTGAGGTCGTAGATGATGCGCAGGTGGCGCGGCAGCAGACGGCCCATCAGGTCCACCGGCCAGGTCTCCAGCGCCTCCTGCATGAGGGTGTGGTTGGTGTAGCTGAAGATGCGCTGGCACAGGTCCCAGGCGGCTTCCCACTCCAGCCGGTGTTCGTCCACCAGGATGCGCATGAGCTCGGGCACGGCCAGCGCGGGGTGTGTGTCGTTGAGGTGGATGGCCACTTTGTCGGCGAGCTGGTCGAAGCCGCCGTGCGTCTTGAGGTAGCGGCGCACGATGTCCTGCAGCGAGGCGCTGACGAAGAAGTACTCCTGGCGCAGGCGCAGTTCCTTGCCGTGGTCGGTGCTGTCGTCGGGGTAGAGCACGCGCGAGACGTTTTCTGACTGGTTCTTGGCCTCCACGGCGCGCATGTAGTCGCCCTTGTTGAAGGCGTCGAGGTTGATGCCGCTGGTGGCGCGCGCGGTCCACAGGCGCAGGGTCGACACGCTGCTGAGCTCGTGACCGGGCACGCCGCTGTCGTAGGCGGTGGCGATCACGTCGTCGGTGTCGACCCAGCGCACGTGGTCACCTTCCTGCACCAGACGGCCGCCGAACTGGACGGGGTAGCTGAACTCGGGTCGCATGAACTCCCAGGGGTTGCCGTTGACCAGCCAGTAGTCGGGCTCTTCGACCTGGCGGCCGTCGACGATGCGCTGCGCGAACATGCCGAAGTCGTAGCGGATGCCGTAGCCCATGCCGGGCAGGCCCACGGTGGCCATGGAGTCGAGGAAACAGGCTGCGAGCCGGCCCAGGCCGCCGTTGCCCAAGCCGGCGTCGGTTTCGAGGTCGATGAGCGCATCAAAGTCGGCTCCGAGCTGGGTGCAGGCTTCCTTGGCGGCGTCGTAGATGCCCACCGACAGCAGGGCGTTGGTCAGCGCACGGCCGGTCAGAAACTCCAGCGAGAGGTAATAAACGCGCTTGGCGTCGCTGTCCTGCGCCGTGGCCAGGGTTTCGCGCCAGCGGTCCATGGTGCGGTCGCGCACGGCGTGGAACAGGGCGAACAGCCAGTCGCGCCGGGTGGCCGAGCGCAGGTCTTTGCCGACCGCGTAGACCAGCCGGTTGGCGATCGACTTGCGCAGCGCGTCGACGGTGTTGTCCAGGTGGTCGTATTCGAACGGCGCAGTGGCCGTGCCGTGGGTGGGTGTGAGCAGGGAGTTGGGCATGGCGGTGGTGTCGGCAGGTCGGGAGCGAGCGGGAGGGGCGGCGTTTCGGGTTCAAGCAGAACGCGTGCCATCGGAGGTTGGGGCCAGAGCGGTTTCGTAGACCCGCAGGTAGTCGCGGGCGGCGCGGGCCCAGTCGAAGCGCAGCGCCATGGCGTGGCGCTGCACGGCCAGCCAGTCGGCCGGGCGGCGCTGCAGGGCAAAGGCGCGGCGCAGCGCGGACGACAGATCGGCCACGGTCAGCTCGTGGAACACGAAGCCGCTGGCGCTGCCGTCGTCCAGGTTTTCCAGGCTGCAGTCGGTCACGGTGTCGGCCAGGCCGCCCACGGCGCGCACCAGCGGGAGGGTGCCGTAGCGAAGGCCGTAGAGCTGGGTCAGGCCGCAGGGTTCGAAGCGCGAGGGCAGCAGGATCACGTCGGCGCCGGCGATGATGCCGTGGGCCAGCGCTTCGTCGTAGCCCACGCGCAAGGCCACCTGGCCCGGGTGGCGCGCGACGCAGTCCTGCAGCGCGGTTTCGATGGCGGCATCGCCCGTGCCCAGCACGGCGAGCTGGCCACCGCGCTGCACCAGTTCGTCGACCACGGCCGGCAACAGGTGCAGGCCCTTCTGTTCGGTGAGGCGGCTGACGACGGCGAACAGCAGGGCGTCCGGCCGTTTCTCCAGCCCGAGGGTCTTTTGCAGCCGGGCCTTGGCTTTGGCTTTGCCGGCCAGGCGTGTGGCGCTGAAGCCGGGCTTGACCAGCGGGTCGGCATCCGGGTTCCAGACCGCGTCGTCCACGCCGTTGAGGATGCCGCTCAGCACCGCCTGGCGCGCGCGCAGCACCCCGTCGAGCCCGCAGCCCTGTTCGGGCTCGGTGATTTCACGGGCGTAGGTGGGGCTGACCGTGGTGATGGCGTCGCTGTACAACAGGCCCGCTTTCATGAAGGACACGAGGCCGTGGAATTCGAGTCCATCGAGGTGGAACAGCGCATCGGGCAGGCCCAGGGGGCCGCGCAGGGCCGCGTCGAACACGCCCTGGTAGGCCAGGTTGTGGATGGTGAAGACCGTGGCCGGCCGGCGCTGCCCGGAAGGGGGAAGCTGGTGAAGGTAGGCGAAGGCCAGGCCGGTGTGCCAGTCGTGGCCGTGCACCACGTCGGGGCACCAGGTGGGGTCCAGACCGGTGCCTAGCAGGGCCGCGGCCCAGCCCAGCCAGGCGAACTGCTGCGCGCTGTCGGGCCAGGGCTGGCCGCTGGCGTCGAGGTAGGGGTTGCCGCCGCGGTCGAACAGTCCGGGCGCGTGCAGCAGCAGCACCGGGAGGCCATGTGCGCCCATGCGCCCGGCCTGCAGCCAGGGCGCGGGGCCGGGCGCGGTGTCGGGCCGAGGGCCCAGGTCCCAGGGCAGGCCGGGCGCGCCGCCCGCGGGCACCGGCAGGGCGGGGCCTTCCGGCGTCACACCCGCCACGATGGACGGAAAGGCGGGCAGCAACAGGCGCACGTCGGCACCCGCGGCTGCCAGGGCCGGCGGCAGACCCGCACTCACATCGGCCAGCCCGCCGGTCTTGAGCAGCGGATAGACCTCGGAGCAGACGTACAGGACTTTGGGTGAATTCATGCCAGTTTTTCTAGCATGTCTCTGGTCACCAGCACAACGCCGCTGTCGGTGCGGAAGAAACGGCGCGCGTCCTCAGCCGCATCGAAGCCGATCTGCATGCCGTCGGGGATGACGCAGCCGTTGTCGATCACCACCTTGCGCAACTGGCAGTGGCGGCCCACGTCCACCTCGGGCAGTAGCACGGATTCTTCGATCGTGGCGAAGGAGTGCAGCCGCACCTTGGAGAACAGCACCGAACGGCGCACCGAGGCGCCCGAAATGATGCAGCCGCCGGAGACCAGCGAGTCCACCGCCATGCCGCGGCGGCCGTCGTCGTCGTCGAACACGAACTTGGCGGGGGCGAGCTGTTCCTGGTAGGTCCAGATCGGCCATTCGCGGTCGTACATGTCGAGTTCGGGTAGGGTGCCGGTGAGGTCTATGTTGGCGGCCCAGTAGGCGTCCACCGTGCCGACGTCGCGCCAGTAGGCGGGGGCTTCGGGTGAGCTCTTGACGCAGGACATGCCGAAGGGGTGGGCCACCGCATCGCCTGCGGCCACCATGGCCGGGATCAGGTCCTTGCCGAAATCGCGGCTGGAGCCGGGCGTGGCCGCGTCTTTTTCCAGGGCTTCAAAGAGGTGCTGCGCGTCGAACACATAGATGCCCATGCTGGCCAGCGCCACATCGGGCTTGCCCGGCATGGCGGGTGGGTCGGCCGGCTTTTCCAGAAAACCGATGATGCGCCGCTCGGTGTCGATGGCCATCACCCCAAAGGCGCTGGCTTCGGCGCGGGGCACCTCGATGCAACCCACGGTGCATTTTTTGCCCTGCGCCACGTGGTCGGCGATCAGGCCCGAGTAGTCCATCTTGTAGATGTGGTCGCCGGCGAGTACCAGGATGTACTCGGGCTTGTGGGCACGCAGGATGTCCAGGTTCTGGTAGACGGCGTCGGCGGTGCCGAGGTACCAGCTTTCGTCGCCCATGCGCTGTTGCGCGGGCAGCAGATCGATGAATTCGTTGAACTCGTTGCGCAGGAAGCTCCAGCCGCGCTGCAGGTGGCGCAACAGGCTGTGTGATTTGTATTGCGTCACCACACCGATGCGGCGCACGCCCGAGTTCAGGCAGTTGGAGAGCGCGAAGTCGATGATGCGGAACTTGCCGCCGAAGTACACCGCGGGCTTGGCGCGACGGTCGGTCAGCGCGTGCAGGCGCGAACCTCGTCCGCCGGCGAGCACGAGGGCGATGGTGCGTTTGGCCAGTTGCTGGGGGTTGGGCTTTTCCATGCGTGTCTCCTGTCGGGTTGAAAGGCGGGGAATTCAGGGGTGGGGCCAGCGTCCGTGAGCTTTCGTCATGGCCGCCAGGCGTTCGGCGGGTTCGTGGTTCACCTGGCTCCAGTCGAAGCGCCACTCCCAGCAGCCGGTGGCGAGGCCGGGCGTGTTCATGCGGTGCCGGGTGTCCAGGCCCAGCACGTCCTGGAACGGCACCACCAGGGTGTTGGCGACCGACATCGACAAGGCGTTGATCAGGGTCCAGTTGGGCTCGGTGTCCACACAGTGGCCCAGGTAGGCGCGGGCCGAGGTTTTTTCACCCGCCATCGCGCTGTTCCACCAGCCCACGGTGGTTTCGTTGTCGTGTGTGCCGGTGTAGGCCACGGTCTGGCGCTCCAGGTTGTGCGGCAGGTAGGGGTTGGCCGGGCCGCTGCCAAAGGCGAACTGCAGGATGCGCATGCCCGGGAAACCGCAGGCCTCGCGCAGCGCGGTCACTTCGGGCGTGATCAGTCCCAGGTCTTCGGCAATGATGGGCAGTTGGCCCAGCTCGTCTTCGATGGCCTTGAAGAACGCCAGCCCGGGGCCGGGCTGCCACTGACCGGCCACGGCGGTGGGTTCGCTGGTCGGGATTTCCCAGTGCGCCTCGAAGCCGCGGAAGTGGTCCAGCCGCACCACGTCGACCTGCTGGAACAGGTGGGCCAGCCGGTCTTTCCACCAACGGTAACCGCGGTGCGCCATGGCTTCCCAGTTGTAGAGCGGGTTGCCCCAGCGCTGGCCGGTGGTGCTGAAATAGTCGGGCGGCACGCCGGCCACCACGGCGGGATCCATCTGCTCGTCGAGCAGGAACTGGTCGGCGTGGGCCCAGACGTCGGCGCTGTGGTGCGCCACGAAGATCGGCGCGTCGCCCACCATCTGCACGCCGCGCTCGCGCGCGTAGCTGCGCAGCCCCTGCCATTGCACCCAGAAGCGCCACTGCACGAAGCGCCAGAAACCCAGCGCGTGCACCGACTGCTCGCGCACCGAGTCCAGCGCGGTGGGCTCGCGCCGCGCGAGCGGCTCCGGCCAGAGCGACCAGGGGCCGCCGTGGCGTTCGTCGAGCACCATGAAGAGGGCGTAGTCGTCGAGCCAATGGGCCTGTTCGGCGCAGAACGCGGCCAGGGCCTCGCGGCAGACGTCGGTGGCGCGCTGGCTGAAGCCGTCCCAGGCCTTGCGCAGGCAGGCCATGCGGTAGGGCGCGACGCGCTCGAAATCGCAATGGTGGTGGTCAAAGCCCTTGCGCGCCATCCAGGGCAGCCAGCCCAGGTGCACCAGGTCGTCCAGGTCCACCATCAACGGACTGCCGGCGAAGGCCGACACGCTCTGGTAGGGCGAGTTGCCCGGGCCGGCCGGCGATAGCGGCAGGATCTGCCAGATCGACTGGCCGGCCGAAGCGAGCCAGTCGACGA
>Ga0156037_1075_pt1 | contig 27984 bp, 31 predicted proteins | sample RifCSPlowO2_02_FD_107691 | JGI IMG/M metagenome (GOLD analysis project Ga0156037, IMG submission 107691) | Burkholderiales bacterium RIFCSPLOWO2_02_FULL_66_35 | reverse complement strand
AGACGGCGTGCCTCGCATGATGCAAGCCATCGGCCGGCGTTACGTGCGTCACTTCAATGCCCGACATGGACGCACAGGAACGCTGTGGGAAGGCCGCTACAGATCCACTCTCCTGCAGGCGGAGCGCTATTTGCTGCCCTGCATGGCGTATCTGGATCTGAATCCGGTGCGTGCGGGGTTGGTGACCGATCCCGTGCACCACGTCTGGTCCAGCCACAGGCATTACGTCGGGCAGGGTTCCGACCGGCGCATCACCCCCCATCCAGCTTACTGGCGCCTGGGCAACACGCCTTTTGCGCGGGAAGCGGCATACGCCGAGTTGGTGCGTTCCGGATTGAGCGCCGCGCAGTTGACCGTGATAACCAACGCGCTGCTGCATGGGTGGGCGCTTGGGGAGCCCGACTTCATGGCCGCACTGCAGGCGCAAACCGACAGACGGGTGAGCAAGGGCAAACCGGGTCGACCCCCTTCGCAGCGAACATCCGCAAGCGATTGATCTAGGTGTTCAATCAAATCAAGGGTTTGCGCTCTTTTTTGATGTGTCCCTTATTATTTCTTTGGATTTCTTGACTATCTTTAATATAAACCTGACCCTATTTATTCAACTTGGCATTTTTGTTGCATTGCACTAAGCTCTGCAACCCGCGAATTTTGTTTTCATGCCCTCGAACCGAGAAGGAAGCGCCATGACCACGGCAGCCGAACAGCAGCAACTCCAGCAACAGGGTCTGTACGACCCGGCCAATGAGCACGACGCCTGTGGCGTCGGCTTTGTCGCTCACATCAAGGGCGAGAAGAGCCATGCCATCGTGCAGCAGGGGCTGAAGATCCTTGAAAATCTGGACCACCGCGGCGCAGTGGGTGCTGACAAACTCATGGGCGACGGCGCCGGCATCCTGATCCAGTTGCCCGATGCGCTCTACCGCGAGGAAATGGCGGCGCAGGGCATCGCGCTGCCGCCACCCGGCGAGTACGGCGTTGGCATGATCTTCATGCCCAAGGAGCACGCCTCCCGCCTGGCCTGTGAACAGGAAATGGAACGCGCCATCGCTGACGAAGGCCAAGTGTTGCTGGGCTGGCGCGATGTGCCGGTCAACAAAGACATGCCGATGTCGCCCACCGTGCGCGAGAAGGAGCCCATCCTGCGCCAGGTGTTCATCGGGCGCGGCAACGACGTGATCGTGCAGGACGCTCTGGAGCGCAAGCTCTATGTGATCCGCAAGACCGCCAGCGGCCACATCCAGTCGCTCAAGCTCAAGCACAGCAAAGAGTATTACGTGGTGAGCATGAGCAGCCGCACCGTGATCTACAAGGGCCTGCTGCTGGCCGATCAGGTGGGCACTTACTACAAGGACCTGCAGGACACCCGCTGCGTGTCCGCCCTGGGTCTGGTGCACCAGCGCTTCTCGACCAACACCTTCCCCGAGTGGCCGCTGGCACACCCGTACCGCTACGTCGCGCACAACGGTGAGATCAACACCGTCAAAGGCAACTACAACTGGATGAAGGCACGCGAAGGCGTGATGTCTTCGCCGGTGCTGGGCGCCGACCTGCAGAAGCTGTACCCGATCAGCTTCGCCGGCCAGTCCGACACCGCCACCTTCGACAACTGCCTGGAGTTGCTGACCATGGCGGGCTACCCGCTGGCCCAGGCCGTGATGATGATGATCCCTGAGCCCTGGGAGCAGCACACCACCATGGACGTGCGCCGCAAGGCTTTCTACGAATACCACGCCGCCATGATGGAACCCTGGGACGGCCCGGCCTCCATCGTGTTCACCGACGGCCGCCAGATCGGCGCCACGCTGGACCGCAACGGCCTGCGCCCCTCGCGCTACTGCATCACCGACGACGACATGGTCATCATGGGTTCCGAGTCGGGCGTGTTGCCGGTGCCGGAAAACAAGATCGTGCGCAAATGGCGTCTGCAGCCCGGCAAGATGTTCCTGATCGACCTGGAGCAGGGCCGCATGATCGACGACGAGGAGCTCAAGGCCAACCTCGCCAACACCAAGCCCTACAAGCAGTGGATCGACAACCTGCGCATCCGCCTCGACGACGTGGAAACGCCGGTCGCCGGTGAAGATGCACAGGAGCTGCCCATCGGCAAGACAGAGCCGCAGTCCACCGGCGCCGAGAGCGTCACGCCCGAGTTGCTGGACCGCCAGCAGGCCTTTGGCTACACGCAGGAAGACATCAAGTTCCTGCTCAGCCCCATGGCCGCCAACGGCGAAGAGGGCATCGGTTCCATGGGCAACGACAGCCCGCTGGCCGTGCTGTCCGACAAGGACAAACCGCTCTACAACTACTTCAAGCAGCTGTTCGCGCAGGTGACCAACCCGCCGATCGACCCGATCCGGGAAGCGATCGTGATGTCGCTGGTGTCCTTCATCGGCCCCAAGCCCAACCTGCTGGACATCAACCACGTCAACCCGCCGATGCGCCTGGAGGTGAGTCAGCCGGTGCTGGACGTGGCCGACATGGCCAAGCTGCGCGACATCGACGGCGTGACCCAGGGCAAGTTCCGCAGCGCCACGCTGGACATCACCTACCCGGTGTTCTGGGGCCGTGAAGGCGTGGAAGCCAAGCTGGCGTCGTTGTGCGCCGAAGCGGTGGACGCGATCAAGAGCGGCCAGAACATCCTGATCATCAGCGATCGCGGCGTGAGCGCCACGCAGGTGGCGATCCCCGCCCTGCTGGCGCTGTCCGCCATCCACCAGCACCTGGTGCGTGAGGGCCTGCGCACTTCGGTGGGCCTGGTGGTGGAGACCGGCACCGCGCGCGAAGTGCACCACTTCGCCGTGCTCGCCGGCTACGGCGCCGAAGCCGTGCACCCCTACCTGGCGATGGAAACCCTGGCCGCGATCTGCAAGGACCTGCCAGGCGACCTGAGCGCCGAGAAGGCGATCTACAACTACGTGAAGGCCATCGGCAAGGGCCTGTCCAAGATCATGTCCAAGATGGGCGTGAGCACCTACATGTCGTACTGCGGCGCCCAGCTGTTCGAGGCCATCGGCCTCAACAGCGAAACGGTGGACAAGTACTTCTCTGGCACGTCCAGCCGCGTGGGTGGCATCGGCGTGTTCGAGATCGCCGAAGAAGCCATCCGCATGCACAAGGCGGCCTTCAGCGACAACCCGGTGCTCGCCACCATGCTGGACACCGGCGGTGAATACGCCTGGCGCGCCCGTGGCGAAGAGCACATGTGGACGCCCGACGCCATCGCCAAGCTGCAGCACAGCACGCGCGCCAACAACTGGAACACGTACAAGGAGTACGCCCAGATCATCAACGACCAGAGCAAGCGCCACATGACGCTGCGCGGCCTGTTCGAGTTCAAGATCGACCCCAGCAAGGCGATTTCCATCGACGAAGTCGAGCCGGCGAAAGAGATCGTCAAGCGTTTCGCCACCGGTGCCATGTCGCTGGGCTCCATCTCCACCGAAGCCCACGCCACGCTGGCCGTGGCCATGAACCGCATCGGCGGCAAGAGCAACACCGGCGAAGGCGGCGAAGACGCGCTGCGCTACCGCAACGAACTCAAAGGCATCCCGATCAAGCAGGGCCAGACCATGTCCGATCTGCTGGGCAAGGACACTTTCGAGGTCGACTACGTGCTGCAAGAGGGCGACTCGATGCGCTCCAAGATCAAGCAGGTGGCCTCGGGCCGCTTCGGTGTCACCGCCGAATACCTCAACAGTGCCGACCAGATCCAGATCAAGATGGCCCAGGGCGCCAAGCCCGGCGAAGGCGGCCAGCTGCCCGGTGGCAAGGTGTCGGACTACATCGGCAAACTGCGCCACAGCGTGCCGGGCGTGGGCCTGATTTCTCCCCCGCCGCACCACGACATCTACTCGATCGAAGACCTGGCCCAGCTGATCCACGATCTGAAGAATGTGGCGCCGCACAGCTCCATCAGCGTCAAGCTGGTGTCCGAGATCGGTGTCGGCACCATCGCTGCTGGAGTGGCCAAGTGCAAGGCCGACCATGTGGTGATCGCCGGCCACGATGGTGGCACGGGCGCTTCGCCCTGGTCGTCGATCAAGCACGCCGGTTCGCCGTGGGAAATCGGCCTCGCCGAAACCCAGCAGACCCTGGTGCTCAACCGCCTGCGCAGCCGCGTGCGCGTGCAGGCCGACGGCCAGATGAAGACCGGCCGCGACGTGGTCATCGGTGGCCTGCTCGGCGCCGACGAGTTCGGCTTCGCCACCGCGCCGCTGGTGGTCGAGGGCTGCATCATGATGCGCAAGTGCCACCTGAACACCTGCCCGGTGGGCGTGGCCACGCAAGACCCGGTGCTGCGCAAGAAATTCACCGGCAAGCCCGAGCACGTCGTCAATTATTTCTTCTTCATTGCCGAAGAAGCGCGCCAGATCATGGCGCAGCTGGGCATCCGCAAGTTCGATGACCTGATCGGCCGCGCCGACCTGCTGGACACCAAGCAGGGCATCGAGCACTGGAAAGCCAAGGGCCTGGACTTCAGTCGCCTGCTGGCCATGCCGGCGGTGCCCGCCGACGTGCCGCGCCTGCACACGCAGAACCAGGAACACGGTCTGGAGAAGTCGCTCGACAACATCCTGATCGCCAAGAGCCGCCCCGCCATCGACAAGGGCGAGAAGGTGCGCTTCATGGAAGCCGCGCGCAACGTCAACCGCTCGGTCGGCGCCATGCTCTCCGGCGCCGTGACCAAGGTGCACGCCGAAGGCCTGCCTGACGACACCATCCACATCCAGCTCGAAGGCACCGGTGGCCAGTCGTTCGGCGCCTTCCTGTGCAACGGCATCACGCTGTACCTGATCGGTGAAGCCAACGACTACACCGGCAAGGGCCTCTCCGGCGGCCGCGTGGTGGTGCGCCCGAGCCTGGACTTCCGCGGTGTGGCGACGCAGAACATCATCGTGGGCAACACCGTGATGTACGGCGCCACCAGCGGCGAGGCCTTCTTTGCCGGCGTGGCCGGCGAGCGCTTCGCGGTGCGTCTTTCGGGCGCCACCGCGGTGGTGGAGGGCACGGGCGACCACGGTTGTGAATACATGACCGGCGGCACCGTGGCCGTGCTGGGCAAGACCGGCCGCAACTTCGCCGCCGGCATGAGCGGCGGCCTGGCCTACGTGTACGACGAAGACGGCCAGTTCGCCAAGCGCTGCAACACCGCCATGGTCAGCATGGAAAAGGTGCTGAGCACGGCCGAGCAGGAAGCCACGATGGACAAGGCCATCTGGCACCGGGGCTTGAGCGACGAAGCGCAGCTGAAGAAGCTGCTCGAAGACCACAACCGCTGGACTGGCAGCAAGCGCGCACGCGAACTGCTCGACACCTGGGTCGAGTCGCGCGGCAAGTTCGTGAAGGTGTTCCCGAACGAATACAAGCGTGCCCTGGGCGAGATCAACGCCCGCAAGACGGCCGCCACCGCCACCACCAAAGCCCAGGGCACGGCGAAGCAGGCCACGGCCGCCGCCAAATAAGCCCAGACACACGGATACGAAGGACCAACATCATGGGAAAAGTCACCGGCTTCATGGAATACGAGCGTCTGGAAGAGGGCTACAAGCCTGTGCCCGAGCGCCTGAAGCACTACAAGGAATTCGTCGTCGGCCTCGATGACAGCCAGGCCAAGGTGCAGGCCGCGCGCTGTATGGACTGCGGCACGCCGTTCTGCAACAGCGGCTGCCCGGTCAACAACATCATTCCAGACTTCAACGATCTGGTTTACCAGGCCGACTGGAAGAATGCGATCACCGTGCTGCACAGCACCAACAACTTCCCCGAGTTCACCGGCCGCATCTGCCCCGCGCCTTGCGAGGCCGCCTGCACGCTCAATGTGAATGGCGAGGCGGTGGGCATCAAGTCCATCGAACACGCCATCATCGACAAGGCCTGGGCCGAAGGCTGGGTGCAACCGATGCCGGCCAGGATCAAGACCGGCAAGAAGGTTGCCGTGGTCGGCTCCGGCCCGGCTGGCATGGCCGCCGCCCAGCAGCTGGCGCGCGCGGGTCACGATGTGACCCTGTTCGAGAAGAACGACCGCATCGGTGGCCTGCTGCGTTACGGCATCCCCGACTTCAAGATGGAGAAGAGCCACATTGATCGCCGTGTCGAGCAGATGAAGGCCGAAGGCGTGGTGTTCCGCACCGGCGTCATGGTCGGCGAGCTGCCCAAGGACAGCAAGGTCACCAACTGGGCCAAGGAAACCATCACGCCCGAACAGCTGCAGAAAGATTTTGACGCCGTGCTGCTGACCGGAGGCTCCGAGCAGAGCCGCGACCTGCCGGTTCCGGGCCGTGACCTGGACGGCATCCATTTCGCCATGGAGTTCCTGCCGCAGCAGAACAAGGTCAACGCGGGCGACAAGCTCAAGGGCCAGTTGCGCGCCGATGGCAAACACGTCATCGTGATCGGCGGTGGCGACACCGGCAGCGATTGTGTGGGTACCAGCAACCGCCACGGCGCGGTCAGCGTGACCCAGTTCGAGGTGATGCCCCAGCCGCCCGAAGTGGAAAACAAACCCCTGGTGTGGCCCTATTGGCCGCTCAAGCTGCGCACCAGCTCCAGCCACGAAGAGGGTTGCACCCGCGAGTTCGCCATCTCCACGAAGGCCTTCAAGGGCGAGAAGGGCAAAGTCACCGGCCTGACCACCGTGCACGTCGAAATGAAAGACGGCAAGCTGGTTGAAATCCCCGGCACCGAGAAGGACTACAAGGCCGACATGGTGCTGCTGGCGATGGGCTTCGTGAACCCGGTCGCCAGCATCCTGGATGGCTTCGGGGTCGAGAAAGACGCCCGCGGCAACGCCAAGGCCAGCACCGATTTCACGGGTGGCTACGTCACCAATGTGCCCAAGGTATTTGTAGCCGGCGACATGCGCCGAGGCCAGAGCCTGGTGGTCTGGGCGATCCGTGAAGGCCGTCAAGCCGCACGTTCGGTGGACGAGTTCCTGATGGGGTTCTCCGACCTGCCACGTTGATCCCTAGGGTTTCCTCGCTATGAAAAAGGAAGAGATCGACCCGCGTGCGACAATGCGCAGTCATTTTTCCTGGCCCCATGAGCGACTCCACCTTCATTGATATAGATCATGTGACGTTTGGCTACGACAGCCGCCGAATCATCCTGAACGACCTCTCTCTGCGATTTGCGCGCGGAAAAGTCACGGCGGTGCTCGGTGGTTCCGGCTGCGGCAAGACGACCTTGTTGCGCCTGATTGGCGGCGTGCATGCCCCCAACAGCGGGCGCGTGGTGTTTGATGGCGAAGTCGTGAACACGGGTGACAAGCGCCAGCTGTTCCGTCTGCGCCGCCGACTGGGCATGTTGTTTCAGTTCGGTGCCATGTTCACCGACCTCTCGGTGTTCGACAACGTGGCCTTTCCGCTGCGTGAGATGACCGATCTGCCGGAGCCGCTGATCCGCGACATCGTGCTGATGAAGCTGAATGCGGTAGGCCTGCGGGGTGCGGCGGGGCTGCGCATCAGCGAGGTGTCGGGCGGCATGGCGCGGCGCATCGCTCTGGCGCGGGCCATTGCACTGGACCCCGAGCTCATCATGTACGACGAACCCTTCGCCGGGCTGGACCTGGTGTCCATGGGCGTTGCGGCCAAACTGATCCGCACGCTCACCGACGTGACGGGCGCGACCACTCTGCTGATATCGCACGACGTGCCTCAGTGCATGGCGATCAGCGACTGGGTGGTGCTCATGGCCACCGGCGGACGCATCGTGGCCCAGGGTACGCCGGCCGAGCTGATGGCCAGCGCCGAACCCGAGGTGCGACAGTTTGTTCGCGGCGAGCCCGATGGTCCGGTCAAGTTCCACTACCCGGCTCCGCCGGTGGCGGTTGATTTCGGTCTGGAGGCTTCGCGATGAACCCGCTTCAGCATGTGGGTCGTCGAGCCCTGGATGTGTTCGCGGCCTGGGGTCACGGCGCCGTTTTTTTTATCGAGTTGATCAAGGCCGTGCCCGCTGGACTGGCCCGTTTTGGCCTGGTCGTGACGCAGATCCACGCCATCGGCAACCGTTCGCTGGTCATCATCCTGGCCTCTGGCCTGGCGGTCGGCTTTGTGCTGGCCCTGCAGCTCTACAACACCTTGACCAATTTTGGTGCCGCCGAGTCCCTGGGCCTGGTGGTCAACCTCTCGCTGGTGCGCGAACTGGGGCCCGTGGTCACGGCGCTGCTGTTTGCCGGCCGCGCAGGCACCTCACTCACCGCCGAGATTGGCCTCATGAAAGCCGGCGAACAAATCGCGGCCATGGAGTTGATGGCGATCGACCCGCGCAAGCGGGTGCTGGCGCCGCGCTTCATCGCCGGTGTCATTGCGATGCCCTTGCTGGCCGCATTGTTTTCCGCCATCGGCATTCTGGGTGCCTGGGTTGTCGCCGTGGGTTTGATCGGCATTGATGCGGGCAACTTCTGGTCGATCCAGCAAAACGGTGTGGACGTGTGGCGCGATGTCGGCAATGGCGTGGTCAAGAGCGCGGTGTTTGGCGTCATCTGCACGGCCGTGGCCTTGTACCAGGGCTATGAAACCGAAGCCACGCCCGAGGGCGTTGCCTACGCGACCACACGCACCGTGGTGACGGCTTCGCTGGGCGTGCTGGCGATGGACTTCATCCTCACCGCCCTGATGTTTTCGACCCCCTGATCACTGAGCAGTTGACGTATGAACAAAAGAAGCACTGAAATCCTGGTTGGCCTGTTTGTCGTGCTGGGCGCGCTGGGCTTGCTTTTCCTGGCCTTGAAGGCCGCCAACCTGGGCAGTTTCACCAACGGTGGGGAAACCTATGTGGTGCAAGCGCGGTTCGACAACATCGGGGGGCTGAAGGCACGTGCGCCGGTGCGTTCCGCGGGCGTGAATGTGGGCCGTGTCACCAGTGTCGTGCTGGATACCCAAACCTACCAGGGCCTGGCCACCATGGAGATCAACCAGAATGTGGTGTTCCCCAAGGACTCCTCGGCCAAGATCCTGACCTCCGGCCTGCTCGGAGACCAATACATCGGTATCGAACCTGGAGGCGACATCAACAACCTCAAGGGTGGCGACATGATCACACAGACCCAATCCGCCATGGTCCTCGAAAACCTGATCGGACAGTTCCTGTTCGACAAGGCCGCTGGCGGCGGTGAGAGCAAGTCACCGTGAGTGTTGTGCCGTTCCGGTGCGCCATTTGAGGCTGGGAGCAGAACATGAAAAACAGAACTTTTGAGCGCTGTTCGGGCGCGCTTTGCCGCTGGACAGCAGCTGCGCTGCTCGGTCTGTTGTTGGCCGGTTGTGCCACTGGGCCGAATGCAAATCCGCGGGATCCCTGGGAGCCGTTCAACCGCCAGGTGACCGAGTTCAACGACGCGGTGGATGGCGCGGTGCTCAAGCCGGTCGCTACCGTATATCGCGACATCACGCCCGACCCTGTGCGGACCGGCGTGAGCAACTTCTTTGAGAACCTGCGTGACGGCTGGTCGTTCATCAATGCGTCGTTGCAGTTGCGCCCACGCGAAGCGGTTGAAAACTTCATGCGTTTCAACGTCAACACCTTCTTCGGACTCGCCGGGGTGCTGGATATCGCGTCCGAGATGGGCATCGAGCGCACGCGGCTTGACTTCGGGCAGACGCTGGGCCGCTGGGGCATTCCTTCGGGTCCTTACCTGGTACTGCCGATCTTCGGGCCATCGTCGGTGCGGGATGCGGCGGGTTTCACCATCGAGGCACGCGGGGACTTCGTGCAGGGCCTCTCGGATGTGGCGTTGCGCAATTCGCTGTACGCGCTGCGGGCCGTGGAAACGCGGGCCAACCTGTTGCGGGCCACCACGATGCTCGATGGCGCTGCGCTGGACAAATACAGTTTCACCCGCGACGTGTACTTGCAGCGCCGCGAGAGCCAGATCGAAGACCTGAAAGACAAGGGGATCGGTTTGAAGAACGGCGACTGACGACACACTGATACCAAACAATTACATGCCGGATACACAAGCGCGGAACCGCTGACTTAAAGTGCCCTCACACGTGGGGTGACGGTTCCCCAGTCCGGTGGACCACCGCTACAAAGAAGGAATTTCAGATGATGCAACGTCGACAATGGATATCCCGTTTGCTCGCAACCAGCGCGCTGCTGGTCAGCCCACTGGTTGCCACACAGGCTTTTGCAGCCGACGAAGCGCCCGATGTGCTGGTCAAACGCATTTCCGGCGAGGTCATGGATGCCGTGAAGGCCGATGCGGCGATCCAGAAGGGCGACATCGGTCGCATTGTGACCTTGGTTGACACCAAGATCATGCCGAACGTCAACTTTTCCCGCATGACGTCGTCGGCCGTGGGCCGCTATTGGCGCCAGGCCACTCCCGAGCAGCAGAAGCAACTGCAGGACGAGTTCAAGATTCTGTTGGTGCGTACCTATGCGGGCGCACTGGGCGAAGTCAAAGACCAGACGCTGAGTTTCCGTCCCTTGCGTTCCCGGCCCGAAGATACCGAGGTGGTGGTGCGTTCCGAAGTCCGTGGTCGGGGCGAACCCATCCAGCTGGACTACCGGCTGGAGAAGACGCCGCAAGGCTGGAAGATTTACGATCTGAACGTGTTGGGGGTCTGGCTCGTCGAAACCTACCGCACCCAGTTCGCCCAGGAAATCGGTGCCAAGGGGATTGACGGCCTGATCGCCACGCTGACCCAGCGCAACAAGGCCAGCGCGCCCAAAGCGGGTTGAAACCATGAGCGACGACAGCATGGTGGTGGCTGCTGCGGCCCGGTTGCCGCAGCAGCTGACCCTCAATGAGGCGGTGCAGACCCTGGAGCAGCTCGGCACCGCGCTGGCCAGTCAGACGGCATCGACCTTGCAGATCGATGCGAGCGGGCTGGAGGTGTGTGACTCATCGGCCGTTGCGGTTTTGCTGGAACTCCGTCGGCGACTGCTGGCGCAAGGCAAGACCCTGCAGGTCACTCACATTCCTCAACGTTTGCGCGATCTCGTCGGTCTGTACGGCATGAGCGAGTTGTTGCCCGGCTGAGGTTGCGGGCGGCCGTGCATGCGTGGTCAGCCCCAGAGGGGCATGGCATGGCTGTTGGCCCTGTACCCGCAGAGTCGTTGCGCGCAGGCTTAAAATACAAGGCTGTCCCGCCGTGATCAGATGTCCTGATCAGGGCCGGTGATCTCGTGGTCCCGCACCCGCAATGCCTGCAGTTTCATTTCAGAACGTCTCCAAGATCTATCCTTCTTCCCGCGGCGACCTGCATGCGCTCAAGGCGGTGACATTCGATATCCAGTCCGGTGAATTTTTCGGGTTGCTGGGCCCCAACGGAGCTGGGAAAACCACCCTCATCAGCATCCTCGCCGGGCTTGCCAGCGCCACCGGTGGGCGCGTGCTGGTGAAAGGACACGATGTTCAAACCGACTACCAGGCTGCGCGCCGTGCGCTCGGTGTGGTGCCGCAGGAACTGGTGTTTGATCCTTTTTTCAACGTGCGTGAAGCGCTGCGTTTCCAGTCCGGTTATTTCGGTATCCGCCACAACGACGCCTGGATTGACGAGTTGCTCGCGGGCTTGGGCCTGACCGAAAAGGCTGGCGCCAACATGCGCCAGCTTTCTGGTGGCATGAAGCGCCGTGTGCTGGTGGCGCAGGCACTGGTGCACAAGCCGCCGGTGATCGTTCTTGACGAGCCCACCGCAGGCGTGGACGTGGAGTTGCGCCAGACCCTGTGGCATTTCATTTCCCAGCTCAACAAACAAGGCAGCACGGTGCTGCTGACCACCCACTACCTGGAAGAAGCCGAGGCGCTGTGCAACCGCATCGCCATGCTCAACCGCGGCGAAGTGGTGGCGCTGGACCGCACCTCCGAACTGCTCAGGCGTGCGGCGTCCAACGTGCTGCGTTTCAAGACGGATGACACGTTGCCCGACGATCTTGCGGCGATGGCCCGGGTCACCGGGCGCGTGGTGCAACTGCCCGCCAACGACGCGCAAGCGGTCGAACGCATTCTGGCCAGCGTGCGCGAAGCCGGTGTGAATGTGGACGACATCGAGATTCGTAAAGCCGATCTGGAGGATGTGTTCATTGAGGTGATCGAAGGCAGCAACTTGGCGCACCGTGCGCAGGAAGGGGTTCCGCCGCCGGGCCGTCCCAAGGCGGAACGCGCCCCCCCCGTGAGCAGCGAGGACACGTCAATGCCGAGCGTGGGGGCGAATTCACCATGACCGGCTGGCAAATGCTGTTTTACAAAGAGATCCTGCGCTTCTGGAAGGTGGGTTTCCAGACGGTGGCCGCCCCCGTGATCACCGCCATCCTGTACATGATGATCTTTGGACACGTGCTCGAAGACCGCGTTCAGGTCTACGAGTCGGTCAGCTACACCGCGTTCCTGTTGCCCGGTCTGGTGATGATGAGCGTGCTGCAGAACGCGTTCGCCAACAGCAGCAGCTCGTTGATCCAGAGCAAGGTCATGGGCAATCTGGTGTTTTTGCAGCTCACGCCACTGTCGCACCGCGCTTGGTTCGTGGCCTATGTGGGCTCGTCCGTGGCGCGCGGCCTGGCCGTGGGCGCGGGAGTGATGCTGGCGACCTGGTGGTTTGCCCGGCCCACCCTCGCGGAGCCGCTGTGGATACTCGTTTTTGCATTCCTGGGGGCTGGCCTGTTGGGAGCGCTGGGGCTGATTGCCGGCCTGTGGGCAGAAAAGTTCGATCAGATGGCCGCGTTCCAGAACTTCATCATCGTGCCCATGACCTTCCTCTCGGGCGTGTTCTACTCCATCCATTCCCTGCCGGATTTCTGGCAAACCGTGAGCCACCTCAACCCGTTTTTCTACATGATCGACGGCTTCCGCTATGGGTTCTTTGGCGTCAGCGACGTCTCGCCCTGGTTGAGTCTGGGTCTGGTCGGGAGTGCGTTTGTTCTGGTCAGTGCCGTGGCGCTGCACCTGCTGCGCATCGGCTACAAAATCCGCCACTGATTCCATCGAATGCCATGACCGCTGACCAACTGCAACAACTGATCGCCGCGGGCCTGCCCTGCGAGCACCTTGAAGTCACCGGCGATGGCCGCCACTGGGCGGCCGTGATCGTGTCCCCCGCTTTCGAGGGCATGCGCGCCATTGCCCGGCACAAGCGGGTCTACGCCACGCTGGGCGAGCGCATCCAGAGCGATGAAGTGCACGCGCTGTCGATGAAGACCTACACCCCCGCCGAATGGGCGGCGAAATGACTCCCCCCGCGCCGCTTCGCATTACCCCCCAGGGGGTGCACCTGCAGCCCGGCGAAGCCGGTTCTGTGGTGACCTGGACCCGCGCGGTGCAGTGGTTGCTGTCCGGTACTAACTGAAAGACATCTCCCCCATGGACAAACTTCGCATCACCGGTGGTCGCCCCCTAAATGGCGAAGTGACCATATCCGGCGCCAAGAACGCGGCCCTGCCCGAACTGTGTGCCACCTTGCTCACCGCCGAGTCGGTGACGCTGACCAACGTGCCGCGTCTGCGCGATGTGGCCACCATGCGGCTGCTGCTGGACAACATGGGCGTTCAGTCCGAAACGCACGGCGAGCGCGGTGGCATGAGTTTCCAGGCGCCCGATTCGCTGAAGCCCGAAGCGCCCTATGAGCTGGTCAAGACCATGCGCGCTTCGGTGCTGGTGCTGGGCCCGCTGCTGGCGCGTTTTGGTCACGCCAAGGTGTCCCTGCCTGGTGGCTGCGCCATCGGCTCGCGCCCGGTGGACCAGCACATCAAGGGCCTTCAGGCCATGGGGGCCGAGATCCTGGTCGAGCACGGCTACATGGTGGCCCAGCTGCCGGCGGGCAAGACGCGCCTGCACGGTGCGCGCATCGCCACCGACATGATCACCGTGACCGGCACCGAAAACTTCCTCATGGCCGCGGCGCTGGCCGAGGGCGAAACCCTGCTGGAGAACGCTGCCCAGGAGCCTGAGATCACTGATCTGGCCGAGATGCTGATCGCCATGGGTGCCAAGATTGAAGGCCATGGCACCAGCCGCATCCACATCCAGGGTGTCGACCGTCTGCGCGGCTGCACCCACCAGGTGGTGGCCGACCGCATCGAGGCTGGCACCTTTTTGTGTGCGGTGGCCGCCACGGGCGGTGACGTGATCCTGCGCCACGCGCGGGCCGAACACCTGGACGCGGTGATCGACAAGCTGCACGACGCGGGCGCCGAAATCGAGGCCGGTGACGACTTCATCCGCGTTCGTGCCTCGGGCCGCCTGAAGGCGCAGAGCTTCCGCACCACCGAATACCCGGGTTTTCCGACCGACATGCAGGCCCAGTTCATGGCGCTCAATTGCATTGCCACGGGTTCGAGCAAGGTCACCGAAACCATCTTTGAAAACCGCTTCATGCACGTCAATGAGCTGGTGCGCCTGGGCGCGAAGATCCAGACCGATGGCAAGGTGGCGGTGGTCGAAGGCATCGACAGGCTGTCAGGCGCCATCGTCATGGCAACCGACCTGCGCGCCTCCGCCAGCCTGGTGATTGCCGGTCTGGTGGCCGAGGGCGAGACCATCGTCGACCGCATTTACCACCTGGACCGTGGCTACGACCAGATGGAAGCCAAGCTGCGCGGCATTGGCGCAGACATCGAGCGCATCAAATGAAATCCACCCCCGCCGCGCTTCGCGCGACCCCCTCAAGGGGGCAACACCTGCGGTCTGGCAAAGCCAGTCCCGCGGTGTTCTGGGTTTGCGGGGTCACGTCTGTTGGAGTGAAGTTTTGATTACCTTAGCCCTGTCCAAAGGCCGCATCTTTGACGAAACCTTGCCGCTGCTCGCTGCTGCGGGTATCGAGGTGCTCGAAGACCCGGAAAAGTCGCGCAAGCTGATCCTGCCGACCAACCAGCCCGGCGTGCGCGTGGTGCTGGTGCGTGCCACGGACGTGCCCACCTACGTCGAGTACGGCGGCGCCGATCTGGGCGTGACCGGCAAGGACACACTGATCGAACACGGCGGCCAGGGCCTGTACCAGCCGCTGGATCTGCAGATCGCCAAATGCCGCATGAGCGTGGCGGTGCGCAACGACTTTGACTACGCTTCGGCCATGCGCCAGGGCTCGCGCCTGAAGGTGGCCACCAAGTACACCACGATTGCGCGCGAGTTCTTCGCCAGCAAGGGCGTTCATGTGGACCTGATCAAGCTCTACGGCAGCATGGAGCTCGCGCCGCTCACCGGCCTGGCCGATGCCATCGTCGATCTGGTATCCACCGGCAACACGCTCAAGGCCAACCAGTTGGTCGAGGTCGAGCGCATCATGGACATCAGCTCGCGCCTGGTGGTCAACCAGGCCGCGCTCAAGCTCAAGCAGGCCGCCATCCGCCCCATCCTCGACGCCTTCTCCAACGCCATTCAAAAGAACGCCGTTCCGTCATGAGCCCCATCGCCGCGCCCCTCCGTCTGTCCACCACCTCGGCCGATTTCGAGGCGCAGTTTGCGGCCCGGCTGCATTGGTCGGCGGACACGGACAGCGCGATCGAGCAGCGCGTGGCCGACATCCTGGCCGACGTGCAGCGACGCGGCGATGCGGCGGTTCTGGAGTACACGGCACGTTTTGACGACTTGAGCGTGGACAACCTGCAGGCGCTGGAGCTGAACCAGACCGAGCTCAAGACCGCATTTGACGGCCTGCCCGCCGCCCAGCGCGATGCGCTGGAATCGGCCGCGCGTCGCGTGCGTAGCTACCACGAGGCGCAGAAACGCGCCAGCGGCGAGAGCTGGAGCTACCGCGACGAAGACGGCACCCTGCTCGGCCAGAAAGTCACGCCGCTGGACCGTGTGGGCATCTACGTGCCCGGTGGCAAGGCAGCCTATCCGTCCAGCGTGCTGATGAACGCGATCCCCGCCCATGTGGCGGGCGTGCCCGAGATCATCATGGTAGTGCCCACGCCGCGGGGCGAGAAAAACCCCCTGGTGCTCGCCGCCGCCTACGTGGCCGGTGTCACGCGCGCCTTCACCATCGGCGGCGCGCAGGCCGTGGCCGCGCTGGCCTACGGCACGGCCACCGTGCCCAAGGTCGACAAGATCACCGGCCCGGGCAACGCCTACGTGGCCAGCGCCAAGAAGCGCGTGTTCGGCACCGTGGGCATCGACATGATCGCCGGCCCGAGCGAAATTCTGGTGCTGGCCGATGGCAGCACACCAGCCGAGTGGGTGGCGATGGACCTGTTCAGCCAGGCCGAACACGACGAGCTGGCGCAGAGCATCCTGCTCTGCCCGGACACGGCCTACATCGACGCGGTACAGGCCGCCATCGATCGATTGCTGCCCACCATGCCTCGGGCGGACATCATCGCCAAGAGCCTGAACGACCGCGGCGCGCTGATCCAGACGCGCCACATGGAAGAGGCCTGCGCCATAAGCAACCGCATCGCGCCGGAGCATCTGGAGGTGTCCAGCAGCGAACCGCACCGCTGGGAACCGCTGCTCAAGCACGCCGGCGCCATCTTCCTCGGCGCCTACACCAGCGAAAGCCTGGGTGACTACTGCGCCGGCCCCAACCACGTGCTGCCCACCAGCGGCACGGCCCGTTTTTCCTCCCCGTTGGGCGTGTACGACTTCCAGAAACGCAGCAGCCTGATCGAGGTCAGCGCCGCAGGCGCGCAAACGCTCGGCACCATCGCCGCCGAACTGGCCTACGGCGAAGGCCTGCAGGCCCACGCCCGCGCCGCCGAGCTGCGTCTCAACGTTGTTCCTCCCATGCGAGTCGCGAAATGAACGCCATGAACACTCCGAACCCGCTGCGCTTCATCCGCCAGGACATCCAGTCCATGCACGCCTACGCCATCCAGGATTCGGCCGGCATGGTCAAACTCGATGCGATGGAGAATCCGTTTGCACTCTCGCCCGAGTTGCAGGCCCAGCTCGGTGCACGCCTGGGTGCCGTGGCGATCAACCGCTACCCAGGCGCCCGCATCGAAGACCTGAAGCAGGCGCTGGCGCGCTACGTGGACCTGCCCGAAGGCTGTGGCCTGATGCTGGGCAACGGCTCGGACGAACTGATCTCGTTGCTTGCCATGGCCTGCGACGTGCCCGGTTCGTCCATCCTGTCGCCCATGCCGGGTTTTGTCATGTACGCCATGGGTGCACAGCTGCAGGGCCTGGCTTTCCACGGCGTGCCGCTCACGGCCGACTTTGAGCTCGACGAGGCCGCCATGCTGGCCGCCATGCGCGAGCACCAGCCCGCCATCACCTACATTGCCTACCCCAACAACCCCACAGCCAACCTCTGGGACGCAGATGTCATCCGCCGCCTGATTGCCGAGGCCGCCACGTTCGGCGGTCTGGTGGTGATGGACGAGGCCTACCAGCCCTTCTCCAGCCGCAGCTGGCTCGACGAGATACGCGCCAACCCGGTGGCGAACGCCAACGTGCTGCTCATGCGCACGCTCTCCAAGTTCGGTCTCGCCGGTGTGCGCCTGGGCTACATGCTCGGGCCTCAGACGCTGGTCCACGAGGTGGACAAGCTGCGCCCGCCCTACAACGTGAGCGTGCTCAATGCCGAATGCGCGCTGTTTGCGCTGGAGCACGCCGACGTGTTCGCGCAACAAGCCGCTCAGATCCGCGAGCAGCGGGCTGTGCTGATCGGCGCGCTGGCCCGGATGCCGGGCGTGACGCCGTTCCCCAGCGACGCCAACATGGTGCTGGCGCGTGTGCCCGATGCACAACGCTGCTTCGACGGTCTGAAGGCGCGCGGCATTCTGGTCAAGAATGTTTCTAAAATGCACCCATTGCTGGCCAACTGCCTGCGCCTCACGGTGGGAACTCCCGCCGAGACCGCGTTACTGATCAGCGCCCTGCAACAAACCCTATGACCGTCATGTCCTCCGTTTCCCCTGCCGCTGCCGCCGACCGAGTGGCCGAGGTCCAGCGCAACACCGCGGAAACGCAGATCGGCGTGCGCATCAACCTCGACGGTTCGGGTGCGGCGAAGCTGTCCACCGGCATCGGATTCTTCGATCACATGCTCGACCAGATTGCCCGCCACGGGTTGATCGATCTGGACATCCAGGCCCAGGGCGACCTGCACATCGACGGCCACCACACGGTGGAAGACGTGGGCATCACGCTCGGTCAGGCCTTTGCCAAGGCCGTGGGCGACAAAAAAGGCATCCGTCGCTACGGTCACGCCTATGTGCCGCTCGACGAGGCGCTTTCGCGCGTGGTGGTCGATTTCTCGGGCCGCCCCGGCCTGCACATGCGCGTGCCTTTCAAGAGCGGCATGGTCGGCGGCTTCGACACGCAGCTCGCCTTCGAGTTTTTTCAGGGTTTCGTCAACCACGCTGGCGTGACACTGCATATTGACAACCTGCACGGCGAGAACGCTCACCACCAGGCCGAGACCGTGTTCAAGGCCTTTGCCCGTGCGCTGCGCATGGCGCTGGAACGCGACGCGCGCCTGGGTGACGTGATTCCCTCGACCAAAGGCTCGCTCTGAGTTTTTCTGCTTCTTCGCTCCGATGAAATCCAAGACAGTCGCCGTGGTGGACTACGGCAGCGGCAATCTGCGCTCCGTGTCGCAGGCCGTGGTGCATGTGGCCGCGGGCAGCGGCCTGGATGTGCTCGTCACCTCCGACCCCCAGGCGGTCTTCGACGCCGAACGCGTGGTGCTGCCCGGGCAGGGCCACATGGCCGACTGCATGAACGAACTGGCCGCGTCCGGTCTGAAAGAGGCCGTGTTGCACGCAGCTGCGAACAAACCGCTCTTTGGTGTCTGCGTGGGCATGCAAATGTTGCTCGATCGCAGCGAAGAAGGTCCGACCGATGGCCTGGGCCTGATTCCGGGCGAGGTCGTGCGCTTCCGCCTCGAAGGCCGCCTGCAGGCCGACGGCAGCCGGTTCAAGGTGCCGCAGATGGGCTGGAACCAGGTGTTCCACGAGCTGGGCCGCGGTGCGGCACATCCGCTGTGGACCGGCATCGATGACGGCGCCTATTTTTATTTTGTGCACAGCTACTACGCGCACCCGGCCAGTCTGCAGCATTGCGTGGGCGAGGCCGACTACGGCGGACGGTTCGCTGCGGCGATCGCCCGCGACAACATCTTTGCCACCCAGTTTCACCCCGAAAAGAGCGCCGATCAGGGGCTGGCGCTCTACCGCAACTTCCTCCACTGGAATCCCTGAGTCCTTCCGCTTGTATTGACACCATCATGTTGCTGATTCCCGCCATTGATCTCAAAGACGGCCAGTGCGTTCGCCTCAAGCAGGGCGACATGGACCAGACCACCGTGTTCGGCGAAGACCCGGCTGCCGTGGCGCGGGGCTGGGTCGACAAGGGTGCGCGCCGCGTGCACCTGGTGGACCTCAACGGGGCCTTTGCGGGCAAACCGAAAAACGAACAGGCCATCCGCGCCATCCTCAAGAGCATCGGCTCGGAGGTGGACGTGCAATTGGGCGGCGGCATCCGCGATCTCGACACCATCGAGCGCTACCTTGACGCCGGCCTGCGCTACGTGATCATCGGCACCGCCGCAGTGAAGAACCCGGGGTTCCTGCAGGACGCCTGCACCGCCTTCGGCGGCCACATCATCGTGGGCCTGGACGCCAAGGACGGCAAGGTCGCCACCGATGGCTGGAGCAAGCTCACCGGCCACGAGGTGGTGGACCTGGGCAAGAAGTTCGAAGACTACGGTGTCGAATCCATCATCTACACCGACATCGGCCGCGACGGCATGCTTTCTGGCATCAACATCGAAGCCACCGTCAAGCTGGCGCAGGCGCTGTCCATTCCCGTGATCGCCTCGGGTGGTCTGTCCAACCTGGAAGACATCCGCAAGCTCTGCGATGTCGAGGACGAGGGCGTCGAGGGCGTGATCTGTGGTCGATCCATTTACAGCGGTGACCTTGATTTCGAAGCCGCGCAAAATCTTGCTGACGAGTTGAACGGCTGAGCATGCTCGCCAAACGCATCATCCCCTGCCTGGACGTGACCGGTGGCCGCGTGGTCAAGGGCGTCAACTTCGTCGAGCTGCGCGATGCCGGCGACCCGGTGGAGATCGCCGCGCGCTACAACGAGCAGGGCGCGGACGAACTCACGTTTCTGGACATCACCGCCACCAGCGACGGGCGCGACCTGATCCTGCACATCATTGAGGCCGTGGCCTCGCAGGTGTTCATCCCGCTGACCGTCGGTGGCGGTGTGCGCACTGTGGAGGACGTGCGCCGCCTGCTCAACGCGGGCGCGGACAAAACCAGCTTCAACTCGGCGGCGATTGCCAACCCGCAGGTGATCCGCGACGCGTCAGACAAATACGGTGCACAGTGCATCGTGGTCGCCATCGACGCCAAGCGCCGCCACGGCGACGATCTGGCTGCTCGCGGGGAGGGCTGGGACGTCTACAGCCACGGCGGCCGCAAGAACACCGGGCTGGACGCCATTGCCTGGGCGAAACAGATGGCCGATTTCGGCGCCGGTGAAATCCTGCTCACCAGCATGGACCGCGACGGCACCAAATCGGGGTTTGACCTGGCACTCACCCGGGCCGTGGCCGATGCGGTGAATGTGCCGGTGATCGCCTCGGGCGGCGTGGGCAACCTCGACCACCTGGCCGATGGCGTGCAGCAGGGCGGGGCGGACGCCGTGCTGGCCGCCAGCATCTTCCATTACGGTGAATACACCGTGGCCCAGGCCAAAGCGCGCATGGCCGAGCGCGGCATACCGGTGCGGATCTGACCGCAAGCGATTCAAGTTTGGCGCGGAGGGGTGTTCTGCCACTGCCGTTCCATCCGGTCTTCCAGTTCGCCGATGCTCGCCTCCAGACCGTTGCCGGATTGTTCGATGACCCGGGTCAACACAGCCTGTGATTGCTCCATCTTCTGCTGCACTTTCTCCGACAATTCCAGTTCGCGCGCGGCCGCGGCCTGCATCTCGGTTTGCAAGTACTGGCGCAGTTCGGTGAAACGGGACGCTTCGGCCTTGTCGGCGAGATGGCGTTGTTCGGTTGCCTCGCGCGTGATGCGTCGCACTTCCATGAGATGGACCGTCTGGTAATAAACCAGCGCGAGCAGAAAGACCACCAACACCAAGGTCAGCATGCCCAGCAGCACCAGTCCCAGTGGGGCCTGTACCTGGGTGAATCCGAAGTTGAGCGCCGTGGGTTGCAGAATCTGTTCGACATTGAGGGCCACGAAGCCGGCGATCAGCAGAATGAACAGGATGAGGATGAGCGTTCGGATCTTCATATCGGTGTCCTGTTGGTGAACCTGTTCCCGGATAGGAGCAGGTGTTGATAAAAAACCATCCTACCGTCATTCGGCCTGCGCCTCTGTCGGGTGCCGCACACATGGTAGATTCCCGGCATGAAATGGTTGGACGAAGTGAAATGGGACGCCCAGGGGCTGGTCCCGGTGATTGCGCAGGAAGCGACCAGCGGCGATGTGCTGATGTTCGCCTGGATGAATCGCGAAGCGTTGCAGAAAACGGCCGAACTCGGCCGCGCGGTGTATTTCAGCCGCTCACGCAACAAGCTCTGGTTCAAGGGTGAAGAGTCGGGCCATGTGCAGACGGTGCACGACATCCGCCTCGACTGCGACAACGACGTGGTGCTGCTCAAGGTCACGCAACACGGCCATGAGCCGGGCATCGCCTGCCACACCGGGCGCCACAGCTGCTTCTACCAGCGCCATGAAAACGGGCAATGGCACGCGGTCGATCCGGTGCTCAAAGACCCCGAATCCATATACAAATGATCCCCATGTCTTCCACCGATGCCCTGGCGCGCCTGGCCGCCGTGATTGAAAGCCGCAAACCAGCGAATGGCGGTGATCCCGAAAAGAGCTACGTCGCGCGCCTGCTGCACAAAGGTCCTGACGCCTTCCTGAAGAAGATTGGCGAAGAGGCCACCGAAACCGTGATGGCCGCCAAGGACTGCGACCAGGGTGGTGACGGTCAGAAGCTGGTCAATGAAGTGGCCGATCTCTGGTTTCACTGCATGATCGCGCTGGCGCACTATGGCAAGACGCCCGCGGACGTGGTGGACGAGCTCTCGCGGCGCGAGGGCCTGAGTGGGCTGGAAGAAAAAGCGCTGCGCAAGGCGGTGGCACGCGAAGCCGAGTCCAAATCCTGAAAGGTCAACCATGAGCGACATCATCGACGTCAAAACCGTCGACAGCGAAAAAGCCGAGTCGCTCAAGACGATCGGCTGGGTCAGCTACCTGCTGCACCTGATCGTGGCTGTGGCCGCGGTCATTCCTGGAGCGCAAGTGGGCGCTGGACTGCTGATCGTTGCGTTGATCATCGATCTGGTGAAGAGGTCCGACGCCGAAGGCACCTGGCAGGCCAGCCATTTCTCATGGCGCATCCGCACCGTGATCTGGGCTGGCGTGCTCTACGTGGTGACTTTCCCGCTGTTTCTGTTGTTGTACCTGCCGGGCGCGATCGCCTGGGTCATCATTTCCATCTGGTTCCTCTACCGCATCGTCAAGGGCATGGTGCGCATGAACGCCAGCCAATCCCTGCCCGACTGACCATTCCTACCCATGAGCAAGCACGACCCGGACTGCATTTTCTGCAAGATCATCGCTGGCCAGATCCCCTCGAAGAAGGTGTACGAAGACGAGGACCTGTTCGTTTTCCATGACATCCATCCTTGGGCGCCGGTTCATTTTTTGATGGTGCCCAAAACGCACATCGCTTCGATGGCCCAGCTCACACCAGAGCACGAGCGCCTGATGGGGCGCATGATGGTGCTCGCACCGAAACTCGCTCTGGAACAAGGATGCAATCCGTATCCCGATGGCGGATTCCGCATGGTGTGCAACACCGGCACCGAAGGTGGACAGGAAGTGCGGCATCTGCATGTGCACATCATGGGTGGACCACGTCCCTGGTTGCGGGGCTGACAACGGTCGGGGTGGGTATTTGGCGGAGGCGCGGGAATTCCCCTTGAAGGACTTCTGAACTCTGACCCGGGCTTAGAATCCCACCCACAGCGTTCAACGCTCTATTTCTATATCTGGAGAAAATTATGGGTTCCTTCTCGATTTGGCACTGGCTGATCGTGCTGCTGATCGTCGTGATGGTGTTCGGGACAAAGAAGCTCAAAAACATTGGCTCGGACTTGGGTGGTGCCGTCAAGGGGTTTAAAGACGGCATAAAAGAGGGCGGCCAGAGCGCGAACGACGCCGCCCCGACGCCCCCCGGCCAAGTGACGCAAGACACACGGACCGACAAGAACACCATCGACGTCGAAGCCAAGCAAAAAAGCTGAAGTTGTGACACCCGCGGTTGTTCTCTGAACCGCTGTGACCTCGGCGCGGGGTGGACCCGCGCCAGCCTTGATTTCCGGATGGCCGACACATGATTGATCTGGGCATTTCCAAGCTCGCCCTCATCGGGGCGGTGGCGCTGATCGTCATCGGTCCTGAAAAATTGCCCCGCGTGGCGCGCACCGTGGGTGCTCTGCTGGGCAAGGCCCAGCGTTACGTTTCGGACGTGAAGGCCGAGGTGAGCCGTTCGATGGAGCTTGAAGAGCTCAAGAAGATGAAGGAGTCGGTCGAGAGCGCTGCCCGCGATGTCGAATCGTCGGTGCAGACAGGTGCCGGTGACTTCGAAAAGTCGTGGTCCGAAGCCACCGCCGGCTTGGATGGCAATGCGGCTTCTTACGACGATGCGCTGGGCTCCATCGGCTCCGACCTGCACCCTGCCTACAAGCACCCCAAGAAGAACTGGCGCATCAAGCAGAAGGCCATGCCCCAGTGGTACAAGGCCCGCACGGGCATCCGTACCCGCACCCAGTCGGGAGCCGCGCGCGTGGCGCGTTTCCGTCCTCGCTCCACTACCGCTCCCCGTTGATGTCCGACCCCAAAGATTCCACCGACGAGCTCGCCGGTTCCGAGCAGCCTTTTGTCCAGCATCTGATGGAGCTGCGTGATCGGCTGCTCTACGGCATTGTGGGATTGGCCATCTGCATGGCGCTGCTGGCTTTCTGGCCGGGCCCCAGTGGGCTGATTGACCTGATCGCGACGCCGATCAGGGCCCACATGCCACCGGGAGCCAAGCTGATCGCAGTGGGCGTTTTTTCTCCGTTTTTCGTGCCCATCAAGGTGCTGGCCATGGCGGCCCTGCTGCTGTCGTTGCCGTGGTGGATGTACCAGATCTGGGCCTTTGTGGCCCCGGGCCTTTACAGCCATGAAAAGCGCTTTGCGATCCCGCTGATCGTGCTGGGCAGCCTGCTGGCCTACGTGGGCATTGCCTTTGTGCAGTTGTTCGTGCTCGACAAGATGTTTGGCTTCATCCAGCAGTTCACACCCGCCAGTGTCGCGGCCACGCCCGACATCGCGTCGTACGTGGAAGCCATTCTGTCGCTTTACCTGGCCTTCGGTCTGGCGTTCCAGGTGCCCATCGTGGTGGTGTTGCTGGTGAAGACAAACATGGTGACGGTGCAGAAACTCAAGGAGTTCCGCGGCTATTTCATCGTCGTCGCGTTTGTCATCGCCGCTGTGGTGACGCCTCCCGACGTCATTTCACAGCTCGCGCTGGCGGTGCCCATGTGCCTGCTGTATGAAGTGGGTATCTGGGGTTCGCAGTGGTTCATCAAGAACACCGCTGCGCCTGAAACGCCGGCTGAAGACGCACCCGCTAAGTGATTTGATTTTCTGTTGGGTGGCCCGGTCTGATCTGATCTGATCGGTGAGGCCAGTGCCAAGCTTGGATTTCACTCGACCTGTCGGGGTGGCGGGGTGCGCTTTCCAGGGGTGACGTCAACGCTGCTTTTTCCGTCCTTGCGCACGACATCCAGCGTGGCCGGCGTGCCCGGTTGAAGCGAGGCAACGGCAGACAGCAATTGCGCCACATTGGTGACATTGCGACCCGCGACACCCACGATCACATCCCCAGGCCGGATGCCAGCCTGTGCAGCCGGCCCATTCTGCAACACGCCAGTGATGATGACGCCGGTGCCTGACGCCAAGCCGAAGCTCTCAGCCAGTTCCGGTGTCAGGTCCTGGGGTTCCACCCCGATCCAGCCGCGAGTGACCTGGCCATCGCGCACGATGGCGTCCAGCACGCTGCGCGCGGTCGAAGTCGGGATGGCAAAACCGATGCCCATGGAGCCACCCGAGCGCGAGTAGATGGCGGTGTTGATCCCCATCAGGTGGCCATTGGTGTCCACCAGCGCACCACCCGAGTTGCCTGGGTTGATGGCCGCATCGGTCTGGATGAAGTTCTCAAAGGTGTTGATGCCGAGTTGTGTGCGTCCCAGCGCGCTGACGATGCCGCTGGTCACGGTCTGTCCCACACCGAAAGGGTTGCCGATGGCCAGCACCTGATCCCCAATGGCGAGGGCGTCGGAATCGCCCAGCGTGATCACCGGCAGATCCTTCAGGTTGACCTTCAGAATCGCCAGATCGGTTTCGGGATCGGTCCCGATCACTTGAGCTGCGCTTTTGCGACCATCGTTGAGGATCACCTCGATCTGGTCGGCTTCTTCGATCACGTGGTTGTTCGTCAGGATGTAGCCCGCGGGGCTGACAATCACCCCGGAACCCAGACCCGCCTGGGGCTGAGCCTTCCCCTGTTCACCGAAAAAGAAGCGGAACCAGGGGTCCGCATTCTGGCTCCCGGCTTCGGCGGCTTTGCTGGTGTTGATGCTGACCACCGCAGGAGAGGCGGCGCGTGCGGCAGCGCTGAAACTGTTGGTCGCGGGCAGGGCATTTCTCGGTGCAGGGGCTTCCAGCACAGGGACCACCGAGGCGAATGTGGGTTTGCGGTTCAGCCACTCGGGCTTCAGCGTGGCGACTACAAAAAGGGCCGCCAGCAGCACGGTCACGGATTGGGCAAAAACCAGCCAGAGTCGTTTCATGTCGGATCAGGGAGTTCAGGTCTTGGGTTACGGCCACTGGGGAGTGGAGCATGCCGCTTGACCTCATTGTGCTGCATATGGCATCTTGTGTTCAGAGTTCAACCCGCTTGATGCACGTCAATGCGGGTGATGCCCACACCGGTTGCAATGAAGGTCTATCAAGCAAGGAATGGAGTACCCAATGAAAGCCATGGCGGATCTTTTTTCAACCGACTACGGCCTGTTCAGCATTGCCGGCATCCTTTTCATGATCGGTATGGCGATCTGGTTCTACCGCTTTTTCATGCGAAAGATGGCTGAATCCGAGCGGGCTCAAGGCGCCCAGCGCTGAGTTTCCCGTTCCCGAGTGGGCCCGCGTCAGGGCGCCGTTTGACACAGGGGCTGTCAGAATAAGGCCCGTACTTGGCAGGCGTATCGTGCGTTTGCCAGACAGGTGCCTTTGCTGACCCCCTGCTCATGAACTCCCCAGGATCTCACGTCACTCGCACGACCCTGCTGTCGTCCTTTGACGGGCTGTTGCAGCCCGCATTGTTTCGCGACCATGGACCCAATGGACTGCAGGTGGAGGGGCGGGGCGAAGTGAGGAAGCTGGTTTCCGGTGTCACCGCGAGCCTGGCTTTGATCGATGCCGCCATCGGGGAGAACGCCGATGCCATCTTGGTCCACCATGGTCTTTTCTGGCGAGGGCAGGATGGGCGGGTCACCGGATGGATGAAGCAACGCTTGGCGCGCTTGCTGGCGCACGACATCAACTTGTTTGCCTACCATTTGCCGCTCGATGCCCACCCCGCGTTGGGCAACAACGCGCAGTTGGCCCGACACTTGGGTATTGAACTGCATGAGGGCCCCGAGAGCCGGTTTGGTGAGCAGTCTCTGGGCTTTCTGGGGCGGCACTCCATGGCTTCTGCGTCTGCGCTGGCTGAGCACGTCGCCCAGGCGCTGGGTCGGCCGGTGACCATGGTGGCCGAGCCGGACCGACCCATTGAACGAATCGCCCTGTGCACTGGCGGTGCTCAAGGGTATTTCGAATCCGCCATTGCGGCAGGCGCCGACGTGTTCATCACCGGAGAAATCTCAGAACCACAAGCCCACTATGCCCGGGAATGCGGGGTGGCTTATATCGCCTGCGGGCACCATGCCTCCGAACGTTACGGGGCACCGGCAGTGGCAGGCCATGTGGCCGCAGAGCTGGGTCTGCAACACGTCTTTATCGACATTCCCAATCCGGCCTGAGCCATGGTGGCGGTATGAATTCATCAGAGCAAGTGTCAACCACACCGCACATCCCTGTGTTGGTGACCATGGGCGATCCGGCGGGCATTGGACCCGAAATCATCGCAAAAGCTTTGCGCGAGCGGCCAGAGCTGCAGCGTCAGCTGGTGGTGGTGGGCGACATGGCGACGCTGGAACGCGCGGCACTGGCAACCGATGCAAATGATGGTCGTGCGACGCTGGGTTTTGTTCAAATTCCCGACCTCTCACACTGGGGTGAAATGACTGAGGGTCATGTGTCTGTCATCCAGGCCTGCAAGTTGCAGCAGCCTGTAGCCTGGGGGCGGATAGACGCGCTGGCGGGCAGGGCAGCGGCTGATTGCATCCGTTTTGCTGCCGAAGCGGCGCTCAACGGGGAGGCCAGGGCGGTGGTGACCGCACCCATCCACAAGGAGGCGCTGGCCGCAGCCGGGTTCGCGCATCCGGGGCACACCGAGTACCTGCAGGCGCTGGCTGCCGCGCACCAGGGTGTGTCCGTTGACGCCTTGCCAGTGCGCATGATGCTGAGTTGCCCCGGGTTGAGCACGGTGCTCGTGAGCATCCATGTTTCGCTGCGGCAGGCGCTGGAGGCGGTGACGGTGGAGCGCATCTTGCAGACGCTGAGGATCACGAACGCGCATTTCCGCCTGTGTGGCATGCCGCTGGTGCGCATCGCCGTGGCGGGGCTCAACCCGCACGCAGGTGAAGGCGGGCTGTTTGGGCGGGAAGAGCTGGACATCATCGCGCCGGCCGTGCAACAAGCGGTGCAAGAAGGAATGCAGGTCAGCGGGCCGCACGCACCCGACACGGTGTTCATGCGGGCCCGTCAGGGCGGTTTTGATGTGGTAGTGGCCATGTACCACGATCAGGGCCTCATTCCGGTGAAGCTGCTGGGGCTGGAGCATGGTGTGAACACCACTTTGGGACTGCCGTTTGTGCGCACCAGTCCCGACCACGGTACGGCCTTCGACTT